>Ga0307515_10000497_pt1 | contig 94190 bp, 86 predicted proteins | sample 17_EM_MG_FD_194513 | JGI IMG/M metagenome (GOLD analysis project Ga0307515, IMG submission 194513) | Populus trichocarpa ectomycorrhiza microbial communities from riparian zone in the Pacific Northwest, United States - 17_EM | ecosystem: Host-associated > Plants > Roots > Unclassified | place...
CGGCAGCGGCGACGGCAACGGCAACGGCAACACCGGCACCGGACGGCTACGAATGGGCATGGCGCTGCGCGGACCGTGCTTCACCTCCCCGGAGCGCAACCGCCAGGACTTCGCCTTCGCCCGCGAACTCGGCCTGCCGATCTCGATCCACGTCGGGATGGCCGGCACCGCGGACGCGGTCACCGCGCTGCGCCGGGACGGGCTGCTCGGCCCGGACATCAACTACATCCACGCCAACCAGCTGACCGACGAGGAGATGGACCTGATCGCCGCCTCGGGCGGGACCGTGACCATCACCCCGAGCACGGACATGCTGATGCAGTTCGGCACCTACCCGGCCACCGGGCGAGCTCTGGAACGTGACATCGTCTCCGGACTCGGGGTCGACACCGTGTGCAGCGCCAGGACCGACCTGTTCTCCGAGATGCGCCTCGCGCTGGCCGCGGAACGCTCGCGCGCCAACGCCGAGTCCCTCGCCCGCAACGACCTCGTGCACGAGGTCGCACTGCACCAGCGGGACATGCTGCGGCTGGCCACGCTCGGCGGCGCCCAGGTACTCGGTCTCGCCGACGAGACCGGTTCGCTCACCCCCGGCAAACAGGCCGACATCACCATCGTCGACCTGCGTTCGCCGCACCTGGACGGCTTCGGCGACCCGGTCGCGATGCTCGTGCTCGGCGCCGGTCCGGCCGACGTGGAGACGGTCCTGGTCGGCGGGGAATTCGCCAAACGGGACGGCACCCTGGTCGGAACCCACGCGGCCAAGGCACGGGACCTGATGCACGAGACACAGGACCGGCTCCGCGCCGTGATCCGCTGATCCGATCCGCTGATCCGCACCCAACGCAACGGCAGCCTTCGGGCAACCGCGTCGGCCAAGCGCCGTTAGCGGCTTTTGTCCCCCTGTTCAGTGACCCGGCCCACTTTCGGCCATGGATTGCGCATGCATCCGGACGTCCCGGGCAGGCGCACGCAGTCCCCGAGAGTGACAGTTAGGTGACGCTGGGACGCTGAACAGGAACGGAAGGCAATACCGATCATGGCCGAGAACACGGAACAGCAGCCGGGGAAGACCATCCACGCGGGCGGCGAGTGGCTGGAAGCGGTCTCCGGTGCCACGCGCGAGATCATCGACCCCGCGGACGCGCTGCCGTTCGCCGTGGTCGCGGAGGGCGACGAGAAGGACACCGACATAGCCGTGGCCGCCGCCCGTGCCGCCTTCGACGGCGGTCAGGGGGCCTGGCCGCGCACCCCCGTCACCGAGCGCGCCGCCCTCCTGCGCCGCGTCGCCGACCTCCTCGTGCGCGACCGCGAAGAGCTCGGCCTGCTGGAGAGCCGGGACGCGGGCAAGACCGTAGAGGAGGGTCGCGTCGACATCGACTGTGTCGCCGACGCCTTCCGCTACTTCGCCGACCTCGTCGCGGGCGAGGCCCCCGGCCGGGTCGTCGACGCGGGCACGCCTGACGTCCACAGTGTCGTCGTGCACGAGCCCGTCGGCGTCTGCGCGCTGATCACCCCCTGGAACTACCCTCTGCTCCAGGCGAGTTGGAAGATCGCGCCCGCCCTCGCGGCCGGCAACACCTTCGTCGTCAAGCCCAGCGAGATCACCCCGCTGACGACGGTCGCCCTGATCGACCTGCTCGTCGAGGCCGGGCTGCCCGCCGGTGTCGCCAACATCGTCACCGGCCCCGGCCACTCGGTCGGCGCCCGGCTCGCCGAGCACCCCGACGTCGACCTCGTCTCCTTCACCGGCGGCCTCATCAGCGGCACGAAGGTGGCACAGGCCGCCGCCGAGACCGTGAAGAAGGTCGCCCTCGAACTCGGCGGCAAGAACCCCAACGTCGTCTTCGCCGACGCCTGCGCCAGCGAGGAGGGCTTCGACACCGCCGTCGACCAGGCCCTCAACGCGGCCTTCATCCACAGCGGCCAGGTCTGCTCCGCGGGCGCCCGCCTCATCGTCGAGGAAACCGTCCGCGAGCGCTTCGTCGCCGAACTCGCCCGCCGCGCCGAGAAGATCCGCCTCGGCCGCGGCACCGAGGACGGCGTCGAGTGCGGCCCGCTCGTCTCCGAACAGCAGCGCGCCAAGACCGAGTCGTACGTCGCCGCCGCGCTCGCCGAGGGCGCGGTGCTGCGCTCCGGCGGCAAGCGCCCCGAGCCGACCGCGACCCGGCCCGCCACCGGCTACTTCTACGAGCCGACCGTCCTCGACCAGTGCCACCGCGAGATGACCGTCGTACGCGAAGAGGTCTTCGGACCGGTCCTCACCGTCGAGACCTTCCGCACCGAGGACGAGGCGGTCGCACTCGCCAACGACACCGAGTACGGCCTCGCGGGCGCTGTCTGGACCGCCGACGCGGGCCGCGCGCGCCGCGTCGCCGGCCGGCTGCGGCACGGCACCGTCTGGATCAACGACTTCCACCCCTACCTCCCGCAGGCGGAGTGGGGCGGCTTCGGAAAGAGCGGTGTGGGCCGGGAACTCGGCCCCGCCGGACTCGCCGAGTACCGCGAGGCCAAGCACGTCTACCAGAACCTGGCGCCAAGGCCGGTCCGCTGGTTCGCAGGCTGATCCCGTCGACTTACTGACCCCGCCAACCCCAGCCCACCTAGGGGCGCGGGTCTGTGCCGACATGCGGCTCCGCCGCGTGGGCGCGACCAGCCACAACGCACTCGCACCTGAAAGACAGCCCCAGGCCCTCATTTGGAGTCACCCCCATGCCCGAAAACCCCCACGTCTACGACTACGTCGTTATCGGCGGCGGAACGGCAGGCTCCGTCATCGCCTCCCGCCTCACCGAGAACCCCGACGTCACCGTCGCCGTCATCGAAGGCGGCCCCAGCGACTTCGGCCGCGAGGACGTACTGACCCTGCGCCGCTGGATGGGTCTCCTCGGCGGCGAGCTGGACTACGACTACCCGACCACCGAGCAGCCGCGCGGCAACTCCCACATCCGGCACAGCCGCGCCCGCGTGCTCGGCGGCTGCTCCTCGCACAACACCCTCATCGCCTTCAAGCCGCTGCCGTCCGACTGGGACGAATGGGAGGCGGCCGGCGCCAAGGGCTGGGGCGCGATCTCGATGGAGGCGTACTACGCCCGCCTCCTCAACAACATCGTCCCCGTCGACGAGAAGGACCGGAACGCCATCGCCCGCGACTTCGTCGACGCGGCCCAGGAAGCACTCGACGTCCCGCGCGTCGAGGGCTTCAACAAGGCCCCGTTCACGGACGGCGTCGGCTTCTTCGACCTCGCCTACCACCCCGAGAACAACAAGCGGTCCAGCGCGTCCGTCGCGTATCTGCACCCGGTGATGGACGAGCGCCCCAACCTCACCCTTTTCCTTGAGACTTGGGCCCACCGCCTGGAGCTGAACGGCACCCGCGCGGAAGGCGTCCACGTCCGCACCAAGGACGGTGAGGAACTCCTCGTCCGCGCCCGCCGCGAGGTCGTCCTGTGCGCCGGCGCCGTCGACTCCCCGCGGCTGCTCCTGCACTCGGGCATCGGCCCCCGCAAGGACCTCGAAGCGCTCGGAATCCCCGTCGCCGTCGACCTCCCGGGCGTCGGCGAGAACCTCCTCGACCACCCCGAGTCGGTGATCGTCTGGGAGACGAACGGGCCGATCCCGGAGAACTCCGCGATGGACTCCGACGCGGGCCTGTTCGTGCGCCGCGACCCCCAACTCCCGGGCCCGGACCTGATGTTCCACTTTTACCAGGTCCCCTTCACGGACAACGCCGAGCGGCTCGGCTACGAACGCCCCGAGTTCGGCGTCTCGATGACCCCGAACATCCCCAAGCCGAAGAGCCGCGGCCGCCTGTACCTGGAGAGCGCCGACCCGGCCGTCAAACCCGCCCTGGACTTCCGGTACTTCACCGACGAGGACGACTACGACGGCCGCACCCTCGTCGACGGCATCCGCATCGCCCGCGAGATCGCGAAGACCGAACCACTCGCCGGCTGGCTGAAGCGGGAGGTGTGCCCCGGCCCGGAGATCCTCGGCGACGCGGAACTCAGCGAGTACGCCCGCAAGGTCGCCCACACCGTCTACCACCCGGCCGGCACCTGCCGCATGGGCGCCGACACCGACGAACTGGCCGTGGTCGACCCCGAGTTGAGGGTCCGCGGCCTGGACGGCCTCCGGATCGCGGATGCCTCCGTCTTCCCGACCATGCCCGCCGTGAACCCGATGATCGGGGTGCTCATGGTCGGCGAGAGGGCTGTTGACCTGATCGGAGGTGGTGCGTGATGAGTACCCTCAGTACGCCCAACGGCCTTGATGAGCCCGGCAGTTCCGCGACCACGAGCATGAGCACAGGCGCCTCTGGCAACCCCGTATTTTCGGTGGACGGCCTCTGGAAGGTCTTCGGCCCGAAGGCCGACCAGGTCCCCGCCGACCCGGAACTCACCGCCCTCGACGCCGCCGAGCTGCGCACCCGCACCGGCTGCACCGCCGCCGTCCGCGACGTCTCCTTCGACGTCCGCAAGGGCGAGGTCTTCGTGGTGATGGGCCTGTCCGGCTCCGGCAAGTCCACCCTGGTCCGCTGCCTCACCCGCCTCATCGAACCCACCGCCGGCACCATCGCCATCGACGGCGAGGACGTCCGCGCCATGGACAAGTCCCGGCTGCGCGAACTGCGCCGCCACCGCGCCGCGATGGTCTTCCAGCACTTCGGCCTCCTCCCGCACCGCACGGTCCTCGACAACGTCGCCTACGGCCTGGAGATCCAGGGCATCGGCAAGGCCGAGCGCCGCCGCCGGGCCGCCGAGGTCGTCACCAAGGTCGGCCTGGAAGGCATGGAGCAGCGTCGCCCCGGCCAGCTCTCCGGCGGCCAGCGTCAACGCGTGGGCCTGGCCCGGGCGTTGGCGGTCGACCCCCAAGTCCTCCTCTTCGACGAGCCGTTCAGCGCCCTCGACCCGCTGATCCGGCGCGACATGCAGGAGGAGGTCGTCCGGCTGCACCGCGAGGAGGGCCGCACGATGGTCTTCATCACCCACGACCTCAACGAGGCGCTGAAACTCGGCGACCGCATCGCCCTGATGCGCGACGGCCGCATCGTCCAACTCGGCACCCCCGAGGAGATCGTCGGCTCCCCGGCCGACGACTACGTCCGCGAGTTCGTACGGGACGTCCCGCGCGCGGACGTCATGACGGTCCGTACGGCGATGCGCCCAGGAGACTGCGGAGCTTCGGAGCACCCCGGCGCGCTCGCGGCCGACGCGGTCGTCGCCGAGGCCATCAAGGTCGTGTCCCGCAGCGGAAAGCCCGCCTGCGTCGTGGAGGACGGCCACTGTCTCGGTGTGGTCGACCACGCACGGCTGCTGGACGTCGTCGCGGGGGCGGAGCTCGCCGATACCGGCAAGGGGGCGGTCTGATGGCCACGGTCACCGCACCCGCCCCGCGCCTCGCCCTCCCCGGCGTCCTCCGGCACCGGGCCGCGCACAAACTCCTGCTGCTCGCGCTCGCCGCCGCGATCCTCGTACCGCTCGCCAACGCGCACTGGGCCAGCGGGAGTTGGCCGCAGGCCCTCACCGTCGACCTGTCCGGTCCGCTGGGCCGGGCCAACGACTGGATCATCGACAACCGCGACAGCTCCCCGCTGTTCCTGTACTTCTTCGGCTACATCAGCAACGCCGTCGTCCTCTCCGTACGCGCCGTCTACCTGGTGCTGCTCGCCGCGGGCTGGGCGGGCGTCACCGCGTTCGGTGCCCTCGTCGCCTGGCGGGTGGCGGGCATACGGCTCGCGATCGGGACCGGCGTCGCCTTCCTCGCTTGCGGACTGCTCGGCATGTGGGTACCGACCATGCAGACCCTCGCGCTGATGGTGGTCGCGGTGCTCACCTCGGTCGTCGTGGGCGCCCTGCTCGGCCTGGCCGGCGGCCTCTCCGAGCGCACGGACCGCGCACTGCGCCCGGTCCTGGACACCATGCAGGTGCTCCCGGCCTTCGCCTACCTCCTCCCCGTCGTCCTGGTCTTCGGCATCGGCGTCCCCGCCGCCGTCCTCGCCACCGTCGTCTACGCCGCCCCGCCCATGGCCCGCCTCACCACGCTCGGCCTGCGCAACGCCGACCCGGAGGTCCTGGAAGCCGTCGACTCCCTGGGCGCCACCGGACGCCAACGCCTGCTGACCGCCCGGCTCCCGCTGGCCCGCAAGCAGCTCCTCCTCGGCCTCAACCAGACGATCATGATGGCCCTCTCCATGGCCGTCATCGCCTCCGTCATCGGCGCCGGAGGCCTCGGCGACCGCGTCTACCAGGCCCTCGCCTCCGTCGACGTCGGCGCAGCCCTGGCCGCCGGCATCCCGATCGTGCTCCTGGCCGTCGTACTGGACCGCGTCACCGCCGCAGCGGGCGAACAGACCGACGAGTCAGCAGGTGAACCGGGGTCGACTCTCCGCCCGTGGCTGTACGCGCTCGGCGCCACCGTGGCCGTAGCAGTGGTGGCCCGGCTCGCCGGCGCCCTGGACTGGCCCTCCGGCTGGACCCTGAACATCGCCGAACCCGTGAACCGCGTCGTCGACTGGATGACCGCCCACCTCTACTCCGGCGTCCCCTACCTCGGCGGCACCGCCGACTGGGCCGGCCACTTCACCACCTGGGTCCTGGACCCCGTACGCGACGGCCTCCAGTGGCTGCCGTGGTGGTCGGTGCTGCTGATCGTCGCCGCCCTTGCCTGGGTGATCGGCACCTGGCGCACCGCGCTCACCGCCGTCCTCGCCATGGCCGCGATCGGCGTCCTCGGCGTGTGGAAGCCGTCCCTGGACACGCTGTCGCAGGTACTCGCAGCCGTGGCCGTCACCCTCGTCCTCGGCTTCGCGACCGGCATCGCCGCCGCCCGCAGCGACCGCGTCGAACGCGCCCTGCGCCCCGTCCTCGACGTCTGCCAGACGATGCCCCAGTTCGTGTACCTGATCCCGGTCGTCGCCCTGTTCGGCGTAGGCCGCGCCCCGGCCGTCGCGGCGGCCGTCGTCTACGCCCTCCCCGCCGTCGTCCGCATCACCACCCAGGGCCTGCGCCAGGTCGACCCGGCCGCCCTGGAATCGGCCCGCTCACTCGGCGCGACCAGCGCCCAGCAGCTACGGCAGATCCAACTCCCGCTCGCCCGCCCGGCGTTGCTCCTCGCCGTCAACCAGGGCGTGGTCCTCGTCCTCGCCGTCGTCATCATCGGCGGCCTGGTCGGCGGCGGCGCCCTCGGCTACGACGCCGTATTCGGCCTGGCCCAGGGCGACTTGGCGACCGGCCTGGTCGCCGGCGCCGCGATCGTCTGCCTCGGCCTGATGCTCGACCGGGTGACCCAACCGACGGAACGCCGCACCAAGAAGGGAGCGTGACATGCGAGTTCGTACGGCTTACACAGTGGCCGCGGTGACGTCCCTCGCCCTGCTCTCGGGCTGCGGCGCCGCCGACATGACCAAGCAGGCCTCACCCTTCGCCAACGCGCAGGGCGCCAAGACCGTGACCCTCTCCGTCCAGTCCTGGGTCGGCGCACAGGCCAACGTGGCTGTCGCGCAGTACCTGTTGGAGCACAAGCTCGGCTACCGCGTCGACACCGTCCAGGTCGACGAGGTCCCCGCGTGGGACGCGCTCAGCCAGGGCCGGGTCGACGCGATCCTGGAGGACTGGGGCCACCCCGACCAGGAGAAGCGCTACGTCGACGACAAGAAGACGATCACCCGCGCGGGCGGCCTCGGGGTCACCGGCCACATCGGCTGGTACGTCCCGACCTACCTGGTCAAGCAGCACCCCGACATCACCAATTGGAAGAACCTCAACAAGTACTCCTCGCTGTTCCGCACCGCCGAGAGCGGCAGCAAGGGCCAGTTGATGGACGGCTCGCCCTCCTACGTCACCAACGACAAGGCCCTGGTGACGAACCTGAAGCTCAACTACCAAGTGGTGTTCGCCGGTTCGGAGGCCGCGCAGATCACCCAGATGAAGCAGTTCGCCAAGGAGAAGAAGCCCTTCCTCACCTACTGGTACGCACCCCAGTGGCTCTTCAAGAAGGTCCCCATGACGGAGGTCGAACTCCCCGCCTACAAGGAGGGTTGTGACGCCGACGCCGCCAAGGTCGCCTGCGCCTACCCCCACACCCCGCTCCAGAAGTACCTCAACACGGACTTCGCGAAGAAGGGCGGCAAGGCGGCGGCCTTCCTGAAGAAGTTCAAGTGGACGACCGAGGACCAGAACGAGGTCTCCCTGATGATCGCCGACCAGAAAATGTCCCCCGCGGACGCGGCGAAGAAGTGGGTGGACAACCATCCCGCCACCTGGAAGGCCTGGCTGTCCTGACCCTGCTTCCTCTCCACCGTTCACCGCTCACGGCTTCAGCTCGGCGGCCCTCGCTAGGAGTGCGTGTGCCGCCCAGCGCTGGAGTCCCGGCCCGAACGTGATGCGTGTGGCCCCGAGTTCACCGAGTGCGGTGGGCGAGGGGCCCGCGCCGTCCAGCCGCGCGAGCGCGTTGACCGGCCCCTGAATACCGGACCGCAGCAACGGCAGCACATCAGCCGGAGCCATGATCGGATACACACAGTCGGCACCCGCCGCGACGTACAACGCGGCCCGCTCGATGGCCCGTTCGGGATTCCCGTCACCGTGCAGGAAGGTGTCGACCCGCGCGTTGACGAACAACCGCTCCGCCGCCACCGCCCGCACCTCCGCCAGCCAATCAGCGTGCCGACGCGGATCCTTGAGCACCCCACCCTCGGAGTCCTCCAGGTTGCACCCCACCACCCCCGCCTCCAGCAGCCGCTCCACCAGCTCCTTCGGCGCGAGCCCGTACCCGCCCTCGACATCCGCCGACACCGGCACGTCCACGGCCCGTACGATCCGCGCGACCGCCGCGAACATCTCGTCCGCCGGCACAGCCCCGTCCTCGTACCCGAGCGAGGCGGCGACCCCGGCACTGGGCGTGGCGAGCGCCGCGAACCCGGCCTCCACGAACACCCGCGCACTGGCCGCGTCCCAGGGCCCGGGCAGCACCAGCGGATCACCGAGCAGCCGCCGCCGATGCAGACTCCGAAAGACCTCGACTCCACTCAAGACGGATAACCCCCGGGTTCGATACGACGGCTGACCATCACCCGGTTCCAGTTGTTGATGGCGGTGATCAGCCCGATGAGATGGGCGAGTTGCCCCTCGTCGAAGTGCGCGGCGGCTCTCGCATACACCTGATCCGGCACGAATCCCTCCGTCAGCACGGTGACCGCCTCGGTCAGCGCGAGCGCGGCCCGCTCCCGCTCATCGAAGACGCCCTCGGCCTCCTCCCAGGCGGCCACCATGTCCAACTGCCCCTCACTCACCCCGAGTTCACGGGCGGCGGCCAGATGCATGTCCAGGCAGAACGCGCAGTGGTTGAGCTGCGAGGCCCGGATCACGACGAGCTCGGCGAGCGCGGGATCGCCGAGCCCCCTCTTCGCGGCGGCGCTCACCGACGACAGCGCCCGCCCGACCTCCCGGTCCAACAGCCGTGTCCGCACGGTCACTTGTGCTGGCCCGCTTTGTAGTGCCCCGGCACCATCCGCGTGCTCACCCCGAACCGGTTCCACGCGTTGATCACCGTGATCGCGGCGATCAGCTGCGCCAGCTCGGCCTCCTCGAACTGCTCGGCGGCCCGCTCGTACACCTCGTCCGGCACAAAACTGTCCGTGATCACGGTGACCGCCTCGGTCAGCTCGATCGCCGCCAGCTCCTTCTCGGTGTAGAAGTGCCGCGACTCCTCCCACGCGCCGAGCTGAATGATCCGCTCCACGCTCTCGCCCGCCGCGAGCGCGTCCTTGGTGTGCATGTCGAGGCAGAACGCGCAGTGGTTGAGCTGCGAGGCGCGGATCTTCACCAGTTCGAGCAGCGTCGGGTCGAGGCCCCGACGGGCGGCGGCGTCGAGCCGGACCATCGCCTTGTAGACCTCGGGTGCGTGCTTGGCCCAGTCCAGGCGGGGGCTGTGTTCGGGGGCGTAAGGAGCTTCGTGTGCTGTGGTCATGTCCTCGACTCTAGAAGTCAGGCAGCCCAGGAGTATGGTCCATTTCCATGGCAAAATCGTGGGCCACTTTGGGCGTAGACCTGCACCTCGATCCAACCGGCACCGGCACCGGCACCGGCACCGGCACCGGCACCGGCACAGGCACCGGTACAGGCACCGGCGTCCGCCGAGGCCTCACGGACGCGCTGCGCGACGCAGTCCGCACCGGCCGCCTCGCCCCCGGCACCCGGCTGCCCTCCTCCCGCTCCCTCGCCACCGACCTCGGTATCGCCCGCAACACGGTTGCCGACGCCTACGCCGACCTGGTCGCCGAGGGCTGGCTCACCGCCCGCCAGGGCTCCGGCACCCGCGTCGCCGAGCGCGCCGTCGTCCCGCCCACGGACACCACCCCGCCCCGCCGCCTCCGCAGCCGCCCCACCTACGACCTCGTCCCCGGCACCCCCGACCTCGCCGCCTTCCCCCGCACCGAGTGGCTCAAGGCCGCCCGCCGCGCCCTCACCGCCGCCCCCTACCAGGCCCTCGGCTACGGCGACCCACGCGGCCGTGTCGAACTGCGCACCGCCCTCGCCGCCTACCTCTCCCGCGCCCGAGGCGTAGGCGCCGACCCCGAGCACATCCTGATCAGCGCGGGCATCTCGAACGGCCTGAGGCTGATCGGCACGGCTCTCCGGGCCCGGGGCTCCCGCGCGATCGCGGTGGAGTCCTACGGCCTGACCGCGCACTGGCAGATCCTGGCCGAGGCCGGTCTGCGCACCCGCCCGCTCCCCTTCGACCAACTGGGCACGAACCCGGCACAGTTGACGGACGAACCGGCGGTCCTGCTCACCGCCGCCCACCAGTTCCCCATGGGCGTCCCCCTCCACCACGACCGCCGCTCTGCGGTCGTCGACTGGGCCCGGCGCACCGGCGGCCTGGTCCTGGAGGACGACTACGACGGCGAGTTCCGCTACGACCGCCAGCCGATCGGCGCCCTCCAGGGCCTCGACCCGAACCACGTCGTCTACCTCGGCACCGCCAGCAAATCCCTCGCCCCCGGCCTCCGCCTGGCCTGGATGGTCCTGCCCCCTTCACTGATGGAGGAGGTCGCGAAGGCGAAGGGCGGCATCGACACCTGCGGCGTCCTGGACCAACTGACCCTCGCCGAGTTCATCACCTCGGGTGCCTACGACCGCCACGTCCGCGCCGCCCGCCTGCGCTACCGCCGCCGCCGGGACACCCTGGTCGAGGCCCTCGCTCAGCACGCCCCCGACGTCCACGCCACCGGCATCGCGGCCGGCTTCCACGCCGTCCTCAGCCTCCCGCCCGGCACCGAACAGTCCGTGGTCCAGGCCGCAGCCTGGCAGGGCCTCGCCCTCCACACCCTGTCTTTCTACCGCCACGAACACGCCGTCGCCGCTCCTCTGGACGCGCTGGTCGTGGGCTACGGAACCCCGCCGGACCATGCGTGGGCGGGGGCGGTGGAGGCGCTGTGCAGGGTGCTGCCGTGAGGGTGTCCTCTGTGCCCCGGGTCCACCGGAGGGGGTGCACCCTTCAACGCAGGCCGACAATCCAGCCCGTCCGGCGCTTGAGGACGAGGCCCCTTCAGGGCCGAAGCGGGGGTCTGGGGGCGCAGCCCCCAGGGCCGGTCACCCCAACTCACCCGCACCTTCCACCGCTTCACCGCCGGGGGCAACCTCACCGAACCGCGCCAACGCCAACGCCCCCGCCACAGCCACCAGAAACCCCAACACCGCCAGCCACTCCAACCCGCTCCGCGTACGGTCTCCGAGCCACACCACCCCCACCGCCGCCGGCCCGAGCGTCTCCCCGATCACCAACCCCGCCGTCGCCGTAGTCACAGACCCCCGCTGCAACGCCGTCGTCAGCAACAAGAACGCCGCACCCCCACCGACAAGCAGCGCGTACGTCGCCGGATTGCTCACCAGCGTCGAGGGCGACAGCGAGTCGATCAACCGGACCGCCACCTCGACCACCCCGAACCCGAACCCCGCCCCCAACCCCAGCGTCAACGCCCGCCCCCGCTCCGGCAGTCGCCCGCCGACCAGCCCGAGCAGCAACACCGCCACCGCCGTCCCCAACATCGCCCACTTCAAGGCCATGGACCCGTCCCGGTGCCCCTCCGCCCCGGACGCCAGCCCCAGCATCGCCAGCCCCGCGCAGACCACCCCGACGGCCGCCCACTCCGTCCCGCGGAGCCGAACTCCCAGCAGCCGCGCGGCCACCACCGCCGTCACCGCGAGGCTCGATGCCAGGGCCGCCCCGACCGCGTAGATGGGCAACGACCGCAGCGCCGCGATCTGGAACACGAACCCCAGACCGTCCAATCCGAGCCCCGCCAGATACCGCCACTGTCGCAGCGCCCGCAGCAACAGCGCCGCGTCCCCGCCCCCACCCGTCGAGGCCGCCCGGGCGGCAACCGCCTGCAACACCGTCGCCGTACCGAAGCAGACCGCCGCGCCGAGCGCGCACACCATTCCAAAGAGCACAAAGTGACTGTAGGGGAGATGAGATCGCCACGGCCCTCCCGGGCGGACCCTCTCACCGATCTCTGGAGATCCCCCGGACGAGCCCCCGGGCACCAGACCCAGTCTCCAGCCCCGAGGTCCCAGCCCCGAGGTCCCAGCCCCGAGGTCCCAGCCCCGAGGTCCCAGCCCCGAGGGCCCGACGCCCCAGGCCCTACACCCCCAACACCGCCCGGAGTTGACCCAGCCCCCAGTCCAGGTCCTCCCGGCTGATCATCAGCGGCGGCGCGATCCGGATCGTAGGACCATGGGTGTCCTTCACCAGAACGCCCCGGTCCAACAACCGCTCCGAGACCTCCCGCCCCGTCCCGACCGCCGACGCGATGTCGACCCCGGCCCACAGCCCCCGCCCACGCACCGCCGTCACTCGCCCGGTGTCCGTCAACTGCCGCAATTCCCGGTGCAGATGCTCCCCGAGCTCCGCGGCCCGCGCCTGGTACTCACCCGACCGCAGCATCGCGATCACCTCCAGCGCCACCGCGCACGCCAGCGGATTGCCGCCGAACGTCGACCCGTGCTCCCCGGGCCGGAACACACCCAGCACATCCGCACTCGACACCACCGCCGACACCGGCACCACTCCACCGCCCAGCGCCTTCCCGAGCACATACATGTCGGGTACGACCCCCTCGTGCTCGCACGCGAACGTCCGCCCCGTCCGCCCGAGCCCCGACTGGATCTCATCCGCGATGAAGAGCACGTTCCGCTCCCGCGTCAACTCCCGTACCCCCGCCAGATATCCGGCCGGCGGCACCAGCACCCCCGCCTCACCCTGGATCGGCTCCAACAGCACGGCCACCGTGTTCTCACTGACCGCCGCCCGCATCGCGGTGAGGTCCCCGTACGGCACGATCTCGAAGCCCGGCGTGTACGGCCCGAAGTCCGTCCGCGCCTCCGGGTCGGTCGAGAAGCTGACGATCGTCGTCGTACGGCCATGGAAGTTGTTGCCCGCCACGACGATCTTTGCCCTCCCCTCGGGCACGCCCTTGACCTGATACCCCCACTTCCGGGCCGTCTTCAGCGCGGTCTCCACCGCCTCCGCGCCGGTGTTCATCGGCAGCACCAGGTCCATGCCGCACAGCTCGGCCAACTGCTCGCAGAACGCGCCGAACCGGTCGTGATGGAACGCCCGCGAGGTGAGAGTCACCCGCTCCAACTGCGCCTGCGCCGCCGCGATCAGCCGAGGGTTGCCGTGCCCGAAGTTCAGCGCCGAGTACCCGGCGAGCAAGTCCAGATAGCGCCGCCCCTCCACATCCGTCATCCACGCCCCGTCGGCGGCGGCGACGACCACCGGAAGCGGGTGGTAGTTGTGCGCGGTATGCGCCTCGGCGGCGGCGATGAGGGCCTCCGTACTGGCTTCGTTACTGGCTTCCGTACTGGTCATGGCGTCTCCCGGGGTGAGGGTGCCCCTTTCCTATCCTCGCCCGCATGGTGGACGCGGGAGCCGCACCGTCCGGCCCGCCCGGTAGGCTGACCGGTGGGCCGTGACTGGCGCGCTGGGATGGGACCGACCATCGGGGAGCGGCCCGAGCTGGACTGTGTGCCGTGCGCCTGGGCCGTACCGAGAACGCCGAACGCCACGTCCGGAGGTCCCCATGCCCGACAATTCCGCGCCCCTTTCCAATGAATCCACCGCCTTCCGCGCCGCCCTCGATGTGATCCGCGCCGTCGAGCCGCGCGTCGCCGACGCCATCGGCCAGGAAGTCGCCGACCAGCGCGAGATGCTCAAGCTGATCGCCTCCGAGAACTACGCCTCCCCGGCCACCCTGCTGGCCATGGGCAACTGGTTCAGCGACAAGTACGCCGAGGGCACCATCGGCCGCCGCTTCTACGCCGGCTGTCGCAACGTCGACACCGTCGAGTCCCTCGCCGCCGAGCACGCGCGCGAACTCTTCGGCGCCCGTCACGCCTACGTCCAGCCGCACTCCGGTATCGACGCCAACCTCGTCGCCTTCTGGTCGGTCCTCGCCGACCGCGTCGAGGTCCCGGCCCTCGCGAAGGCGGGCGTCCGCCAGGTCAACGACCTCTCCGACGCCGACTGGGCCGAACTCCGCCAGGCCTTCGGCAACCAGCGCATGCTCGGCATGTCCCTGGACGCCGGCGGTCACCTCACCCACGGCTTCCGCCCCAACATTTCCGGCAAGATGTTCGACCAGCGCTCCTACGGCACCGACCCCGTCACCGGCCTCATCGACTACGAGGCCCTGCGCGCCTCCGCCCGCGAGTTCAAGCCGATGATCATCGTCGGTGGCTACTCCGCCTACCCCCGCCTGGTGAACTTCCGCATCATGCGCGAGATCGCCGACGAGGTCGGGGCGACCCTGATGGTCGACATGGCGCACTTCGCCGGCCTGGTCGCGGGCAAGGTGCTGACCGGCGACTTCGACCCGGTCCCGCACGCGCAGATCGTGACGACCACCACCCACAAGTCCCTGCGCGGCCCGCGCGGCGGCATGGTCCTGTGCGACGACTCCCTCAAGGATCAGGTCGACCGCGGCTGCCCGATGGTCCTCGGCGGCCCGCTCCCGCACGTCATGGCCGCCAAGGCCGTCGCCCTCGCCGAGGCCAGGCAGCCCTCCTTCCAGGACTACGCCCAGCGCATCGTCGACAACTCCCGCGCGCTGGCCGACGGCCTGATGCGCCGGGGCGCCACCCTCGTCACCGGCGGCACCGACAACCACCTCAGCCTGATCGACGTCGCCTCCTCCTACGGCCTCACCGGCCGCCAGGCCGAGGCAGCCCTGCTCGACTCGGGCATCGTCACCAACCGCAACGCCATCCCCGCCGACCCCAACGGCGCCTGGTACACCTCCGGCGTCCGCATCGGCACCCCCGCCCTGACCACCCGCGGTCTGGGCACCGCCGAGATGGACGAGGTCGCCGGTCTCATCGACCGCGTCCTCACCACCACGGAGCCCGGCACCACGAGCAAGGGCGCGCCCTCCAAGGCCCAGCACATCCTCGACCCGAAGATCGCGGACGAGATCTCCCACCGCGCCACCGACCTCGTCGCCGGCTTCCCGCTGTACCCGGAGATCGACCTCGGCTGACCCACGCTCACGCTCTTGAGTTGTCAAAGATCGGCGACTCTCACAGATCGATGAGTTCCTGTCGTGGTTCCTCGCGCGGCGGTCCGGCCTCACCCCGGGCCGCCGCGCGGCGTATCAGCAGCGTGCCGCCGACCCCGATAGCCACCCCCGCCGCCGCCCACCAGGCACATCCGGCAAGCTCCGCAGATCCAGCCCCACCCCCAACTGCCTTGCCGGCGGCGTCGGTTCCGCCGAGCACCCCCGCCCGCTCAATCTGCGCGAAGACCGCGCGCGGCGCCCGATGCCAGCGGATGTCGTCGTCCGCCACCTCCGGAGCCGGATCCGTCCGCACCCACGGTGTGCCGTCCGCGGCCACGAACAACTGGTCCTCGCGCTCCACCGCCACATCACCACCCGGAGCCCGACTCGTCCGAGGCCAGCCCCCGACCCCGGTCAGCCCCCACACCACGGTGATCCGCACCTCCGGATACCGGCCCGTCTCCCATTCCCGCGACACCCGCTCCGTCCCCGCGTACGTCGGCTGCAACAACGTCCACAGGCGGGCGAACGACGACTGCCCGGAGCGCCACGTCTCCGTTCGGCCCGAGTCACCCGTCACGACCAGCGCCAGATCCGGGATGTCCCGGAGCGGGTCCTGAGCCTGGACCTGAGCCTGCTCCATGGCCCGGGGCCACGCCTGATCCGTCCCGAAGGCCTGGGCGTGGGCCGGAGCCGCCCCGGCGAGAGCCATCAACACCGGCCCCGCCACGAGACACAGGCCCCGCAACTTCGCCCGTCCCCTCCCACGTTCCATGCGTCCCCCTCCTTCCATCCCCTGCTTCCCCTCTGCCCGTCCTCGTCTCCTCCGCCCCTCACACGTCCCGCAACTCCTGCCTCGGCCCTGGCCCCGGATCCCGCCCTTTCCGCCACCGGTCCAGCGGCAGCCGCGCGACGAACGGCCGCAGACCCAGTGCCAGTACCGCTCCGGCCGCCGCGCCCGGTATCGCCCACCACCAGTCGGTGCCATGCCTCTTGTCCGGCAGGGAGGCCCGCACCGTGGTAGTCCCCGCCCCTGTCTCCGTTACTGTCCCCGTCCCCGTCCCCGTGTCGGAGTCAGGCGCGACCGCGGCCGGTGCGGGCTCGGTCGACTCCCACGGCGACGGGAAGATGCCGGAGTAGCCGTCACCCGTGCCCTTGCCCAGCACGCCCAACTTGTCGAAGAGGGCGCGCAGTTGGGCGGGGTGCTCGGCCCGGTGCCAATAGCCGTTCAGGTTCGTGTTCTCCGGGACATCGGCCGCCGTGTGGATCCAGACCGCCTGCGGCCGGGACTCGACCGGAAAGACCCGGTCGATCCGCCAGGGCGATATGTCGTGCGCCAGCCAGGTGACGTTGATCTGGTGGGCGTGGACCAGATCGGCCTCGGGCGGCTTGTCGCGGCTGCCCTTGCCCTCGGGCCCGAGTAACTGCTGGAGTTTTCCGTACTGTTCGTCCGAGTAGTGCAGCCCCCTGGCCCGCCCGCTCTCCGGCGAGGTCACCAGCACGCTCGTCGGCCCGCCCGCCGACGCATCCGACGCACCCCACACCATCAGGGCCAGCGTCATCGCCAACGCCCCGCTCAGAGCGGCCAGTTCACGAACCCCGCCCGCGCTCTTCCCTGCCCGGCCCGCACTCCTCCCCGCCTCGCTCGCACTCCTGCCTGCCCCGCCCGCACTCCCGCCTCCGGACATCCGAACCCCCCCAGCCCATCCGCCGATCCCCGTACGACCCGCCCGCGAGCCGCCTGTCACTTCTGGTACACCGCTCGGCCCGCCGAGGTTCCCACCCAAGCCGCGCTGCCTGAACTACCCACACCGCTCAGACCACTTGCACAATCGGCGCCACTTGCACAGCTCGCACCACGCGCACTACTCGTCCCGGTCCAGCGACTTCGCGATCTCCACGGCCCGCCCCTTCGACCCCATGCCCTCCAGACGGAACGTCAGATCCCCGCCCGGAACCCCGCCGACCGCATGGGTCCACAGCAGCGTCGGCCCCGCCGTCCGCTCCTCCCGCGTATGACGGTCCCCGTCCGCGTCCACCAGCCAGAAGCTCAGCAGATGCGGGCGCGCGAACCACAGCGCCGGGTCCTGCACACCGTCCGGCGAGGCCGTCCCGCCCAGCGACAGCCACTCCGGCGGCTCGCGCACCGTCTTCACGAAGCCGGGGTCCAGTCGTGCCGGATACTCGTCGACCCGGACCGTGTGCCCGTCCTCCCGCCAGCACAGGCTCACCAGGAAGCGCCCCTGGGGCTCGCCGGTCACCGTCACCGCGTCCGGAACGCCCAGCGCGTCCGGCACCAGCGGCTCGAACCCCGCGCGCTCACGGGCCTGCGCCAGCGTCACCGACCGGCCGCACCCCGGCACCTCGGCCCCGGCCGAGGGCACCGCCGACGGGTCGTACCGCACCTCGACCCCGCCGAAGCCGAACCAGTCGAAGACCGCCGCCCGTACCGGAGGCGTGAGCACGAGCACCGTCAGCAGACCGCACAGGGCCGCCACCAGTGCCCGCCGACGCATCCGCATCCAGCGCCTGACGGTGCGCAGTCGCGCCCGGATCCCGGACGGCCCGGCCTCCTGGACGGGGACCGGGGTCTGCTCGGCCAGTATCTGAGCCAGCACCCGCTCGACCATCGACTCGGACCCGCCGGCCTCGCCCCCGCCACCGTGCCGCGCGTCCAGCGCACGCCCCAACGCCCGCAACTCGTCGGGCAGTTGAGGGGCACCCTCGTACGACTCCCGTCCGTCACTCACGCTCATCACCCCCTTCCCGAGGTCGGAAATCCGGCAGCAACCGGCCGAGTTTCTTCAACGCGCGGTTCAGCCGGGACTTCACCGTGCCGCGTGGCCAGCCCAGGGCCTGGGCCGTGTCCGGTTCGTCCATGTCCAGGAGATAGCGGTAGGTCACGACCAGGCGGTGCTCCTCGCTCAGCTGCTCCAGGGCGGACAGCAGGGCCGCGCGGCGCTCCGTCTCCAGCGTGGCGACCGCCGGGTCCGCCGATTCCGGTATCAACGGCTCGGCCTCCGCGAACGCCGCCTCCCGGTCGGCGAGCGTGCGCTGACGAGCCGCCGTACGCACTGTGTTCCTCGTCTCATTGGCGACGATCGACAGCAGCCACGGCCTGAACGCCGCGCCGTCCCGGAACCTGCCCAGCGCGCCGTACGCCTTGACGAAGGCCTGCTGCACCACGTCCTCCGCGTCCGCACCCGCCCCGAGTGCCGCGGCCGCCCTGAGTGCGATGCCCGTGTGGGCCCGCACCAGCTCCGCGTACGCCTCCGGCTCTCCGGCGCGTACGCGTGCGATCACCGCGGCCTCATCGACGATGCGGCCCCCCTCCCGCGTCTTCACACATTTGGTACACCGCCCGAGCCGGATCGGTTCCCACCCGTGTCACATCTCTTCCGAACCAGTTCCGGACCGGTCCCCGAGACCTGAGAGAATGGTGAACATGGCCTCAGACCGCCCACCCGTCGCCCACCACCGCCCTCAAACGGGGCGCTCCGCGCCGCTGCCTAAATTCCGAGTGCTCTCCGGAATCCAGCCCACCGCAGGCTCGTTCCACCTCGGCAACTACCTCGGCGCCGTCCGCCAGTGGGTGGCCCTGCAGGAGTCCCACGACGCGTTCTACATGGTCGTCGACCTGCACGCGATCACGGTCCCGCAGGACCCGGCGGACCTGCGTGCCAACACCCGCCTCGCCACCGCGCAGCTGCTGGCCGCCGGTCTCGACCCGGACCGTTGCACGCTCTTCGTCCAGAGCCACGTCCCCGAGCACGCCCAGCTCGCCTGGGTCATGAACTGCCTGACCGGCTTCGGTGAAGCGTCCCGCATGACCCAGTTCAAGGACAAGTCCGCCAAGCAGGGCGCCGACCGCGCCAGCGTCGGCCTGTTCACGTACCCGATCCTCCAGGTCGCCGACATCCTGCTGTACCAGGCGCACGAGGTGCCGGTCGGCGAGGACCAGCGCCAGCACATCGAGCTGACCCGCGACCTCGCCGAGCGCTTCAACGGCCGCTTCGGCGAGACCTTCACGATCCCGAAGCCGTACATCCTCAAGGAGACGGCGAAGATCTACGACCTTCAGGACCCGTCGAGCAAGATGAGCAAGTCGGCGTCGACTCCGAAGGGCCTCATCAACCTCCTCGACGACCCGAAGGCGACCGCCAAGAAGGTCAAGAGCGCGGTCACCGACACGGACACGGTGATCCGCTACGACGCCGTGGACAAGCCGGGTGTCAGCAACCTGCTCACGATCTACTCGACCCTCACCGGCAAGTCGATCGCCGAGCTGGAGCAGGAGTACGAGGGCAAGATGTACGGCGCGCTCAAGACCGACCTCGCCGAGGTCATGGTCGAGTTCGTGACGCCCTTCAAGGACCGCACCCAGCAGTATCTGGACGACCCGGAGACGCTCGACTCGATCCTGGCCAAGGGCGCGGAGAAGGCGCGAGCCGTCGCGGCCGAGACCCTCGCCCAGGCGTACGACCGGGTCGGCTTCCTGCCCGCCAAGCACTGAAGCGCCCGGCCGCACCCGAGTACCACCGCGTACCACTGGACAGAGCGCTGCACATCACTACGGTTGCGCCTGCCCACAACTCAGGTGTGGCCGTACAGTCGATAGCCGGGTGGCCGCGCGCGTGGCCGCCCAGCGCACCATCAGGACCATCATCACGACCACCGACAGGACGACAGGAGACGACGTGGGGACCGTAACGATCGGCGTGTCGATCGCGGTCCCGGAGCCTCACGGCAGCCTGCTCCAGGAGCGGCGCGCGGGCTTCGGCGACGCCGCGGCGCACGGCATCCCCACGCACGTCACGCTGTTGCCGCCGACCGAGGTGGACGCCTCGCAACTGCGCGCGATCGAGGCCCACCTGGTCGATGTCGCCGCCGCCGGGCGCCCCTTCCCGATGCGGCTGTCGGGCACCGGGACCTTCCGGCCGTTGTCCCCGGTCGTCTATGTCCAGGTGGTCGAGGGCGGCTCGGCCTGCACCTGGCTGCAGAAGCAGATCCGCCACGACTCGGGGCCGATGGCGCGCGAGCTGCACTTCCCGTACCACCCGCACGTCACCGTGGCGCACGGCATCGACGACGAGTTGATGGACCGCGCCTTCGAAGCGCTCGCCGACTACCGCGCGGAGTGGTCGTGCTCCGGCTTCGCGCTGTACGAACAGGGCGCCGACGGCGTCTGGCGCAAGCTCCGCGAGTTCGCCTTCGGCGCGGCTGTCGTACCGCCCCAGGCGGCCCACACCGAGCGCGGCACGATCCCCAGCCACTAGTAGGCAGCCGTTCAGGCGCGGTCAGACCGTCAGCCGCCGGAACAGCCCCCGTGGCAGGTGCCGTAGCGCCGTTGTCGCCACGCGCAGCGTCCCCGGTACCCACACCGTCTCCGAACTGCGGCGCAGGCCCAGTTCGATGGCTGTGGCGACGGCTTCGGGGGTGGTGGTGAGCGAGGCCGCCTTCGGGTCGGCCATGGTCCTCGACCGGAGGAACCCCGGTCGTACGACCATGACGTGCACGCCCGTGCCGTGCAGCGCGTCGCCCAGCCCCTGGGCGAAGGTGTCCAGGCCCGCCTTGCTGGAGCCGTAGATGAAGTTCGCGCGGCGGGCCCGCTCGCCGGCGACCGAGGAGAGCACCACCAGGGAGCCCTGTCCCTGGGTCTGCAACGCCCGCGCGGCGATCAGTCCGGACGAGACGGCACCGATGTAGTTGGTCCGCGCGACCCGCACCGCGGCGGCCGGATCGCGCTCGTCCCGCGCCTGGTCGCCGAGGACGCCGAAGGCGAGCAGCACCATGTCGATGTCGCCCTCCGCGAAGACCTTGCCGAGCACGGTCTCGTGGGAGTCGGGGTCGAGCGCGTCGAAGGCGACGGTGTGAACCTCGGCCCCCAGGGCGCGCAGTTCCGAAGCGGCACTCTCCAGGGAGGGCGACGGGCGGCCCGCCAGCCACACCGTGCGGGTGCGGCGGGCGATCAGCCGGCGGGCGGTGGCCAGCGCGATCCGGGACGTACCGCCGAGGACGAGGAGGGACTGTGGAGGACGCATGCCGGTGACCGTATCGCCCGCTTATGGGCGGTCGGTCGTACGGCGTCGACGCCCTCCCTGGAATGGGCGATTAATCGGATGCCGCCGACCACGACGGCACGCGCGCGTGTTTGCGGGGTACCCGCACATCGGTCTCCCCGGACGAGGGCAGAATCGGATCATGGACTGGCTGAAGAAGCTCCCCCTCATCGGGCCGCTGGTGGCGCGCCTGATGCTCACGCACGCGTGGCGGTCGTACGAGCGGCTGGACCGGGTGAAGTGGTCGCAGCTGGCCGCCGCGATGACGTTCATCAGCTTCATCGCGCTGTTCCCGCTGCTGACCGTGGCCGCCGCGATCGCCGCCGCCACCCTGAGCACCGATCAACAGCACGAACTCCAGGACAAGATCGCCGAGCAGGTCCCCGGAATCTCCGACCAGCTCAACATCGGTTCCCTGGTGGACAACGCGGGCACCATCGGTCTCATCGCCGGTGCTGTCCTGCTGTTCACCGGCATCGGCTGGGTCGGCTCGATGCGGGAGTGCCTGCGCGCGGTGTGGGAGCTGCCCGACCGCGACGAGAACCCCCTCCTGCGCAAACTCATCGACACCGGGGTGCTGATCGGCCTGGGCGGCGCCGTCCTCGCGACGATCGCCATCTCCACGGTCGCCTCCGCCCTGGTCGACTGGATCAGCCGCGAACTGGGCCTGGTGGAGGGCGGCTGGGGCGGGATCCTGCTGCGTATCGCCGCGTTCGCCGTCGCCGTGTTCGTCGACTTCCTGCTCCTGCTGTACGTCCTGACCCTGCTGCCCGGCGTCGACCCCCCGCGCCGCCGGCTCTTCGTGGCAGCGCTGATCGGAGCCGTCGGCTTCGAACTGCTGAAACTGCTGCTCAGCGGCTACATCCAGGGGGTCGCCGCGAAGAGCATGTACGGCGCGTTCGGCGTCCCCGTGGCACTGCTGCTGTGGATGAACTTCACCTCGAAGCTGGTCCTGTTCTGCGCGGCCTGGACGGCGACGCCCAGCAAGCCCGAGGACGACGACGACTACGACCCGGCCGACGAGACCGAGAACCCCAAGGTCAGGGACGAGGGCGACGGCGGACCAGATCCGGCAGCGGCCAGCGCCGGTTGACCAGGAAGACACCGCCCGCGAGGAGTACCAGCAGCCCGCCGACGATCGCGAGCGCGATCCCGACCCCGCCGGAACCGTCGTCCTCCTCCGAAGCCGAGGCGGCGGAACTCACGGACGGCTTCGCGGCCGTGTCGCCCCCCGCCTCTCCGGTGGCCGTAGCACCCGGCTGTGCGCTCGCCTGAGGGACGTTCCTGGGCGCGACCAGCTCTCCCACCGGCTGCACCTTCCCGTCCGCCTGGAAGCCCCAGTCGAGGATCTTCGCGGCCTCTTTGTAGACCTCGTTGTGCTCGTCCTTCTCCGGGTTCATGACCGTCACCAGCAGCACCTTGCCGTTGCGCTCGGCGACGCCGGTGAAGGTCGCGCCCGCGTTGGTGGTGTTGCCGTTCTTGACGCCCGCGATGCCCGGGTACACCGAGACGTCCGAGTCGCCGCTCAGCAGCCGGTTGGTGTTCCGGATCTCGAAGGTCCCGCGGACCGACTTGCCCTTCACCTTCGTGGTCTCGCCCGGGAACTTCACGCTCACCGTCGAGCAGTACTCCCGGAAGTCCTTCTTCTGCAGCCCGGAGCGCGCGAAGAGCGTCAGGTCGTACGCCGACGAGACCTGCCCGGGCTCGTCGTAGCCGTCCGGTGTCACCACGTGCGTGTCGAGCGCCTGGAGGTCCTGGGCGTGCGCGTTCATGTCGGCGACGGTCTTGTCGACGCCGCCGTTCATGTGCGACAGGACGTGCACCGCGTCGTTGCCGGAGCGCAGGAAGACACCGAGCCACAGATCGTGGACCGTGTAGCTCTCGCCCTGCTTTATCGGGACCACACTGGAACCGGCGCCCATGCCGGCCAGGTCGGACGCGACGACCTTGTGCTCGGTCGTCTTCGGGAACTTCGGCAGCACGGTGTCCGCGAACAGCATCTTCAGGGTGCTCGCCGGAGGCAGCCGCCAGTGCGCGTTGTGCGCGGCGAGCACCGCGCCCGACTCGGCGTCGCTCACGATCCACGACCGCGCGGTCACGTCCTTCGGCAGCACCGGGACGCCGGCCGTCAGATTGACCTGCGTCCCCGCCATGGCGAGCCGGGTGCCGCCCACCGACGACATGTTCGCCGGGGGAGTGGCCGTAGGAGTCACCGACGAACTGGCCGACGGACTCGGAGTCGTGGTCGCACTCGTGGTGGGAGTCGGTGTCGGACTCGGGGCCGCGAGGGCGACGGGCGCGGTGAGCGCGAGGGACGACAGGGCGGCGGAAAGCACCAACAGGGATCGCCTGGTGGTCTGCAGTGGAGCGGGCACGGACGAGAACGTACATGCCCAGGGACCCGAAGTCCCGTCACCGACCCCACCCCGGACACGGGCCCCCGGGGACGACGGCGATACTGGACTCATGAAGCTCAGCCGCCCCGTCTCCTGGTTCCTGCTCGCCTTCGGGGTGTGGAGCTGGATCATCTGGGTCACTTTCGTCAAAAACCTGGTAGCGGACAGCAGCGGACTGGCCTTCGACGACGGCCACCCGACGGCGTACTTCTGGGTGCACCTGACCCTCGCCATCGTCTCCTTCGTATTGGGGACGGTCATCGGGGGCCTCGGGTTGCGTGGACTGCGCGCACTGCGCGGGACTTCATAAAGAAGTGGCCATCGTCGTCATCGCTCTCGTCGTCCTGGTCGCGGTCGCCGTCCTCGGCGGAGCGCACTGGTACGTCTGGCGCCGCCTGGTCCGCGACACCACGCGCGCGTGGGGCCCCGCCCGCTTCACCGGCACGGCCGTACTGATCGCCGGCCCGCTGCTGATGATCGCGGCCCTGGCCGCCGAACGCGGCGGCGCCCCCTTCTGGCTCCAACGCACCCTGGGCTGGCCCGGCTTCCTGTGGATGGCCCTGGCGATCTACCTCCTGCTGGCCGTCCTCGCGGGTGAGCTGCTACGGCCGCTGCTGCGCCGGTTCGTGGAACGGCGCGGGCGGGTTGAAGCGGCCGTAGCGGATGAGCCCTCCCCGGAGGAACCGTCCCCGCAGCCCCTCGCCGTCCCCTCCCGGCGTCTCTTCGTCTCCCGGGTCGTCGGGGGTGCGGCCGCCGCCGCGGCCGTCGGGACCGTCGGCTACGGCACCTACGGCGTCCTGCGCGGTCCGAGCGTCAAGCGGATCACCGTGCCGCTGGCCAAGCTGCCGCGCTCCGCGCACGGGTTCAGGATCGCGGTGGTCAGCGACATCCACCTGGGGCCGGTCCTGGGGCGGGGTTTCGCGCAGCGGGTCGTCGACACGATCAACTCGACCCAGCCCGATCTGATCGCGGTCGTGGGTGACCTCGTCGACGGCAGCGTCAAGAACCTGGGACCGGCCGCGGCACCCCTGGCTCAACTGCGGGCGCGCCACGGGTCGTTCTTCGTCACGGGCAATCATGAGTACTTCTCCGGCGCCGAAGAGTGGCTGGAAGAGGTCCGCACGCTCGGTATCCACACCCTGGAGAACGCCCGCACCGAACTCCCCGGCTTCGACCTCGCCGGGGTCAACGACCTCCAGGGCGAGAGCGAGGGCCAGGGCCCCGACTTCGGGAAGGCGCTCGGCGATCGTGACACCACGCGCGCGTGCGTGCTGCTCGCGCACCAGCCCGTGCAGATCCACGAGGCCGTGAAGCACGGCGTCGACCTCCAGCTCTCCGGGCACACCCACGGCGGTCAGTTGTGGCCCGGCAACTTCATCGCGGCGGCCACCAATCCGACGGTCGCGGGCCTGGAGCGCTACGGCGACACCGAGCTGTACGTCAGCAGGGGCGCGGGGGCGTGGGGACCGCCGACGCGGGTGGGGGCGCCGTCGGACATCACGGTCGTCGAACTGGCTTCGAAGCAGGCCTAGTTGGTGACGTCGGGCGAGTCTGCGTGCTGGCTGAGAGGCGCCTGTGAAACGGGCAATTAACACCCGTCGGTAAGTTCTTTCTCATCTCGGCAGAACCCTCTTCCCTCGGGTGAAACTCCTGTGGTTAGGTGATCCGCGCCACTAGGGGAGTGGCGTATGTGAGGGGCCCGGGAGGGTCCTTGGGAGGGCACACCGATGCGGTCGGTTCGCATACGGATTCTCGCGACGCTGCTGGTTCTGGCGGCCGTGGGAGTCGGGGGCTGGCAGTTGCTGCCCTCGGACGGGAGCAAGGGCAAGACGATCACGGTCGGGACGACGGACGCTGTCACGTCCCTCGACCCGGCCGCCGCGTACGACGCCGGATCCTGGGCGCTGTACAGCAACGTCTTCCAGACGCTGATGACATTCGACTCGGGCGGTACGACACCCGTGCCGGACGCGGCCAAGAGCTGCGCGTTCGTGGGCGGTGGGCTGACGACGTACCGCTGTACGGTGCGCGACGGGCTCACCTTCCCCAGCGGGCGCGCGATGACCGCCGAGGACGTGAAGTTCTCCTTCGACCGGGTCAAGAAGATCAACTCGGATGTGGGGCCGGCCTCGTTGCTGTCCACCCTCGGGTCCGTCGACGCCTCCGGGATGACCGTTACCTTCCATCTGTCGTCGCCGGACGCCACGTTCCCGTTCAAGGTGGCCACCGGCGCCGGTGCGATCGTCGACAGCGGCAAGTACCCGAAGGACGCCCCGCGCAACGGCTTCCGGGTCGACGGCACCGGGCCGTACACCCTGTCCACGTATACGAAGGACAAGAGGGCGGTCCTTTCGCCGAACAGCCACTACAAGGGTGCCGTCAAGAACACCGGGAGCCCGATCGAGCTGCGGTACTACGCCGACTCGGACGCGCTGCAGAAGGCGTACCGGGCGAAGCAGGTCCAGGTCGCCACCCGCCAGTTGCCGCCGAAGATGCTCTCCGGGCTCTCTGCGAGCGACCCGAACCAGCGCGTGTCGGAGGCGGACAGCTCCGAGACCCGCAACCTCTACCTCAACACCCGTAAGGGCACGCCTCTGCACGACGTCCTCGTGCGGCGGGCCATGGCCTGGCTGATCAACCGCGAACAGCTGGCCGCCACGGTGTACGACGACACGGTCGACCCGCTGTACTCGCTGATCCCGGCCGGCATCGTCGGCCACACGACGTCCTTCTTCGACGACTACCCCTCCCAGAGCGCCAAGAAGGCGAAGGCACTCCTCGAAGAGGCCGACGTCTCGCTCCCGGTGCACTTCACCTACGGGTACGGCATCGGGCACGGGTCCGGGAAGGAGGAGGCCGCCGAGCTGAAGAAGCAGCTGGAGGCGAGCGGGCTCTTCAAGGTGGACGTCAAGGGCTACGAGTGGACCGACTTCCAGAAGCGCTGGGCGACCGGCAAGCTGGACGCGTACGCCGTCGGCTGGGTCGCCGACTACCCCGACCCGGACACCTTCGGCTCCCCGCTGGTCGGCACCGGTTCCACCATGAACACCGGCTACAGCAACAAGATCGTCGACCAACTGATCCTCAACAGCCAGAAGTTCGCCGACCGCAGCCGCGTCGACGACGACTTCCGCGACCTCCAGTCGGACGTGGCCGCGGACGTGCCGCTGATCCCGCTGTGGCAGCGCAAGGAGTACGTCGTGAGCAGCGAGGACGTCGGCGGCATCTCCTATCTCACGGACGGCACCGGCGTGTTCCGGCTGTGGGCGCTGGACTGGATCTGACGCCTCCGGGCGCTGACCTTTGTTCGATCTTTTGTCCGAGTGACGCCGGTCGGCCCTCGCACGCAGCACCATGTGACGGAGGTGTGTGGGGGTGAGGAGCCGACGTGGTCAGACGCAACTCCTTCCGGCTGCCCCGGCACCCGGCTTCGGTGGGTCTCGCCCGGCGCCGGGTCCGGGACCACCTGACCGACTGGGGGCACCGGAGCGATGATCCGGCGCTCCAGGACGCGATGCTGCTCGTCTCCGAGCTGGCGACCAACGTCGTACGCCACGGACCGCTCCTGGAGCGGGAGTTCGAAGTGGCGGTGACGGCCCTCGCGGACGGCTCCTGCCTCATAGAGGTGTCGGACGAGGGCCGGCTCGAACCCCGGCTGCGGGTCGTGAAGGACCTGGAGGAGGCCGGCCGCGGCCTGCACCTCGTGGAGGGCATCGCGGCCGCCTGGGGCGTCTGGAGCCGCGGCACACACGGCAAGACGGTCTGGGCACTGGTCCAGGCGGCCGACGTCCCGTGACACCCCGGGGGCGCTACGACGGCACCGGCGTCCGCGTCGGCAGTGTCACCGTCACCGCGAGCCCCTCGCCCGGCGCCGTCCGCACCGCGACCTCGCCGCCGTGCGCCTGGACGACGCCCTGCACGATCGCCAGCCCCAGACCGCTGCCCGCACCGCCGCCCGCCCGGAAGAACCGGTCGAAGACGCGCGCCGCGTCGTCCTCACAGAGCCCCGGACCCTGGTCCGCGACACAGAGCCGTACGACCCCGTCCTCGCGCTCCACACCGAGCCGTACGGGCACGTCGGCAGGGGTGTGCGTGCGGACGTTGGTCACCAGGTTGCCGAGTATCTGGCGCAGCCCCGACTCGTCGGCCCGCACCAGGAGGGAGCCGTCGGCGCCGACCGTGACCGGCCGCTCCGGCTGCTGCACCCGCAGGTCCTCGGCGGCGTCGCGCACCAGGCGGCTCAGATCGACGTTGCGGAAGCGCAGCTCGGGCCGCTGGTCCAGGCGGGCCAGCGTGAGGAGTTCGTCGACGAGACGGCCCATACGGTCCGCCTCCGCGTTCATCCGGTCCCAGGCCCGCTTGCGCTCGTCGGGCTCGGTCAGCATGCCCTTGTCGTACAGCTGGAGGTAGCCGCGTATCGCCGACAGCGGGGTGCGCAACTCGTGCGAGGCGTCGGCGACGAAGCGGCGCAGCTGGGCCGCCGTACGCTCGCGCGTGCGGTACGCCGACTCCACCTGGTGAAGCATGGAGTTGAGGGCGACCCGCAGCTGCTCGACCTCCTGCGTCGGATGGTGGCTGGAGGGCACGCGCCGGGTCAGGTCGCCCTCCGCGATGGCCGTCGAGGTCTCGACCATGTCCTCCAGGGGCAGCATCCGCCGTCGCACGCTGACCATGGTGAGCGCGGCGAGCAGCACCAGCAGCAGGCTGCCGAAGGCGAGGTCCAGCTTGAGGGCCTTGGCCATGGCGTGGTGGAGGCCGCCCGTGGAGGCGGCGATCAGGATGTACGTGCCGTCGGCGAGCCGGGTCCCGATCGCCCGGTACGGGGCGTCGCTCAGCGAGATGTCGCGCGGTGTGCCGTCGGCGGCCAGCGCGGCCGGGTCGCTGAAGAGGGCGGCGAGCGCCCGCTGGTCGGCGGTCGGGGCGAAGCCGGCGATGGTGAGCACCTTGCCCCGGGAGTCGACCGCCGCGAACACCTTGTCCGGGTTCGCCGAGGCGGCGCTCCGCTGGGGCATCAGCTGGTCGCCGAGGCCGGACAGGGTGCTCAGCATGTTGAGCTGCTGCATGGTGAGCTGCGAACCGCTCAGCGAGTCACGGGACTTGGTCAGCTCGGTGTCGACCTGGGCGAGCAGATAGTGCCGCATGCCCATCAGGCTGACGGCGGTGGCCATGACGATGCCGAGCGCCAGCAGCGCGACGTTCGCCAGGGTCAGCTTGGCGCGCAGGGAGTGGGCCCCGCGCTCGCAGTTCGGGAGGTGGAACTTCCTCATGCGAGCCCGTATCCGACGCCTCGCCGCGTGGTGATCACGGGCGGTCCCAGGGTCTCCAGCTTGCGCCGCAGATAGCTGATGTAGGTCTCGACGACGGTCGACTCCGGCGGGGTGTGCTCGTACTGCCAGACGTGGCGCAGGAGTTGCTCCTTGGGCACGACCCGGCCGCCGTTGCGCACCAGGAAGCGCAGCAGGGCGTACTCGGTGGGGGTCAGCTCGACCGAGTTGCCCGCGCGGTGCACCGAGTACGTCGTCTCGTCCAGCTCCAGGTCGCCGTAGCGCAGCGGTGGGCGCTGCGGGAGGACGTCTTCCGGGCGGGTGCGGCGCAGGACGGCGGTGATGCGGGCGACCACCACGTCGATGTCGAACGGCTTGGTGATGTAGTCGTCGCCGAAACCGAGGGCGCCGACGATCTCGGCCGGCGCGTCCCGCGCGGTGAGGAAGACGATCGCCAGCTCGGGCCTGCGGGCGCGCAGTTCGTGCCCCAGGGCGCGGCCGTCGCCGTCCGGGAGCATCACGTCGAGCAGCGCGCAGTCCGGGCGGGTGCGCTCGGCGAGGGCGAGCGCCTCGCGCACGGTGCCCGCGACCATCACCTCGAAGCGGTGGTAGCGCAGCGCGATGGCGAGGACGTCCGCGATGCTCGGTTCGTCCTCCACCACCAGCACGGTTCCTGGAGCCGTCATGCCCCCAGTATCGGCCGGGGCACTGACAGTCGGGCCGGTTCGGTCTTTGGAGTTCCTTGAGAGTCATGGCCGATGCATGTCCACGCGTGCGTGCCGCCGCCAATTCTGTAGCCCAGGACCTGGGGGACCATCCGACCGACCGAGCGACCGAGCTGTTCAACTCGGTTTCGAATAAGGAGCGTTGAGCGTGGCGGCATTGGCACGGTGGTGCTATCGGCACCGGCTGGTGGTCCTGTTGCTGTGGGTGGGGGCACTGTTCGGCCTGGGCTTTTCGGCGACGACGGCGGGGACGGACTACGCGAACGTCTTCTCCCTCCCGGACACGGACTCCAAGAGCGCGTACGACCTGATGCAGAAGGCGTTCCCGAACAGCTCGGGCGACACCGACACGGTGGTGTGGAAGGTCGACTCGGGCTCGGTGAAGGACCAGTCCGTACGGTCCCGGATCCAGCCCGCCCTCGACAAGATCGCTGACATGAAGGGCGTCGGTGGCGTCACCGGCCCGTACTCGGGCGCCCGGGGCGCGACACAGATCAGCTCCGACGGGACGATCGCGTACGCGCAGGTCACCTTCGCCGAGCAGGCCAACGCCGTCCCCAAGGAGCTCGTCCAGAACGTCGTCGACACCGCGCGGGACGCCCGACAGGACGGCCTCCACGTCGAGTTGGGCGGCCAGGCCGTCCAGCGCGTGGAGGAACCGCCGGGCGGCATAGCCGAGGGCGTCGGCATCCTCGCCGCGGCCATCGTGCTGTTCCTGGCCTTCGGCTCGTTCTACGCGGCCCTGCTCCCGATCGGTATCGCGATCTTCGGCGTCGGCACCGGCCTGTTCTCCACCCAGCTGCTCAGCCACGCCACCGACATCCCCGACCTGGCGCCCCTGCTGGCCACCCTGATCGGCCTCGGCGTCGGCATCGACTACGCCCTGTTCATCGTCACCCGGCACCGACGCGGCCTGCAACGCGGCCTCGATCCCGAGGAGTCGGCGGTCATCGCCCTCAACACCTCGGGCCGCGCGGTGCTGTTCGCGGGCGGCACGGTGTGCATCGCGCTCGCCGGCATGCTGGTGACGAACCTGCGCTTCCTGGACGGCGTGGTCGTCGGCACCTCGCTGACGGTCGTCCTGAGCGTCCTGGCGGCCACGACCCTGTTGCCCGCCCTGCTCGGCTTCCTGGGCCCGCGCGTGCTCAGCCGCAAGCAGCGCCGCAAGCTCGCGGACGGGCCTGAGCCGGAGCGCACCGACAACCTCGCGGTCCGCTGGTCGGCCGCCGTCCAGAAGCGCCCGCGCCGGATCGCCGCCTTCGCCCTCGTCGTCATGGCCGTACTCGCCTTCCCTGTGCTGTCGTTGCGCCTCGGCGCCACCGACCAGGGCAACGACAACACCTCGACGACCACCAGGAAGGCGTACGACCTCCTGGCCGACGGTTTCGGCCCCGGCTTCAACGGCCCTCTCCAGGTGGTCACTTCGAGCGGTGACACGGCCACCCTGGTGAAGGACATCCAGGGGACGAAGGACGTGGCCCAGGTCGCCGCGCTGCCGCCCACGGACGGGGTGACGGTGATCCAGGTCGTCCCGAAGACCTCACCGCAGTCCGTGCAGACGGACGACCTGATCGACACCCTGCGCGACAAGGTGATCCCCGGGGCCGGCGCGACCGGTCACGTCGGGGGCGTGACGGCGATCTCGAAGGACTTCGCGGCCGTCACGGGCGACCGCCTCCCGCTCTTCGTGGCGACGATCATCGGCCTGAGCTTCCTGCTGCTCCTGCTCGCGTTCCGTTCCCTGGTCGTCCCGTTGACGGCCGCCCTGATGAACCTCATCGCGGCGGCGGCCTCCTTCGGTGTCCTGGTGGCGATCTTCCAGTGGGGCTGGGGCCTGGACATGCTCGGCCTCGGCAAGGAGGGCCCGATCAACGCCTTCCTGCCGGTCATCATGCTGTCCCTGTTGTTCGGCCTCTCGATGGACTACCAGGTGTTCCTGGTGAGCCGTATGCACGAGGAGTGGGTCCACACCAAGGACAACGCCCGCGCGGTGCGCGTCGGCCTCGCGGAGACCAGCCGCGTCATCAACTCCGCCGCCCTGATCATGGTCTGCGTCTTCCTGGCCTTCGTCCTCAGCGGCAACTCCGGCGCGGCGACGGCGGGCGTCGGCCTGGCCGCCGCGGTGGCCCTGGACGCCTTCATCCTGCGTACGGCCCTGGTGCCGGCCGCGATGCACCTCCTGGGCAACTCCAACTGGTGGCTCCCCGGTTGGCTCGACAAGGGCCTGCCGCACCTCGCCGTGGAACCCGCCGAGGAGCCCGCTCCGGCCGCCGTGGAGGGCCCGTCCTCGGCCGTCCACGGCTTCGTCCGCACGACGGAGGGCGAGCCCGTGGAGGGCGCGTCAGTGACGCTGCTGACGGCCGGGGGACGCCAGCTGGACCGCGTCGAGTCCCTGGCGGACGGCTCGTACATCGTGTCGGTCCCGGCACCGGGGACCTACCTCCTGGCGACGACGGCCACGTCGTACGGCTCGATCGCCCGCAAGGTGACGGTGGCGGACGGTCCGCTGGTCTACGACGTCGAGCTCGCGGAGGGCGAGGTGGACGCGGTCAACTGACGCCGTCGACCGACCTGAGTGCTCAGGGGCGTTCGCCGTCGGCAGGTCCGTCGGCGGACGCCCCGCGCTTCTCCTGCCTCGCCTGCTTCTTCTTGGCCTTCGCCGGGTCGGGCAGTGCGTGCGTCATGCCCGGCAGGAAGTCCGTGAACAGCTCGTGCACCTCCAGGACGAGGGGCCGCAGCACCCGGAAGCGCGCGAGGGACACACCGCGCGCGGTGAGCCGGGCCCCGCGCTCCGCGAGCCGGTAACTCCGCTCGCGCCCCTCGGTCCGGTCGAACACCCAATAGAGCACGAGCCCCATCTGGGAGAGCCACATCAACTCCGGGAGCACGTCCCGCAGTTCCGGCGCCACCTTGGTCTTCGCCCCGAACAGCACCTCCTTGTGGACGTCGATGGCCTGCACGCGCGCGTGCTCGCTCTCCGCGGAGAACGGGCTGAGCGGGCTGTCCGGGTCGGCCGCGTTCTTGAAGAACTGCACCGCGAACTCGTGGTACGGCCTCGCGATGTCCAGCCACACCCGCAGCACACCCGCGAGCCGCGCCTCCAGATCGGTTTCCCGGTCCAGCACCTCGCGGACCGCGAGCCGGTGTTCCTCGGCGATCCGGTCGTAGAAGCCCTGGATCAGGTGCTCCTTGCCGGCGAAGTAGTAGTACGCGTTGCCGACCGAGACGCCCGCCTCCTTGGCGATCGCCCGCATCGTCGTCTTGTCGTAGCCGTGCTCCTGGAACAGCCGCATGGCCGTCTCCAGGATGAGCGCACGGGTCTGCTCGGACTTAGCGGACCTGGCGGGCGTACCGCCGTCCTCTTCGGGGCTGTCGTTCTTCACGGGCACGGAGACAGAGCCTATCCAGTGGCGCAGGAGCCGCCCGCGCAGCCCGGTCCGGTGTACGACCAGCCGTTGCTCGGGTCGTACGTCCACCCGTCCCGCTGCCGGTACACACCGCCGCCCCAGCGCCCCGGGCCCCACTGCGCCCCGCGCCACTTGGCGGCGGCGAGCACGGCGCCCTTGGCGATCCTGGCCCCGGCCGGGGTGCTCAACCGGTGGGCCAGCGGCCGGTGTTCGCGCAGCGCCCACAGGGTGACGATCCAGGCGGCGGCGCCCTGGTAGACCTGCCCGGAGTCGCCGACGACGGTGATCTCGTCGAGGGTGGCGCGATGGTCGAGCCCGGGAAAGCGCCGCCGGGCCTCTTCGGAGGACGCCGGTACCAGCTCCAGGGGCACCAGCTGCGACTGCCGTACGAGCCAGTCGCGCAGGAAGGTGCACAGGGAGCAGTCGGCGTCGTAGAGGACGGTGAGCCCGTGGACCGGGACGCGCTGGGCGTCCCGGTCCTGGGTCCCGCCGACGGCCGGGGCCACCCCCGTCACGCCCCGGCCGTCGGCGGAACCCAGCCCTGCGGCCCGACCGGCGGCACCTGCTCGTGCTCCAGCACGCCACGCCGGCGGATCTTGTTCAGCACGAACACGTTCCCCAGGTGCATCACCCCGAGCACCAGCAGCACCACGCCCACCTTCGTCGACAGGGCCTCGAAGATGCCCCGGGTGTCCTCGATGGTGGCGTCGCCGCTGAGGTACAGGGCGACGAACCCGAGGTTGACGAGGTAGAAGCCCACTACTAGGAGGTGGTTCACGGCCTCCGCGAGTTTTTCGTTCCCCCGGAGGACGTCGGCGAGGAAGATCCGCCCGTTGCGGCTGAGCGTGCGGGCCACCCAGATGGTGAGCCCGATACTGACGACCAGGTAGATGACGTAGGCGATGACCGTGCGGTCCATGCGCCTCCCCCTTCTTGAACACGTTCAAAAGTGCTGACAGGAAGAACTGTAGGAGCATTTTTGAACGTGTTCAACTTGCTTGCGCTGGGACCTGCGTCACACCCGCCGCGCCAGCTCCGGCCGCTTCGAGTAGTCCGTGAACCCGATGACGTTGCCCCAGGGGTCGGCGATCTCGACGGTCCACCCGGTGGCCACGGAGAACGGCGCGTCGAGGAGGGGGATCCCGGCGGTGGTGAGGCGCTGGGCCGCCTTCCGTGCGTCCGGGACCTCCAGCCACACGCGGGGTGAGGGCCACGGGGGTGGTCTGTGTCCGAGCCCGTCCTCCTGTCGCAGGAGAACTCCGGGCGTCTCGCCCCCGACCTTCAGAATCGCGATCCCGGCCTCGTCGAGCCGGAACCCGACGGTGAACCCGGCGCGTTCGTAGAAGGGGACGGCCTCGGCGAGGTCCCCGACGGGGAGGAGGAGGTTGTCGAAGCCGAGCAGTTCGTACGACTCTTCATCTGACATGCCGTCAGGTTAGAGCGATGATCGGCGCAGGCCCGGGATTGCCCGACGATCCTGAGCCGGTTGTGAGCCGAGCGGCGAGATCAGTCGTTCTTGGGCTGGCCGGCCTTGAGGATCTCCGCCACGTCGAGGGTGACTTCGGCGCCGATGGACTTGGGCAGGGTGACCACTTCGCCGGGGGAGTGCGGGCGGTGGCTCTCGTAGTCGTCCCCCGTGGGGTTGGTCAGGACGTGGAGGCGCTGATGCTTGCGGTCGATGATCACGTAAACCGGAATCTTGGCGGCGGCGTACGCCTTCACCTTGTCTCGCAGGTCGGTCCGATAGTTGCTGGAGGTGACCTCCAGGACCAGGCGGAAGCAGACGGGGTCGTAGCAGTTGTTCTCGACGTAATGATCCCGGTAGTCGGCGTCGACCACCAGAAGGTCGGGGATCGCGTAGTCCTCGGTCCCGGTCGGTAGCCAGGGGCCAACGCCTTGGAGCACCTTCGACTCCGTCCCGTGTAGGCCGGAAGCCACGAAGGGCAGCATGAGATCGGTCAAGACTTCGGCGTGCGGGCCGTCCGGCGGCGGGGACACGATGATCTGGCCTCCGATGATCTCGACGCGGTAGCCCGGGAGGCGATCCATGATTCGGTTCGCCTCCGCGATCAACGGACGGTCCTCATGCGGCCGCTCGACAGCTGCTGCGGACATCAGGTGCCTCCTGTGGGCTGGTGTCGAGAGCATCATCGTAGGCCGGACAGTGCCGGTATGTCCTTGACGATCACGTCCACCCAAACGGGTTGCCGCACGTCGGAAGGCCCCGCTCCCAACCAGAAACGGGGCCCTCACAGTCGTATCGCAAAGAACGTCAGAACCGCCGGGTGATCAGCGCCCGCTTCACTTCCTGGATCGCCTTCGTGACCTCGATGCCTCGCGGGCACGCGTCCGTGCAGTTGAAGGTCGTGCGGCAACGCCACACGCCGTCGCGGTCGTTGAGGATCTCCAGGCGCTGCTCGCCCGCCTCGTCACGCGAGTCGAAGATGAAGCGGTGGGCGTTGACGATGGCGGCCGGGCCGAAGTACTGGCCGTCGTTCCAGAAGACCGGGCAGGACGACGTGCAGGCGGCGCAGAGGATGCACTTCGTGGTGTCGTCGAAGCGCTCGCGGTCCTCGGCCGTCTGGAGACGCTCCCGCGTCGGCTCGTTCGTGTCCTTGGTGATCAGGAACGGCATCACGTCGCGGTACGCCTGGAAGAACGGGTCCATGTCGACGACCAGGTCCTTCAGGACCGTCAGACCCTTGATCGGCTCGACCGTGATCGGCTTCTCGGGGTTGAGGTCCTTGATCAGGGTCTTGCAGGCGAGACGGTTCTTGCCGTTGATCCGCATCGCGTCCGAGCCGCAGATGCCGTGGGCGCAGGAACGGCGGAACGTGAGCGTGCCGTCCAGGTCCCACTTGATCTTGTGGAGGCCGTCGAGGACGCGCTCCTTCGGGTCGATCTCCATCTGGAAGTCTTCCCAGACCGCTTCCGCCGAGACCTCGGAGTTGAAGCGGCGGATCCGGAAGGTGACCGTGATGTACGGGGAGTCGGCGAAGCCGGGCTCGGGCTGGCCGGCCGCTTCCGCCTTGTCCAGAACAGGGGTAGCCATCAGTACTTACGCTCCATCGGCTGGTAGCGGGTCTGGACGACCGGCTTGTAGTCGAGACGGATGGACTCGGTGCCGTCGTCGCCGACCTCGCGGTACGCCATGGTGTGGCGCATGAAGTTGACGTCGTCGCGGTTGGGGTAGTCCTCGCGGTAGTGACCGCCGCGGGACTCCTTGCGGGCGAGCGCGGAGACAGCCATGACCTCGGCGAGGTCCAGGAGGTTGCCGAGCTCGATCGCTTCCAGCAGGTCCGTGTTGAAACGGCGGCCCTTGTCCTGGATCGAGACGTTGCGGTAGCGCTCGCGCAGCTCCGCGATCTTCTCGACCGCCGTCTTGATCGTCTGCTCGGTGCGGAACACCATGACGTTGGCGTCCATGCACTCCTGCAGCTCGCGGCGGATGACCGCCACGCGCTCGGTGCCCGTGGAGTTGCGCAGGTGCTCGACCTGGTCGATGACCTGCTGCGCCGGGTCCTCGGGCAGCTCGACGTACGACGCCTTCTGGCTGTACTCCGCCGCCGCGATGCCCGCCCGGCGCCCGAACACGTTGATGTCCAGGAGGGAGTTGGTGCCGAGACGGTTGGCGCCGTGCACCGACACACACGCGACCTCGCCGGCCGCGTACAGGCCCGGGACGACGGTGGTGTTGTCGGTGAGGACCTCACCCTGGACGTTCGTCGGGATGCCGCCCATCGCGTAGTGCGCGGTGGGCTGGATCGGGATCGGGTCCGTGTACGGCTCGATACCGAGGTACGTGCGCGCGAACTCCGTGATGTCGGGCAGCTTGGCGTCGAGCTGCTCCGGCGGGAGGTGCGTGAGGTCGAGGTAGACGTGGTCGCCCTCGGGACCGCAGCCGCGGCCCTCTCGGATCTCCGTGTAGATCGAGCGGGACACGACGTCTCGCGACGCCAGGTCCTTCATGACCGGCGCGTACTTCTCCATGAAGCGCTCGCCGTCCTTGTTGCGGAGGATGCCGCCCTCACCGCGGGCGCCCTCCGTCAGCAGGATGCCCATGCGCCAGATGCCGGTCGGGTGGAACTGGAAGAACTCCATGTCCTCCAGCGGCAGCCCGCGCCGGTACACGGCGGCCTGGCCGTCACCGGTCAGGGTGTGCGCGTTCGACGTCACCTTGAAGAACTTGCCGCAGCCACCGGACGCGTAGATCACGGCCTTCGCCTGGAAGACGTGGATCTCGCCGGTCGCCAGCTCGTACGCGACGACGCCCACCGACGTCTTCACGCCGTCGACATCGGCGATCAGCTGGTCGAGGACGTAGAACTCGTTGAAGAACTCCACGCCCTCCTTCACGCAGTTCTGGTACAGCGTCTGGAGGATCATGTGGCCGGTGCGGTCGGCCGCGTAGCAGGAGCGGCGGACCGGGGCCTCGCCGTGGTTACGGCTGTGACCGCCGAAACGGCGCTGGTCGATCGTGCCGTCCGGCGTGCGGTTGAACGGCAGGCCCATCTTCTCCAGGTCGAGGACCGAGTCGATGGCCTCCTTCGCCAGGATCTCGGCGGCGTCCTGGTCGACCAGGTAGTCACCGCCCTTGATCGTGTCGAAGGTGTGCCACTCCCAGTTGTCCTCCTCCACGTTGGCGAGCGCGGCGGCCATACCGCCCTGCGCTGCGCCCGTGTGGGAGCGGGTGGGGTAGAGCTTCGTCAGTACCGCGGTGCGGCTGCGCTTCGTCGACTCGATCGCGGCGCGCATACCGGCGCCGCCGGCGCCGACGATGACGGTGTCGTATTTGTGGATCTTCATCAGAATTCCTCAGTCCCTCAGCCCGATGGCCTAGCGGATGTTCGGGTCGAAGGTGAAGATCACCAGCGTGCCCAGCAGGATGGTGAACACCGTGGCGGTGTAGAGCAGGCCCTTGAGCCACAGCCGGGTGTTCGCGCGCTCCGCGTAGTCGTTGATGACCGTGCGCAGGCCGTTGGCGCCGTGCAGCATCGCCAGCCAGAGCATCAGCAGGTCCCAGACCTGCCAGAACGGCGAGGCCCAGCGGCCCGCCACGAAGGCGAAGCCGATCTTGGAGACACCGCCGTCCAGCACGAGCTGGATCAGCAGGTGGCCGAGGACCAGGACGACCAGCACGACACCGGACAGGCGCATGAAGAGCCAGCCGTACATCTCGAAGTTGCCCCGGGTCGACTTCGGGGTCTTCTTGGTGCGCTTGCGGGGGGCCTCGATGAGGGGCGCGGGGTTGTCCACGGTGTAGACGGACGCGCTCTCCACGGGGCCGATGCCCGACGCTGCGGTTTCAGTCGTAGACATCTGTGTCAGCTCCCGAAGAGAACACGAGCGGCGTGGCCGAGTACGGGGTAGATCGCCCCGATCATCAGCACCAGCCACAGGCCGACGACGGACCAGAGCAGCTGCTTCTGGTAGCGCGGGCCCTTCGACCAGAAGTCGACGGCGATGACGCGCAGGCCGTTGAGGGCGTGGAAGAGGATCGCGGCGACGAGGCCGTACTCCAGCAGTGCCACGATCGGCGTCTTGTAGGTGGCTACGACCTTGTCGTAGTCCTCGGGGGAGACACGCACAAGAGCGGTGTCCAGCACGTGTACGAACAGGAAGAAGAAGATGAGGACGCCGGTGACTCGATGAGCCACCCAGGACCACATTCCTTCCCGGCCGCGGTACAGCGTTCCAGCCGGCACGGAAGAACCCTCCGGGAGCGGGGATTTAGGGCCGCGCCGGCTTCTCTGTCGGTCGGGCCCGGCCGGGTACGGTCCTCCGGCCCTCAGCATCGTATCCAGCCGTTGATGTGGGTCTTACGGCGGGCCTGCTGGTGTGATCAAAATGGCACCCAAAGGGGTACGGACGGGCTAGTTTCGGGCGGCTAATGGGTGGGGGGTTCGTCTGTTTTGCCGGGTGCGGGTCCGTTGTGGCTGGTCGCGCCCGGGGCGCGGAGCCGCAAATGTCACAGCCCCGCGCCCCTAAAAGAAAGAACCCCCAGCAGCCGTCCCCTTGCCAGGCGCCGGAGTTCCTCTGCGACAACCACCCGTTCCTCCTCCGGGTCGTTCGTCAAGCGGGATCGGATGCCTGCCAGTACGTGGTCGAGGACCTCGTCCGGGGCAATTCCGTCCGGGCAGATGACGAACACGTGGCCGAACCTCGCCTCGTATGCCGCGTGGGCCGCGTCCAGGGCCATGTGGGCGGCCTCGTACGTGTCGTCCGGCAGGACCGGCAGCGACTCGCCCGCCAAGGCCTCCGCCAGGTCGCCCGGCGTCAGGTCGTACGCCGCCTCGTCGGATGCGGCGAGTAGGGAGTCGAGGTCGGGGTAGGGGCGGTGGTCGGTGAGGCGGCGGGACCAGTGGAGGCTGTGGAGGCAGGCGAGGAGGGTGTGGCGGGCGTCGTCGGGGGACGCGGCGTTGAACCCCGCCAGCGAATTCGGGTACCGCGACGTCCGGGACTGCTCGGGCAGCGCCGGTATGGCCACTCGGCCGGGAAGGTCGGGGAGCTGGGGAAGGCGGGGCGCAGGCAGTGTGGATCCTCGCGTCACGGAACGGTGCGGCAGGGGATGCGGAGATGAAGAGTGAGAAGTGCGTCACCACGTTATCGGGAGTGGTCATGAGGTGTCCGACGGATGCCCGAATTTCACCCGGAAGGGAGAGTTTCGGAACGCGTGGTGGACACCCGCGATCCGCCCGGGGCCGTAGGTTGGCGCCGTGAGCCAGCACAGGCGCCGCTCGTCGGCGAAGCAGGTGAAGCCGTCGAAGTCGTTGAGGCAGCGGCGGGGGCTGATCGCGGTCGCCGCTGCCACCGTGGTGGTCGGGGGCGGGGTGGGCCTCGGGCTGTGGGCCGCGTCCGGGGACGAGGGGGGTTCCGGGGGTACGGCGGTCGGGTCCGCCGACGAGACCTCCGCCGCCTCGCGCGGCGCGGCCTCCCGTTCCGCGTCCCCTACGCCGAGTCCCAGTCCGACCCGGTCGTATCCGCTGTCGCAGACGCCCCGGACCATTCCCGCCGTGCGTTCCCATACGCCCGCGCGTGGTCCTGGCTGGCGGCCCGCCAAGGGTGGTCGGGTCGTCGTCGAGGATGCCGATCTTGTCGACGAGGGGCGGCTGATCGCGGGTGAGTTGGGGCTGACGTACGGCGGTGAGGCGAGTGACGTGCGCGCCGGGGACGTACGGCTGGCGCTGAACGACGACGAGGGCGCGAACCCGGAGTCGTACGCCATGACCGTGCGCGGGGGGCGGGTCAACATCAGTGGGCCCTCGGACGCCGGGGTGTTCTACGGGACCCGGACGCTCAAGCAGGAAGTGCACGGTGGCGGTACGGCGCCGGAGGGTGTCGTGCACGATCAACCGGCCAAGCCGCGGCGCGGGTTCATGCTGGACATCGCGCGCAAACCGTTCACCGCGGGCTGGATCGAGGACCGGGTACGGGAGTTGGGCGACCTCAAGTTCAATGAGCTCGGGCTGCACTTCTCCGACGACCAGGGCTTCCGGATCGCGTCCACCAGCCGTCCGGAAGTCGTGTCGAAGGATCACCTCACCAAAGCGCAGGTGAAGCAGATCGTCGATCTCGCGGCCAGTCGGCACATCACCGTCGTGCCCGAGATTGACTCGCCGGGGCACCTCGGCGCGGTGCTCGCCGCCCATCCGGATCTGCAACTGCGGAACGTGTCGGGCATCGCCACGCGCGGCGCGATCGACATCTCCAAGGACGCGTCCGCCGCGATCGTCGACGAACTCCTCGACGAGTACGCGGGGTTGTTCCCCGGGGACCAGTGGCACCTCGGCGGCGACGAGTACCAGGCGCTGACCGTCGCCAACCCCCAGGCATCCTTCCCGCAGTTGGCCGCCGAGGCCACGAAGGCCTACGGCTCCGGCGGCACCGTCGCCGACCTCACCACCGGCTGGCTCAACGACCGCGCGGACACGGTCCGCAACCACGACCGGACGATGCGGGTGTGGAACGACGGCTTCTTCGCGAATACGTCCGTGCGGGCCGCCAAGGATCTCCAGGTGGCGTACTGGACGGGCAAGGAGATCGGCGCCCGGCAGCCCGTCGCCTATCTGAGCGCGGGGCGCAAGGTCCTCAACTACAACGACGAGTACCTGTATTACGTCCTCGGCGAGCCGCAGACCTTCGTCTATCCGACGGGGCGGCGGATCTACGAGCAGTGGACGCCTCGGGTTCTGCGCGGGACTACGGCGGTTCCGGCGAAGTACGACGGCCAGGTCCTCGGCGGGTCGTTCGCGGTGTGGTGCGACCTCGCCAACTCGCAGACCCAGGCCCAGGTCGCGGCCGGTATCCGGATGCCGTTGCGGGCCACGGTCCAGAAGCTGTGGGATCCGGGGACGCCGGCGCTGACGTGGACGCAGTTCAAGTCCCTTGCGGACAAGGTGGGTTGAGCGGGGGAGTCGGCGGGAGACCGAGCGGGGGCTGAGCGGGCGGTCGGTGCGGCTGGACGCGTGCGGGCCGAAGAACGTATGTTCCCCTCTCTTCTGTTTGCACTCGGGGGGTTTCACCATGTCCGTTCCCATGCCCGCGCCCAGACCCGCGCCCGGTCCCTACCTGCGCTCGCCCGTCGGGCTCGGTCGCGCCGCCGTCGCGCTGCTCGGGCTCGTCATCGCCGTGGATCTGTTCGCCGTCTACGCCGATTTCGTGCTGTACGACGTGACGGGCGACCTGATGGACGGCGCGGCGGGCGGGGCGGTCACCCGGCGGCTGGACGACGCGGAAACGCTCAACTCGGTGGCGGGCGGCATCCAGTCGGGCGCGCTGGTCACGTGCGCCATCGTGTACCTGTGCTGGTTCGTGCGGGTGCGGGCCAACGCCGGGGTGTTCGATCCGGGCGAGCAGAGCATGAAGCCCTGGTGGGCGATCGGCGGATGGTTCGTCCCGTTCGTGAACCTCTGGTACCCGCGCCGGGTCACCCTCGAAATCTGGGATGCCAGCAGGCCCGTTGGCGCCCGCAGGTCGCATGCGCTGGTCAACATCTGGTGGACCCTGTGGCTCCTGTCGCTCTTCAGCGACCGCCTGGGCATCACGGACTACGGGAAGACCGAGGCGGCGGACCAGATCAACGCCGCCGCCTACCAGTTGATGATCTCTGACGGCCTCGACATCGCGGCCGCCGCGCTCGCGATCCTCGTCGTCCTGCGGCTGACCCGCATGCAGCACGAGAAGGCGCTGGCGGGGCCGGGGGTTCCGGTCGGGCTCTGAGTGCGCTCGGCCGGTGTCCGGCCGTTGGCCGAAAACCTCTTCTTCCGTTTTCTCCGCCTGCCCGGGGGTGTCCCGTGTGACACTCCCGGGGTGGAGCGCGCAGTCAGGGGAAACGCGGGCTCCATAGGGGAGGGCCCCGCTGAGGGAGGTCTGGATGAGTCTGGTGGAACTGATCGCGCAGGCCGACGAACGCGCACTGGCTGCCAGTGGACTGGCTTGTTTGGATCGGTGCGTGCCGTTGCTGGGCGGCGACGACGAGGTGCTGCGGCCCTTGTGGACGAGCCTCGCGGACGGGGCGGAGGGCGAGACATGGGGCGAGTGTCTGGAGCAGGCGCGCGCCAAGCTTCCCGCGCTCTTCGAGGAACCCGGTGAGGAAGCGGGCGAGGGACCGGGCGAGGATCGCGCCGTGCGGCTCGCCCGGCAGATGCTCGCGACCGCGCCGGCCGTTCCGGCGGGAACTCCCGTACGGGAGTGGGCCGATGCCTGCTCGGTCGCCTCGCTGCGGATCCACCGGCTCCTGGAGGTCATGGTCCCCGCGGGCGGCGTCGACGACGGCGTCGACGCCCGCCGCGAAGGTCGTACGGAGGGCATGTCCCCCCTCGTCGCCGCCGAGCTGCGCCGCCAGATCACCGTCCTCGAACTCCTCGCAGGAACCGGAAACGGAAACGGGACCGGCCCCGCCGTCGGCGGACTGCGCCAGGTGCTCGCGGTGTCGACGGAGGGGCGCCGGGTGCTGCGCGCGGTGGTCTCGCGGCGGGCGCGCGGGCGGAGTTGAGCGGCGGTCGGGTGCCAGGTCTGTGATCGTCGTGCGGCGAGGGTGGGGCGGTCCTGCGCCGGTCCGGGGAAATGCCCGGATCGGGGTGCCGGAACACCCGGCCACCAAGGTTTTCTCGGTGTGATGACACATGCGATGACGGTTCAGGAGAACAGGCCGAGGGCCGCCGCGCAGCCCGTGCGGTGGGCGGCCGACGCGGTGGCGACGATGCGCGAGGGGGCCCGGGTCCGGCTCGACTACTCGGCGCAGAGCCTGTGGCGGGTCGACCGGATGATCGAGGAGATACGGCGGGAGGGGGCGCCGTACGCCGCGATCGAGAGCGAGTTGCGCGGGTTCGGGGCGTACGCCGGTGAGGTGATCGCGCGGCAGACCGGCGGCGAGTGGTGGGCGACCGGGGGTGAGCACTGGCTGCGTACTCCCGAGGGGCGGCTGTGGGATCCCATCGACGAGGCGCGGCGGTGTTTCGGCGGGCACGGGTCGCTGCGACTGCTGTGCCGGGACGCGGTGAACGCCGGGCGACGGTAAGGGAGTTCGGTACCGGGCGCCTGGTACCGGGCGCCCGGCGCGCAGCGGGGCCCGCTCGGCAAAATCGGCGCAATAAGAGACGCTGGCGTTCCCAAAGGGTGCGGTGCGGGAGGACGATGAGGGCGTTCGCCGGACCCGGGGAGGATCCATGGCCGAGAACCGTCGTTGGTGGGCGCTCGTCGTCATCGCGCTCGCGCAGTTGATGGTCGTCCTCGACATGACCATCGTCAACATCGCACTCCCGTCCGCCCAGATCGACCTCGGCATGTCGGACGGGAACCGGCAGTGGGTCATCACCGCCTACACCCTCGCGTTCGGCGGGCTGTTGCTGCTCGGTGGCCGGATCGCCGACCTCGCCGGGCGCAAGAACACCTTCATGATCGGGCTGATCGGCTTCGCCGCCGCGTCCGCGCTCGGCGGTGCCGCCGCCAACCAGGGCATGCTGTTCGGCGCCCGAGCGCTGCAAGGTGTCTTCGCCGCCCTGCTGGCCCCCTCCGCGCTGTCGCTCCTCACGACGACGTTCACCGACCCGAAGGACCGCAGCAAGGCCTTCGGAGTGTTCGGCGCGATTGTCGGCGCGGGTGCGGCAGTTGGGCTCCTTGCGGGCGGCTTCCTCACCCAATACCTGGACTGGCGCTGGTGTCTGTACGTCAACGTGCCCATCGCGCTGGTCGCGTTCGCCGGTGCCTGGGTCCTGCTCAGCGACAGCTCCCGGCACCCGGAAGCCCACCTCGACATACCCGGCGCGCTCCTCGGTTCCCTCGGCATGCTCACCCTGGTGTACGGCTTCTCCGAGGCGGAGTCGCGGAGTTGGGGCGACGGACTGGTCCTGACCCTGCTCGCCGCCGGGGTCGTGCTGCTCGGCGCCTTCGGGTTCTGGCAGACCCGGGCGAAGGTTCCGCTGTTGCCGATGTCGGTGGTGAAGGACCGTCAGCGGGTCGGCGCGTTCCTGACCATCCTGTTCGTCACCATCGGCATGTTCGGTGTGTTCCTGTTCCTGACGTACTACATGCAGCGCGTCCTCGGATACTCGCCGGTGAAGACCGGCGTCGCCTATCTCCCCATCACCGTCGGCATGATCACCGGCTCCACGCAGATCGCGGCCCGGTTCCTCAACCGGGTTCCGCCGCGCGCCCTGATGGTCCCGGGCCTGTTGGTCGCGGCGGGCGCGCTCGCGCTGATCGCGCAGGTCGGGGTGGAGCCCGCGTACGCCACGTACATCCTGCCCGGCATGCTGATGCTCGGCCTCGGCATGGGTACGGCGATGATGACCTCGGTGTCCCTGGCCACCGGAGGCGTCGCCCCGCGCGACTCCGGCGCGGCCTCCGCCACCTTCAACACCGCCCAGCAGGTGGGCGGTTCGATCGGTACGGCCCTCCTCAACACGATCGCCGCCACGGTCACCACCCGCTACGCCACCGCCCACGCGGGCCCCGGTGTGAACAAGCAGCTCCTTGAGGCCAAGGCCGCGGTGCACGGCTTCAACGTCGCCACCTGGTGGGCGATGGCCTCCATCCTGCTGGCCGCGCTCATCGCGGGCGTCCTGGTGAACACGGACCGGGTGCCCACTATGGGTGCGGTGGCGAAGGAGACCCCGCAGCAGCCGGTGGACACCCCCATCTAGCCCTACGGTGACGGCAGTTGACCGCGCTCGAAGTAGGCGACGAGTTCCGGATCGAGGGGCGGTACCTCGCGCGGGGTGCCGCCGTCCCGCAGTGACTCGGTGGCCCCGTATCCCGCGGCCACCGCCATCCGCGCGGCGACCGGCGAGGTGTCGGTGCGCCCGCCGTGCCGTACGAAGCGCAGGAACTCGTCGATCAACAGCGGGTCGGCGCCGCCGTGTTCGCCGTCCTGCTCGGCGACGTCCGGGACCATGTGCTCGGCGTCGGCGTGCTCCCGGTATCCCGAGCGGCGGCTGTTCCACACCTTCACGACCGCGCCCGGTCCGTCGCCGAAGTTCTCCAGTCTCCCCGCGTCGCCGATGACGGTGTAGTTGCGCCAGTAGTCGGGGGTGAAGTGGCACTGCTGGTAGGCGGCCAACACCCCGTTGTCCAGGCGCATGTTGACCAACGACACGTCCTCGACGTCGATGACCGGGTTGAGCGCCCGCTGGGTGTGCGGCGGCCAGTGTCCGTCCTCGGTGTACCAGTCGGGGGTCTTCGGTTCACCCGGCGGGCGACGGTGCGGATTGTCGCCGTAGACCAACAGGTCGCCGAACGCCTGGACTTGGCTGGTGTAGCCGCCGGCCAGCCAGTGCACCACGTCTAGGTCGTGCGCGGCCTTCTGGAGCAACAGGCCGGTGCTGTAACGGCGTTCGGCGTGCCAGTCCTTGAAGTACCAGTCGCCGCCGTAGCCGACGAAGTGCCGTACCCACACCGTTTTCACGGTGCCGATCGCGCCGCCCTCGACGAGGTCGCGCATGAGGCGGATCACCGGCATGTGGCGCATGTTGTGGCCGACGTAGAGGCGGGTGCCGGTCTCGTGGGCCGTACGGAGGACGCGGTCGCAGCGTTCGACGGTGATGTCGAGCGGTTTCTCGACGAGGACGGGTCTGCCCGCGCGCAGCGCCTCGCAGGCGAGGTCGGCGTGGGTGTGGTCGGGGGTGAGGACGAGGATCGCGTCGATGTGGGGGGACAGGACAACTTCCCGATGGTCGGCGGACGTTGAGACACCCGGGAAGTCGCGGGCCGCCTGCTCCCGGGCCGCCGGGTCGGGGTCCGCGAGGGCGGTGACCCGCGAGCCCGCGCCGGGGCGGTGGGCGACCCGGGCGAGGCTGCCGCGCAGGCCGTAGCCGAGGACACCGATACGGAGGTCGGACATGGGTCTCCTTCGTTCGCGGGGACGCCACGGGGGACGGACACCGGGGCCAGAGGGACCGTGCCCCGTGGGCGGGCCGGAGATGTGTCGGGCGGCGGACGGGCTGTGACGTTTCTGTGAGATGCGGCGCTGATGGCGATGGGGGGTGCGGGGGATCACCGAGGGGGACCGCCGTGCCCGTACGGATTCTTCGCGCACTCGGTACGGACGAGGACGGGCCTTGGGCCAGACAGGCGAGCCCCGGCGCGGGCACGCGTACGACGGGGAACTGGGCGCGGCCGTCGCGCGGGCCCAGGAGGGCGACGACAGCGCTTTCGCGGTCGCGTACCGGATCGTGCAGCCCGGGCTGCTCGGGTATCTGCGCGGGCTCGTCGGCGACGAGGCCGAGGACGTGGCGGCCGACGCCTGGCTGGAGATCGCCCGGGACCTGGGCCGGTTCCGCGGCGACGGGGCGGGCTTCCGCGGCTGGACGGCGACCATCGCCCGGCACCGGGCCCTGGACCACCTGCGAAGACAGCGGGTACGTCCGCGACCGGCGACGCTCGAACAGGACGTACTCGAACTGCCGGGTCCGCACAGCACCCACGAGCAGGCGCTGGAGTCCCTCTCCACGGAGTACGCCCTCGGGCTGGTCCGGGGGCTGCCGCGGGACCAGGCCGAGGCCGTACTGCTGCGGGTGGTCGTGGGGCTCGACGGGCCCGCCGCCGCACGGGTGTTGGGCAAGCGTCCCGGTGCGGTACGCACGGCCGCCTACCGGGGGTTGAAGCGGCTGGCCCGTGAACTGGGCGTGCGGGAACGGGAAAGGGAACAGGAACGGGACGGAGACGGGCATGGCTGACCAGGACAGGGGCGGTACTGGTCTGCCGGGTCTGTCAGGTCTCCCGGGGCTGCTGGGTGCGGCGCTGCGCGACGGAGTCGTGGACGACGCGGCGGAACGGCGAGCGGTGGCGGCGTTCAGGGCCGCGCGGGACTCCGGGACCCGGTCGGGGAAGACCCGTAGTCAGGACGACTGGCGGCCGCGGGGCGGCAGCGGGCCGTAGGCGTCATGCGGGGCGGGGCGCCGGCCGCTTCCGGGGTCACGGGCCGTCCGAGGCGGAGACTCCCCGGGCGGCCCGTGCGTGTCACATCCCGTTCCGTCCTTGCCGCTCAGCGGGGCTGGGCGAGTTGCGCGGCGAGGAGGTGGGAGTCGAGCAGGGCGGTGTCGGTGGTGCGGGCGGCTTTCGCGTAGCCGGCGAGCATGTGTTTGGTCAGGACGAGGGCTTGGGGCGAGCGCCGGGCGAGGGGTCTGGTCCAGGCGGTGATGGCGTCGTCCAACTCGTCGAGGGGCGCGACCTTGTGCAGAAGTCCGAGGCGGTGCGCGGTGGGGGCGTCGAACTCCTCGCAGGTGAGCAGGAGTTCACGGACCCGGGCGGCACCGGCCTCCGCGATCAGGCGCCCCATCGCGCCTCCCCAGGTGGGTGCCATTCCGAGGGCGATCTCCGGCATGCGGAAACGGGAGGTGTCCGCGCCCGCGCGCAGATCGCAGTAGGCGGCGAGTCCGAGGCCGGCGCCGATGACCTTGCCGTGGAGCCGGGCGATGGTGACGGCGTGGGTGTTCTCCAGTGCCTGGCACAGGCGGTGGGCCTTGTCCGCGATGCGTCGCGTCGTGGCGCCGGTCGGATCGACGGCCAGCGTCTCCTGGTACTCCTTGCGGTCCCCTCCCAGACTGAAGTCCTTGCCCAGGGAGGAGAGCACCAGGACCTGGATGTCGGGCTGTTCGTGGAGGTCGTCCAGGACGGCGATGAGTCCGTCCATGACCGCGGAGCTCAGGACGTCGTCGTCCTGGGCGGACGGGTTGAGCCGTACATGGAGGACGGAACCGGTCCGGGTGAGGCCGACGGGGGGAGCGGGAGGTACGGGCTCCGCGTCGTTCACGGGCTCCGCATGGTCCACGGGTTTCGTATGGTCCACGGGCTTGGCATGGTCCGTGGGCTCCCGAACGGGGGCTGGTGTGGCGGTACTTGGCGGTATTGGCGGGTTCATGTCAGTGAGACGTCCAGGTTCATGAGTCGCCTGAACGCCACCCGGGGTGCCATCGCGGGGCGGCGGACCAGGGTGAGTCTCGGCAGGCGGGCGATCATACGGCTGAGCAGGGTCTGTGCCTCCAGCCGGGCCAGGGGTGCGCCCAGGCAGTAGTGGATGCCTCCGCTGAAGGCCAGGTGGGCCACCTTGCGCCGGGGGTCGAAGGAGCCGGCGTCGGGGAACCGGGCGGGGTCGCGATGGGCGGCGCCCACCATGAGGTGCACCATCTCCCCGGCCTTGACCTCGGTGTCTTCCAGGAGGCAGTCCTGGGAGGCGATCCGGCTGATGACGTGGGTGGGGGAGTCGTAGCGAAGGGTCTCCTCCACGAACGCGGGGACCAGGTCCGGGTGTTCGTGGAGGAGACCCCAGCGGCCGGGTTCCTCGACCAGCAGGAGAGTCATGGTCGACAGCAGGGTCGCCGTCGTCTCCAGCGCGGCCAGCAGGACGAACAGGGCGAGGAAGTAGACGGCTTCGTCGGCCTTGTCCCGGTCCGGTTCGAGCTCGTCCCAGGTGCGTATCCAGCGGGAGACAGGATCGTCCCCGTCCCCGGGATGTCGGCGCCGGTCGCGCACCAACTCCAGGAAGTAGGCGCGCAGTTCCACCATGGCGGCGTCGGAACGGGCCAGTTGGCTGGCGTTCGGGAGCAGCTCCTGGGTGAAGACCTGGTCATGCGTCAGTTCGCGCAGCCGGGGCCAGTCCGCGCTGGGCAGCCCCAGCCAGTAGCCGACGGTGGCGACCGGGAGTTGCTCGCCCACCAGTGCCGCGAAGTCGGCCTCCCCGTCCCGCAGGCGCTCGTGCAGTGTGTCGAGGAGGCCCTCGACGACCTGGCTCACCCGGCGGCCGAGCTGTTCGACGGTGGTGCGGTCGAAGCCGCCGGCCGACCGGCGCACCCGGGTGTGCTCCGGAGGGTTGAGCGCGGGCAGGGTCCGGCTGATCTCCCGTGCGGAGGGGGCGCTCCAGCGCGTGCGCTCACCCTGCTTCTCCCGCCAGCTGGTGTCCGGTTCGAGCCAGACGCCGTTGCGCAGTACCTGGTCGCAGGTGCCGTAGCCGGTCACCAGGTGACCGCCCCAGGGCGCGGGGCTGACCGCGCCGCGCGCCCTGAGTTCCGCGTAGATGGGGAAGGGATCGGCCTGTCCGTCAGCCGTCCGAAGACGGGAGAACAGGGAGATGGTGGCCCGACGGTCCGATGCCGGAGTCGTGACGCTTCCCACGATGGTGGCTCCTCTCTGCCAGCCGCCATCCGTACCCGTGGGGTGTTTGAATCATCCAATAACACAGTGCTTTCGTAGGGTTACTTACGTCACTCGCCATTCACCCAGGCCCGGAAGCGGCTGAACATCCCGCCCTTGGGGCGCGGAGCGGCGTGCGCGGGCCGGCCGCCCATGGCCGTCTGCGGCATGCTGGCGGGCGACGGCGCGAGCTGACCGGTCGCCGGGCGGGCCGGCCGGGCCCTGGCCGCGGACGGCACCGCGCGGGGGGAGTACCGGATCGGCACCGTCACCAGCTGGCGGCTCCACGGCGCCGGCACCCAGGAGAGTTCCTTGAAGGGGACGCGCATCTCGACGTCGGGCAGCCGGTTGAGCAGCGACTCGACGGCCGTGGCCGCGATCATGAACGCCGGGTCCTTGGCCGGGCACGCGTGCGGGCCCGCGCCGAAGGCCAAGTGGGCCTTGGAGCTGAGCTGTTCGCGGTGTGCGGTCAGCTTCGGGTCGGTGTTGGCGGCCGCGAAAGATATCAGGACCGGGTCGCCCGTGTGGAGGGTCCGGTCGCCCAACTCGACGTCCCGCGTGGGGTAGTGGGCCGCGTAGTTGGCGATCGGGGCGTAGTTCCACAGCGTCTTCACGACCGCGTCCTCGATCGGCAGGCCGTTCGGCCAGTCGTCGCTGAGGTACAGCGCGGCGCTGGTGCCGATCGAGGCCGCCAGGGGCGCGGTGCCGCCGGAGAGCAGGGTCACCAGCTGGTGCAGCACCTCCTCGTCGGTCAGCCGGGAGGAGTGCACCATCAGCTGGGTGGTGAGGTCCTCGCCGGGCTGCCGGCGTTTGAGGGCGATCAGTTCGGCGAGCGCGCCGCCCAGGGTCTCGTCGGCACCCGGGGTGCCCTGGAAGATGCCGGTGATGCCGGCGATCACCCGGTCGCCGAGCTCGGGCGGGCAGCCGAACAGTTCACCGAAGACCAGCAGGGGCAGCGGCTGGGCGTAGGCGGACATCAGCTCCGCCTGACCGAGCGCCTCCGAGCTGAACTGGCTGATCAGGTAGTCGGCCGACTGCTGCGTCAGCCGTACGATGCGGCCCTGGTCGACCGTCGCGAGGCTGTCCGTGACCGCCTGCCGCAGCCGGGCGTGCGCCGCGCCGTCGCTGAACAGGGCGTTGGGGCGGTAGCCCATCATGGGCAGGGCCGCGCTGTCCGCGGGCACCTTCCCCGCGTTCAGGTCGTTCCAGCGCCGCGAGTCCCGCACGAACAGGGTCGGGTTCTGCAGGATGTACAGACTCGCGTCGTAACTGGTCACCAGCTCGACCTCGACGTCCGGCGCGATGTCGACCGGGGCACTGGGCCCCTGCTTGCGCAACTGGGCGTAGGTGTTCTCGGGGTCGGAGCCGAAGTCGGACCCGTACAGCGGGACGTTGCCGTGCGCGGGGCAACCGGCCGGTGCCCCGGACATGTCGAAGGGCTGTTGCATGCTGGCTCCTAGCCGAGTGAGGACAAGAGGTGCTTCACGAGCGTGATGAGTGCCTGCATAGAGGAGTCCTGGTCACGGACGTCGCAGTGGATGACCGGGGTCTCCTCGGAGATGTTGAGTGCCTCGCACACTTCGTCCAGCGGGAACTCGTGCTTCCCCTCGAACGTGTTGACGCCGATGACGTAGGGCAGACCGAAGGCCTCGACCAGGTCGAGGATGGGGAACGTCTCCTCCAGCCGCTCGGGGTCCGCCAGGACCAGCGCCCCCAGCGCTCCCCGGGACAGCCCCTCCCACATCTGTTTGAAGCGTTCCTGCCCGGGAGTTCCGAAGATGTAGAGGACCAGGTCCTCGCCCAGGGTGAGACGCCCGAAGTCCATCGCCACGGTCGTGGTCGTCTTGTCCGGCGTCTCGGAGAGGTCGTCGAGACCCTCGCTGGCTTCGGTGATCTCCTCCTCGGTCTGGAGCGGTTCTATCTCGGAGACACTTCCGATGTACGTGGTCTTCCCGACCGCGAAGTGGCCCACGACCAGGATCTTCACGGAGCGGGAGACGTCGGGATCCAGATACACGGGACTACGCTCCGGTTCGAATTCGCATCAGGCCGTCGAGCACGGCGGTCAGCAGGACGGGGTCGTGGCGTTCGGCGTGGGGCACCGGATTGCGCACATGGATCAGGCCGTCCTCGGCCATCTGCGCCAACAGGATGCGGACGATGCCCAGAGGCAGCCGGGTGTGGGCGGCGACCTCGGCGACCGAGAGGAAGCCGTCCGCGATCAGGTCCATGACCGTGCGGGCCTCCGGGGCCAGCGTGCGGGCAGCCGCTACGGCACCGTCCTGGGCGGTGATGATCGTGGTGTGCTCGTACTCGCTCTCCCGTGGCAGCGCGCGACCCTGCGCGATGACGAAGAGGGGGACTAATGGGGCCGTCAGTTCCAGCTCGCCGTCCAGTTCGTCACTCATCGCCCGTCCTTCCTCCCCTGGCGCCCGACCCGGCGGTCAGCGCCGGCATCGTGTCGCCCAGCCGTTCGGTGAACTCCTCGATGTCACAGCTGTGTTCGGCGGCCGCCGCGAGGAAGGCGCCCTCGCCGGCCGCGATCAGGAACACCCAGCCGTGCTCGAACTCGATGACCGTCTGCAGCCATTCGTCGTCCTGCTGGCCGCCCGCGAACGGCGCGGTCGCCCGGCTGTAGGCGTGGATGCCCGTCATGGCCGCCGAGATGGTGTCCGCAAGGTTCCTGCCGATCCCCGCGCTCGCCCCGCGCGGCAGACCGTCCGCGCCGAGCAGCAGGGCGTGCACGGCGCCCGGCACCGACGCCACCGCCTTGTCCAGCTCCGCGAGCAGGAAGACCGCCCCGCCCTCCGCGTCCCGCAGTGCCGAGGCGCGGTCCAGGGTCTGCGGCGCGTCACCGGCGGTCACCCGCGGCGGGGCCGTGAGGTTGTTGCCCAGCCGGGAGACCAGCCGGTTCATCCGGAACGAGAGCTGCTCCATGTCCACGTCGGGCTCCGCGGCGGCGGCCAGGTAGGCACCCTGCCCGGCCCCGATCAGGAACACCCAGCCGTGCTGGAACTCGATGACCGTCTGGATCCACTGCCGGTCCTGGGCCAGTCCGGCGAAGTGGGCGGTGGCCCGGCTGAGCGACTGCATCCCCGCCATGGCGGCGGAGATGGTCCGCACGTCCTGGCCGGTCAGGTCGTCGGTGGACCCGCGCGGTATGCCGTCCGCGGACAGCACCACTGCGTGCCGTGCCCGCGGCACGTTGTCCACGATGTCCTGGACCATCCAGGACAGGTCTCCTGTACTCATGCGTTTTCGGACCCTCCGGGCGTCTGGGTGTCGAAGGAGGCCGTGTCACGCGCGGTCTGCGTACCGCGCTGCAGGGCCGCCAGGCTGCCGGAGCCGCGCCGGGCACTTCGGCGGGGTGCCTGCTCCGCGCCGTTGGTGATGCTGGTGGGCGAGGTGCGGGACCCGCGCTTCGGCAGGCCGCCCGCGGTACGCGCCGACCTTCCGGTCTCCATCGGCCGGATGCTGCTCACGGGGGCCTCGGTGGCCGGCGGCAGGGTCTCCTCCATGGTCCACAGCTCCTCGGGCAGTAGGACGACGGCCCGTACGCCGCCGTACCGGGAGACACCGGTGACGTCCACCGTGAAGCCGTGCTGACGGGCGATCATCCCGATGACGGGGAAGCCGAACTTCGGCTGGGTGCCCAGCTGGGACAGCCGGGGGAGGCCCTCGCCGGACAGCAGTGCGCCGGCCCGCTGCCGGTCCTCGTCGCCCATGCCGACGCCGGCGTCGTCGATGACGATGCACAGGTTCTTCTGGGCCTGCCGGAACGTGACCTCGATCGGTGCGTCCGCCTGGGAGAAGCTGGCGGCGTTGTCGAGGAGTTCGGCGACGGCCAGGGCGACCGGCGCGACCGCGGAGGCCTTCAGGGCGATGCCGCTGGGCTGCATGATCTCGACCCGCTGGAAGTTGCGGATCTGGCTCTGGGCGCTGCGGACCACGTCGTAGACGCTGGCGGGCTGGTTGCGGCGGCCCAGCGGGGCGCCGCACATGACGGCGATGCCCTGTGCCTTGCGGGCCATTTGGGCGTTGGCGTGGGTGATGTCCATCAGGTCGGAGAGGACCGCGTGGCCGCCGTACTCGCGCTGGACCCCGTCCAGCAGCGTGGTCTGCTCGGCGGCGAGGCTCTGCAGGAAGCGGGCGGCGCCCTTGAGGACCGACTTGGTGTTCTCCTCGGCGGCCTGCTCCGCCTCGCGGATGACACCGTCCTGTTCGTCCCGCAGCTGGACCAAGGAGGCCTGAGCGCGGTCGAGTTCACCCTGGGCGTACCGCAGCCGCGCCTCCAGCGCGGCCTCGGACTCCGTCTTCCTCCTCCCCAGGGCTCTGCTGCGGAGCATGAGTGCCACGACTGCGGCTATGGCTATCACCGCTATCGCAACCAGGCACCAAAGAAGCACGTCTTGAGTCATGGAAACCTTTCCCGGCGCGTGGCATGCAGGCGTCGTCGAGTACGCCTTGCAGGGATCCGCAACCCGTCCGGGGGACTGCATGACTGGTCGACGCGGAGAGACGACCGCGTTCAGACTCAAGGCCTGAACAAAAGTGGATCAAGGTCGCAGACGGCGGAATGCTATCACCGTCAACCGTGATATCTGCGGCCACTCCATCGGGTTAACACGGAGTCAACATGTCGGCTGCGTAAGGGGTGTTGACCGCGCAGGGGGGCGAGGCCTCCGGCGCCGGGAGGTACCGGCCTCGGCGCTCCGGTCGGGGCGGCGCGATGTCCATGATCGTCAACTGCCGTGCGGGCGGGGTGTCTTCACTGCCCGGGCAGAGGTTCGCTGGTCAGGCGGTGGGGCGGGGCGGGGCGGCGAGGCGGTTGAAGGCCGGGGAGGCCGTTGCGGGTTCGCCGTCCGGCGGCAGGAGGTGGGCTCGCTGGGTGCCGGTCGGGGATGGCCGGTTGGCGCAAGGGTGTCGGGTGCCGGGCTACGGGAGCCGGTCGGGCCGGACAACTGCCCGGTGTGGACGAGGTGTTGGCGGTGCCGAAGGGCCACGACTACCGCGTGCCGCCTAGCGCGTGCCGTCCGGGCAGGGGAGACCGGAGACCGCTCCGTGGCCCACGGATGCCATCGCGCGGGCCATGGGTGAGGGCGGTACTCGGCCGGGCGAACGGAAGTGACCGGTCTGCGGATCGGCCTGTGGTCGCAGTACCAAGCCGGTCAGTTCGACCGGGACGTTCAGGCCGGCGAGGAGTTCGACGATTCTGTCGATGTTCGTGAGGCGGCGGGTGCCTGTTTCCAGCATCGACATGAACGACTGACTCAGTCCGGTCAGGGTGACCATGTCGTCCTGGCGGAGGTTCCCCAGGGTTCGCACCAGCGTGCAGAGTCTCCCGAAGTCGCGCTCCGCCAGGGCGAATTGGACCTCCGGCACGTCCCAGACCCGCGCGGGCACACGGAGCGATTCCGGTGCGGTCGCCGGCCGGCTTCGGAGACAGGCGCCGCACCTGTTCTCCTTGTTGTATCTGCTCAGTCGGCCGGCGCACTCGGCGCAGCGCCGGGTGCGCGTGGCAGCCGCGGGTATCTCGGCGGTGCGTAGTCCTGACACGGACTTCCACTCCTTAGTGAATTCCTTGCGTGAATTCCTTGATGGTGCGGCCCAACTGACCGGTACCGGTGCGGGTTTACTGCCAGATGTCGGCGTTGGCGTGCTCGGGCGTTCCGGCTCCGGGGACGACCGCGGCCGTTGCATGGACATTGATCATGGGCGACGACTCCACCATCGGTAGGGCGCGTTCAGCGCTCCCGTAACTGCCTGGGCCTGTGAACCTAAGAGCCGTCGCACGGGCCCCGCTAGGCCGCAGGTGCACCATTTCGCCGCCCGCCGGTTGCCGCGGTGCACATTGGCGGCGCATGCGTTGCCGCCGTGCACCACTCCGCTTTTCCTTGTTGCCGGAATGCACCACGGCAGGGTGCATTCCGTCGCCGTTCGCTCCCGTACCGCGTCTCGCGGCTGCCCGGAACGACGGTCCGCGGTGCACCGTGGCAATGCCGAAGGACTCAACGGTGCACGGTGGCAACAAAGGGATCGACGTGATGCACCGCGGCAATGAGGAGCCGTGAAAACGGTGCACTTGTGGGCTGGCGGGGCTCGCGCGACGGCTCATATGTTCCCAGGGCCAGGCGACCCCGTGAGTCGGCCGCCCGCCGGTGGGAACCGACCCCGGCCGCACACCAACGTGAAGGAACAGCATGCTTCCTGGTTTCAGCGTCACCTCGGCACACGACGTGCCCGCGACCGCCCTGACCGAATTCATCACCGTCAAGACGATCAAGGAAGCCACTCCGGACGATCCCTCCGTCATCCAGGAGTACGTCATGGCCCCGGGCGCCAACGCCGGTGAGGATCCGCATCACCGGTGGGAGCATCTGGTCATCCTGGACGGCGAGTTCCACGACGGTCACGCCGCCTGGCCGAAGGGCTCGGTCATCTCGGGCCGGCCCGGGAGCGTGCACTACCCGAGTTCGGCGGTCGGCTGCCGGTTCCTCGCGTTCTTCCCGCACGGGTTGGGCGAGGCCGCCTGACCGCACTCCACAGCTGCCGTCCCGGCTCCGTCCCCGGCTCCCTCGCTCCCTCCCTCCCGAGAATGGCGCATCCCTTGTGACCGGATTCATCGAAGCGGCCGTGGCTGTGTCCGGTGCTGTGGCGGCGGCGCTGGCGACGTGGGTGGCGCAGCTTCCGGGCCGGCGACGAGCCGTACAGCGTCTGACGACTGCCCGGACCCGGCTGCGGGAGGCCGAAGTCGCCCAGCGGGACGCCGAGTTGCGCAACAACGCCGGGACGGCCGCGACGGCCGAGCTCCGCGCCCAGTGGCAGCATCAGCTCGACCAGGCCCGTGCGGACGCCTCCGGCAACTGGCAGTACGCGCAGCAGGTGATCGGGGAGGTCGAGCACTTCGTGGAGCGGCGCCTGCCCGCCGCGGTCCAGGAGATCCGCGGTGTCCCGGTGCGGCACGAGCCGGGGCTGCGGCACGGCTCCCTGGAGGGCTCGGAGATCGCGGGATATCTCGCCGTACTCGACACGCTGTTACGGCAGACCGCGGCGGATGTGCGGCGGCAGGCCGAGGACGCGGCCGGTGCCGGTGTGCGGGTGGCCGCGGAGGAGATCCAGGCCGCGCTGACGCGGGCGCAGCGGGACATCGACGCGGCGCTCGACGCCGATGAGGACCAGGGCGCGGGCAGCACCACCCCGCAGGCGCTGGCGAGGATCGACCACGCGGTCACGCTGGCCGGCCACACCGTGCAGCGTCTGCGGATCCTCGCCAACTCCTGGCCCGGCGTGCAGCGTGCGAACTGCTCCGTCCTGGAGATCATCGAGAGCGCCCGCGGGCAGATCCCGCACCTCGACGCCGTCGAGTACGCCTTCCAGTCCGCGACCGCCGACGTACTGGTCGAGGGGCTGATCGTCGAACCGGTGATCGTGGCGCTGACGGAGCTGCTCGACAACGCCACGTCCTACTCGGGGGAGAAGGCCTCCACGTATGTGCAGCGGGTGCGGGCCGGTATCCGCATCACGGTGGAGGACAGCGGCCTGGGTATGAGTCCGCTGCAACTGGAGCGGGCGGAGCGCGCGTTGGCCTCGGGCGGTGCGGATGTGACCGCGCTCGCCGAGCCGTTCTCGCTCGGGTTCCTGGTCATCGGGCGGCTGATCCACCAGTACAACCTGCGCGTGACACTGTTGCCGTCCGCCTCGGGCGGCGTCCGCGCGGATCTGCTGATCCCGGCGGAACGTCTGGCCGCGGAAGCGGACGAGGACGGTCCCGCCCGCCGCGCGGGGGCGGCGCCGTCGGCCGCCCAGCTGCGGCCCGTACCGCCTCCGACGTTCCCGGCGGCGGGTACGGAGACGTTCCCGGCGGCGGATACGGCGATGGTCCCGGCAGCGGGCGCGGAGACGTTCTCGGCAGCGGATACGGCGACGGTGCCGACAACGGGCGCGGAGACGATCCCGGCTCCGCAGTGGAGCTCCGGTGGGCATGAGCGGCCGACCCCTGATCCCGTGCACGACGCTCCGGCCGTGCCGTCCTCGCAGGCCGCGGCCGGCCCGGGTCCGGCGCAGGCCCATTCCCTGCCCAAGCGGCAGCCGCGCCGTGCCCGGCCCCAGGACACGGCACCTCGACAGCACGCGATCAGCGACCCCGAGGCAGTGGCACTCGCCAAGGGGTTCGAACAGCTCAGTCACATCCTGGCCGAGGGATTCGGCACCGAACACACCACGGAAGGGTGACCGCAGGAATGACCGCGTTCCAGCACGCGACGGCCGACACGGCCGACTTGAGCCCCCAACTCAACGGCCTGCTGGGGGAAGGCGTGGTCTCCGCCGTGCTCTTCTCGTCCGACGGGCTGCCCCTGGCCTGCGCCGACGGCCTCGGCCGCGAGGCGATCGAGCGGTCCTGCGCCGTGGTCGCCGGCCTGTACTCCCTCCAGCGCAACTTCGCGGAGTTCTGTCATGTGGCCCCGGGCACGCTTCCCGTGTCCCGCGTGCAGACGATCGACTTCGGCACGCACACCGTCCTGGTGCTGGCGGCCGGCCACAACAGCGGGCTCGCCCTCGCGGTCGAGGGCGGTGTGGTCCACCCGAACACCCAGCTCGCGCTGTCGAAGGCCTTGAAGCTGACCAAGGCACTGGAGCCGTTCCTGGCGTCCAGGGATCGCCAACCGCACCGGGCATGAGCCCGGTCTCCGCCGCGGGTCACTCCCGTCGCGGTGTCGTCCGCTCCCACACGGTCATCGGCGCGGACCCCGCACCGGCGGGCGTCCACGTGGATCTGGCCACTCTGCTGTCGGTCGATCCCGAGGCGAAGGGCCGGGGGTTACGGGCCCAGGCCCAGCGGGTCATGGCGCTGTGCGCGCCGGGTGTGCTCTCCGTGGCGGACGTCGCCGCGCATCTGTACCTGCCGGGAGGCGTCGTCCGCACCCTGGTCGCCGAGTTGGTGGCGAGCGGCCATCTGCTGGCAGCCGATCCCTTCGTTCCCGTGGCACAGCGTCACGAGGCCGAATTCCTCGAAAGAGTCCTCCATGGTCTCGAACGCCTTTAGTGCTCCCTATCTGCCGGCCGGAATGCGGTCGGTGAAAATTGTCGTCCTCGGGCCGTTCGGGGTCGGGAAAACCAGCTATATCGGCGCGATCTCGGAAATCGCGCCGCTGCGTACGGAAGAGCGCCTGACCCAGGCGGGTCAAGTGGTCGACGAATTGAATGTCGCCACCAAATCGACGACGACCGTCGCTTTGGATTTCGGCAGGCGCACTCTCGGTGGCGGGATCGTCGTCTACCTCTTCGGTGCGCCGGGGCAGCCGAGATTCGCGGACATGATCCGCTCTCTTCTCGACGGCGCTCTGGGCGGTCTCGTTCTCGTCGACACCCGCCGCATCGAGGAGTCCTTCGAGTCGATCGGACTCCTCGAAGAGGCCGACGTCCCCTACGTCATCGCCGTCAACACGTTCGCGGGAGCACCGCTCTACGACGAGGCGGTGCTGCGCGATGCACTGTCCCTGCCGCCGGACCGGCCCGTCGTGCACCTCGACGCACGTCATCTCGAATCCGCGAAGACCGGCCTGATCGCCCTGGTCGCGGACATCCTCCGGCCGATGAGGAGCGTGACATGAACACCTATCACCCCGTACCGCGGCTGTTCGGCGACGACTTCCGCGAGCGCCCGCACGAGGCCTACGACCGGTTGCGGGCCGCCGGACCGGTGGCCTGGGCCGAGATCGCCGAGGGCGTGCACGCCCTGGTGGTCACGAGCTGGACCACCGCCCGCGCACTCCTCGCCGACCCCGACTTCAGCAGGGACCCGGCGCACTGGAGCGCGGTCGCGGACAACCGCATCCCCGCCGAACTCGCGTACATGGTCATTCCCGGCGTCCAGCGTGCCGAGGGTCGCGTCCACGAGCGCTTGCGGCGGGCGCTGGAGGAGTGCCTCGCCGGGATCGACGCGCACGAGACACGGGCCCGCGTGCAACGGGACTCCCGCATGCTCATCCAGCGCTTCGCCGCCCGCGGCCACGCGGACCTGATGCGGGAGTACGCGGAGCCGGTCGTCGCCCTCGCCTTCACCGAACTGCTGGGCTGCCCACCCGAGACAGCCGACTCCCTGCGCGACGCGGTGCACGCCCTCACCGCCGCGGAACCCGACGCCACGCTGGGCTGGACCGACCTCGCCGACATTCTCCGGGACACGATCCGGACGAAGAAGAAGACCCCGGGTACGGATCTGACGTCGTTCCTGCTGGCCCATCCCGCCGCCCTCAGCGAGGAGGAGACGGTCGGCCAGCTCGCGTCGCTGATCGTCCTGGGCGCCGCGCCCACCGCCGCCTGGATCGGATCCACCCTGCACGCCCTGCTGACCGAGCCCGCCTACGCGAGCCAGTTGGTCGGCGGCGCGGTGACCCTGCGCACCGCCCTGAACGAGACCCTGTCCGCGCGCTGCCCGGTGGCGAACTCCTCGGTGCACTACGCACGCCGGCCCAAGACCGTGCACGGTGTGCGGGTCCCCCAGGGAGTGCCGGTCCTGATCAGTCACGCGGCCACCGGGCTGGACCCCGGGCGCCCGGGACGGGGCGACGCGCTGGATCGCAGCCATCTCGCGTGGTCGGCCGGAATTCACCGTTGCCCGGCTCCGGGTCTGGCCACCTCGATCGCGGAGGCCGCGATCGAGAATGCTGTCGACGCGCTGTGGGATCTCAGTGCCCCGATTTCCACCGTCGCCGGCAAGCACGGCCCATTCATGCATTGCCCCGCCCATGTCGGCGTTTTCTTCTCTCCTCCGCAGGAGCATGGGCTCGAAGACGAACAAGAAGACGAACAAGAAGACGAACAAGGTGTGCGGACTCGTCGTAGCGGGATGAATACGCCCGGTAGGGTGTTATAGAGAAAGGGTGGTGTTTGCCTCGATGATCGGCCTTCGGCAGCTTGTGAACATACCGGAGCTCGGGCTTGGCGCATGTTCCGGCGGTATCGCCGACCGAGAGGTCCAGTCCGTACGCCTTCTGTCCGATACCGACTGGATAGGGGAGAATATCCAGAGGGTGTTAATAGCCTCCGATATCGGTTTTCTGGGGGACACCGATCGCCTGTTCTCCACCCTCGCTTCCCGTCACGCGGCCGGTCTGGTCGTCACCAGCGCGCTCCCCGACGACGACTCCCTGAACGCGGTCCGGGCCGGCGCCGCTCACTACAAGGTGCCGCTGCTGGCCTCCAACCGGACGCTGCACCAGTGGAAGACCAACCTGGCCGGCCTGGTCACCGAGATGAGCGCCGCCGCCGTCCATCAGCACGTCGCCCGGCTCAGCTCACTCTTCGACCAACTCCGCGCACCCGCCGCCGACATGGTCCAGAGCATTGCCGACCTGCTCTCGCGGGAACTCGCGGCGGAGGTCGTCATCGGCTCACGCGGGGAGATCCTCGCGGCGGCTCCGGCGACGGCACCGATCGCCCTGGCCTCCGTGCTGACGAACCCGGACCGCCGGCAACTCACCACCCCCGCCGGTCTGTTCGCCCGTGTCGAATCCATCGGAGACAGCGAGCAGTTCCTCGCGGTCGCGCTCAAGGACCCCTTCGGGCACAGCGAACGAGCACTCGTCGTCCATGCGGCGAACGCGCTCGCCCTGGCGCTGGCACCGTCGGGACGGATCGGCGAGCCGGACTTCCGACAGGCCCTCACCGAGATCCGGCTGTCGGTGTTCCAGCTCCTGATGACCGGTCATGTCACCGACGCCCAGCGCGTCATGGCCGGAGTGTCGCCGGGCCTGCTGGACAGCGAAGAGGCGCGGGTCTTCATCATCAACTGCGGTTCCGCACACCGCGACCGGGTCCTCGCGGAGGTGGAGAAGGACCTCGGCGACACCGCGCTCCCGGTCCGCTGTCCCGCGTACCCCGAGCACATCATCAGCATCGTTCCCGTGAACTCCGGGCATGACCCCGAGCAGGACATCGGCCGGCTTCTCACCACTTTCGACGGCGCCCGGGTCAGCGTCGGCGGCAGCAGCCGTTACCCGATGGCGAACGTGGGAGCCGCCTACTCGGAGGCGCTCGAAGCGCTCGGCCGCACCGAGTACCGGGCCGAGAAGATGATCGTGAACAGGACGAAGGTGCTCGGTCTCGCCGATATCCTCCCGGCCGATCTCGCCCGGGCCTGGGCGAGCAGGGTGCTGGACCCCGTCCTGACCGCGACCGGCGGTATGCAGATCCTCAGTTCCGTGGCCATGGCCCTGGAGTTCAAGACCACCAAGGCGTCCCGCATCATCCGGATCCACCGCAACACGCTCCAGCGCCGCGTCGCGAAGGTCTTCGCCGATCTCGGCTTCGTCCCCGAACGCACCCTCGACCGCATCGTCGTCTCCCTGGCGATCCAGATCGTCGCCACCCACGGCGCCGACCCGTCGCCGTACCGCCAGGTCTCGCTCGACAACGTCCTCGGCGTGGCCCCCGTCCGGGCCTGGGCGGAGAAGTTCCTGCGCCCCCTGGCGACGGACAGCCGCGACCTCCTGCAGACCGTACGTGCCTGGGTGCTCGCCGAATTCGACTCCGACGCGGCCGGAAGCCGGCTCCACGTGAGCGACCGCACCGTCCGCTGGCGCGTCCAGGCGGCGGAGACGCTCATGGAGCGGGACCTGATCACGATCTGGCCCCCGATCGACGAAGACCCGGGAGAGCAACGCCTCAGCGGAATCCGGCCGTTGACCGTGGCGCTCCACGTGACCACCCCGCTCGGCGGTGCCCGCCCGCCATTGACGGATCCGGCGGCGCCGCCTGCGCAGCAGCGTTGAGGGGTGGGGGCAGGCCGCGGGTGGCCGGGCGCGGCGGATGCCTTCTGCGAAGTCGCGGCGGCCTCGGCGGGATCCCGCCCGCTGACTGCGGCGCTCTCGTGACCACTCCACTCGGCGGAGCCCGTCCGCCGCTGACGGATCCGGCGGTGCTGAGAGGTGGGGTCAGGTCGCGGGCGGCCGGGCGCGGCGGACGCCTTCCGCGAAGTCGCGGGCGGCCTCGGCGGCGGTGACGGCCGCCGCTCCGGGCTGGGCGTGCATCCGGCGGATCACGGCGGATCCGACGATCACGGAGTCGGCGTAGGCGGAGGCCTGCGCGGCCTGGTCGGGGGTGCCGATGCCGACGCCGACCGCCACGGGCAGGCCGGTGAGGGTGCGCACCCGCCGTACCAGGTGCGGCAGGTAGGGACTGAGCGGGCGCCGGGCGCCGGTCAACCCGGGTGTGGCGGGGACGTGGATCAGACCGCTGGTGACGGAGCCGAGCGCGGCCAGGTGCGCGTCGGAGGCGCGCGGCGGGATCAGGGTGCTGGTGTGCAGACCCGCCGCGCGGGCGGTCCGCTGCCAGGTCGAGGCCGCGGTGCCGGTCTCGGTGGCGGTGCCGGTCTCGGTCTCGGTCTCGGGGAGATCGGGGACGAGCACGCCCGACACACCGGCGGCCGCCAGTTCCTCCGCGAAGGCGCGGGGCCCGTAGACCTCGATCGGTTTCCAGTACGACATGGCCAGCACCGCGGTGGTACCGGCGGCGGTCAGCTCGGTCGCGGCGTCGAACAGGTCGCGCATACGGAAGCCCGCGTCGAGGGCCTGCGCGGCGGCCCGCCGGATCACCGGGCCGTCGAGCACCGGGTCGGTGTGCGGCACGCCCAGCTGCAGTACGTCGGCGTGCTTGGCCATCAGGTGCAGGGCGTCGAGACCGGCCGCGCGGGTGGGGTAGCCGACGGGCAAGTAGAGCCCGAGCGCGGCCCGTTGCTCGGCGCGGCTCCTGGCGAGGGCGTGGTCGAGGCCGGCGGCGGACCAGGACGGCGGTGTGGACGTGGTCATGGGTGCCTCTCCGACGACGGGACGGGGGACGGGGGACGGGGGACAAGGGGGAGGGCGGAGAGGGAAGGGGGCTTCCTGCCGGGTCACGGCCGGTCCGCCGGGAAGAGGCCCTCGCGTTCCAGGGCACGGAGCACGCGGTAGTCCGCCTCGACGGCCCGGGGCTCGCCGCCGCTGAGCACGACCTCGGCGCCGACCGGGGTGTCGGTGGCCGAAGCCCCGGTGCGCAGGCCGGTGCTCACCGCGACGACGGTGGGCAGCCCGCGCAGAACGCGCCCCAGCGACGGATCGACCCCGCCGGCGCGCGGGCGGAAGTGGACCCGTACGACGTGCCGGCCGGTCGGTGCGGGGACGGGTCGGCCCGGAGCGGGGGCGAGCACCGCGTCCAGGGCGTCGGCGAAACGGTCGCGCCCGGTGGCCGCCCGCAGCGCGTCGTCGGCCAGCGACGCTCCGGGCACGGCCAGCGCGCCCACCAGGACGGGCGTCCGGCCCGCGCCGAAGGCGACGCGACTGGAGACCGGGCCGCACACCACCCCGAGCGTGTCGAGCACGCGCAGCGTGTACCGCGTCAGGGCCCGGGTGAGCAGTGCGTGCCGGTCGAGGAGGTCGGTGCGGGCCGGGAGTCCGTCGGGCGTGTGGGTCCGCGCCCACAGGTCGGTGACGGTGTGCTCCGGCAGTCCGTCCAGGCCGATCCGGGTGACCGTGTTGACCACGAACTCGCGGCCGGGCGGACGCTCGGACAGGACCAGGTGATGGTCGTCGGAGTGGCGGGCGACCGCCCGGCGCATGGCGGGCCAGGCGGAGCCGATCCCGGACGCGTGCGAGCACACCACCGCCTCGACGGGCACTCCGGCCGCGGCCGGAGCCAGGAGGTAGTCGCCCAGCGGGTGTTCCGCCGCCCAGCGCAGGGCCTCGGCCAGGCTCGTGGTGCGTACGCCGCGCAGGGCGGGGACACCTGCCCGGGCCAGCGCGGCGGCCTGCACACCGTGGTCCCGGCGCAGCGGCGCGGCGCCGGGATCGCTGCCCGGCACGCCAAGGTGCCAGGCGATCCGCTCGGCCAGCTCGATGCCCGCCGCGCTTCCGGCGACGACGGCGGACACGTCCAGGGCGCGCAACGCCTTGACCGTCTGCCGCAGCGAGCCGCGGTGCTCGACCGTACGCACGTAGGGTCCGTCCGCCCGTACGGCGTGGACGGACGGGATCGGGCGCGGCACGGGGTGGACGGCCACGGGCTGCCGGCCCTGGCGGAGCAGGGCCGTCGCGTAGCCGCAGTCGTCGTCCGGGGCCACGACCGCCGCGGTGCCGGGCCCGGCCGTGACGCGAGGGCCGGCCGAGGTGCGGGTGGACACCTCGAACGCGGCGCAGAACAGGGCCATCAGGGCTCCCGAGCAGAGGAAACGAAGTGACCGGAGCGGGGCGCACGGTGCCGCGTCCGCTCCGGGCGGGAGATCACCACGGCCCGGACGCGGTGCGTTGCGTCCGGGCCGTGGGAGTTGCGGGGAGCCGTAAGGGAGGTACGACTCCCCGCCCGACCGAGGTCCGCGCGGATGGGATGCGCGCGGTCGAGCCGCTGACACGGCTCGCCTCGGTCCCCGGCCGACCCCCGTATGGTCGCCCCCGGCCGGGAGTCAGGAGTAAGAGATCAGCGCTTCAGACGACTGGCGAAGCGCTGAACGAAGTGGTCCGGTAGCCCTTGCCGGCGGTGTTGCCGTGCTCGGACCTGAAGGTGGTGCCGTACGAGTTCGCGGACTTCACGACGGGGTCCGTGCCACTCACCGACTTCTTGATCTCCAGGCGGAAGCGGGCGGCGTCCAGAAGTCCGGTCCGGTCCACGAACCGGCCGGCGCCGTCCCAACTCGCCTTCGTCCAGGCGTGGATGACGCCGTTGACGCGCTTGGCGCACAGCGTCGCCTTGAAGTCGTGGTTGTCGGTGGGGCATCGGGACACGGCAGCCTCCGGAGAGAGGTGGGTGGTCGACGGGAGGCGTTCGGGACGCGTTGTGTTGGGCGGGCGGTTGACGACCACCATGGAGCACGGGCGGCCCGACCGCCTATCTCTGAGGTGATATCAGCGCTGCGGTGTCATCGGCCCGGGGAAGACCTCATGAGGTGTCCGACCGCGTTGGTCACGCCGCTGGTCACGGAGGCCCAGGGGTCCGCATCGTGCCAAGTCGGAGGCGCGGATCTCGCGGAGACGTCCGCGGCCGCCACTCCTGGCCCGACTGAGTCATGAGATGAATTCCAGTGCGACGCTTTCTGTCGAAGTAGACTTAGACGTAATCCGTCGAAGTCGATGTGTAGGAGAGCGAGTGAAGAAAGGCCTGCCGATCAAGCCGGACGATGTGGTCGACCGAGACCGGGAGTGGGATCTGCTCGCGGAGTTCCTCACTGATCCGGATCCGGCGATGCGGCTGGGCATTGTGTCGGGGCGGCGGCGGCATGGGAAGTCGTACCTTCTGCAGGCCCTGTCCGAGCAGGTCGGCGGCCTGTACGTCACAGCGGTCCGGGAGGAGGGGCGGCTGCCCGCGATTCAGCGGTTCAGTGACGCGGTCGCCGCCCACGCCGGCCTGCGGCCGGGGAGCCTCCGTCTCACCGACTGGCGTGACGTCCTGTCCAACGCCCTTGAGGTGACCGCCCGTTCGGCGCGCCCGCTCCTGGTGATCGACGAATTGCCGTACCTGCTCCAGCACTCGCCCGAAATCCCCGGGCTGCTGCAACAGCTCTACGACGAACGCCAGCGGGGCGCCCTGCCCGGTGCCGGGCCGGGACCGCGGCTGATTCTCTGTGGCTCCGCGATGAGTGTCATGCACGAACTGCTCTCGGGAACCAAGCCGCTGCGCGGACGTGCCGTGGTCGATCTACGGCTGGGCCCCTTCGACTACCGCGACAGCCGGACCTTCTGGCAGATCACCGACCCGCTGACCGCGCTGAAGGTGCACGCGGTCCTGGGCGGGGCCCCCGGCTACCGGCCGGTGGCCGCTCGGCCGCATCCGGACGACGGCTTCGATACCTGGCTCACCCGGACACTGCTCGACCCGGGACGGGCGGTGTACTCGCGCACCGAGACCGAGTACCTGCTGCGCGAGGACCCGAGGATCACCCAGCACACGCTGTACTACGACATCCTCACCGCGATCGCGCGGGGCGCCACCACCCCCAGCAAGATCGGCGCCGCCCTGGAGCGCCCGCGGAACGCCGTCGCCCACCCCCTCGGAGTGCTGGAATCAACCGGCTACATCCGGCGGGAACAGGACATCCTCCGCTCCAGGCACCCCGTCATCACGCTCGCCGACCCGGTCATCCGCTTCAACCAGCTCATCACCCTCCCGCAGGCCGCCGCCGTGGAGCAGGGCTTCGCCGAGCAGGTGTGGCAGCAGGCCACTCCGACCTTCAACTCCAAGATCCTCGGACCACACTTCGAGGACCTGGCGCGCGACTTCACCCGTCGTTACGCCCACACCCTGTTGCCCGACGGCCTGCCCGGCCCGGTCGGTACCACCGAGGTCGCCGACCAGACCGCCCGGACCAAGCACGAGGTGGATGTCATCGCCCTGGCCGCCGGTGAGCGCCCGCAGGCTCCCCGCGCGCGGATCGCGCTGCTGGGCGAGGCCAAGGCGACGGCCGCCCGCCGTGGGACCGGTGACTTGGAGCGCCTGGAACGTATTCGTGCCCTGCTCGAAGACCAGGGCTACGACACCGGTGCCGCCACCCTGGCCCTGTACTCCCTGCACGGCTTCTACCCGGACCTGGTCGAGCTGGCGAACCGCCGCGATGACCTCCTCCTGGTCGACCTGCCTACCCTTTACGGCAGTTGACACCAAGAGGACGAGGAACCCGGGCGAGGGCACGGCGCAGCTGCTCTCCGATGTCGGGCACCGGGATCCCCAACTCGGCCAGCCAGCGGACGACTTGTTCGAGGTTCGCATTCAACTCTGCTGCGCGACGTAGTAGCTCCTGCCACGTGAGCTGATTACTTGCGGACAAATAGGTCTCGTCGTATTTCGAGTCCCAGAGGAGCTCGTGCGCGTCGACTGCCGACAGCCCGGCCGGCAGGTCCGGACAGGAGACCGTGAGCCCGTATGTCGCCATCCGCTCGGCGAGCTCGGCTGGAGGCCGGAGTACGGACCGTGCGGCCACGACCAGATACGCGAACGGCATCGTGTCACCGACGGAGAGGCCGAACCATGAACACGGCCCAGAGAGAGACAACAGCTGCTCATCCAGCTCGTCGGGGCGGTGAGGCGCTCTGAACGGCACATTGAAACCGTAATCTTCGAATCTTCGGATCGCCGGTCCCAGACGATGGGCGCCCGATTGTAGAAGCAAGTCGTATGGCAATGGGCCCGGAGGAGCGATACCCAGCGGGTCGTCGACCCACCAGCTGTTGAACAATGCGAGATCGTCGGTCGTAGCGTCGTCGGGGAACGGGCACGGCGGGGAGAACCCGAGCTCGCGGTACCTGCCCAGCGCTTCGGTCGGCGTCATGTCCAACTTGTGTGCGGCGAGAAGCGACTGGAGGGGGGCCATCGGATCCGTACGCGTCAGCCAGGCTTCCGTGTCCTCACAGCCTCGCCTCAGGACGATTGGCAGTTGGCGGTCCGGCCGTTCGGGCAGTGCGGCTCGGTCGGGACGCAGGCCATGAGCCTCGTAGCGGGCACAGACCTCGCTGACGGTGATGTCGAGGTCGATGGCGGCTTGGGCGATACGACCGGGCGGCACCGTCTCACCGGGCGAGAACCAGTCCGTCGGGTGCTGCGGGTCGTGCGCCAACAGTTCGTCGTGCAGTGCGGCATTGGCCAACGTGCCCACGGCGCCGGGCACGTTGATCCCGAGGTCCCGCCAGAGAGCGGCCACCTGCTCCGGTTCCTGGTGAGCCTGGACGGATTTGCGCATCAGTTCGGTGACAGTGACGTTCGTCGACCGCCGCAGAGGCCGCCCCGAGGAGTCACAGAGCAGTTGGAGATCTGGATCCGACGCCTTCAGCGCGGCGGGAATCCTCTCGATTCGCAGATCGTGGAGCCCCAGCACTGCGGCTCGGCGGATCGTGGCATCCAGCGACGTCCTTCCGCGCAGGCCCGACGGCAGGAATCGCTCTCGGGGGGAGCCCAGCGTGGCCCAACACCAGTACGTCAAACCAGAACTCGGAGGTTCGGTCAGTAACAGCTGATCGGAGGGCATGGCCGGGAGTACCGGCTGCACATCATCCAATTCGGGGCAGAATGGCGTGAGTTCGTTCAGGATCCGCTCATTCTTATGCGCGAGAAGGCGCCACAGGTAGATGTGGTCCGGAGGGCTTCCGGTAATCCTCCAGGGCACATCGCCCCGGCCTTCCTCACGCAATATCTCGCCGTCCGACGGCAGCACCCCGCACCTCGTGACGTCGAGCACGCCGTTCTCGTACGGAAGCGGACGCGCCGCGCGCAGCAGCGCGTCCACCACGAGGTCGGCGAGTTGTGTGCTCTCTTTGGCCACCCGGCAGATCCAGGCGAAATCCGGCAGCGCCGTACCGTTGGCTGCGATCAACGGATCCACTGCCTTCGCCAGAAGCGCGTTCAGCACCGGCTCGACATCGTCGAGGATCTCGGCCCGGTCGGTGGACAGTTGGGCCGGCGCGTACGGACCCGAGAGGTTGACCACGACGCCGGTCAGCCCGGACGCGGCCGAGGAGACGACCCCCGTGCGCTGTGCGGGCTGCACCACCAGGCCGTCGACCAGCAGGGCACCGCCGTGCTCGGTCCAGGTGAGCTGCACTCCGGGCGGGGCGTCCACCCAGGTCACCCGGGCGCCGTGCGCGTCGAGTCCGAAGCGCTCATCGCGCGGCTGTTTCCGCTCCCGCACCACGCCCGCCGCCCAGTGGGTCCGGCGTGACTCGTCCTCGGCGACGGTGTCGAACTCCGCGATCCCCAGGAGGCGTTCGAGCACATCGACACTGGACACCGCCCCGCCCTTCCGCAGGTACAGCCGCACCCGTGTGCCCGGCTCGTCGCCTCGCTCGGCGGTGGTGACGATGCGAAAGAGATGGCCGGGCCCGTGAATCGAAGCGCGCAGCACCGGGCCTGGCCTGCCGTCGAGACCCATGCGGCACGTTGTCACGGTGAACTCGTCGGCCAGCATGAAGTAGCTCAACACCCCGATGCCGAAACGGCTGTTGGGGTGCATCTCCACCGGCGGGTCCACCTCGCTCCATGCCGTGTGCTCAAGCTTGAAGTCGCTCTGTTCGGCGAACCGCGCGCCCGCCTGTGAGAAGACACCGCGCAGTTCGGCGTCGCCCATCCCGACGCCGTTGTCCCGGCATTCCAGATAGGGGCGTCCGTCGTCGTCCCGCCCCTGCTCGAACTCGATCCGTCCGGCGAAGGTGTAGGCGCCGCCGCGTCCGCTCCGGTCCAGATACTGGGTGCGCGCTCGGCGGTAGCGACATGCGTCGAGAGCGTTCTGGTACAGCTCGCGCACCGCCAAGTCGCGGTCCTTGTAGAGCTGTACGCCCATCAGCAGCTCCCGGACGCGTCGTTCGTCCAGGCGGAATCCGGCCCAGCCGTCGAACACGCCGTCGGCCGGACACACGTCGTCGGCCGAGAGACTCGTGGGGAGCGTCGGCATGGGCTGCGGGATCCGGTCGCGTGCCGTTCGGTCGACGCTGCGCAGAAGTTCGTTGGAGCGCGTGACGTACTGCCGTAGTCCTTCGATGACTGCCTCGTGGTGACAGTCGGCCCGCAGTGCCGGGTGTGCCGTCTGGCCGCCCCAGGTCGCCCGCTCGACCGTGTCACGAAGTTGTTCGAGGTCGACGGGGTGGGGGATGCCGACATGCTCGACGATGACATCGGGGAGCGCGGTCGTCTCCAGGCAGGTCCCGTACGCGAGGGCCAGCAGGAGGGCGAGTCTGCGATCGCGTACCCGCTGCCGGGCCGGGACGGCAGGGACCCGAATCTGGTCCTCTCCGCTCAGCCGGTCCAGGAATTCGGCGTTCGTCACATCAGGGCCGCGCCGCACCGCATGCAGGAGCGCGGTCACCCGCCCGGGTTCCAGAATGCCACCGAGGCCCTGAACCAGCTCATCCTCGCCCTCGATCTCATGAAGCAGCTCCCGAACGGGCCCCGCCTCGGCGTGCTCGCCACGTCCCAGCAGCCAGCGGTGGAACAACCACCAGCCGATCGGTCGCGCCGCATCGGGCCGCAGGGCCGCACGCTTGACCAGTCGATCGTGCCCTGCCGTGAACGCCTCGAAGGCGCGCCGATCCTCGTCCGCGTCAGGCACGGGGCCGAGCCGGTCAGGTCCGACGTGGGCCCAACGGGACGCGGTCCGCGCCCTGTTGGCGCCGTACAGGAACGGCACGAGGATCAGCAGCGCGGCCTCGGCCGGGTACAGATCGAGTGGGCGCCCGGCGCCCGGGTCACCCAGCAGCCATTCGACCCGGTCGATGAATCGCACCGCGGTGCCCGGGTCCTGCCACGGATCCGCGGCGAGGGCGTCCTGCGCGGCATCGCGTACGCCTGCCAACCCGGCGACCGCGGAGCACACATGCGCCCTGAGTGTCCGTGCGCTCCGAGCGTCGTCGACGTGGTCCCACAGGGTCGATCGCTCCGCGGCTCGCACCCACCGGTCCTCAACACCGCCGGACGGCAACGCAGGTGGAGACTCGGTGTCCACGTGTAGGTGAACTGTCCTGGCCTGTACGACAGTGCGTTGAGCACCCCCGGAGATCAGGTTGCGTACCGTGCCCGCGGGGTCCACGTCCTCCATGTCCCGAGCCTATGGGCGGCGGCCCGCGGCGGGGGCGACTTCCCGAGAGCGCCGGTGGCGACAGACGTGCTGCACAGGAAGGTCACGAGTGAGAGATCTCGCGGAGACGGCCGGGGCCGCCACCCCCCACAGGAGAGGCCCCGGCCGTCGCGCTGTACGGGCCGCGCGGCGGCCCGTACTTTTTACAGCGCCGTGGGTGCGTTTTCTGTCACACCGCAGGGGCGAACCACGTAGTTGAGGCTTGTACGGACATGGACGAGGAACAGTTTCAGGTCGTAACGTGCCTTTCGCGCCGGAGGGCGGACGCGACCAACAAAATTCGAGGGACCACGTGCTGGGGGACGACGCGGAGCTGACCGCCGCGGTGCTTGCGGCACAGGACGGGGACGAGACCGCGTTCCGGACTGTGTACCGCACGGTGCACCCACGGTTGCTCGGATACGTACGGACGCTGGTCGGTGATCCGGACGCCGAGGACGTCGCGTCCGAGGCCTGGCTGCAGATCGCCCGGGACCTGGACCGGTTCAGCGGCGATGCGGACCGGTTCCGGGGATGGGCCGCCCGGATCGCCCGCAACCGCGCCCTGGACCACATACGGATGCGCGGCAGGCGCCCCGCGACAGTCGGCGACGAGACCGAACTCACCGGCCGCGCCGCCGACTCCGACACCGCCGGCGAGGCCATCGAGGCCCTGGCCACCGACCGCACCCTCGCCCTCATCGCCCAGCTGCCGCAGGACCAGGCCGAGGCCGTCGTCCTGCGCGTGGTGATGGGCCTCGACGCCAAGACCGCCGCGGAGACCCTCGGCAAGCGGCCCGGCGCCGTCCGCACGGCCGCGCACCGCGGGCTGAAACGGCTCGCGGAACTGCTCGGCGGCGACCCGGAATCCGCCGCGGCCCTCGACGCCCTGCCGCCCCAGCGAGACCCGCGCGACCGCGCGGTGACGTCCGCCACTGTGACGCATACGCGCGCGCGGACGCAGAAGGACATGTGATGGCCGACGAGCGCTCTGCTTTTCCGGGGAACACCCCTCGGACCCCCGGCCGATGGCTGGACCGTGAGACCGCCGAACTACTGCTGCGCGGCGAGTCCCTGGAAGCCGTCGATCCGGCCGCCCGCGACCAGGCCGACCGGCTCGCCAGGACCCTCGGCGCGCTGTCCGTGGAACCCTCGTCGGCCAAGGTCGAACTCCCGCGCGAGGAAGCCGCGTTGACCGCCTTCAGGGCGGCGCGCACCGGCAACGATGTCGAGCGGGCCGCCCTCGCCCGGCGCGGCCGCGGGCCGTCCTCCGACGCCGGTCTCGTCCGGCTCGGGCGGCCCGCCGCGACCGTCCCGGGACCGCGCTGGGGAAGACCCGTACGGGTCGGCCTGACCGCCGCGCTCGCCGTCGGCATGCTCGGCGGAGTCGCCGCCGCCGTCGGCACGGGCGTCCTCCCGACACCGTTCTACGACGACCCGACGCCCGCCTCCTCCATCTCCGCCGCCGTGACCCCGCCCGACCGCACCCTCGTCTCGCCCGCGCCGAGCGGCACCGGCGGCTCGGGCACGCCCAAGGCGGGCGGCGGTTCCGACGACTCCTCCGGCGAGGCCGCCGGCAGCGGCGCGAACCCCACGCCGAGCACCGGTTCCGGCGACGACTCCGTCGGCTCCGGCAAGTGGTGGCGCGGGGTCACCTCGTCCTGCCGTGCGGTACGCGACGGCAAGCCCCTGGCCCCCGGCCGCAAGCGCACCCTGGAGGGCGCGGCGGGCGGCACCTCCCACGTGTGGACGTACTGCAACGGCCTGCTCAAGAACACCGGCACCGACACGGACGACAAGAGCACCGGCGGCACCGGCGACAGCAAGGGTGACGGCAAGAACGGCGGCGGTCAGGGCGACGGTTCGAGCGGTCCCGGCGACCAGACCGGCGACCAGAGCGGTGACACCAACGGGCAGGGGCACATATCCCCGCTCGCACCGGGCGGCGGCAACGGCAGCGGCAGCAGCAACGGCGGTAGCGGCAACGGCGGTAGTGGTAGCGGCAGTGGTGGCAGTGGCAGCGGTTACAACAACCAAGGCGCCGCCACCCCGAGCCCCTCGATCCTCGCCCCGCTCCTCCGGCGCCAGTCGCCGTCCACCACCCCGGCCCCGACGCACACCACCAGCACCGAGACCCGGCAGACCCCGTCGCCGAGTCCGACGTACAGCGTGCTCTGAACTCGGCGCACGCCGCTGACCTGCGCTTTCATGGCGAGTGGAAATTTCTTCGCGGCAGGTGTGACACTTCCGGCCGCCGCGGCGCAGTACTGAGTGAGCCGACTGGTCATCGGCCAACGCACGGAGCCGGGGTTCCCCCCGTACCTAGGCTCGTGCACACGGCGCGGGTGGGACACGTTCCCCCGGTCCCGCCCGCGCCTCATCCACCTACTGGTGGACGACGACCTTGTCGCCGGTCCGCACCTGCGCGAAGAGACTCGCGATCGCCGCCTCGTCCCGGACGTTGACGCAGCCGTGCGAGCCGCCCGCGTAACCCCGCATCGAGAAGTCGTACGAGTAGTGCACCGCCTGGCCGCCGCTGAAGAACATCGCGTACGGCATGGGGGAGTGGTAGAGCGTGGACACCCACTTCCGGGCCTTCCAGTAGACCTGGAACACACCGTCGCGGGTCGGGGTGTACTGCGCGCCGAACCGCACCGACATCGTCGACACCGTCCGCCCGTCGATCATCCAGCGCAGGGTCCGGCTCGTCTTGTCGATGCACAGCACCCGGCCGGTGAGACAGCGCGGGTCGGGTGCGCCGGCCGGCTGGCCGCCCATCAGATACAGGTCCCACTTGCCCGGCTCGTGCGTCATCTTCAGCAGCCGCTGCCAGGTGACGGTGTCGGTCTCGCCCGTCTTCGGCAGCCCGCGCTTGCCCTGGAAACCCGCGACGGCCTGCTCGGTGAGATCGTCGTAGGTCCCGGTCGGCCCGTCGAAGAGCCAGTCGACCTGCCGTAGCCGCGCCTGCAACTCGCGCACGTCCGTGCCGCTGTCGCCGCGCGCCCACAGGACGTTCGCGGCGCGGGCGGTGCGGGGGGAGGCGGAAGCCTTGTCGTCGCCGGTACCGGTGCTACTGCCACTGCCACTGTCCGGAAGCTGGATGCGGACGGGCAAGTGGTGCTTGCCGTCCGCGTCCGTGCCCTGCACCGTGCAGCCGCACAACGCCACCAGTGCCGACAGGGCTGCCGCGGCGGCGAACGCTCGCGCCATGCCCGTAGTACGCCTCCCCATACCCGTAGTACGCATCACGGACCCCCGTCGTCTCACCGGCCTCGTACCCCGGACACGTACCCCCGGATAACAGGCCGCGAACGGCGTCCCGCGCATGCGACACTCGTTCTCATGCTCGGTGTCATAGATCTCCCCACCTACCTCGCCGGCCTGGTCCTGATCGTCCTGCTGCCCGGCCCCAACTCGCTGTACGTCCTCTCGGTCGCCGCCCGGCGCGGCACCCGGGCCGGGTACACGGCCGCCGCCGGTGTCTGGTGCGGGGACACCGTGCTGATGACGCTCTCCGCGGCCGGGGTCGCCTCGCTGTTGGAGGCCAACGCCGTGCTGTTCGGGATCGTGAAGTACGCGGGGGCCGGGTATCTGACCTGGCTGGCGTTCGGGATGCTGCGGGCCGCGTGGGCGATGTGGCGCAGCCGCAAGGAGCGGGCGGCGGCCATGGAGGCGGCGCCCGCCGAGGAGGCGGCCGAGGAGCGGCCCTACCGCCGTGCCTTCGTCGTGAGTCTCTTCAACCCGAAGGCGATCCTGTTCTTCGTGGCCTTCTTCGTGCAGTTCGTCGATCCGGGGTACGCCTACCCCGCGCTGTCGTTCGTCGTGCTCGGCGCCTTCGCGCAGTTGGCGAGCTTCCTGTACCTCAGTGCGCTGATCTTCAGCGGGACCCGGCTGGCGACGGCCTTCCGCCGTCGCAGGCGGCTCGCGGCGGGGGCCACCTCGGCGGCGGGGGCACTGTTCCTGGGCTTCGCGGTGAAGCTGTCACTGGCGAGCTCGGTCTAACTGCCGGTCGGGCGGCCGAGGTTGAAGCGTTCCGTGTACTTGGCCAGGCCGCTCTCCGTATCGCCCGCCCAGCCGAGGTAGCCGTCGGGGCGGACCAGGAAGAGGCCCGTTCCGTACGGCTCGGTCGGCGGGCCTGCTACGACGCGTACGGCGTCGCTGTCGCCGCCCGCCGGTGCCGCCGTGCCCAGCGCGAGCAGGGTCCAGTGCGGGCCCCGGAAGGCGTCCAGGAGGCGTACGCCCGCGATGGTGCGGTTCGGGGCGCGGTCGCCGGCGCGTAGCCCGTCCGAGGCCGCTCGGGTCTCCTCCGTGAGGCTCGACTCCCGGTAGCCGATGCCCAGTTGGCGGGTCGCCTCGCCGCGGCGGGCCTCGCCCCGGTGGACCTTGGTGGACAGGCCGAGCATCTCGGCGGCGTTCGGGCGCCGCTCCTCCTCGTAGGTGTCGAGCAGACTCGCGGGGGCCTCGCCGCGCAGCACCGCGCCCAGTTTCCAGCCCAGGTTGTAGGCGTCCTGGACGCTGGTGTTGAGGCCCTGGCCGCCGGCCGGCGAGTGGACGTGCGCCGCGTCCCCGGCGAGGAAGACCCGGCCCTGCTGGAAACGGTCCGCGAGGGCGGCCCGGGGGCGGAAGTCCGAGGCCCAGCGGACCTCGGTCACGTCCTCGGGGGCGAGGTGCGAACGCGCGGCGACGAGCTCGCGCACGCCGTCGAGGGAGAGGTCGGGCGCGCTGTCGTCCAGGAGCTGGGCGACCACCTGGAAGTCCTCGGTCCCGGCCAGCGGGCAGATCGCGAGGAAACCTTCGTCACCGCGAGGCGGGAAGATGTGCCAGTTGTCGCGGTCCAGGCCGGTGATACGGGTGTCGGCCACCAGGATCGGATTCGGGTCGACGGTCTCGCCGGTCATGCCGATGCCCAGCGCCCGCCGGATCACCGAGCGACCGCCGTCCGCGGCCACCGCGTACCGGGCGCGGACGGGGGCGCCGGACGCGAACTCGACCGTCACACCGTCCGCGTCCTGGGCGATCCCGGTGACCTCGCCGCCGAAGGACACCCGGCCGCCCAGCTCGTCGAGCCGGGACCGCAGGATCTCCTGGGTGCGCCACTGCGGCACCATCCACGGGGCGCCGTACGGAGAGTCCTCGTTCGTCTCGGCCGGGTCGAACATGTTCTGCTCGGCGACCCGCTCGCCGTTCTGCCAGATCATCCCGACCGGGTAGTCGCCGCCCGCGGCGAGGATCGCGTCCAGGACCCCGAGGTCGTCGAAGACCTCCATCGTGCGGGGCTGGAGGCCCTTGCCGCGTGAGCCGGGGGACAGCCCCTCACCGCGCTCCACGACCAGCGCGTCCACCCCGCGCCGGGCCAGGTCGACACCGAGGGCGAGTCCGGTGGGGCCGGCGCCGACGATCAGTACGTCCACGTGCTCGGTCATGATCCAGTCTCCTTAACGGCGTTAAGTTGCGATGGGCATCAGAGTGCCCTTAACGCTGTTAAGGTGTCAAGTGTGAGTACGGAACGACGCACCCCTCTCGACCGCAAGCGCGTCGCGGACACGGCCCTGCGCCTGCTGAACGAGGTCGGTCTCGACGGGCTGTCCCTGCGCGCGATCGCCAAGGAGCTGGACGTCAAGGCGCCCGCGCTGTACTGGCACTTCAAGGACAAGCAGGCGCTGCTCGACGAGATGGCCACGGAGATGTACCGGCGGATGGTCGCCGACTCCCCGGTCGCCCCCGAGGACACCTGGAAGGAGCGGCTGCTGAAGTCCAACCGCGGACTGCGCGACGCGCTGCTCGGCTACCGCGACGGCGCCAAGGTCTTCAGCGGCTCACGCTTCACCGGCACCCTGCACGCCGTGGAGATGGAACGCACGCTGCGCCTGTTCACGGAGGCCGGCTTCACCCTCGCCCAGGCGGTCCGCGCGACCTCGACGTCGTACCTCTACACGATCGGTTTCGTCACCGAGGAACAGGGCGTCCAGCCGCTGCCGGACGAGCGCCGGGCGGGCTACGACGTGGACGAACGCGCCCGCCTGATGGCCGACTTCCCGTTGTCGGCCGCGGCGGGCGCGGAGATCTTCGAGGACTACGGCCGGCACTTCGAGGAAGGGCTCGACCTGGTCGTCGCCGGTATCGAGGCCCGGTTCAGGACCTGCTGAGGCCGTTGCGGATCGCGCGCGTGAGGATCGGCGGCAGCACGTCGGCCGCGATGCGGCGGGCGCGGGCCGTGCCGCGGCGGCGGAGCGGGGCTTCGGCCGCCGCCGGCCGGGGTGCCACCTCTTCCGAGCGGTGCCCGAACCGGGACGGCGGGAAGGGCGGGGCCTGCATGCCCTTCTTGGACTTGAGGCGGACGATGCGGTGTCCGGCGGCCTGCTGGATGCTGAGGTTGCAGTCCTCGCGCCCACGCACCATCGCCAGCAGCTCGTCCTGCACGGGACCGGGGTCCTCCCAGGTGCCGTAGAGCTTCTGGGTGCTCAGGCAGATCGGGCGCAGGCCCCTGGAGAGCACCGCCTCCCATACGGCCACGGAGACACCGGGCGTGTGTTCCGAGCGGAAGTCGTCCAGGACCACGATCCCGCCGGGCAGCAGGGCGTCGCGGGCCGCGCCGATGTCGTCGCGGACGTGCTCGTACAGGTGCGAGGCGTCGATGTGCACGAAACGACAGCTGTCCGGGGCGACTTCGGCCGGGACGATGCTGCTGGGGCCCTTCAGGACGCGGGGGAGCGTCTCGTGGAAGGCGAGGTAGTTCTCCTCGAAGGTGCGCTGGGTGAGGGAGGCGTACGACTTCGTCGACTCCGCCTGGTTGGCGTCGTCCAGCGCGTCGCCCTCGAAGAGGTCGCACACCGTGAACTTCTCGCCCTCGCGGCCGTGCCGGCCGAGGCAGATCGCGCTCTTGCCCATGTACACCCCGACTTCCAGCAGATCACCCCGCGTTCCGGTCGACTCCTGCCGGTCCAGGAACCATTCGAAAAGCACCTGGTCGAGAACAGGGAACCAGCCGGGAACGTCGTCGAGTCGGCGGGGCGGTCGTATCGTGCCTGGTGCGAGGGTCATTGCGCGGAGCACTCCCTGATACGGACGGGCTCGCCTGCTCGAACCCGTGCGGGACTCCCCAGCATCTGCCCGACCACGCCCGGACAAACGGGCCGCGAGGTGAACGAAAAACCAATTCCTGTGCGTCACCTGTGCCGTGGCGCTCGTCAGTTGCGCGGTGTCGACAGCAGCGCGCGCAGGCGTGGCGTCAGCCGTTCCTCCACGACGCGGTTCAGCACCCAGGCCAGGACGAGCATCGTGACGACCGTGAGGACGATGGTCGCGTACGACGGGATGCCCAGGGTCCGGTGGTAGGCCTTGATGACGACCCAGCCCAGGTGCTCGTGGACGAGGTAGAAGGGGTACGTCAGCGCGCCCGCGACCGTCAGCCAGCGCCAGTTCGCCCAGCGCATCCAGCCCAGCGCGATCGCGGCGACGGCGACGTAGCCGAAGGTGACGACCAGGATGATGCCCCAGGCGGAGCGGTTGGAGAACGCCGTGTCGTTCGGGGCGTGCCACAGCCTGGCCACCGCGTAGTGCTGGCCGATCAGCCAGCTGACGGCGACGATGCCCCACGCGTAGGCGTCCTTGCGGTCGCGGTGCACGAGGTAGAGGCCGACACCGCCGATGAAGTACGGGGCGTACTCCGGCATCAGGATGATGTCCAGCAGCGGCGACTTGGCGCCCTGGGTGATCGCCGCGGCGAGCGTCCAGCCGGCGCAGAACATGATCACGCGGCGCCGGTTCGCGCCGGGCAGCACCACGCACAGGGCGAACAGGGCGTAGAAGCGGATCTCCGCCCACAGCGTCCAGCACACGCCCAGCACCCGGTCGACGCCCAACGGCATCTGCAGCATGGTCAGGTTGACCAGCACATCGCTCGGCGCCGCCGCCTTGTACGCCACCACCGGCAGCGCGAAGACGCCGGTGATGATGAGGATCGCCGCCCAGTACGCGGGCAGCAGCCGGGAGGCGCGGGAGGCGAAGAAGGAGCGCAGCGGGCGGCCCCAGCCGCTCATGCAGATGACGAACCCGCTGATCACGAAGAACACCTGCACACCCAGGCAGCCGTACGAGAACAGCGAGTGCAGGGTGGGGAACTGGTGCCTCGGCGAGGTGTCCCAGGCCTGCACGACCTCGCCGTCACGGCCGCCGTAGTGGTACGCCGCCACCATCAGCGCGGCGACCAGGCGCAGCCCGTCCAGGGCACGCAGCCGGCTCTCCCGGCGCTTCGGCGGCCGCGGCGGTTCGGCCGGGGGAGCCGCGTCGGCGGTCGGCGGCAGGACGGCGCGGACCACGGTGCCCGTCGGGTGCTCCCGGGTGTCCGCGGGCGTGTCGATCACAGGTTTCCCCTCGATGGGACTGGGCTGGGTCACAGCACACTAGTCCGACATCCGGGCGGGTTTACGCCCCGGACGCGACCCTTCGCCACCCCGTCCCCGGCCGTTCACCCAGGCTTCGTTTCGGCGTACACAACCTCATGGGGACACGGCTACGGCCCCCGTGTAGGGAGCCCCGAAAACAGCGCGGGCCGGCCCCCTGGGGGAGCCGGCCCGCACTGTGTGTCCCGTGTGTCAGCGGCTCACGGTCCGCTTCAGCAGGCGTGCCCGCCGGGCGACCCGGCGCACGGTCGCGTTGCGCGGGATGAACGCGAGCTGGGCCGGCACCGCGCCGGGCAGCGCCAGCGAGGTGAGGCGCTTGCGCTTGAAGTAGCGCCAGCTGTGCGAGTCCAGGCGCCGGGTCAGATAGCCCTCGGCGGCCGGGCGCAGCTGCGGGTAGATCTTCGGCTGCATCGCGTAGCCGACGGCCCGGACGAGCTCGTTCAGCGTCGCCACGTCCATGCCCGGCCGCTGCTCGGTGACCGCCGTACGGTCCGTGAGTTCGGGCAGCAGCGCGTCGACGACCGTCACCGGCACCCGGTTGCTGTTCTCGTACGGCGTCAGCCGGTCCAGCAGCGTGGCCGTGCCGACCCGGGCCACCTGGAGGCCGTACAGCGCGCTGGCGGTGAGCAGGGCCGTGGAGAAGCAGCCGACGACCAGGACGGGGCGCAGCCGCTGGTAGAGGACCTCGGCGAGGACCGGGGTGTCCAGGACCGTGAGGTCGGCGCCGAGCTTCTCCGCCTCCTGCTCCAGGGCGCGCGACCAGCGGGCCGGGGCCGAGGGGTGCGGCTTGAACACCACGCGGGTGTGGCCGAGTTGGACCACGCCGCGCAACATCCGGACGTGCAGGTCCTCTTCCTCCTCCGCGGTGAGGATGTCGAGCGCGGAGAGGTACTGGCCGAGCAGCAGGGCGGGTTCGTCGGGGAGTGCGGGCAACTCCTCGGCGGTGTCGCCGAGTTCGGAGAGCACCTTGACGAAGGCGTCGGTCGGGACGATCTCCGGCTCGACGCCGAACTCGGTGAGAAGCAGCGGGGTGAGGCCCGGGACCAGGTCCAGGTGGAGCAGGCGGTCCACCCGGGTGCCGACCAGCGGGTCGATCTTGTTGCGGGTCGGGCCGTAGCTCATCAGGCCGTCGGCGTAGACGGTGACGGGGGCGCCGGTGAAGATCTGGCTGACGCCGAGCGCCGGGTTGACCTGGATCGACTCGACGGCCAGTTCCACGGGGTCGTCACCGAGGTTCCACAGGAGCCGCAGATGCCGCTCCCACATCGGGACGTCGTCCAGGCGCGGGGACCAACCGCCGGGGTGGAAGGGGGAGATGGTCTCGTTCCACGACAGCACGTCGTCGAAGCGTTCCCGCAGCCGGTCGAAGCCGGGTGCCTCGTCGAGGCCGGGTGTGGTCTCCGGGGTCGCCGCGTTGTTGCAGACCAGGAGGATGCGCCGGTCCGCCGGGCGGAAGCAGTCGGAGTCGAGGGCGGCGGCGAGCGTGGCGGTGCCGTACAGCGTCGACGCCAGGAAGATCTGAGTGGTCACGCGGCGGCCCCCGCGGCGGCGGGACGGCGGCGCAGTCGGCGCAGCCTCGTCGCGCGCTGGATGTCCATGGAGTCGAGCGCCTCGTCCACCACGTCCTGCGGCATGCGCCGCAGCGCGACGGCGCTCATCGACTTCAGTTTTCTCGCCACCGCCGGCTCGAACCTTTCGATGGATCCCAGATGATGGGAAATGATTGCGCAATAGGTGCGAACGGCTTTGGGAAGCAGTTTGTCCGCGTCCCGGTCCTGCGCCGTCTCCTCGATCACCTGGTCGAACGCGCGAATGAAATCGAGTTGGCGGACATCCCCGATCTGGGTCAGGGAAGAGGCGACTCCGCGTCGGTAGAAGACACCGAGCAGGCTCACCGCGGCGAACGATTCCGCCTCCCGGTGCAGTTTCCAGATCCACGGCCGGTCCTCGGCCGTGCGCAGTCCATCGGTGAAGTGCAGCAGGCCGCGGTCGACCAGCCGGCGGTGGTAGATCCCCGCCCAGGCGTACGCGTAGTCGACGGAGGTGGACCGGTCGGCGGGCAGGATCGCCTCGCGCGGATCCATCACCACCCCGCGCCTGCCGTGCGGCACGCGGTTGATGGTGCGGGCCCGCGCGGTGCACTGGACATGGTCCGTGCGCACGAAGTCGCAGCCCAACTCCTCGATGGCGTCCACCAGTTGGGAGAAATACCCGGGAGCGAGCCAGTCGTCCCCGTCGAGGAACGTCAGATACTCCCCGCGGGCCTTGTCGATCCCGGTGTTGCGCGCGGTCGCCAGACCTCCGTTCTTCTCGTGTCGGACATGCACCGCTCCTGGCAGCTCGCGCTCCGCGCGCGCGAGAATGTCCGGTGTCCCGTCGCGCGAGCAGTCGTCGACGAGAATGAATTCGAAGTCCGCGCGCGCGTTCGCCCGCAGGCTCTTGAGCGTGTCGGGCGCATATTGCTGCACGTTGTAGAACGGCACGATGACGGAGAGCTTGACCACGCAGACGACGTTAGGTGGCGGCCCGTCATCCGTCTTTACCTTCACCTTGATATTGGATGAACGGCGCGTGGCGAACCTATGAAGCGGGTTGGATTTCGCGCCCGGGGTGCCCTGATTCGCCATTCAGCGGTGTGCTGTTAACCGTCTGTTGCCTTCGGGTTGGGCCGAACAACGGAATCGCTTCCTAGCGTCTTCGGTGTGCCAGCAAGTGCAACGCAGACCCTGCGAGTCGCCGTCCTCGCGGATTCCGACACCCGGTGGAAATGGGGTTCGCTCACCGCGAACCGCATCGCTCCGCCGAATTCGGACATCTCTTTGGACGGGTACCTCCTGCGGGGTCGTGCCACCCCAACAGCCCGCCAGCTGAAGGAAGTCGGCGTCACCGCGGACTCCCTCCGCGAGGTGACCGCCGTCGAGTTCCTGCGTGCCATGGAGCGCGGCGACGAAGACCAGTACGACCTCCTCGTCCTCTCCCTCGTCGGCGGCGGGGTCCAGGCGATGCTGCACGGTCTGGCCCGCGCCTGGGACGGACGCGCCAAGCGCCCCGTGGTCGTCACCGGTTACGTCGGAGTCGTCTACGAGAAGCTCACCGACGGCCTGCTGCTGCGGCACGGCGCGGACCTCGTCCTCGCCAACTCCCGCCAGGACGCGGACCGTTTCAAGGCGGTCTACGACGGCGTCGGCGCCGATTCCGACGCGGTCACCGAGGTCGCCCTGCCGTTCCTCGGCGGGGACGCCTACACCGGCGAGTGCGGCCGGAACGATTCATACACAGTGGTCTTCGCGGTGCAGCCCTCGGTGCCGGACAACCGCCGGGACCGTAATTACCTGCTCGACCGGGCAGTTCAGCACGCGCGTCTCCACCCGAACCGCGAGGTCCTCCTCAAGCTGCGCTCCAAGCCCGGCGAACACACCACGCACATCGAGGAGTTGCCCTACCAGAAGCTGGTCCAGGGCAAGGACCTGCCCGCCAACTTCCGCCTGGTGTACGGGCACATGGGCGAGGTGCTCGACCGCACCGACCTCCTGGTGACCGTCAGCTCGACGGCCGCCCTGGAGTCCCTGCACCGCCGTATCCCCACCGTCGTGCTGACCGACCTCGGCATCCGCGAGGGGCTCGGCAACCACCACTTCGTCGGCTCCGGGTGCCTCGCCTCCTGGGACCAGCTCGACGCCGGGTACCGGCCGGTGCCGGACGCGGAGTGGGTGGCCCGGCAGGGGGTCGCCGCCGAGGGGTCGTACGAGACGGCCTTCGACGCGGCCCGGGAGCGGATCACCAAGCTGCTGGCCGGGGACGGCATGCCCGCCCTCACGCCCTACTACACGCCCGAGACCGCGCCCGGCTATCTGCCCGGCATCCTCGCCCGCCACCACCTCGGCCCGGACGGCACCCCGCTGCCCGGCGCCCCCGCCGCCGACAAGGAGCCGGGCCCCGTCCGGCAGATCGTGCGCCGGGCCGCGCGCGGCGCCTACCGCCACGGCGTGCAGCGCGTGGCGCCCGTCATCCGCCGGATGGGGGAGCTGTGAACGCCAGAGCCGCGCACGCCAAGACTTCCGCTCAAGGAGCACATCCCATGGGAGTAGAGCCCCTGTCCAACTCGCAAGCAGGTCAAGGTGCTTCGGTGCGTCGGGTGCTCGCGGTGATCCCCGCGCGCGGCGGCTCCAAGGGCGTCCCCGCCAAGAATCTCGCCCCCGTCGGCGGAGTGCCGCTGGTGGCCCGCGCCGTGCGTGAGTGCCGGGCCAGCCGACTGGTCACGGACGTGGTCGTCTCCACCGACGACCAGGCCATCGCCGCTGCCGCCCGCCAGGCCGGCGCCGAGGTCGTGCTGCGGCCCGCCGCGATCGCCGGGGACACCGCGACCTCCGAGGCCGCCGTCCTGCACGCCATGGACGCCCACGAGGCGCTGCACGGCGCGGCTGTCGACGTCGTCCTCCTGGTCCAGTGCACCAGCCCCTTCATCGTCCGCGAGGACGTCGACGGCATCGTGAACGCGATCGTCGCGAACGGCGCCGACACCGCGCACACCGTCGCCCCCTTCCACGGCTTCGTGTGGCGCGACGCGGACGACGAGGCGACCCCGGTCGTCAAGCCCGCCCGCACGGACGAGGTCGGGGGCGCCACGAAGGTCGCCAACCCGCCTGTCACCAGCGGCGGTTACGGCGTCAACCACGACAAGTCGTTCCGCCCGCGCCGCCAGGACCGCCCCCAGGACTTCCTGGAGACCGGCGCGGTGTACGGCATGGACGCGGCCGGCTTCCGCAAGGTCGGCCACCGTTTCTTCGGCCGCACGGAACTCGTCCGGACCGACCCCGCCCGCGTGTTGGAGATCGACGATCCCCACGAGCTGGCCAGGGCAAGGGCGTTGGCCCCGCTCTTCGACGCGGACCGCCCCGGCTCACTCCCGACCGCCGACGACATCGACGCGGTCGTACTCGACTTCGACGGCACCCAGACCGACGACAGGGTGCTGATCGATTCCGACGGACGCGAGTTCGTCTCCGTGCACCGCGGAGACGGCCTCGGCATCGCGGCCCTTCGCAAGACCGGCCTGAAGATGCTGATCCTGTCCTCGGAGCAGAACCCGGTCGTCGCCGCCCGGGCCCGGAAGCTCCAACTCCCGGTCCTGCACGGCATCGACCGGAAGGACCTCGCACTCAAGCAGTGGTGCGAGGAGCAGGGCATCGCGCCGGAGCGCGTGCTCTACGTCGGCAACGACGTCAACGACCTCCCGTGCTTCGCCCTCGTGGGCTGGCCCGTGGCGGTCGCGAGCGCCCACGACGTCGTACGCGGCGCCGCACGCGCGGTCACCACCGTGCCCGGTGGCGACGGCGCTGTCCGAGAGATCGCCAGCTGGATCCTCGGCCCCTCTCTCGATTCCCTCACCAAGTAAGGAAACCCGCTGTCATGAGCAACAACTCCCGTCTGCGCCAGTTCGGTTCGAAGACCGCAGGCCCCGGCCACCCCGTCTACGTCGTCGGCGAGATCGGCATCAACCACAACGGTGAGCTGGAGAACGCCTTCAAGCTGATCGACGCCGCCGCCGAGGCCGGCTGCGACGCCGTCAAGTTCCAGAAGCGCACCCCGGAGATCTGCACCCCGCGCGACCAGTGGGACATCGAGCGCGACACCCCCTGGGGCCGCATGACCTACATCGACTACCGCCACCGCGTGGAGTTCGGTGAGGACGAGTACCGCCAGATCGACGACTACGCCAAGTCGAAGAACATCGACTGGTTCGCCTCCCCGTGGGACACCGAGGCCGTCGCCTTCCTGGAGAAGTTCGACGTCCCGGCCCACAAGGTCGCCTCCGCGTCGCTGACCGACGACGAGCTGCTCCGCTCGCTCCGCGCGACCGGCCGCACGGTGATCCTCTCCACCGGCATGTCGACCCCGAAGCAGATCCGCCACGCGGTCGAGGTCCTCGGCTCGGACAACATCCTGATGTGCCACGCCACTTCGACCTACCCGGCGGTGGCCGAGGAGCTCAACCTCCGCGTCATCAACACCCTCCAGGCCGAGTTCCCGAACGTCCCGATCGGCTACTCCGGTCACGAGACGGGCCTGCAGACCACCCTCGCCGCGGTCGCGCTGGGCGCCACCTTCGTCGAGCGTCACATCACCCTCGACCGCGCCATGTGGGGCTCGGACCAGGCCGCCTCCGTCGAGCCGCAGGGCCTGACCCGCCTCGTCCGCGACATCCGCACCATTGAGGCCTCCCTCGGCGACGGCGTCAAGAAGGTCTACGAGTCGGAGCTCGGCCCGATGAAGAAGCTGCGCCGCGTCAACGGCGTGGTCGCCGAGGCCGAGATCGCCGCGGCGGCGGGCGAGCCGGTCGCGGTCTGAGTCTGTCCGAACCATCAAGCGCCAGCGCCAGCGTCACTTACGGTCACGGGACGGTCGTACGACAATGAGCCCCCACGCCGGCACCGCCGGCCTCACCCCCCACACTCTCGCCTTCGTGGAGAGTCCGGTACAGCTTCTGAACGTGCTGGAGTGGGCGCACCTGCGTGCGCCCAGGGCCGAGGAGGCACCCGGCGGGGGGCTCACCCTCGTGGTCCTGTCACCGACCGACCCGATGACCCGCGGCCAGCTGCGCCGCATGGCCGACCTCGCCCGCGACGAGGGCCACACCGTGCGCTGGGAGGAGGCGCGGGGCGGACCCGCGGCCCCCTTCCAGACGATCGGCGGCCTCACCGGGCTGCTGCGCAAGGCGGACCGGATCGTGATGGGCGACCCGTTCTCGCGCTACGTACAACTGCTGCTGACCATCACCAAGGCACGCGAGCTGGTGGTGGTCGACGACGGCACCGCGACGATGGAGTTCGTCGCCCAACTGGCCAGCGGCGAACGCCTGGTCCGCTGGCACCGCAAGGGCGGCCGCCCCGGCCCCCGCGACCTGATCTTCGCCCCGGTGTCCTCGGTGGCCCGCCGCCGCCTGACCCCGAGCACCCGCCGCACGGTGGAGGTCTTCTCGTCGATGCCGATCGAGACGACCCCCGAGGGCGTCACGATCACGGCCAACGCCTTCGCCTGGACCCGCGCCACCTTCGGCCCGCCCCGCATCACCAAGGGCGCGGACATGGTCGGCACCTCCCTGGTGGAAACCGGCGTGGTCGACAACGACCGCTACCTGGAGGCGGTCGCCACCCTCGCCAAGACCCACGGCGCCACCCGCTACTTCGCCCACCGCCGCGAAAGCACGGAGAAACTCCACCGGCTGGCGGTGGACACGGGCCTGGAGATCGTCCGCCCGGACCTCCCCCTGGAACTGATCGCCCGCCGGGGCCCCATCGGCCGCACGATCCTCAGCTTCCCCTCGACCGTCGTGCACACCCTGCCGCTGGCCCTGGTCGGCACGGACGTACGGGTCGCGGTCTGCGACATCGACCCGGCGTGGCTGACGGAGAACGCCTCGCCTCGGGCGCAGGGGTTCCTGTCGGGGGTCACGGGGACGGCGCGGGATGTGCATCGGTTGTCGGCGGTGACGGCGGCGTAGGGCAGTCCGGGCGGGGGCGTCCTGGCACGCTCAAGGTGTGCAACCACAACCAGGAATCGCGCCTACGACCCCGCCCACCGCCGGCACCCTCTTCGCCGCCCTGTACGGCGAGCTGACCCCGCACGCCTGGCACGACCCCGAGCACGACGCGTATCAGCTCTTCTATCAGCGGTCGCTCGCGATGGGCTGGCTGGAGGAGCAGACGGCGGGCGGTCCCGGGCTGTGGGCCATGAACGACGCCGGGAGCCATCCGCAGGCCGCGCCCGGTACGGGACGGGTCTCCTGGTTCCAGGTCGAGGCCGGGGCGGTGACGGCCGAACGGCCGCTTCCCGTCCAGCAGTTCCTCCGTTGCGCCCAGGACGTGACGGCGCGGATCGGCACGCTGCGGCTGTCCTCGGTGCAGGTGTTGCTGCCGGTGCAGGGGATCGATCCGGCGGCCCGGCCGGCCTGTGCCGTCGTGCCGTCGATCCTGACCGCCGACTGGTTCGGTGCGCGTGACCCGGCGGCCAGGACCCCGGTGGACGTCCGCATCGGCAGCGGGCGCGATCCGGTGATCCCGGCCGTCGGGCGTCAACTCGCCCAGGATCTGCGGGACTTGGAACAGGATGTGTTCACGTGCGGGGACGACGGCCTCGCCGTGCACGGCATGACGCTGCGCGGCGAGCTCGCCGAGTGGTCGTGCGACGCGGTGGGGTGGCTGGCGGCCACTGTCGCCGACTGCGCGGCCCGGCTCGGGGTGCGTTCGCCGCTGCCGCTCACCGTCACGGCTCAGTCGGCCGCCGGGGGCTTGTAGGCCAGGATGAAGACCCGCGGCCGCTTCTCCTCGCCCTGGGGCTTGCGGAGGACCTCGGCGTACAGGTGCAGGCCCGCCTGCGTGAGGAACGAGGCGACCGTGGCCGGAGTGCGGAAGTAGTAGTCCAGCGAGATGTCCTGGCCGTAGCGCTCCGACAGGTGCAGGTGTTCGTCGTCGGCGCCCTGGAAACCGAGCAGGACGTGGCCGCCCGGCCGCAGAGCCCGGCGGAACTCCGCGAAGACGCCGGGCAGGCGGTCGTCCGGGATGTGGATCGTCGAGTAGAGCGCCACGACACCGCCCAGCGTTCCGTCCGGTACGTCCAGGGACGTCATCGAGCCCACCTCGAACCGGAGTTGGGGATGCGCCTCGCGGGCCAGCGCCACCATGCGAGGTGAGATGTCGATGCCGAAGGCCGGGATGCCCAGGTCGTTCAGCCGTGCCGTGACGTAGCCGGGGCCGCTGCCCACATCGGCCACCGGCGCCTCGCCCGCCGTACGGACCAGGTCGGCGAAGGAGGACAGCAGCGAGCGGTCGAGGGGGCTCTCGACGAGGCTGTCGGGATGCTCGGCGCCATACGCGGGCGCGATCGCGTCGTAGGAGGAGCGGGTGGCCTCTATGAAGTCCGCGGTCAGATCCGCGTTCGAGTCGGTCACGTCGGCGGACCCTACCAAGGGACACGTTGGGTAACAGTGTCCATGTCCATGTCCATGTCCGTGATACGGACGGGGCGCGCCGTGCTGGGGTGAGGCGTGGTATCCCAGAAGAAGCAGGGAGTCTACCCATCTCCACAGGCGGCTATGCGGTCGGCGGTCAGATTTTCTTCGACTAACGGGTTGAACTTTTGTTGATCGAGGGTCAGTTGACCACCCGGGCGCCCTACCCTTCAGAGGGTGAAGCAATTGATGTCACCAGAGTCCGAGGCAGAGTCCGAGGTCGAATCCGTCGGGAATGTGCTTTTGGGCACCCTGCCGGAGGACCTGCGTGCCGAACTCGTCGCGTTCCGGCGCGACTTGCACATGCACCCCGAGCTGGGCAACCAGGAGTTCCGGACCACCGCCGCGATCAAGGCCCGGCTGGAACTCGCCGGTCTCGAACCCCGCGTCCTCGCCATCGGCACCGGCCTCGTCTGTGACATCGGCCCCCGCGACCCGGCCGTACCCATGCTCGCGCTGCGCGCCGACATCGACGCCCTGCCCATCCCGGACACGAAGAGTGAGTGCGCGTACCGCTCCACCGTGCCCGACCGCGCCCACGCCTGCGGCCACGACATCCACACCACCGTGGTGCTCGGCGCCGGCCTCGTGCTCGCCCGGCTGCACGAGCAGGGTCTGCTGCCGCGTGCCGTACGGCTGCTCTTCCAGCCCGCCGAGGAGGTCCTGCCCGGCGGCGCCACCGACGCCATCGAGTGCGGAGTGCTGGACGGGGTCGGCCGGATCATCGCCGTGCACTGCGACCCCAAGGTGGACAGCGGGCGGATCGGGCTGCGCATCGGCCCCATCACCTCCGCCTGCGACCGGCTGGAGGTCTCCCTGGACGGCCCCGGCGGACACACCGCCCGGCCGCACCTCACCACCGACCTCGTCACCGCCGCCGCCCGCGTCGCCACCGACGTGCCCGCGATCGTCTCCCGCCGGATGGACGCGCGGAGCGGGGTGTCGGTGACCTGGGGCAGGATCGAATCCGGCCACGCGCCCAACGTCATCCCGCAGCACGCCGAGCTCTCCGGCACCGTACGGTGTCTCGATCTCGACGCCTGGCGGCAGGCGCCCGACATCGTGCACGCGGCGATCGACGAGATCGCCGGGCTGTACCGGGCCAAGTCCGCGATCGACTACGTGCGCGGAGTGCCGCCGGTCGTCAACGACGCGCTCGTCACCGAACTGCTGCGGGACGCCATGACAGCACGGCGCGGACCGCTCTCCGTCGAGGACACCGAGCAGAGCCTGGGCGGCGAGGACTTCTCCTGGTACCTGGAGCACGTGCCCGGCGCCATGGCCCGGCTCGGCGTCCGCACCCCGGGGGAGCGGACCGTACGGGACCTCCACCAGGGCGACTTCGACGCCGACGAGTCCGCGATCACCGTCGGAGTGGAGCTGTTCACCGCCGCCGCGCTGATCGACGGCGCGATCTGAACGGAACGCCTCGGCTCAGGTGGCCGTAGGGGTGCCCGTTCGGTACCCCTACGTCCCCTTGTGTCACCCGGGTGTAACCACCGGCGCGTGAACGTAACGCGGCGGCGGCACGATCCGGTAACGGCAAGGAGAAACCCCGTTCCCCTCCTCGTCTACGCGCGTTACTGTGCGCGGAAATCGCCACAGAGGCGGCGGCTTGGGGAAGCGGTCCGGTGACGGTGCCGTGGGGACGAAGGAGTGCTTGCTGTGCGTCAGACAACTCGGAGGACGAAGTTCTCCCAAGCTGCGGTGGCCGTCACGGTCATCGCCCTCGCGGCCACCGCCTGCGGTAGCTCCAGCAAGGACGCCGACAAGGCGAGCGACAGTTCCTCGTCCTCGTCCGGCAAGTACACCGGCAAGGGCATCGGCCTCGCCTACGACGTCGGCGGCAAGGGCGACCAGTCCTTCAACGACGCCGCGTACGCCGGTCTCCAGAAGGCCGAGAAGGAGTTCAAGCTCACCGGCCGCGACATCGAGCCGCAGGACAACGAGTCCGACGCGGACAAGGTGCAGCGCCTGGAGAGCCTGGCCACGGCCGGCTACAACCCGGTGATCGGTGTCGGCTTCGCCTACGCGCCGGCCGTCAAGGAGGCCGCGGCGAAGTTCCCGAACATCACCTTCGGCATCATCGACGACGAGCAGGACAAGGCCGCCAACGTGGCCGACCTGGTCTTCCACGAGGAGCAGTCCTCATACCTGGCGGGCGTCGCCGCGGCCAAGGCGACCAAGAAGAACCACATCGGCTTCATCGGCGGCGTGGACGTCCCCCTCATCCACAAGTTTGAGGCCGGCTTCGACCAGGGCGCCAAGTCCGTCAACCCGAGCATCAAGATCGAGTCGCAGTACCTGACGCAGACCGCGGCGCAGGGCGGCTTCTCCAGCCCCGACAAGGGCAAGGATGCGGCGAGCGGCCAGATCGACGCGGGCGCGGACGTCATCTACGCCGCCGCCGGTCTCTCCGGCCAGGGCGTCATCTCCGAGGCCTCCGCCAAGGGCATCTGGGCCATCGGCGTGGACTCCGACCAGTACAACCAGGCCGCGCTGGCCAAGTACAAGGACGCCATCCTCGGCTCGGCGCTCAAGAACGTCGGCGGCGCCGTCTACGACCTGGTGAAGTCGGTCTACGAGGGCAAGCCCAAGACCGGCGTGGTCCGCTACGGCCTCGACAACGACGGCGTCGGCTTCGCCGACTCCAACCCGAAGTACAAGGCCATGACGGCCGCCGTCGCGGCGGTGGACAAGGCGAAGGCGGACATCGTCTCCGGCAAGATCACGGTCAACACGAAGTAGTACGACGCTCCATGACGAGGGTCTTTGACTAGTCCCTCCGGGCATCGTTGCAGCCAGGCGCCCCTTGCCTCCCGCAAGGGGTGCCTGGCTGTCCGTACGCTGGCCACCATCTGTGGCCACAGCTCTATAACGGACCGGACAGATGGGGTTTTCCGTCTGGTCTACGCGCGTTACGCTGCGGCGGAACCAGCGCCTGGTTTGGGCGCTTGCACGAAGGAGTCTCGTTCCATGCGCCGGGTGTCCCGAATCGCGGTTGCAGGCGTTGCAACCGCAGCTCTTGCAGTAACCGTCTCCGCCTGCGGCAGCTCGTCCAGCGAGTCCAGCTCCAGCAGCAGCAGTTCCTCCGGCACGTCCAAGGGTATTGGTCTTGCCTACGACGTCGGCGGCAAGGGTGACCAGTCCTTCAACGACGCCGCCTACGCGGGTCTGGTGAAGGCCGAGAAGGATCTTGGCGTCAGCGGCCGCGACGTCGAGCCGCAGGACAACGAGTCCGACGCGGACAAGGTCCAGCGCCTGGAGACCCTCGCCAGGTCCGGCTACAACCCGGTGATCGGTGTCGGCTTCGCCTACGCCCCCGCCGTCAAGGAAGCCGCCGCGAAGTTCCCGAAGATCACCTTCGGCATCATCGACGACAACACCATCAAGGCCTCGAACGTGGCCGACATGGTCTTCCACGAGGAGCAGTCCTCGTACCTGGCCGGCGTCACCGCCGCGCTGACCACCAAGTCGAACACCGTCGGCTTCATCGGCGGCGTGGACGTCCCGCTGATCCACAAGTTCGCGGCGGGCTTCGAGCAGGGCGTCAAGGACACCAAGAAGGGCGTCACGGTCAAGACGCAGTACCTGACCCAGACCGCCGCCCAGGGTGGCTTCTCCAGCCCCGACAAGGGCGAGGCCGCGGCCGAAGGTCAGATCGAGGCCGGCGCGGACGTCGTCTACGCGGCCGCCGGTCTCTCCGGCCAGGGCGTCATCAAGTCCGCCGCCGCGCACAAGGTCTGGGCGATCGGCGTCGACTCCGACCAGTACAACCAGGCCGCGCTGGCCAAGTACAAGCCGTACATCCTCACCTCGGCCCTGAAGAACGTCGCGGGCGCGGTCTACGACCTCTCCAAGTCCGTCATCAAGGACAAGAAGCCGTTGAGCGGCGAGATCCGCGGCTCCCTGAGCAACGGCGCGGTCGGCCTGGCCGACTCGAACCCGACCTTCAAGAACAACGCCACGCTCCAGGCCGCCCTCGCGAAGGCCGAGGCGGGCATCAAGGACGGCACGATCAAGGTCAAGACCTCCTGAACCGTTGGTTCTAGGCCAGTCACGACCATGGCCAAAAGAGCGCTGTAATGACAGCGTTACGGCCACGGAACGGGGTGTGGGGAGGATGTCTCTCCGCGCCCCGTTCGCGCGGCAGAATGCTCGGACCGGATCGGATGCCAGACAGAAGACGATCAGGTCCGGGCACTATTTAAAGCAGGGGCGCTACGCGCGTAGAGAGGCCCCTTTCCACGAGGAGAGTTCGCCATCGACGCGTCCAGCAGCCCTCCGCTCAGCGATCAGTCGACGATCGCGGTCGAGCTGGTGGGGATCACCAAGCGCTTCCCGGGGGTCGTCGCCAACAGCGACATCCGCCTCAGTGTCCGCAAAGGCACCGTGCACGCCCTCGTCGGCGAGAACGGCGCCGGCAAGTCGACCCTGATGAAGATCCTCTACGGCATGCAGAAGCCGGACGAGGGCACGATCGCCGTCGACGGCGAGCAGGTCACCTTCTCGTCCCCCGCCGACGCCATCGCCCGCGGCATCGGCATGGTCCACCAGCACTTCATGCTCGCCGACAACCTCACCGTCCTGGAGAACGTGGTCCTGGGCAGCGAGAAGCTGCACGGCATCGGCGGCGGCGCCCGCAAGAAGATCAAGGAGATCTCCGACCGCTACGGCCTGAACGTCCGCCCGGACCTTCTCGTCGAGAGCCTCGGTGTCGCCGAGCGCCAGCGCGTGGAGATCCTCAAGGTCCTCTACCGCGGCGCCCGCACCCTGATCCTGGACGAGCCCACCGCCGTCCTCGTGCCGCAGGAGGTCGACGCCCTCTTCAGCAACCTGCGCGAGCTGAAGTCCGAGGGCCTCGCGGTCATCTTCATCTCGCACAAGCTGGGCGAGGTCCTGTCGGTCGCCGACGAGATCACCGTCGTCCGGCGCGGCACGACCGTCGGCACGGCCGTCCCCGCCGAGACGACCTCCCGTCAGCTCGCCGAGATGATGGTCGGCAGCGAACTGCCCACCCCGGAGACCGCGGAGTCGACGGTCACCGACACCCCTGTCATCGAGGTCAAGGGCCTCACCGTGTACGCCGCCGGCGGCGCCTCCCTGGGCGCCGAGTCCGAGCCCGCGGCCGGCGGACTGCTCGGCGACCTCGCCACCCCCGGCGGCACCGCCAAGCGCGTCCTCGA
>Ga0307515_10000498_pt1 | contig 94097 bp, 121 predicted proteins | sample 17_EM_MG_FD_194513 | JGI IMG/M metagenome (GOLD analysis project Ga0307515, IMG submission 194513) | Populus trichocarpa ectomycorrhiza microbial communities from riparian zone in the Pacific Northwest, United States - 17_EM | ecosystem: Host-associated > Plants > Roots > Unclassified | place...
TCGTCCAGACGGACCTCATCCGAGTTCTATCTATCATCCTCCGATTCACACCCCAGGAGACGAGGCGCCTTATTGCAAAAGTGTAATCTCTTACCTTTCGAGTTATCGAGCAGATTGTGCACGTCATCCGTATCTTTTTGTTCTTGAACATTCTCGCCTCTCATAGTACAATTATGTTGGCTGTTGGCTCGTGCATAAGCTATATAATGTAATAACTTAAACGTTTCCCTCATGATATGAAGCGATAACGGTACGATGAGACAGGAGTAAGGGATATTTTATTCAGTGGTCGAGCTGTTGGCGCCGTCATTTCCATCCAACAACGTGCTAGATGAAGAGGATGGGGCAGCGAGTTGCCAGGCAGGGATTGTCGGCCTTCGTGGTGGCCCTGCACCCACCGCAGAGGGTGGAGCTGAAGATCCCGGATTATGCAAACCATCTGCACCATTTGAACTGCCGCGAGATGTTAGCAAAAGTGTCTTCACTGACTTGAGTTCCTGCTGGAGTTCTGCATATGACGCTGCTTGGGCATCCTTGACGTTGTCCAACATCTACAGGGGATGTTAGCAGAGGTTCGAACCGACAGGTCAGTAAGACTAGCGAATTTGAGAGTCAATTCACCTTTGGGAGCATTTGCTGCATATTATTCACTTCGCTCCGAATTTCTCGCATCTCATCCCGAACCTCTTGTTCTCCGCTCCTCATATCTTCCACAGCGCGATTCAAGTCGTCCACCACAGCATCTACTTTGACGCGCTGTGTTTCCAGTTGGCTTTGCATATCCGCCGTAGATGCCTGCATCTCCTTCAAGAGGGCTTCTGCAGCATCGAATTGAGCAGTTAAGGCCTCCTTGTCGGTTTCGTAGGCAGTCAAAGTTGGCGGCGTCAAATGAGGGAAAAGGTATTTCTATCGGTTAAAGTAAGTGGTTGGTGTCAAGACCTTGGTGTAGTGGATTTGGGCAACTTACCCGGGCTATTGAGTAGGCGCCAAGCATAGCAGTACCAGATAAAATAGCCGTGATCTAGGAAACAACCTTGTCAGAAAGTCGATTATAATGTTATTTCCCGGTTGGTGCTAACGAAATAATCTCGCCAATCCCATGGTTGGCTCATACCGGGCATTACATATCCCGGAAATGATCCATTGTGCATTGCAGGAGGACCGCCGTGCTGCTGCTGATACGCCATTGCAAACGCTTGATATATTTCTGCACCGGTGAGACCCCTTGACTCAAGGAACTGAACGCGTTGCACTATAGAAGATGATTGAGTCTGCAGTTTCGAAACACGGGTTCGTAGAATTCAAGTGGAGTAGTACGCAATAGAAATACGCAGGATGGTCAGAAACCCAAAGAGTGTGATGTGACTGAGAGCCTCGCCTGTGGATCTGAGAGGAAGGTGACAGCATTCCGAAGAAGTTCTGCTCGTTGAGGGTCCATGAAGACTGGTGGTAAAGAAGGCAAAGGAGTTGAAGGGATCAAGGTTCCATTCCAGCCTCAATGAAAGACCCGGCTTGAATATTCGCTTCTACATTGGAGATTTGCAAGAGCACAGGTGCATGGACAACTGAAGAAGTCAACTCTGAAGCGTGTGAATACCGTATGGCACCAGTGATTTCACAACCTGCCTCTCCTTTATATGTCGTTTGCTCCTCGAAAAATGTACCTCGTTAACAAGGCCAACAAGGTAGCTTCTGAACCATTCCTCGTAGTAGCTAGCTTCTCAATTCGAGCAGGTTTCTATCTCCCAACTGGCCCAGGAGTTACCAGGTACTATGTAGGCAATGACTTTAGGCCTACTGTGCTGGGTCATAGTTTGACGCATCATATGATCAAGAGCAGGGTATACGGTATCCATCCAAGCTGGATCTTTGTTGGCGGCGTGCCAACGCGCGGAGATATGGAATGTTTATGAAATTAATATGAAGGATATGTGAGTGAACACTGCTATTGCACCTCTTTACGCAATATCCATTCCCCCTTTCGTGGTATCTAGCTCTCAAGGCTCATCAATGGGGTGGAACCCTTCTGAGAAACGCAAAGAGCTGTTTGATAAACGGTCCCGCTTCATTATAGCCCAGGAACCCGTAGAACCAAAAGACGTGGATCAGGAATCTACATCAGAGCCGCAAACAGCCGCGCCCATAGCAGCCTTTGGTATGTTTAGGTTCGACACGGAACATGACGAGGAAGGAGAGAACGAAGAAGTTATCTACTGGTCAGTAAGAGCCTTTCTTGTTCCTGTTCCACTGGATGACCGATGCGATCCTCAGCTACGAAGTCCAGGTCTCAACGCGCGCCCGACGGAAGGGCCTAGGGAAGGAAATACTTGAGCTGATGAAGCAATACGGCATGAAGTACAAAATGAGAAAAGTTGTTCTCACCTGTCTAAAAGGTATTGTACATGGTTCTTTGTGGAAGAAACCTCTCACATGGACGACGCATAGCAAACGATTCCGCGATGGAGTTCTACAAACGAGTCGGGTATGGCGTTCTATTGATAATGAGGGTACATACCTGATACGCAGCGTACAGATTCCGTATTCATGATATTTCACCTAGCCAATGTCTGGAAGAGGATGAAGAAGATGACTCCGATTATGAAATTCTTTGCTATGATCTCATAAACTAGATCTCCCAGTCGGTTTTTTTGACCCTGGTGTCTTGCTTTGCCTTGCCTTTCATTCGCCCAGCTCTACCCAGCCCCTTTTTTGAGTGATACCTGTTCTCCTCTTTTGCACGCTTCTTTTGCAACTCTCTGACTATAACCTCTTTAATATCCACCTTTTCTGTTGCTGCTAATCGCTTTCGTCTCGCGGCCCGTCCTTCGTCTACATCCCCACGTTCGTGGTCGTTTGCTTCAGGTCGTGATTCATCCTCTGTATCTGGCGGAACCTGTACGACTGTAGAGGTACGTTCCTGCTGGGGTACTTCTGTTTCGTCTTGAAGGATGGGTGGCTCTGAGTCGGTAGCATCCGAATTATTTGTACCGTCGCCTATAGGAGCCACCTCGCCCTCTGCCCTATCATCGGTCTCAGAGTACTGAGACCCCTCCTTCTCATCAGAGTCACTGCGCTCATCTTCTTCATCCCCTTCAGCTGCGTCTATGTACTATGGATTATATAAGTGGATATCCCCCAGCAGCAGAAAGTGGGACTTTACCTCTTCCAGTATTCTCTGTTCCTTGCTCGAAAACCCACTCGCGGCCACAACCACGTCTAGCCTGAATGCCCCGATCTCATCACCACTCATTCCCTCGACCTCCTTAACTGTACCCACGAACCGTGGCCATACAGTACTCTCGTATCTAAACCTCCGACGGAGGAATGTTCTTATGCATTCGACGTCGCGATTGAAGTACCATTCTGCATTGACGTGCTGTGTGGAAACCATTTGGGGAAAGTCGATAACAACAGGTTCACCAGTGTCACGACGGATGAGGATGTTGAACTCGTTAAAGTCACCATGAATTAACCCAGAGTGGGCAAAGCGAACAATAAGATCCATCAGGGTTGAATAGAGAACACCTGGATTGGGGTGATCTGATATTTGCCGTCTGAACAAATCCAACATTAGCCCATTTGATATACCGCTCATGTGACTTACAGTGGATATGCGTCAATTAACTCCATCAAAATGCAATGACGGGCCTGGTCAATTGGTCGAGGTACTGGGAAACCATGTTCGTGCAAGACCTGTGCGTGTAGTGTTCATTTATGACGCGGACCAAGGTATCGTTCCCACCTTCATGAACGCCCATTCCTTCTGGGCCGCGAGACGAGACATATACATCCAGGACGCTGAGCGTCGTTTACCCATATAATCGCGTTTCTCCTTGATGGAACGAAAAGAAATTCTCCCTAGCCTTCGATTTCTTGAGCACACACAAACGATTACTGGATCACCTTGCGTTTACCTGTGTATCTTTAAAACCATTTGCTCGCCCGCCTCGTTGGCCACGACATAGATATCTGGACAATCCGTGAGGAGAAGATCGGTTCCAATATGGGGTGACAGCCTACCTGATTCTTTTCCTACGCCAATCTGATTCCCGATCGAATAGACGGAGTCTCTCTTGGACATCGCTCTGATGGCAAGGTAATCGTAACCACCATAGGTCAACCTGTAACCATCATCTTCGCGAGTGTGGGCCACATGTTAGTGGTCAAATATTTCGTCAGGCCCCGGCCACATACATTTCGCATTTTGAACACGAGCAACAAGGTCTCTTTTTGCCAGACCACCCAGAATCTTGTTGATACCTCCGCTCCTGAGCTTGGATATTTGCGCAATCAACGCCGTTGGCACCACTTCGTGGTTTTTGGATCCCATCTCCACCTGCACACATTACATTATAAGAGAGGGTGGGCCGGCCGCGTGAAGAAACGCACAGCAGTCAGGACTCTGAACTCCTCAGAGACGAGGTAGCGTAGATCTGTTGCGTCGAGTTTCATCGAAGAGTTCAAGTTAGGCGTCGTCAAGCGCGATCGATTGAGCACTCATGTCGTGACCAAAATTTCCAGAAAAACAGATACATTACCTATATATGGATCGCTAGGCGCACATTTGCTATACCCATTCTATGCTTGATGCCCTCCCTAAACTAGGGGTGTTTTGACTTCCTGTCTAGCCCAATGACTATAAATGGTGCCCTTTTAGCATCTGAGATGCTAATGCGAGTTATGATCGCGTGATTTTGAGATGGTATCTCATCGTGCATTGTTTACGGCTCGAAAAGGTCCAGTGTTTATAGCTCGAAAACCCACCCAAAAAAATACTAATTTACTGGTCACAGTTTGTCGGTGTCCGTCTAAATGGTCCCATTATGGGTCGCGCACGCCGCCGGCCGGTCGGTCGGCTTTCGTGAAACTGGCGATAAGAATTCCGGTGCGCGGTGGTCTCATATCAGTTTTACTTGTGAGGATAGCCTCAGGCCCTAGCACCCATTCAAGAGGATAAAAATACGCGTAACACGATAGGTCGTAGTTGGACCATCCCAATTCGTACTGGATGCACACGCGGCAACGGCATTTGAAAAACCATCTCTCCGGAACTGTTCTCCCGAATGGGTAGCGCGTCCTGAGTGCTCGGGTAAAGCGAAGCGAACAGGGTGTCCATTGATAGCCCTGGAAGTGTTTCACGAGAAACGCAAATGGGCCTGTACACTTCGAATACGATCACCAACGTTCTCCAAATCGGAAAGCCCCGCTAGTTGACTACTCGCGGAACTTCAACCAAAACAAAGTCGAAAACTTCCTCTTCCATTAACGCTGCGTATTCTCCTCCGACTTCAGCCTCTGCTACAGCACCTGTACCTGCCTTGGCCTTGTACCCAATGGAGCGTGGTGCGAGATATGCGAAATGAGTTTGCAAATTCGTGAGAAGACGCTTTGTCGACCTTGGATCAGGCTATAGACACTCACGTCAGCTGAGATCAAGGCCCAGCAAACAATCACACACCTGAATAATGATTCCAGTGAAGTTGGCTGGCGGGCCATACCGTAGGACACTTTCAACAAACAAACGGATCACCTTCAGGTGGACTAGCCCTTGGTAGGCTTCGGAGAAATTGGTTCTTGATAATCGGAGGAGCTCCGTCTGGGGACAGTGAACCTGTGCCCCTGCAATACAAAGGCCGGATTACCCACCCATAGCTCTTTCTCCGATATGTTGGCTGTTTGCAGTTCTTGCCTCTGTTTCTCCAACGCATTCTCATCAAATGAATAGTCACGAAGTACAAATCTAATGGAAGTGGTCAATGTCCGTCTTTAGCACTGACGGACTCACTTGTTCTCTCGACACTTCTGCGCGAACTCGTCGTGAACCCTCTTGAATACGATGACCGAGTATAGCACGTATTCATCGTCCGACGTGATTTTCCTGGTGCCGTCTTTGAGCCCAGCAAGGTGAGAAGCGAAATCGAACCTTACCTTGTGGACCGAGGTACAACCATCGATGATAAACGTTCATACTTGGACTCCCAGTCTTTCTTCAAATTCCTGTAAGGTGTCACACATGTCTCTTTACTGGGGGCTTCAAGTTACTCACGTGGGCACAGCAACTAACAGCGTTTCCAGATATTCTGAACCATGTACAAAATGGTCCGTCGTGACGACTTCGTGAAGAGATTTGACGGCGAGGTTTCCTCTACACACTCCGATGAGATGAGTATCGTTCGAACTCTACGTGACCTACGCCTTCTTTCGCTGCATTTGCACTAATTGACCTTTTGCGAGATTATAATTGTTGAGCTTAGCTTTCATGATATTATCGATCGACGTCATTTCCTGGCCATGGTCAGGTTCGCACTCGAGAGCTCAGATATATCTTAACAGACCTTTGCCAGTGTGTCAATGAGCTCCCGAAGTTTACGGTTCGTTGTGTACTTTCCAGCGTTCCATTTCCAGCCCGTGAGCAGGTATACTTCTGGCGTTTGATCATCAACCACGGTGTGCTGGGCGAGACGCTGCGGGTCGTTGTTGAGGAGGTTACGGAGTGTATCCACTAGTTTTGCAACCACTCCAGTGAAGAATGCTTCCGTCTTGGGCAACTCTTCTGAGAGGTTTAGGAGTTCATCGAGTGTTCCGGCCTAGGAAAGCCGAACCACGTCAGTGTGAGGCGCACATTAAATATATCGATCGGCACCCACTTTCAGAGAAGGGATTTGGACTTCTGTGATGTTCGATTTAGGCAGCACTCGAGCTGAGTCGAGCTTCCCCTGGAGCTCTTGGAAGAGGCCTTCTGAATCGCCATCTTGTGGGATAGCAATGAACCAGGAACTTAGATCAGACGGCATCCTCCCACTCTTCCGGGCGCTCGGGCTGTGTCAGGGACCGTTCGCGAGGGTGGAAGGCCAAGGTTGACTTCGTACCGTCATGTGGCGCAAAAAACTGGCGAAAATTCCCAGTCGCTCGCTTTCCCATAGTGCCACAACTCCGCTTATCATCACACCACAAGAGTTGCACAACCGGATCACGCCTAAAACGCGAATCGTCGATGTGACCTGGTTCATGCCCAATATGAAACGGAGCGGCCTCGAGGAATGGAAATCCAAGCGAATACCCGGTTCTAGATATCTCGACTTAGATGAAGTCGCCTCCGAACACGAGTTGCAACTCCCGCATATGATGCCTTCCCCAGCTACCTTTGCGAAACATTGCAGTTCGTCCCTTGTTCCGCGCATTCTTGCTGTGTGTACTGATGTAACATACTTTGAGCTGCACTTGATATCTCAAGAGATAGCCACGTCATTTTGTCTGTTCGCTCTCTCTTTATTGCTCTTCGGTTAAGGTCTAATTGACGATCTACTGTAGGTACGATACTCATGGTGTATTTTCCTCGCCAAGGGCACTATTCATGTTTAAGGTACAATTTTATCAGCCGATCGGTCGATCTACTCAGAGTCGTCGAAGGCATTTGGACATCCAAACGCTAGCGTGCTGAACGGAGGGCTCCTTGGTTGGTCTGCTGCTGGGGGAGAGCTTGATACCACCACTCCGGCGGAGATGGAACAGCCTTCATTGGCCTATCCCATCCCGCCCCTGAATGAAGGGACAATCAGAAGTAAGCGGCATTGTAAATGCGTCAGTCTCAGGAACAGGTGATCCTGATTCGTTTAGGTTATGCGCAAATATTTGAGAACGCCCGCCGATCAGCAGACGCAGCCGAACTCGTTATAGACGCACGCTCAGAGGGGAGGTAATCACCTCGCCGAACATCGGGAATGGTGGTTGATGTCCTTATAGGTTCAAAGGGGTAGAGCCAGAACCTCGACCGTCGATCGCATCTGGCCACATGCCCCATTCCGTATCTGTGCCTTTCAATAGCTTACTCACTACGCATAGCTTCAATGGCGACATATACACCTCACTACTCCCACCCTCCGATCTACGGGGAGTTCTAAACCGGTCATTCAGGGCTCCCAGTACGGCTGAGGGTGACCGCATTTTGCAAAGGATCCTCGGAGGACAGAAGCCAGTGGTTGTGAGCTGTGGGTCAGGGATGACGGCTGCGATCATCTGGCTAGCATTGCAAGTACTTGGAACAAAGGGTAATGTTGCGCTCTACGACGAGGTAAGCCGCTCCCGGGCCCATAGATCACCAAACGGAGGAACTGATCGCCCATCGTCTAGTCGTGGACAGGTTACGCCCAACGCCCTGGGAGTGTGATTCTGCATTGAAATGTCATCCAGCCCTTGTCGAAATGCCGATTACTGAGTGTGTTGAGTTTTAGCGACCTCGGTTAGACCGGATCGTACCGTTTCAAATCCCGGCGCCCACGGCGATGCAGAGATGGGCATTGCCTAGCGTGTGAGTATTGAGGGCCGTTCTTTGTATGAGGCTATACTAAAATACCTAAGAGGTGAGCCTCGAGACATCCCCGTCTGCCCCCGGTCTTTCACGTAAATGTAAATGTAAAGGATATGCAGTACATACAGTACAGATACCTGTTAATCCCCGTGCCCATACCCACCCGCCTTCCGCTCTTTCTCTTTCTCTCTCCCTTCCTCTGTGCTCACAAGGCTTTGCACTTCTACCTCAAGGCCTATCTTTAATGACCTCAGTAGAAATCAAAGCTGGCGAACGGGTCGCCGTCATCGTGCGTTCGGTCAGCCCAGTGGCGTTTCTCCATCTCATCGGTCATCCTTTAGGTCACTGGCATAGTGGCCTCAATATCTACCTTTTCAGTCACACTGCTCCTGCTCCACATATTCTCCGTCGCGATCATTCCATTCCTGTGGCGTTCTACGTCTCATGTCGAGCATATTCGGGATGAGCGCATCTTTTTAAGGACGCACCTAGGGTAAGCATGGTCGATCCCTCTTTCCGGTGGCCGCACCTCCCTGGTTCGACTTTGCTTGCTGACAATTCCGAACAGCATCTTTGTCGTCTGTCTCTTGTGTTCCGATCTGATTCAGGGCATATCTGGGTACTTTCAGTTTGTATGGGCGGCCGAAGGACGCGTGTTTGAGGGCAGTTTATGCACCGCACAAGCGGCGATGTTATTATTTGGTGATAATGGCACCGCAGTTTGGTGAGTGGTTACCTGGTGTTGGGGCGCACTCCCTTATTCACGTTTCACGTGTACAGGGCGGCAGTGATCAGTTTTCATACAGTTCTGACCGTCGTTGGCGGAAAACGCATACCCGGCAGTGTGGTGACCGCTGTTGTGCTCGGTGGATGGGCGGTAACAGGCTTACTCAGTACGCGCTAACCCCCTTTATTGTGAGTTAAGCTCACAGTCTTCAGCATTCATTGGCCCTCTCGCTATCGAGACGGAAGCGCAGGGACCATTCTATGGCATTGCTGGTGCATGGTGCTTCGTAAAATCAAACTACAAAGTGGCGAGGATCATTGTGCACTACTTACCAGTACGTTTTTATCCTTCGTCTGTGGCCATTTGCAAACATTTACAATCCTACCTTAGATACTAATCAGTGCGGTCGTGATCACAGTCAACTATGTACTCGTCGCTCTGGTCCTTTCTGGACTCCTCGTCCACCAAAATCGCTCTTGGAAATTCATCGCACCCTACCGTCGTCAAGCTGATTCGTCTTATCGCTGGCAACGGCCGACGTTCTCCTTCTCTAGACTTCAGAGAAGTCCTAGCAGCGCATCCAATAATGGGCAGAACTCGGGAATTCAGTCAGTTGGTTCGAAGGAGGTCGACGGGGGAGTGGGTAAAGCGCCGCACACCGCTCAGAGCAATGCCACCAAGGGAATCACCCAAGATGTGGTGTCCACTGTCAGCAAACACCACAGAGGCGGTTCCACTGGTCCCACTGGCGGCTCCGAACAGCTCCAGCGACGGCCAACCATTCCAAGGTCGTCGCAAGCACAGTTCAAGAGCCTAGCCCTGAAAATGCTCTGTATGTCTACGAACCTACTCACATCGAATCCGTACTCACATTGCGTCTGACAGGGTACCCTATTGGTGAGCTCTCTCGCAAATCCTGAAAACACCACCACTCATGATCTTTCTCCACAAGTCTATATTGCACTTATACTCCCAATAACGTGCAGTCGTCTCAATTTCAAAAACCCCCCATCTCTCCACGTGATGCTTGCATTCATGTGCCTCCTCTGGTTGATGGTCGGTCGATGAGCCCTTGTTATCCGCCGTTCCAATTCTGAATTTGATGCAGGGTTTGGCCAATGCTATCATCTACGTCACCACTCGTCGTATCGGAGGATCCACGGTACTCAGGAATCGCTCACTTAGCCGTTCACGAAGAAAGGCATCACAAGAAGAGGCCGAGCCGGACCACTCCATACAAATTCTCGTGGACCGTTACACCAAAACAGACCACGTGATCAGCCTAACTTCAAGGCCTGGTTCGCCCTCCGATGGTGGCTCACCACAATACCCTTGCTTTGACCCTTCCGACAAATCGCCCACTTTCCCAGCCAAGTCATTCCAACCTACGGGAGACACAGATGGCGACCTGGAAGCGCAAAGGAGGTGGTGGGCATATGGAAACGATAGAGGCACCGCTACGAGTGGCGAGACTAGAAATGTCGGGATGGCGATGTAATATCCCACACCTATCCTTAAAGGTTGTATTATCTACTGGATGTGTCCTCACTATGTTGTTCCAGTATTTCGGTTTGCACTTGGGTATTAGAGGTCTCCGTATTTGCCGTTTGTACACAGTCATTCACAATAAATACCATAACGTATGTTCTAATCAGATCGCGGCTCGATCAACCCGATGACAAGAATCTCCTGCACAGGACAAAGCCAAACACGAACCTGCCTCCCACCAGCACCTCATAGCCCTGCAGCCATGAGCCAACAAGACCTCGAGACGTATCAAGTGCAGCTAGAGCAGGTAGATGAAGCCCTCAAGGCCGATCCTGACAATGAGGAATTCCAGTCTCTGCGTTCGGAACTCAAACAGCTCATCACGCTGACCGAACAAGCCATCGCAGTTGCCTCAGCTTCGTCAGCATCAACAGCCAAGAAATCTCAGAAAGGGATTACACTACCCGTTTTCACTGCTGGCGACGAATGTCTCGCAAAATGGTCCAAGGACGACAAGTGGTATCCAGCACGCATCACTTCGATTGGGGGCTCAGAAGAGAAGCACGTATACTCAGTTGTGTTTAGAGGGTATCAGGATATTGAGGTGGTCAATGCCAATGCGGTCAAACGCTTACCGCCATCACAGGCTGGTCCACACGGCGTGGCTCCTTCGTCTACGGCTGGCACTAAGCGAAAGCTGTCCAAGGAAGAGGAAGAAGAGCGAGAGAGAAAGAAGCGGAAAAATGAGAAGAAACTCGAGGTGCGCGCTGCGAAAGCTGCCGAGCAGGATCATAAGAAGCAGTCCTGGCAAAAGTTCGCGACCAAAAGCGCCAAAAAGGGTGTGGGTGTCCCTGGCCTGTCCGGTACAAGTATTTTCAAGACTCCCGACAACCCGCACGGGCGAGGTAAGCTCCTTATGTCTGACGCCTGCATAGCGGTTGACCTGCTCTTCTAGTTGGCGTCACAGGCAGTGGAAATGGTATGACTACTGTCCATTTACCAGGAAAGCACAAGTTCGAGGCCACCACGGCGGAGTAATCAGCGCGCCTAGTACGTAACTGAAACTCTCGCATTTCTGGTGTTTATATTTAGTGTTTTTACAGGTTGTACAGCCAGTGTTGCTATCCAGGATGGGAAATGGGCAGGCATGGCATGTTCCATGGATATGATGGCTACGTTGCAATCGCTTTCCCTCTGCTTCGATCGAGCCTCACCTATTTCTTTCTCTTAGTACTAGACGTCATGACCTTCACATTATACCTCACGCTAGTAAGCCGCGTGATATGTACGTCCTAAACTTTGGCCCAATTAAATATCGTTCTAAGTCGTTTTCCCGCATAACACTATGGTCGTAGCAACCTAGGTGAATAGATAACATAGCGGATAGAGTATGAGTGTGGCCTTGCTGCCATAACGCCGTCTATCAGAGGTTGATTCTGATCCAGTGGCATTAGGTGTCGGCGAATACAGTGACACAGGATTTGTTGTTTTAGAAGTCAAATTGAACCCCAGTGTCGGAAATACCTGTTCCCCATTGACCCCAACTATAAGGTATTTATTAGGTTTGATTTGGCTTCAGAACGACGAAATCGCTTACTTGACCTCAACTGCAATGCCCTTCTGCCATTGCACGGTTCGTCTTTCTCCCAAAAGACTCATTGTACTGCCTTTAGTGCCAACAAAGCCAGTCCCCCAGCTTTGTGTCACAAGCTCGATCAACATTTCATGCCTGAAGGAGATTATTGGCCATCTGATAAAATGCGCATCATTTCCAAGGTACTAACCATAAGTCTTTCCCATGAGGTTCGAGGCCGAGACCACTCTCGATCCTCTTCCAGCCCATCGTTCTCACTTGATCCCACCATTCATTCCTTGTCTCATCACTTGTGACGATGACATCTCCATCACGGACAAATATCCCCTTTTGCTGGCGAAGTTCCTTTTGAACCTCTTTTACTGCTGTCGCAAATATGTCAAGTCCCGGAAAGCAATCCCCCTCACTGCCACATAGACCATTGAAGTCGCCGTGACGAGCGTGCACCACTATAAACGGGTGCAGGATGAGGTCGCGTTCGTCCCATTCAGCAAGTGTTGTGTGATCATTCACCCCGTCATCTTCGTTATAATCAACATCTCCAATTGATGGTTTCATCAAATCCTTGGGGTCTATTCCCAGCGTCTTGGCCACCGCACTTCGAGCCATGGAGCGTACCGGTGCCGCCCAGCGTGCATATTTGCCGACTATATTCCAACCAGGAGACCAATGCTTCCACCACTCACTACCGACACTCGCCGATGTGTAGTACATGGTGTCGAAGCAGACGGCCTGCTCATCCGGTAGGTTCACGTTACCGTCGTGTGATGGGACGACCGCTGAAGAGACATTTGGATGCTTGGAAGCTGGATCAGGCGGTGGGAGATTGGAAAGGACCTGCTTTCTTCCCCAGGGGAAAGAGACGTGAGCAAGAAATGAGTATGACACATCTAAAGTTCTATCCTGGCCGGTCGGTTGGACACGAGCCGCTCTGGGTAATGGCGTCCATGACGTGTCTATGGAATGGGACCCGCCTTAGTGAATGACTAGGTTGGATCTTGACTAGTGCGACACTTACCTAATTTAAAAGGCTCGACGAAGGGAGTGCCGCTTGGTTTACCACCTTCTAGGTTACCCGCCGCCCATATACTCCAGCATCCGAATTGTTCCCTATCACTATCATGAGGATAGTTTTTTATTTGCTCGAGCTCAAGAATGTCTATGTGGATGGCACGCGCCCAGCGGCCGAGATCGAAGACCTCGCTGACTGGGAGAAAGCCAGCCTCCCATGCGATATGACCAGGGTCGAAAGGATGTAGAATGGGTATCCGGGACGCGAGGATGGAAACATAAATTTGGTTTGAAAGCGTAATGAAAGCATTGGTAAATCCTCCGCCAGTAAAGAAAGCCATCATGTAGCGCTCATGCTCTAGCAGATTCTCTGCACAACCAGAATTAGCACATGCCAATATGGAACCAACATGGAACCAGTCTGGCACCCAAGGCGGACGACTAACCTCTGAGCGTTCTCGTGGCGTTTCCGTGCTTCAAATACATAGAGGATGTATATCTTCGATAGCCATTGGTAGACCATTTCTCCTCTATGTCAGTGGTAGGCCATTTCTCCGCTAAATCAGTGGTGAACGCTGGTCGGTCATGTCGGAAGGCCGTAAAATGGGTGTGGTAGAGGGAAAGTCCGGTCAACAGTAGTAAGACGGTGAGGAGCACAAATATGCGTCTCATAGAGAGGGAGGATGGTCAAAGCTCGGGACCACAACTCGGTCGGGAAGGGTTGCCTGTCAGACTGTTGTTCCGCTCATAATTCAGGAACCCTTATTGAAATCGCAGGTCTCGATTCCTGTAGCGCCCGTAGCGCCTATAAGCATTCTATTGCGAAAGCCGAGTCGACCTGGTAACCGAGCAATTTGGAGACAAGAATCCACTCTTTGGTCACTGGTTTGATTTGACATCGAGTCTATCGTGCGAAAGGTCAAGCTTTTCAAGGTCGGGCTTCAAGAGTATTCGAACATTCGAAGGTTGCAAGCTGATCGCCGGGACATCATCATATGTAAATAATGAATATCTTGAAAATGTTATTATGTGCGGCGTCGGGGGGTCCTTGGACTGACATACTGCCGCCGGTGGCGGATCGGAAGCAAATGCAAAGAACACCAGAATGGTTCTGGATGGGAATATTGACAACCGCGGTAGGAGCCACGTGAAAATGGGTAGATAGGGTCCAGATCCAGTTCTCTGCTTGCCTCGTGGCTCGGAACCGGTGCCTATTTTACTAACGCCGGCGTAGTATTAAGGTAATTTCCACGAGACCGATTATACGAATTCTGTCGGAAACATTAATGTTCTCGTCAAAATTGCTACGGTCATTGCTCCCTATGGCAACTGAGCGCCAGTCATGTTCAGACGAGGTTCCTTGTACCTTGCAACCTCTGTTTAGCCCTCGTTTCTCGGTCTTGACGTTTCTTGTTTCATTTGTCCGGTGATACTTTAATTCTTTATACGTGTCTTGGGTTTTGTCTACTATATAAGATAGGTAGTAGTCTACCCCAACAGAGAGAGGCCGGGTTTTTGTTTTCCGACAAATTCCGTATCTGTTTGGGCTCGCTACAAAACATGTAAGGATACAAAAGGCAGGGATCAAGACCTTACCTGAGACGTTATACGGTTATACGTGGCTTTCCTAACCCAGGCCCCAAATTCCGACATCCATGGTACTTGCACCGGTAATTGTGTTGCTTTATCCTCTGAGCTTTTATCTCACATGCTAAGTGAAGCCCAAGTGGGAAGTGGGAGTAGGATAGGAGCTCTTGCTGTGAGGTAGCCCTCACCTTGACTTCAGATTCGGGTTTGCATACCTCAAGAGTTACAGTGTAACCGTGGATATCTGTTAGGACCCAACAATGAGACAAATGATGTCCACTTCCAAGAGCATGAACCCCTCCGTCCATATTACAACACCCCTTAATGCTGACCGCCGATACCGAAAGCATGGTTAAGATTCTTGAGAGGCAATTCATATCACGGCGATACTTGAATTGATGAGATCCGAGCCGGGAATCGTGGAGTGGGAGTGCACAAGAGGTTTGTGGCTGGGTGAAAAGGAAGGGATGCGGGATTTCCTTATCAAATTAAAGGTGGCGCAATAAATGAAAGTCACAACTTTCCGTAGAAACGCTTGCCGGGCATTGCCGAGATACTTGCCGATGGTGAGGTGAATGCGCAACCCTGATAACTTCATAGAACTGACGACAGAACGCGGAAAGCGAAAACTGGATGAAAGGAAGAGAAAAGGATGCTAGATATAAGCTTAAATATCGTAATATAGTGTTCAGAACGCAGAACTCATGCAGGTAAAGCCACCCGCTCTTCTTGGTTCGCCACGCCTGCCGTAGATTGTGTCTCGACCATCGTATCTACCAGGTGTCAGCATGTCGGTCATTCATCCGACTGAAGTGACTCACCCTCTTGTCTAGTGACGGGTTCCGAAACTGGAGCATCTGGCAGATGTATGGTGCTTACAGGGGCCTGAAAGAAAATATTATAGTAAACCCGAGAAACCACTGTGTGCTTCTACTTACAAGCTCGGCTTGGAGCTTTGCGAGCTCCTCCATAACAGCCTCGTCTTCGTCTGCGCTCATCTTCGATGACAGCATCTCATCGACTTCCTACAGACGAGAAAATCAGAGGTCATATACTCCCAGAAGGGAGGTTCGATGAGGCGCTGAGAAGCTCGTCGAGACGTACTCTCTGATAAGCAATCGCTTCTTGTGTCTCATTCATCAACTTTTCCACGTTCTCTATGCTCAGCTCTTTATGTATTTCCGAGAGGACCTTGTTCCCTTGCTGCAGTCCATGCATGACAGAAACTTCTATGAGAGAGAATTCAACAGAGGCGACCTACATCCAGCAGGCATATTATGTCAGAATGGAACCAAGAATGACTACAAACAAGACTAGAGGAGGGCGTACTAGCTGTTCCAACGTCTCCAGTTGCCCATACGTCTGCCCCAGCAATGTTTCTTGGTATTTACGTCGCCGTAACGCTCGCCTTGCCTTCTCTTGATCCCCATTCCGCAACGCTTCCTTCGCAATCCTCTGCTCCTGGTCTAATATGGTCTGAATCTACGTCCAAGGTGTCCCCCGAATGACTTTATCAGTCACCGTACCCCTGTTTGGGACCACCCATAGCGACCCACTTTGCGCTGGTACACTTTTAGTTTATCTCGTTGGTTCTTCATACTGCGCTTAGTAGAAATAAGGTTAATCCTTGACTCCAAACGCGCCGCTACGCCAGCGCCGTTGACAGCGGGGTACACACGACTGACTCTAATATCGCTCGATCCTGCTTCGACACCTTTGGCATCGACGAGAGTCCAAAGAAAGCAGCGATCGACGACGCCATAATATCCACCTCCACCTGCGTCAGGCAAATCAAGGTCCAAGGTCACACTTTCCTTTGTCGCGTGCACCACCCGCTTCCCCGCTGCCCGCCGCTGCCGCCGCACACGCACGTGGTGGCCTGAGTCTTTTATATATTTGACAAAATATCGTCAAGTCGCTAATGTCAACTAGCCACCTCTATGGACACCAGCTGGCACCATGGTCTTGCAAAATAGCAAATATTTACAAGACCAAAACCGCGACATGACACAGGAGAAGAGGAAGGTGGATTGATGGACAGGATCAAGTGGTCAGTTTCGTAATTCGGTATGCCCAATGGCGCAATGGAGGGTAGACTACGATAATGAACATAGACTAATGATAGATAGACAGATGGTCCACGGAAACGGGGCAGTAACGGTAACGACACGAAGCAGGGCAGCTGTTATACATGTAGTCTCTCATGGAGGAACGGCTGCTTGGGGTTTAGTTGTTGTCCCTCAGCGCGCGCAAAGGGTAGGTGGTTGGTAAGACACGAATATCGAACGCAAGGCCGTCCCGGTCATGAGCAGCGGCGGTAATACATCAAAACCGTCGCACAGAGCCACTGGTCGTGCGGCAGCTTGTCTCGTCTCCAAAGACTAAGTCCGGGACTGAGACGAAGTTCATCTTTTGCTCATTGCACGAACCACTCCCCATAGAGGTTCGGCCGCTCCCCCCGCACCCACCCCTCCAACGTCCGCTTCGTCACCGTCGCCCAGCTCAAATCGCGCATGTCGTCCAGTTCGACTGTCTCAACCCAATCAGGGTCCTCTATATATTTATGAGCGTGCATTTTGGAGAACACGGGTCCAAGATCCGGGTAGTTTCGTATGGGATCGAAGGCCTCCCACCTGTGGCGAGTGTCATCGTGATCAGCAACAGATTTGGAAAGACAATCCAGGAATGGAACGGTCGCACCATTGATTGTGCCAGTGATACGCATATGCACCTTTGAAGAAACCCTCAAGTCCAACCGCCTGAGGGGCCGCAGCTTGCGCAAGAGGAGTCTCAAAGAAGTCGGTGAACCTAGTCATTCATCAGTGTCACTCCAATACGGGGTCCAGGCGAGCTTCATGCCTACCTCGAAAAAGAAGGGAAGGGCGGCCTATCAAGTTGGTAATATTCAGTGTTCAGCCACGCAGGGTCGAACAATGCATCGGGGAGCATCGTCAATAGCTCCTCCAAGTGTGCGTCCTTCAAGTACCGTGAGACGGTCATCGGGTGGAAGTCGAGTTTGTTCTTCAATGCCGTCTTGAACAGGAAGGAGCCAAGTGCAGACCCTTTGTTGAGGCGCAAAATCGCGGTATTGTATGAGGGCAGACGGGACCACCGGTACGCAAACGCGCCCTTCCAGCCCCATAGTTCTTCCCAGTCGCGCAGCAGAAGCGTGTCCGCGTCAAGGTAGATGCCGCCGAACCGGTGGCAGAGCACGAACCGGACCATGTCTGACAGAATGACGGACAGGCGGTCGTACGTCTCCTGCGACTGCGAGCCCACACGCGTGAAGATGTCGTCGTCCTCTGGTGTGACAATAGTGATATCCTTTGGGTCTACGCCATTGGTCGAAACCATCGATGGGGTCGACGTCTCCGAAGTCGACGTACTCTTGCGCTTCGGCACCTTGTACACGTATCCACCCGCATTGAATAGTGTCTCTGTATGATGCCTCCAGAAGTCCTTAATCTCCGGGACGCCGTCGAGCTGCTCAGTGGTGTTCCAAAGCTTAAACTTGATAATATCCTTGAACCTGTCATGAAGGAAGGGAGCCGCCCATTGATTCGCCGCAAGTCCGTCAAACATCTCTGCGTACGCATTCGGGTTCGTCTCTGCCACCGCTGAGCCGGGCTTAATCCACATCCAAAACTCGGGTCTACACACTGACCTGTCCTCTTTACCCTGCGGCACGTTCAACGCGACATTTTGGGAGTAAAGGAAGGAAAGGATAGCCATGTACGGCTTGTCTGTGAATGGACCCGTCCAGAACATGTGGTACAGCCGCGGGTAGTTAGGGTCACATGGTTGTCGAAGAGTGGGGCGGAAGACAGCAGGGCGTGGTTCGGATAATTCCAGCCGATCGAGTTTGACGTCCTTCCTGAAGTTCAAGCCCGAGTCAACGTCATCAGCTTTGTCAAGACGGAAAACCGGAGTTCGACCCGCGGCGTTGGGGTATTCGTAGCCTGGGTTGATGAACTCCTTGAAGATGTAGTTCCAGTGGTCAGTGGACGCATGTCGTACGCGGGTGGCGTCTAGACCGGAAGCAACGCGAAGCACTTCCAGACAATCGCGGACATACTGTCGAACAAGCGGTTTGTATTGGGATTCGGGTGGCCGACATACGTCAGCATGAATTCTGAGGTGGAGCACACAAACTTCCACTCACGTTGTCAGGGAATTGACAGTAGTCCATGACTATGTCGAGATCCGCGATGCTATACGGAATAGGACGCGGGGGAAAGACTTGGTCACGGGGAGGGCGTCGAATGTTTAGATATGAACGCTCAGGACCAGTGCCAACAGTATAAGTTATTGCACTTGCTTCGGGACTATTCTTTGCGAAGCGTCTCCGGTTGTCGCGCAGGGCTCGGATGATGTCGTCCTTGAGGGGAAGAGCGGGATTGTTTGCCTCCACATGGAGCTGTATTTCTGTAGGAACTAGAAGGGTTTGTTAGGGTCAGCTGAAACAGCCGAGTGAGGAGGTGTACTTCGTCGAGCAGAAGGATAGTGGCCGGCAGCGATCTCCCACTGCCATATCCGTCGGAGGTCCTGGCGCCCGAAGACGAGTGTGGGTGCTTGGGTGCTATTTTCATGGTGGGGAGGCCGCCGTCGGGTAAAGGAGAGTATTACGAGGATGCCAACCGCGACGACCGCGACGAGCTGTCCGACTTTTCTAGCGAGGGCACTCCTGTAGACCGAAGGAGGAAGAGGTACGTGGATTGTGATAGGACGTCTAACGAATGCGGGAGTTGGGATGAGCACTGGTGTCGTCCATCGTCTTCCGCCAGGTTTTGTGAGGTGTTTCTCGCTGCCGTAGGAAAAAGGTAGAGACGAGAAGGGGCTCTTCTCCTTTTTATGGAGTGCGGACGATGAATACGCCGTCGCCATCTGTCTCGCTCTTGCGCCAGCTGCTGGTAGTGGTTTTCTTTCCCAAGAAGAAAGGCGGTGGTGTCCAACAACTTGCGGACATGCGCAGCGCGAGGTCGTCTTGCATTCATCCTAGTGAATTATTATACATAATTCATAGTTATTTCCTATCAAATTCATATTCAACTCCAACTTACCTTCCGGTTTTGGCCGTCGTGGCTTGCTCCCCTACCTGCTTGCTTGCTCCCTTCCGATGGATTTCACCGACCTCTACCGTCACACACACGCCCAAGCTTCTTTCTCTCCAGGTCGACACTTCATCCTAACTGCAATAAACGACCGCATCGTTGTCCGCAAGTCTTCCACCTTTACCATTACCGCCTCGTTCCAGGCCGACCTCTCGCCCTCAACAACCTCGTCAGTCCTCGCAGGCAAGTCTTCTGCAAAACTCTTCGCTGCCGAGGCAAGCATTACCCAGTGCACGTGGTCGCCCGATTCGGAGTACATCCTCGCTGCCTGTCCTCGCCGTGGAATTGTCAACATCTTCGCATTGCGCGATACGACATGGAATGCGCGGATCGAGGCAGGTGTTGAGGGACTTGTGAGGGCCGAGTGGGCTCCCGATAGTCGCCACATTTTCTGTTTTTCCCAGTTTGGGGTGAGGACCCAGGTGTTCGATCGGTTATGGGCCGTTCTGATCGCCTGTATAGTAGCTGCGGGTCACGGTTTGGTCTCTTGTTACCGGTACCGCGACGTATATCCAGTACCCCAAGTTTACGGAGAAAGGTGCGTCGAACTCATTTGGTTTGGTGACCGGGGACTGCTTCTGAAGCTGCGCAGGACACGTCTTTCGAAACGATGGGAGGTACTTTGTCCTTGCGGAGAGACACAAGTCCAAAGATGTAATCGGCGTGTACGACGCGTCCGATTCTTACAAGCTCGCAAGAGTAAGTTAAAATCCAGCTCTTTGGAACGTGTACTAGATCCCTTGCAGCAAATCACATTGCCTACAAGTTCACTAGGAGGGCTGTCCCTCTCCCCAACAGGCAACTATCTCGCAATCTGGGAAGGTCCGTTGGACTACAAGCTCTATATCTACAATCTCGCCGGTCAACAACTTGCAACCTTCGAACCAGAGGAAATAACAACCCTAGGAATTCGAACAGTGGCCTGGCACCCAAGCGGACTCTTCCTCGCTGTGGGCGGCTGGGACGACAGAGTGCTTCCTTTCCTCAGAACTGCGCTTTATATACTGACCTTTCGTTTGCTAGGTTCACCTCCTAACCTCCTTCTCGTGGACACGGATAGCAACCATCCAACTTACTTCCCGCCTTCCGTCTGGCGTATCGGTCTGGCGTGAGCCTGAACCTTCCTGGTTAACCGCAACACACAACAGAGGGTTCATCCCCTACACCCTGACCACGACTTCACCCTCTTCTCCCGTCTCCCTCCCGATCCAAAAGCCAGTACCACCAACCTCGACCGCATCGGCAGCCTCATTTCCCAAATCGGGCACAAACACGCTCGAGTTCTCCCCTTCGGGCACCATTTTGCTGGTATGCTTCGACCAGGCGCCGGCCTGCGCGCTGCTCTACGAGTTACCTGGCGCGAGCGAGCAGTTCTACGCGCCACGGTTGCGGAGCGTGCTGTGGAATAATTTGCGCGTGGGTGATGGCGGGTCGCCCATGCGTGCTCGGATGAGCCCCGAGCCTACGCGTGAGGGGACCAACATTGCCGTGTGCACGGGCGCGGGCGCGATCTACCTGTGGAGTGATGCGCGTGTTTTGGACTCGTCCGCTGGTTCTGACGCTTCTGGTGTTGCTGGGACCCAGGAGGAAAGGGGTGAAATGGCCGAGTGTGTCGCTATCCCTGCACAGAAGTTCGCGTGCCGAGATTTAAAGTGGGCGCCTGATGGAAAGGGGTTGATTTTACTGGATAGGGGTGCATTTTGCTGTGCTTTCGAGGTCGAGGATGAGGAAACTTACTAAACGAGGTGAGGTGTGGGAAATCTTTGTGCATATTGCTTTGATTTATGGGACCTGTGGTGTTTTATTCTATTATAGACAAGTAAGAGACCCTCCTTAAGCCTTTAAACACTTTAAGACCTGAGAATATTGAGGAGCGTGTCGACGGGTGGTCGTCGTCGATCACACCAAAGGACTACCCTATGGCATGTGGTACTTGTGTTGGAACCAGTGCAACCCGAGAATGCAATGAAGCAGGAAAAGGCTGCATGCAAACGCGTGCAAGTCACGACTGCATTTTGGATGACGCGCTTGTCGTCCACCTTGGCAGTCCTCGACACCATTGACTGGACCAGATTGTGGGTATGGGCACCTCGCGGCCAACGCGCGTGGAATGGGAAAACGTTGTGGGAGTGCGGTGGCCGGTTGGTACCGGTTATAAGACCGCCGATGGAGGGGGATCGGTAAATTATCAGCCACAGACCACCATGTCGCAACCATTGTATACGGCGCCAGAGAACGTACAAGCACGGTGGTTGCGGCGCAAGACGCTGGCTGCTGCGGGGCGTGCTGAGTTGGCTGAGGCCGCAGCGGGCGAGACTGTGGGCGAGTTTGGGAGCTTTCATTCGCGTAGCAGCAGCTCTGGGAGTTCAAATTGGTCAAAAGAGAGCTCACCTCCGACCCGCCGTCTGTTTCCCCAACGAACAGGCTCGATTTCCAGCCGAATAAACTTGCCCAAGACCTTCGCCGAAGCGACCCCGATAAACGCAACGATGCAGGCGATCAAGCTGCAGAAGAAGTATCCACAGGTCTCCCAACAGGAGATGTTCGCTCTCATCGAAAAATTCAAGTCAGTCCCCCGTCGCTAGAGAGCCAGTTTTGCAGTGGCTGATGACGTCCGCGGTGGCGGCGACAGTGCGATCGAGACAGACACGCCGGGCAGGGCGACAAAGACGGCAGTCATCAATGCTCTCCAATCCAGTGGCGACGCCTCATACGATCGCGCCAGAGAGACACTCAAGGGTGTCAGCGTAGATGCTAGCGGTAAGGTCGAGCTTGAGGACTGGGTCGAGGTACCTGTTTTATAATCACTCCACACGGCCTTTGTGACACTCAACGATCTTTTCAGCTCAACGTCAAGCTCAAGGAGCAGGCGACCCCGATCCTCCCGACAAAGGCCGGGAAGGTCATCGTGCAGGGCTCGAATGCAAACGTTAGCCACACACTAAATGAGGACGAACGCTCAGAGTTCACTAGCCATATCAACGGTGTAGGTCTCTCTGCGTTAATTGTAGACCAAGACTCACTTCTTGCTGTTAGGTGCTCGATGGCGACCCTGACATTGGTTACCGACTCCCTATCCCAACGGATACTATGCAAATCTTCGACGAGTGTCGAGACGGTCTCATTCTGTGCAAGCTCATCAACGATTCCGTGCCCGATACCATCGACTTCCGCGTGCTGAACCTACCAACCGCAAAGAAGCCCCTCAACAACTTCCAAATCACCGAGAACAATAACATCGTTATCACGTCTACAAAAGCCATTGGGTGTTCCGTGGTCAACATCGGTTCCTCGGACATCGCAGAGGGTCGCGAGCACCTCATCCTTGGTCTCATCTGGCAAATTATCCGCCGGGGTCTCCTGAACAATGTCGACATCAAGATCCACCCCGAGCTGTACCGCCTCTGCGAGGACGGCGAAACGATCGACGACCTGCTCCGGCTGACGCCCGACCAGATCCTCCTCCGGTGGTTCAACTACCACCTCAAAGCTGCAGGCTGGCACCGCACCGTCAGGAACTTTAGCAAGGACGTGTCCGATGGTGAAAACTATACCGTGCTCCTCAACCAGCTCAAACCCGACGAATGCTCGCGCGCGCCTTTGCAGACGAAGGACCTACGGCAGCGCGCCGAGCAGGTTCTGAAGAATGCGGAGAGAATCGGGTGCCGCAAGTATCTCACCCCCGCCGCGTTGGTCGCAGGCAATCCACGCCTCAACCTCGCGTTTGTCGCAAATTTGTTTAATACGTGGCCTGGGCTAGAGCCACTGGAGCCCGGTCAAGATTTTGGTGCTGTGGAGGACTTCGATGCGGAGGGCGAACGGGAGGCCCGCGTGTTTACTCTGTGGCTGAACTCGCTCGGTGTCGAGCCTGGTGTCAACAATTTGTTCGAGGATCTACGGGTGAGTGTCACAAGCATTGATTTCTGTATTTTTACGACTGACTCCCCACCTCAGAATGGCGTCGCCATTCTTCAAGCTTTCGACAAGATCTCTCCCGGGTGTGTCGCATGGCGAAGAGTTTCAAAGCCCAAGGCCGGCGCGGATGCTGCCTCACCCACACGAGCCGAATTCCCAGAGGGCGAAGAGGAGGAAGAGACCGGCGTCACACCCAATATGGCCAAGCTCTCACGGTTCAAATGCGTCGAGAACGCCAACTATGCCGTCGACCTCGGCAAGCAGAACGGGATGCACCTCGTCGGTATCCAGGGATCGGACATCGTCGATGCGAAGAAGACGCTCGTGCTAGGATTGACCTGGCAGTTGATGAGGTACGCTTCTTACTCCTTCCCTACTTCCCATTTAACACATTTGATTCTGTTGTGCAGGCTCAATATCGTAAAGACTCTTACCGCTCTCTCGGGCAACAATAGGCCCATTTCCGATACTGAGATCCTCAAGTGGGCGAATGGCAAAGTCTCGTCGCACAAGCCGGGCTCTGCGACCGTCCGTAGTTTCAAAGATTCCTCCATTAGTACTGGAATTTGGTGCTTGAACCTCCTCAATGCCATAAGTCCCGGCATTGTCGACCCTTCGCTCGTGCAGCAGGTAGATACCCATGGCGATTACGAATTGAAGAGGCAAAATGGTGTGTACATCTATTGCAGCAGAACCACAAATACTGACGAGGTGGACAATGTAGCCAAACTCGCTATTTCGATCGCTCGCAAAATGAATGCCTTGATCTTCTTGGTGCCTGAGGATATCGTCGATGTCCGTGCCAAGCTCGTACGTAACTTTCGCTATAACCAATGGCATCTCTCTGATATCCCGCTGGCCAGATCCTCACCTTTGTTGGGAGTCTCATGAGCATGTCATCATGAACCGCATGCAGTATGCACTAAATCAGCCCCTTGTTCATCTCTATTATGGACATTTTCGACTGCTATTCTTTACTATGGATGTATCACAATAAGACGAACAAGGTAATTGCCAATGACTACTAGGAGATCGTAATTCGAGCATATACTATACACAAACAGGGGTATAAGACAAACAATCTACAATAAATTGACTTTAAGCCTTCAGACCGTTTGGAGTGCGAGTGTATAACAACGCTCGCCGCTGGCCACCCATCGCCATTCCAACTCCGTTCATTCCCATATCACTGATATTGGTATTAAAGCTCCCGCCACTGCTTCTCTGACCTGTGGCATGCGCCGGGACAGTCCCAGTCGAGGTTGGACGAAGACCGTTCGTCTTCGGGGGTTTGGATTTAGACCCAGGCGCCCACATGACGGTACCAGGACTGACTTTCTCCAGTGCTTGTAGGATGATAATTCCTCCCTGTACATGTGCAACGGGGACGCCGAGAGACTGGAGTCAATATTGGAAACCGAACGGAAAGGGAATAATGGCGGCGAGACAACAAGAGCAAGGCCGAAGATAGAAGGCGGAAATAGTGATAGGATTAGAGGATGTAAAGGAGAAGAACTGCAAGGAGAAGACAAAAAAAGGGCGGGGAACTGATACTGACTTTGAGATCTTCGAATAGACTGTAAGTTCCCCTCTCCATGAAGGCCGAGTTGAGTTGCAAATCGATAATGCGCTGCCGTTCTGCTTCCGAAGCACCTGTGGGCCCGATTTCAAAGACGGAGGACCCACTGCGTGCACCGGCTTTCGTCGTGTGACTCTCTGTTCGAGAATGGTTGGTGGGAGGAATGTATGACGGAAGGTGCTTGGTGGGAACATTGGGCTGCTGTCGTTGCTGTCGCTGCTGTTGCTCGCGGTGCTGCGCTTGGTACCGCGCACGGAGCATAGAAGGCTTGGGAAGTGGCGCATCGTCCACCACTGGCGAGGTTACAAGGAAAGGAGGTTCGGGAACTGGAGGATCTGGTGTTGGTGGCTCGAGTCCCGGACAGATATTAAACAGGTTTGCGACGAATGCAAGGTTCAGGCGCGGATTGCCCGATAGCAGTGATCGAACAGTGATGTACTTCCTGCAGTCAATCCGGTCTGCATTTCGAAGTATGGCTTCGGCGCGGCTCCTCGTATCGGACTGTGATAAACCGTCTAGAGTGCAGACGTGTGGCTTCAGCTGGTGGAGGAGAACGAGATAACATTCTCCATCAATTAGATCCTTCTGGAAATTCGATACTCTGTGGTACAGGGTTAGAACGTCCTTCCTAAGGTCATAAAGACTCACCGTCGACTTCTCCCGGATGCGGCCAAATGATAGTTAATCCAGCGCAACAACACTTGCTCGGCTGGCATTTGACGCAGGGCATCTAAACTCTCTCCGGGCTCGCAGAGACGGAAGAGCTCTGGGTGCCAGTTCAAATCAACCTTCCGCAGAAGTCCAAGCTGAATGATTTGCCGAATCAAACCGAGTATAAGATGCTCGCGGCCCTCTGAGATGTCTTGACCTCCTATATTTACGACAGAGCACCCTATGGCACGAGCAGCCGCAACTGCCACATTTGTGTTCTCTGCGGTTTGGAAGTGATTGAGGGATCGGTGTGAGGTTGGAATGTTCAGTGTGCGCCTAGATCCACCACTGCTAGGCCTTAGTATGCGCGAAATTGTGCCAGGAAACCCATGTTCTATTAGCTTGCAGATTCTGCAAAGTGGAGTGTAAGGAATCATGACCCCTGCTGGGAGACGACGCACATGAGACCATCACGACATTCCTCAAAAACTTGCATCGTGTCGGTAGGAATCGGCAGTCGTCCACGCAGATCAGGGTCCCCGGCCAACACACTGTTGATGAAATTCGTATACTCTGCCCGCTCATCTTCGTCGATGGTATGTGAGGCATCGGAATCCGTTCTACGGATCGTGAGAGTCCCCCGTTGTTTTCCTGGGACCATTGTAGAAGGACTTTCCGAGCGCGCCCTCGCTGCAAGCTACACAACGATCTGTTATCAGCGCAGGGTATGAGGCTACTCGGCGTGTACACACGCACCTCTAGCCATTCTTCCAACTCCAGCGATCCGGTTGCGTCAGATCTTACCTGCTTCATTGTCTCCCGTGCACGGTCGTAGGTGATGTCGTGGTGACCTTGGAGAGCGGCAATAGCAGCAGATTTCGTGACACGTCCAGGTGTCATGGTTGGAATGGAGCTAACGAAGTAATAAATACAAGAGGACGGTTACGAACCGTCTTGCCGCTTACTAGAACCGATTGATGAGTCTCACTAAGTCTTCTCGAGATAAATGGGAATATGAACTTTGTAGTTGTAATGCCAGGGTTGCGACTTCGCCTGGAGAATGCGGAGAGGATGATCGAGGGAGCACAATCGGTTGTGGTGAAGACGACCTCTTCCCATCCGGAGTCTGTCTCCTCGCCTCTAACCAACGGCTACCGATCGAATCCTTGCGTGCCACTGGCCGGTTGTATGACATGTTTCTGAGTTTAAAGCAATTCTACCCGGGCGGGATTGCGTCAAGTCTCGGGTCCGCAGAAGACAAACAGTCAGGAGTGCGCTAGGAGGACCGAACAATCGCCCGCTTAAGTGAGTGGGACCTCATTGAGGATGGGCGGGTTGGATCAGGTTCCTGCGCATCCGGGCGGTGCCCCTTCGCAAGCATGGAACGAACGAGGCAACCACCTTACAAGTCAGGTGAAACGCACCTTTAGCCGGCGGTTTGCTGCCGTGCGTACGACGAGATTGAGCCATGAGGCTAACACGACGTAAACGCACCGAGATGCAAGCCATCCCAGTATGCCTTGAGCTTAATGAGAGATAGGGACAAACCAATTGATAATGCCACAGTTCACGAGGTTCCCAGAAGTCGAAACCTCACACCGGCTGGCACATATTGTTCCTTTATGCGTGCTTTGTCAAGGATTATGGCCGGAATCTCACTGCTCGAGAGCTGAGATAGAGCGAGCTCGTCCGAAAGAGCGTAGACGCGCTTCGGATGTGGATATGTGAGGCATATGCAACAACGATGAGTAAAAACCAATCGTGGCGGTTCTGGTTCGAGCCAAGCCGGCTGACAAAGCAATGGGAATCGTCATCTCTTGCCATTGATCTCGCACTACCATGGTTAGTCACTGTTGCTTTGAGAGCTTGTGTGATGACTACATATTTGATCTGCTACCCTCGGACTCATGATTCGTTCAGAAATCCAAAAAATTGGTGCTCAACGAAGACGTAATCATTTATATTCTAGAGCTGTTATACTTCAGCCCCACTGGTATGATAGAATACAAGGATCTTGCATCCAGCAGTCGAATATCCAAACTCTGGACACAACCAGCTCAGAACCTTCTGTTCCATGCCTGTTACATTGACAGTCGCGAGACACTGAAAGCGTTGCAAAGGGGACTCACGACACCACGAGGAGAGCTCCTCCGACGAGTTACCCGCGCTCTCATCTTGGATATTGCTCATTATACCCCCATCCTTGGTCAAGTACCAAAGACCCTTTCAGAGCGCGACATTGGCCCTACTCTAGGGCTATTTCCAAATCTCTTCGAGTTAAAGTTGATCCTTCGGCGAATACCCTCGCTCTCGAAAGCAGCACTTCGTTCGCTGAATGCAAAATCCATACCACGAATCCGAGCCCTGATTGTGCACATCTTCGATGATGGGATGGATCGCTACAACGATGTGCTCTTCCAGCTGTTGGAAAGCTTCCCGTCTGTAGAGCGAGTGAGCTTTGATGGGCGAGGAACGTACCGATGGCAAAATCGTCGCACCCACTCTCGACCCGTCCTCGGTCGCCTACGAGAGCTACGTCTCGATCTTCACCATTCACAACCTAGTCCAACAGGTGACGATCTTTCGTGGTTAATTGCAGATCCGGAACTGCTTGATGTGCTGCACTTGCACGATCTAGTCGTCGACAAGACTTTTGAAGGATTCATCCAGCGAGTAGCACCGAACCTTCGGGCGCTGCGATTGAGCAGCAGCCTTCGAGGCGACCTGGTACATCTTCCCCAATGGCTAGGCTTGTTGCAGCGGTTGGAGGAACTAGTAATACGCAACGACCTTCCAGGGGCAGACTGCTTCAGAGCTAGCAATGACCTGGAACCTCTCCTGGATGCGCTGCCTTCCACAGTAACGCATCTGGGTTTCACGCTTTTTAGCGTTAAAGAGTTTGGGAGGGCTAAATCCAGCCTAGTCACGGGAAGGCTTGCCAATCTCACCACTCTTACATTGATAGTTACTTTTAATCTCTCGAAATCTAGATTGGAGGCATTTAGGCGTATGCTGCGGCCACAGGTCGTACGGCTCTTCAAACACACCGATGAGGACGTCGTGTTTGCCTATGTAGGTTTCAGGAATGCCGCTCATCTGCTCTTCGGTCGCTCACATTTTGGTCGAATAGGCAAGTCCGCTCATTCCACCGCGTTGTTTCCCCCGAATGTGGAATTCTGAAGCTCGGGGTATTATGAATTCCTTCGTCCACGATGACGGCCCTCATCGATCTATGTCGCTCCTGCAGCAGCTCGGACGTGTATGGAGCTTAAAATGAAGGGATATTTGGGTTTTATTTATATCTGGATTGTATCTGGTAGCAACCCGGTAATAACCCGGTAAAATCCAGACACGGTGAGGATGAAGTGTCGTGTGGTTCGGAAGTCGAGAAAATTGCTTTCGGCAAGGGCAAGGGACAAGGAATCAAGAACCAAGGTCCCGTCGTCCCACCGTGTCATCGTCCCATCGTTCCGCCGCGCATCGGCGGATAGTTTGATCGAGCGTGTGGACAGTTGGCAGCTGCAACCCATCCACGTCCACAACTACCGAGGCTACCGAGGGCCCTTGTGCACTTTAGGATTCGGTTGGATTGGACCATCGTGCCTCGCGGCGGACATAAGAGCGTAGGCCGAGAACTTAACTCGGTGTACCGGCGCAGACCTCCCATAGCTGGACCCCAATTTTATTAATTAGTAGCTGGCAGAGGATAAGGGGCAAAAAGCGAACCCAGTACGCGCCTCAACACACTACTGAACCAAGAGGATGCCTCCAGTGAATCCCTTGACCGACAAACGACCAACCATTGCCGTTTGCTCTGCGACCGGCCGCCAGGGCAGTTCCGTCATCGATTGGCTCTGCTCCGACGGCAATTTCCGATTACGAGGCCTCACACGCAATCCCGGCAAGCCGGAAGCCCGCTGTACGTCCTTCGTGTATCCGCTCTGCTGAAACGTCCGCGCTAATCCGTCACGGTCTCCAAAGTACTCGAAGAACGCGGAGTAGATGTGTTCCAAGTAGATTTTAACGACTATGAAAGCTTAGTTACAGCATTTACTGGCGTTTTTGGCGTCTACGCAGTCACTGACTGTGCGTAATCTATCGTCTGCTGCATGCCCGCCAGTTAATGCGCTTCGCAGGGTTCGAAGCCGGTGAAGATGAACGTCAACAAGGAATCAACATTATCAACGCGGCCATTAAGGCTGACGTGCAGCATTTCATCTGGTCGTACGTGTCGTTTGGCAGCATGAGCGTAGATTCGGACATAACTTCCTTAACAGAACAGCGGATCATAACGAATACAAGATTCCGTACTTCGAGACAAAGTCAGTTGTTACACTCATTGCCCATGGCGGTGTTTGTCTCTGAGACCAGCCTCCAGAGCAGACGTAGCAGACTATCTAGCGACAACACAACTGAGCTATACATTGATATACCCATCATTCTACTACTCGGTGCGTATGTATCCCTCTGTCTCGTTGCTCGTTGTAATCTGATCACCGATACCCAGAGTCTTTCCATAATGGTACGCTACCAGCTACAAGCGCAGTTTTCCACTCTTATGAGGTTGTAGGGTATCTCCAAACTGAACGATGGGGTTCGCATAGCTCTTCCGTGGCCAAGCGATGGACCTATAGCGATGTTCGATTGTGCTGATACGGGCGCATTTGTGAGTGGTCCGTTTAACGCATAGCCTGATCCCCTGATATTCCATAGGCGCTGGTGATCTTTAAAGATCCACAAAGTTTTCGACGACAGAGTGTCACTCCATCGTCGGAGTATATCAGTCCACGTCAAATCGCATCCATTTACGAGGAGGTCTGCGGGTGTCATGTAGATTTTCTTGAGATGGGGATGGAAGACTTCCTCACGGTCGATCAGGACCAATATCCATTCGGCTCTATGGTGTGGCGGAAGTAAGCCCGTTTAGATCGAATACTAACTTACAGGGTAGACACTCATCGATCTATTTTAGCGTGAAGCTGTTGATGGAGGAAGCAAAATCTGGCGGTCGTGATCCATCCGCTGCTCGTAAACACCATCCAGATATGCGCACTTTCCGGGAATATATGCAAGAAAGCATTGAAACTCCACAAAAACCAAGCTTCCATGTTTACATGATGCGAGAAGAAGTCGTCTACTGCGACTGGGAAGAGGGCTGGGTTCGTGGACTACTCAGTCGGTGAGAGGCATAGCTCATGCTCTTCATAGGTGCAATACACTGGGGATGGTGTCAAGGTGTCTTCCACTGTCACCGCCAAGAATGGAGGGCCTTTACGGCCCGGTGAAGTGAAGGTTGAAGAGGACCTCGAGAGGCTGGGCCTAAAGGACCCAGATCAGGTGCCACAATGATGGCGCTGCTGTCCGAAAGCTCTTTCTCGTTTTTTCACCTTCGGCCCGATTATATCCTCCGGTTCCGTCCCGTATATGCCTCATTTTTCGTCATTCACGAAGGTTCAATCATCGCAAAGGCTCGCGTATTCATTTATGTCACGTCATTTCTATGAAATCATTTCAACTCACAAACCGACAGCTTGGAGTAGAGTCCACGGCGTCGTTGCAGCGCTGACCAGGCACGGTGGAGGACCCGCGGACTGGATGGGACACCGTTGGCACGTTTTGTCTCTGTTGAGCACCATACCCCCTTTCCAAGTAATAAATGTCATGATTTGGTCGCGAGGTAGAAAATTCAAGTCGGATTTGGTTAATAATTGTCCGAATTGGAGTCGTCGTTACTATCACCTCTCGAATGTCCTTCATGTCATAGAGGCACCCTGCAAGAATTCTGCTGTCGACTACCGGCTTCTTTCATCTTGAGGCAGTATGTGTGTAACGTGATGAGCTCGTCAATGGTACAATTTTCACACTTACAGCAGCAGTTCAAGTCTGGTGTTTCGCCATGTCTCACGTCCAATGCGACGTTCCACTCGCGCCGTTTACAACCCTGGCAGGCGGCGGTCTGGTATGTCGCGCCAAAATGTGCCATGTGCTGGGCTGGCCTTGAATGCCTGTCTGGCATCCCTGGCTGGGTTGGCGCTGTGCCGGTACAAAACGTCGGGGCATACGGCCAAGAGGTGAGCGACACCTTGCGATATGCGGGTCATGGATCACGACACACCACCACCTCCCCTACCACGGTAGTTTGTTCAAAAACACATGGCGGCTACGTCATCGCCGCACGCATCGGGAATCGCCGAAATCGTTCAAAGCTTGTCCTCCCGCTCCCATCGCCGTACGCGACGCCGTACTTACAGTGCGGCGGGGAAAGGCGATGGTGTACAGTGTAACAGATCCCAATCATCGAAGCGCTGGTTCATTCTTCACCAATCCCATCGTGCCCGACGCTCTGGCGGCAACCCTGCGCGCAAACCTTGGTGATGGGGTGGAGGTGCCCGAGTATCCCTAGGGATGAAGAAGCTATCAGCGGCCTGGCTCATCGAACATGCTGGGCATAGGCACTGTGTTTCGTGGCGGCTCAGTCGGGCTATCAAGTCGGCACTGTCTGGCCCACATCAACCTCGGTCTGGTCAGCTCCAAGGACCTCGTCGAGTTCGCGCACCATATCCAAGCCCGTGTGCAGGCGACGTTTGGCGTGGCCCTGGTTCCCGAGCCCAGCTTCGTAGGTTGACGAACTCTTTGTTGCTGGCACTAGTTCAACAGCACTGTTTGGTATTAGGGCCAATATCGGCCCCGATATATATTGTTGCTCAAAGGAAATATATTTGGAGAGAGCCCACTATATTCTACGTTACATCACATCCCCAGAGTACTAATACTTTGCATGACAATACAAGTTCTTGGTTTCCAAGTTAAGTTAACTAGTTGTTGTACAGTTAACGTACCCATCTGAATAATAATATACCAAAATCAAATGTGCTTGAATCGCCTGACCTACCTCGGCTGGCCATTTACAATAAAACTATGGTTAACACTGATCTGAAAGTGCACGTGCTGATGGGTGTTCTATGAGCTCTCTCTAGGATGTGGGCCCATGGGGCATTTAAGGTCGTCCTCAAAGATTCAATATGTTCTATATAAAATCCAAAATAGTTCAATGATGTAAGACTCGTTGGTGTAGTGGTTATCACGTTCGTCTCACACACGAGAGGTCCCCGGTTCGAAACCGGGACGAGTCAAATTGCTTTTTGTCTTGGAATCCACCACGATTTCCGACAAGTGTCGGATTTTATTTGCATGACTATGTACTTTGAGAATACAGACTTATCTCAATCCTTTCTAGCGTCGAAGTTCGCAAATGACCAGCAAAGGGCGTTTGAACGTACCGATATGTGATACTGTACCCACTTGTTGAACTGTGGGTATGACTTTTAAAAGCTTTGTCCCGTGGTTGGCGTCACAGCACATATCGAGCTCTGCCATAGCAGTCGTACGCCCTTGAGTACTAGACATGCACCTGCAGTGACAAATCCAACTCATGTGGGCCCTCATCCACCATCTTTTTCCTTCACGTGCCTTGTAAGAAGAAATAACATCGAAAAGCTGGTCAATCCTCTGACGGTAGGCTTGGCATCGAATGTGAATTCCATCGGGAACGCCTGGAGTTATGGGCCCCAAGTTATGACGTTCTACCTTTTGTCAATGTAGCCCTGATGGAGATGACTGTCGACGCCCATCTTGGATAAACGAAGGGATCGCGTCAAAGACCTCGACAAGTAGCCACCGGACGAACTTGAATTTTGCTACGTAATAGGCCCGAGGCAAAACCACCGATTCCCTGTTGGGGGTTCGTACGTCCATTACCCCGTTAGGATGCAAAGGTGGCTCCCAATACCGGGTTCAGTGACTTCAGGTAGATAAGGATTGATTGGGGGAGCTTGACTTGTGTGAAGACAAGTTGAGCCTTCATTCCTCTCAAGCCTGAGGTGTACGAATCTCGTTGAGTAAAGAAGCTGTCTCCATCTCCAAGGTGTATCCATAAATGGGGCCTATGCATCCTGCGAATACTCGCATCTTTGCACTATGGCCTGGACGCGCCCCTCGTGACTACGATGGAGTAGGGCCGGTCATCGTTTTGCTTGTGGAAGACGTCATCGTGTTTGTTCTTGAACTTTGCCTGGTGCCTTTCAGGCCACTCTCGGAATCGAGGACGACAGCTCGCACGCTGCTTCCAATGGACCCAAGGTAGCCCGAGTGTCAAGTGTGCCAGAGGAGATCGGGCTACACCAAGGGCACATGCAAGGTCTATGGTGTCCAGCGTTTTGTTCAAGTCCGTGAGGGTGATTCTGCTTTCGACAGTGACCAACTTGCTGGTTATGAGGAATGACCTGAACTCTGAGGGTCAACTAGGATGTTGTCGGGCTCGTATGTGATGGGGATGTCCGAAAATGAACCGACTGCTCGCTAGGATGACGAGCAAATGGCTGAAGAGTGCAAGCTTAGTATTGATACAACCCCGCTACACACGGTGTCGACTCGCGACGCCATTTGGATATGCTGAGTATGTCCCGGCCGCTTGCTTGATGCGGGATCAAACCCCATTTTAAGTCCTTCACGAAACTCGTCATCTTCGGGTTCCCTAAGCAGTCTCCTCAATGCATCGACAAAGAGATGACGTAGAGACGACAGGAAGGTTATTCGCTGTCTCCAGGAGTGTATACCTTTTGGCGGGGATAGATGAGGCTGTTGAGCTTGCCAATCACGGAGCACCAGCAGCCCATGTGGCTGGGCGAACTCATTCAGTGAAGGTCAGGCGACATTGAAAGCACGTCTACGAGGCAGTACGGTATTGGATTGCGCTGTGCGTGAGAGAAAACCCTTTTGTTTCGCGTATTTGTTCCAAACGCCTGGCACGTTGCCCGGCGCCCACCTCGCGATACTTGCTCCTCATTCACCATGGCTTTGCGGGCTCCGGAGCGACATACAACCCTCGAGGAAGATCTTGCACGTGCTCTGGCCTTATCGCGTGCAGACAAGCGACTTGGGGACTACTTTCCTACTGTTGGCGACCCCTCGAGCGCCTGGCACTTCAACGGCTCAGAACACGCTGGTGGTGGATTTGACCAAGACCAATACGCGTATCATGACCGAAAAGGCGCGCGCCGAGAATGGGAAGTCAGCGTAGTCCAGTTCGCGAGAGAACGAGACCTCCAGGATCGTGGCTGGGAGGCAGAACAAGAGTGGCGAGATGTCGGAAGCGTACATGCAATGGAAGAAGCGGAGGTTGAGAGGGCCAAAAGGCGCCAAGAGGATGCTTGGTTGCAAGAACAACATGGCCGCAAGGAACCTGCGCTCAAGGCTAAACCCAGTACGCGTGGGATTCTAAACAATAGGTTCTGTGGATGATTACTAATGATCCCATCAGGACAGCGCAGTGCCGCTGAGATTCTAGCCTCCCGTTCCACCACTTTGAACGCGGATGACTTGGCCGCGGCACGTACCAGCGCATGGGCCAATGGCTTACGTTTTGTCGGTGATGGTCTTGTTGCAGAAGATGAGGACGATCCCACTGAGCCCGCACAACTTCGTCGGATTCCATCAAAGCGCAAGGGTTTCAGCTACACCTCGTCTGAGGCATCCGTTGACTATAGAGAACACCTCTACAACCCCCATAGTCCAAATGGCTCATTATACACCCCTCTTTCGCGTTCCGCCTCTTACTCGTCCATATTAAACATACCCCCGCCAAGACATCATGCTGATGGTGTGAGGCGCAATGTCAGCATCGATTCTTCATCCCGTCCGCCCACTCTTCCTTCGAAGCACTCTGCTCAGCGTCTACGGCACCGACCGCCCAAGGAGAGGACGGAATCATTTGTTGTGGTGTCCACCGAAGAACATGATGATGGCCCTCGTCCATCTTCGTGGTCTACGATGGACACAAGACCGGAAGATATCAGAGTATTCAGCCCTTCTCACCCTTCAGAGGGGACTATTGCTCACATCCGGAGCCGACCTGGCTCCTCGAGGCGTGCTTCTAGACGCGCCGTAGTTGAAGATAACTATGTCTACATCGTAAGGACACAGTATTGGCGATGGGGGAGATCCATTGACACCTTTGTCAGGATGACGAGAAATCAAACCGTTCCTTCACGCCTGAGGATGATAAGAAGTATATTCCATCGCCCCTAGACGATCACGATATCTCCGTCTTTCAGGTTCCAAGCACCCAAATAAGCTTCAAGAAGACAAACTCATCCGCGATGCGTTCCATTGAACGACTCGGAAAAGATGACACTATCGAGTTACCACGGGGAGTGGCATCAAAACTACAAAGTCGGCTGTCAAAATCCCCTATCGCTGCACCTCTATCTGCATCCGCTACTATAGTGGGCCGGGGAGTGTCTCCCCCAGCACGACACATCACTGGAACCACGCTCAATAACCCAGAAGCGGACTCGCCTGAGGGTACCAACCCCTCCCATCTTCAAGAGTCCCTTCCGCTTACTATTAATGAGGTGTGGGGCATTTCCAGAGACTGGGAATCAAGGGAAAGCTTGGAGGCTCAATCTGTGGATGTCGACGAGGAGCAAGCGTCTGAAGCGACCCCAACCCCAACCCCGGCCACCTTACCACCAGTGGATGTAGATAAGTCATTACCGGGAACACCCTACACCACAACCCATTCTACGATATCAATCTACAAAAATCCATCTGTTGAATCCTTCGCACTCCTTCGACGGCCACTCTCTGGGGGTCCAGGTCCATCAACAGGTGTACCTGGGAGCGAGCCTTCGATTCATTCACCCTCCGGTTCTTCAACAGACCGCCCTCAGCATTCTGAACCAGGCGAGTCTGTGACTCCAAACAGTCAACAATCGGAGCAGTCCTACCCTGTCGATATGGTGTCACCCACAGAGACACCAGTGGCGAGATATCCCAGAAGTTCGGCTTCGGTGCCTTCCTCCAACAGTAGTGATACGATCCGTGGGTCTCCACAGAATGGTCACCGGCGCGGATATAGCGAAGGCTCTGTGAGACCTGTACAACCAATCGTTCAGGCAAGGAACGAGAAGACGCTCCCTCCAGTTCCAATGCAAATCAATCGCTTTGCAGGCCAAATGGGCGATCCCCTTGTCTACACTGGGCCTCGACCAATTATGTCCCACGCAGATCGTGAATCGGCCGTACGCCTCGCAGCAGAGGCAGCAAAGCAAAGGTCGTTATCACCGATTACCGACGAGGAGGAAAACGTTAATCAACCTGGAGCAACTATTCGGCAGAGTTCACACACATTTGGAAATCCTGATGGTCGGTATTCACAAGTTGCATTTGAAGATGCAAGAGATGGTCGAACCTGGAGGCACATTCGGACTGACCCCAAAGCCACGATCCCATCTTCACTCGCCCCATCCACGAAATCTGTTCGCACCAGAACCTCGACTCTGCGTGCATCTATGCGGAGCCCCTTGCCTGGAATCTCTGAGAAAGACACTAGCAGCGAATACAGCTGGGGAGGTGATGAAGGCAGGCGCTACGGTACAACCTCTGGCCTCCATACGGCCACATGGGCAGCTGAGAGTGAAGAGGACGAATTCTTTCGGGGCGATGTGCGAGAGATCGACGTGTATCCCTTGGAAGGAGTGGTCGACCCTTGGGCAGGAAGTGGAGTTATGACGAGCGGTTCATCACGCCACACACGTTCCAGAAGTGAGGGCAGTGGCTATCGCCAGCCTTACCAGGATGGACATACTCTCAGAAGCTCACCTCGCTCCAACTCATCCGACGGCCACAGGTACCAAGGTTCATTTGGGGGTCACGGCCCCAGTTCTCAGCAACCCTCACATTTATCTTCTATGAACAATCTCGGTGCGTCAGCCGAATGGCTGTGTCCCCCACAGAACATGCCTGAAGTAGTCTGGCCGGAGTTCAATGAAGAGGAGAACATGGCTGGGGTTGGAGCCCACTTTAGAAGAGCTCTCTCGACCAGCAAGGGCTCGTCCTAGAACTACAATTAATGATGCGGGATCTTCCTGTGCATTTTTCCAATGTAGATAGTCTTTAGCCACCAACATTCACACTTTCATGTAATGCCCCACTAGACGTGTCATATGCCAATCGATCGCAATCAGGTCGAGTCAAACTTGCTCTGAACCATGACCATATATTCATTCGCGAGTCCCCATCCAGAAGTTGCTCAGGTCCGCGAAGAACCCTGATTCGTTCATATGTTTCCATCAGCCCGAAGTGAGACGTTTAGCACTGAACTAAGGATCCGCAACACGCTTGTGCGGTCTGCACCACAGAAGTGGTATTTAATACATTACAAACTGCATGTATGTGCGCCATATTCCAGTCGCATGCCCTATCGAGGGACGTGATACCCACACGCGCCCTTCGCGAGGCTTTGGTCCCTCAGCCATCAGTAATTCTTGAAACACCCACCACCTTGCCGCATCCATAAGCACTACCTCATAACACATAATCCACTGCTCCTTAGCCCTTAGCCCGATTCTGCAGTCAGCAGTCCTTAGCCTTTTCCCTTTGAATTCTCCCTTTGCAAGGTCACCTCCAACGCCACTTTTCCTCTTATTTCACTCTACTAGGCGATGGATCTTCATGTTCCCAAATTCGAACCTTTCCTCGGCGCTCAGTATCTTCCTGCTTGGATCACCGCAGGCGCCACCACTCCGTCTGCATCCAGGTTCCATTCAACATTACATGAAGCTCCGAGTCCATTCTCTAAATCTCTACCCAATATCTCTACTACCCCGTTTATTCGACACAAAACTCCCGCTCCTCCGCTCCCTCCTCAACTCCACAAGTCACAACCAGCACGGCCAGTAGAGAATCCATATTCTCCTGGTCGTCCTCCGCTTCGCCGGTCTACCGCTCCCGCCGCACCGGCCACACCCGGCCGTCCCAACCTCAGCACGTTTGCGGAGCGTCCGGCATACCTTCGCTCCAGCACTGTACCTCCTGTCTCTCTTCCTGAGCATCCCTCTCTCCATCGCTCTAACTCGCATTCGCGGGGACGTGCACCCCCATTGAACCAGGATCCTGAGCGCCTTCGCAGCGTGCGACAGTTGCGCGCTGAGATTTCTAAGATTGTTCAGGAGGAAAGTGCTAATATTGAGCGACAGGTGCAGGAAGCCGCTCGTCGGAGTGTTGACGAGCGCAAACGGATGCGCGAAAGGGAGAGGGAACGCGTTTGGGAACGACTAGGCACAACCCCACCAATCACAACCAAAAAGGAGCGTCAAAGTAGTACCTCAACTCCTCATATTCGCCCCATCACCCCTTTGGTGAGACCTGTGACTCCCCGCCCAGCTCCACACTCTCGCAGTTCGTCCAAAGACATCATCATGGGTCCTAGCCCCGGATCAACGCCTCCTGGTCACGATTTTATCTACGAGGCGGATCCCCTCAAGCGTAAGCAAGGCGCTAAAGCTTGGGAGCGGTGGGCAGAAGAGAGGGTGAAGGTCCGCCGACAGGAGGAAGACGCATGGAGGCGTGAGGAGGAGGCGTGGCGTGCTGAAGCGTCCCAGGTTGAGGAAGCTATCAAAGAGCAAACCACGCGGAGTCGTAGTGGGTCGTTCCGCCTCTCGGTGGATCATCAGACGTTCCTCGAACAGGTTAGTGGTTGATAGTTCATCCCTTCATACCAAGCAGGGTATGCTGATTACACTCCGTGCCACCAGGAGCAAGAACGGCGAAGAGTCGAAGATGAGCAGCGCCGGCTTGAGGCCGAGCGAAAGATGATCGCCGAGCAACAGCGGAGAGTTGAGGAGGAGAAGCAGAGGGCTGAGGAAGAGAAGCGGCGAATCGAAGAGGAGAGGAGGAGAGCTGAAAAGGAACAGAAACTCGCCGAAGAGTTGAGACGGTTGGAAGAGGATAACAAACGGAGAGCTGCTGAGCGGCAGAAAAGACAAGAAGAGAAACTAGCTCGAGAGCAATATGAACGCAAGCGTCAGCAAAGTCGCGAGCGTAGTCGACAACGCGATTCTCCAGAACGCCTAAGGGAGATGTTCGAGGAGGCGCTGAGAGAAGAGCGACACCGGATGGACCAAGAATGGGAACGTTTAGCAGATAACTTTATTCCCCCACCTACTGCGAGCCGTCCTCGTACACCGAATCGTCGCGCTGCCACTCCCAGGCCCAATGACGCCGAGCGGTCCCGAGAAGCTTGGGATACCTATGAGCGGCGCTGGGCGTCGCTGCTTTCTAGTACGACCCTGACAGTTGATTCTGGACCTGGGGTCTTAGCCGGCACGCAGAACGGCCTCCGATTTTCGGATATCCCCTGGCCAGTCCTGCGCCAGCCCCGGAATGGTGGCGACCTTTCAACGCATCTAACCAAGGCGTTGATTTCTACCTTTGTCTTGTCGCCTTATCGGCTCGCTGACAGTAGCACAACGGACTTATCCGACCCAAGGCGATTGAAGAAGTCTCGACTTAGGGAAGCAATGCTACGCTGGCATCCAGACAAGTTTGCAAAGGCAAGTCACCTCCCTCGGGTCAATCCGATTCCATCTGATCCCCCCACTTCTACAGATATTGGCACGAGTCGCATCGGAAGAAGACAAGACGAACATTAGAGAGGGCTCGGAGCAAGTTGTTCGCATCCTAAACACCTTAATGGCTTCGCAGGCCACGCTCTAACATGTAGAAATAAAGAAATCAAAAGAAAAGAGTTTCCAATTGAGGACGGATCGCCGAAAGTGGTCAAAGGGAAGGAATGGGGCATGGGGCAGTGTTCCTTTGGAGGATTGGGTTCGGCATAGAGATGTAGATTGGGTGTACGCTATTAGCATTCTGCTACTAAGGGCGACATGAAACCGCCGTTGTGATTAACGAGGTGCAGAAGCAACGCTTGAATGGGGTGGCGTATTACACTTGCATCGCGATGTCCATGCTGCAGGAGTGCTGCTACCTAGAGGAGGAACACGCTTTGTGCAGGCGTCTGGCACTGGAGGTGCACAGGAAAGGGGGAAATGGAGTGGGGGTGACCTGCGATCGTCATGATGACACGGGACTCGGGTTTAGATGATGCGGTGGAGTCTACAGGTGGTTTCCCAATACGAGTGACACGCGGACGGGGCTGATAGCTATTGTGGTGAAGAAAGCAAGGCCGCTAACGTACAAATGACCAGGAACGCCGGGAACGGCGGCTGGGATTCAACTGGGATTCGACTGGGACTCGACTAGTATTGATCGATAGTGCGTTGAATCGTCTCAAGCGGCCTTGACAGTCTCCCAGCCACGCTCAGTCTGTTCACGGGACCTGGTCGCTCGTGGCTTCAACACCACCACGACGCGACCCACCAGCCCTCTCTTACCCAACCCTTCGATCACCCCCCTTTCCTCTCTTTCTTTCACCTCCCTCTCCGCACAATTTCTCCACCATTTTTCTTTCCTTTTTTCCCACCCGTCCGGGCCCAATCTCCCGATTATCTGGTACGTCCCAACACGGGCTCCCCAGCTCCGCCGCTGCTCTCAACCAGGCGCGTGCTTATTACTGTTGTCCCACACAGAATGGACCCTCCTGCACGTGTAGGAGCGACACAGCGATGGGTCCCGCCGCCGAACACAAATTCCGATACCGATACAGGTGGCAGTAATGCCGGCCATTATTTTGTACCTCCAAGGGGCCCCCACACTGGTCCAGACTCTCGTAAACAATCCACCTCAAGCCATGGGCAGCCTCCTGTTCCTATGCGCCCGCCCCCAACCGCGACGCAGTCGGATTGGGCCAACCACCAACGACTCTTTGCGGTCAAACTGCGCGAATGGCAGACCCAGGTGGCTGCAGCAGAGGAAGATCTCAACAAAACCCTCGAAGCCGCGAAGAACAACGAGGAGATTGAGAAGGCAATGGAGAGATACCACAAGCGGATGAAGGACCTCTTACGCGATCGCGGGGGTGAGCTCGACGAGTTGGAACAGTCTGTCAGTGGGAGCGCGAGCTCGGCGCATAGTGAAGACGATGACGAAGAGTTCGAAGGAGACGAAGCTGTACAAGTTGAAGAGCCGGAGGAGCTCTGGGCGGCATCTGGCTTCGACTATATGGAGCTGGCCATGAACGGACAGGAGTCATCAGACCCAGAAGTGGAGATACCAGGTGGTGACGAGTCGAGCGATGCAGCCGATGACGAGAACCATGCGCCCCCGCCAACAGAAAATGACGAGGACTATCGTGCCGCTCAGCGACGAATCAATATGCAACGTTGGAGAGGCGAAAGAACCCTGTCTCATGCATCTGCACGACTTGCAAAGTTGACCCCTGCTACTGGTGCAGCTACTCCAACTCGAAGTCGGCCTACAAATATTGCCACTTTCTTCAACCAGAGTCCTACTAACTCCAAGATGCCTTCCTTCCCCTCTCCATCTGACTCTGCTACTCCCATCCGGACCGCATTCCCCACTAATCCTGCGATGCCACGGCCCACGGCAGCACCAGCCCTTCCAAGGGGTAGTCCCCCTCTTTCCCGAGCGAAGAGCCCGCGTGCACGATCCGACACACTGACCCCCGACCGACCAATGTCGAAACCTCCTGACAACGTAAACTGGCGACAGGGCTATGACGAATCCCTCCGGAGAGCTGCCCAGCAAGAGGAAGGCCATCGCCGGCATATGCAAATACAGAGGGAACAGCAAGTGCATATTTTCCGGGAGATCGAGGCGAAACGTGCGAGGGGCGGCTCAATAGGCCAGGGCACTGGCCCCCCGATGGGTATCCACCCGCGTTATGCCAGCGGTGCCGTTCACCAGGGGACGCCACCAGATCGTCCTGTTGCCCCAACTTCACCCCCCTCCCCTCACGGACCCATTCGAAGCCGACAGTCCCAAACTCACCTCCAACCACCTGGTCAATCTGCTTCGCGAGCTTCTATTCCACCTGCTGCTGGATCATCATCCCGATCAATACCAACCTCGGCACCAGCTACCCAAGATGCTTTCCACGGGTCTCGGACGGACCGGGAATACACCGACGAGGATGATTCCGACGAGGATGATACGACAGAGTCTGATATGCGTCCCCAACCGTTACGAATGAGGAATACCGCAGGGGGTATCCCAATTCCGAACGGCAAGAATCAGACCCAGAGTCCTATGGAACGCCGCTCCTCACATACGCCCAATATGACAAACGGTATTCCTACAACATCGACGACGCGTAGTTCATTTCCGCTCAGCTTGCGGCCTGCGGCCTCTCAAGCCTCTCTCGCCTCCTTCAATAGTATGAGTTCTTCAACGACTGCCTCTTCTGCTCGCTCTTCTGGCGCCTGGTCGAATACCTCCACTACAAGTTCTACAGGGACGTTTGTACATGCCAACGAACCCCCCAAGTCTCGCCGACCATCCACCAGCCACCCCATCAGCTCTGTGACCACTGCTGGAGCAAGTGGCACAACCTCGCTTGGTCGCAAACCTTCGATGGGACCCCTAAGCACCACTCCGCCTAATCCTCCTCACTGGCATCCAGCAGGAATGTCGCATCCGATGAACACGAGCCCACAATCTGCAATGAGCTATGCTCAGACCTCTGGCTCCCTCTCGCGCGCAGCAACAATGCCGGTGCCGCATCAAAGCGCAAGCATTCCGATCCCTCTTGCCAATGGACCAATGTCAGCACGAGCTCCTCAGCGACACCCCTCTCATGGAGGCATCTTCCCCGGTTCTTCGCCCTCCGCAACTATACCATTTAGCACTTCAGCGGGAAGAGAGAGCTCGCCATTAGCCAATATGGCTAGTTCCGGTGCCAATACCACCACTGAAAAGAGTGCTTGGGTGCCCCAGCCCAGTCCACCAATTCCGTCGCATACACGCCCCCAAGGACCTGTTCTTCAACCCCCTCCACCCACTCGACCGCCTTCAAGCACGCCTACACCGCCAATTACTACTCCTCGGGGGACACCCAGCACAAAATTGGCCTCTGCGCACTCGTACTTCCCGGGATCGACATCCCCTCAGAATGGACAGCAGTCCGCTCGTCAAGCCGCCGCTGCGAAAAAGGCTCACCGCCGGCATGAAAGGGAGGCAAAGAGGCAGGCGCGTGCTCTGGCCAAAGAGGAAGCCCAACGGAAGGAGGAGGTACGACTTACCGAGGAGCAGCGAAAGGTAGAGCAATGGACCCTTGAGCGGCAAAGGCGCGAGGAGAAAAAGCGGTCCGATGAGGTAAAACTCAAGGAAACTCGTAATAAGGAGGATATGAGTCGGAAGACCCTCGGGACTGAGGAGAAGCGGTTGAAGGACCAGCAGAAAAAGCTGGAAGGCGAGGAAAAGAGGCTGAGGCAAGAGGAAGAACGGTTGAAGAAGGTCCGGGAAATGTTTGAGGAGCACCAGCGGGAGGTCAAAGAGCGTGAGGACGCCTTGGATAAGAGGCGGCTCGAGCACGACTTGCTTATCGACGAGAGGAAGAAACTGGAGGGGTATATTCGGGAAGCTGAGGAGAAAGAGGCTGACTATGAACGTGAGGAAGCGGCCGAACGTGGGCGACTGCAAAGAGAGAGGGAACAGCAACAGACCCTGGATGAAACTCCTGACTCATCGCCAGAAAGCACGGACGAGGATGAAGACGAGGACGACCTCGCCTTCCTGCCGCAGGATTCGCCAGAACTTGAGTCGCCAAACAGACATGATATCGTCAACGACCAACCTCCCATCCGGCCGACCGAGACGGTCTTCCCTGACGAGTTCTTTGAAGCGCAAAAATATCAGGAACGGGAGTTACAGGACCGTTTGTCGCGTCGCACTAGAATGGAGCAGGTAGCTTACGAAGCTGGCCGTAGACGGCGAGATGAGAGTAGAATACGGCAAGAACAACGGGGGACACAGGACAGGGAAGAGAGGGAAGCAAAGGCTAGAGAGGAGAAGAGGAGAGAAGGGGAACGGGAGAGGGAGCGGGAGCGGGAGAGGGAGAGGGAGAGGGAGCGGGAGCGGGAACGGGAGCGGGAACGATTGAAAGAGCAACGTGCCAGAGATGAACAGAGGGCGCGGGAGGCAAAGATAAGGGAGGATCAGCGCATCCGAGACGAACAGCGCGCTCAGGACGAGCAACGCGCCCGAGACGAGCGGATTCGCCAAGAGAACGAACGCCTAAACCAGCAGTTCCAGGCCAAGGAGCGACGAGACCACGCTGCTAAAGGGCACCCCAGGAGAGTCGCAGAGGCTTGGGAGGCATATGAGGAGAATTGGAGACGCTTGAACAGTCAAGCCAACAACAATAATTTCGTACTTACGTTCGCCACAATGCCATGGCCGGTGTTGAACCCTCCATCTGAATCCGATGGTATTACACGCAAGGCTATCAATAACTTCATTTTAAGCAACTATCATTCGGCATCCAAGACGAGGAAGGAACGCCTTCGGGAGGCCTTACTCAAGTGGCACCCAGACCGTTTCGAAAGTCGATTTCTCCAAAAGGTCCCAGAAGGCACAGAGCGGGATCGCGTACGGGAGGGAGTCGGGAATGTCATCCGCTGCCTCAACGAGCTAACAGCGGCAGAAACGGCCTAGACGATTGTAGTACGTGAGGTCTCTGTACACCATCTATTATGTACTCACCTTGCAGTACAGGTTCTCTTACGTTCCTTTCTTGGTGTCGGATTATGACCGAGGTTCGTCAACATCCCTTCCCCATTAGACCCAAAGACCAATAGAACCCGCAGAGATCACCTGAAGAAAGCAATTACACAGCTTATGTACCGTTATATCTTGCATGCCACATTATCCGGCTGTGACTAGCCGTCATTGTATCGCGCGATGTTCCATTTTATCATGGTTTTTTTGTTGCTTGTACTTACTTTGGTTATATACCACCACTTGAAGTAGGTTGAGAGAGGGAAGAGACCGAAATATGAACACTGGATGGATAGATACGAACCCAAAAACGATCGAGGACCCATTATATCTGGCTTCATAGTCTTGTGGCATGCCGTTTGTTCCGGCTCTAAGACGGGGCGTGAAAATCCGATCGGTAAGTGTTCAAGTATGGAAGTAGGACCACGAAAACGTTTAATAAAGGCAAATAAATCGCTGTGGTTCTCCTTCCTTTGTGCACCACCTGGGTTTCCTCATCCTTGAAGCTCTCACAGAAGTCGATTCTCTTAGGGACCGAATCCATGAATTTCGCAAACTTAGAAGCGAACTCTCTCAGGACTTTTTAGATACTAGAGCACAGCGTGCACATCGCAGGATCGCCGAGGGAAATGCCAAACATGATCGTCGATGTAAATGAACTTTTGGGGATGGCCACGTTAAACCCATTCAAATCCGGTGATACGAAGCGATCATTGAGAATATGCAGAGTGTAATATAAGTTGCCCCAGACCCCATGCAGCAACTGGATCAAGGTTGTCCGATAAACTGAAACGCGTGGCATTCTCGATCCAAAATTACAAAAGGGGCCCAATAACAAATACCAGGCTAGGGCACTCGTGCGGCACTAGAACAAAGGTCCTTGTTGAGGGCTTATCTGGGTTTGGACCTTGGAGGACTCTTTGCTTGTTGGGCAGTGGCCACGTTGGCAAATTTATCCGCATGGCATGTAGTCAGGATGTCGAAATCGTGAGCAGAGAATCTCATGACCCCTGGAATGGAACGGAAGAGGAAGGCGGGGAAGTGATGGAAACACAGAGTAATATTGCTTTATCACCATTTCTGCATACGTGGGAGAGAGGAGAAGCTGTAGATCGGGGAGAGGAGGATCGATCTGGACTGAGAGGTTTGGCCTTCCATGGGCCATGAACCGTGTGCACCTGATATTAATAAGGGTCGAGAGCGTGGTCGAGTAGCGCGATTCCAAGGCGACTATGAGAGTATGCGTTGACGAGTGCTGGTGATGCGTGAGAGGTGCAAGGGCGATCACGAATGCATACTCGGGACCCGAAGCGAGTTGCATGATTTCGCTCAAGTAAACCACCCGACGCCTGATTCACTTTATGGCAATCTAATTACCCACGCCTGAATAGCCCGACAGCCCACTGCTCGCCGTTCTCTGGGATCAACAGAGAGCAAGACATTCCTGTGATGACACTAGAACTGCTTCCAATTCAACTGTGCAGCTTGGTACGAATGTTGCATTGTGTTTATAAATATACAGAAGCACTGCTCATACGGTGATCGCGAGGCGATCCGAAGCGATCAAATCACAGCAGGTGTAGCGGGATTGGACACCCCTGCTACACCAACATCCTGGGATTTATTTTCCCTTCAATAGTGAACAACAGGCGGTCTCGACAATCTCATTCATTTCAATCGCGGTGGCAGGGATTTCCGATTCTCCTGATTCAACCTTTGACCCAGTCGCGGTTCGGCCCTCTTTCTCACACACAGCAATGACTCACCCTAGCCTTCATCTTTCTGACACTCGCGTGCGTGTGAAGGTCGAAGCTGGCTACCGGTGCTTCTCTATTATTCAACACGTGGGTGGCTTGACTAAAGCCATGATTGCGGCCTGTTCGTCAATTGTGGCTATGAACCTCTCTGTTTTTACTCCTCACGTGATCCTTGTTTATATCCCTCTATATTGAGGGAACGCCGCGATCTGCCAAGCCTCCGGGCTTTGCGGCAAGCAATGGCAGATTAACAACAGACCTTATATTATTCCTAACCTCCAATAGGATAACGACAGTGCATTTCTTGCTTGTCTCCTCTCAAAAACTCAGGTTTCTCGGATCATTGCCTGTGGTGACGTCATCTCTCGTCTTCCATCGTGCCATCTCTACTTTATGAGATACGATCCGTGACTCACGGCTTGATAATGGATCGGTTTTACATTTGAATATTATCATTTGACGATTTGTACCATGGCCGCCACCACCGTGTCAGGTTGTGTTTCAAGTTATTTCGATCCCGTAGGCAACTGAACGGCATTCATAATATATAACGAGGCGCGGTCTGCTGGTCTGCTCGCTCAATTCCATCTCCCCACCAAAACCACATTTTTCGTGAAGATTTTCTCGAGGCCGGCCTCACTTGCATAATCCTTCTATATCAGAGTTCGAAATGCAGTTCATCACTCTTCTGCTTACTCTTATCTTTGTGTTTCATCCGCACGAATCCCATTGTGCGCCTCTGTTACAGATCGCAGGCATTACTCCTGTCACTGCAACCAGGAGAACCACTCAGGCGGTCAGTCCTCTCGCCAATCACCTACTTGCAGTTATGTAACGTTTCCGAACAGGCTGAGAAACAACATCATCCTTATATCGGCTACGACCCAAGTGGACATCACGGATCCGTCACAACTGCGGAGAAAAACCACGCTCGTAGAGGAGCAACGAAGCTACCAACTCGTCCACCAGCGCTCGTTCGGTCCCTCTCGCCCTCAGACTCGCCTCTCGTACGACGCGATGCACGTCCGGTCCTGTCTCCGCCGCCAGTTCAGGCCAACTGGGTCCAAAACATTCAAAACATCCACAGACTCCCACAGCAGCACCCTAGCCCCATTCGCGGCCCTGCCCCGATTCCTCGCCCCGCGATTTTTGCCTCTGGTCACCACCACCATCACCCGCGCGTCCACATCGCCAAGGTCCCAATTCAGAGAACCCCCGTGGTGGCTGGACGGCTCAATGGCCCCGTTCATGATATACAAAAATCGAGCAGATGGGACCCCCACAACCACGCTGGTTTGAAAACCCCTGGTGCCAGGCCATAGAGATCGGTTGCAGATTATTTTCACCTGTATTTATTCATCCAGCCCTGTATTGTAGTGTAGTATATCTACATGGCCATATTGGAAACCGGTTATTCGCTTGGTGCCTCAGAAAAAACTTTCGTAACGTTCTGGTAATACATTCGAGCGTCGGGTGCAGACTTTAACTCGAGATAAGGAGTTTCGTGTTGGTCGTCAGGGTTGGCCACAATTCAGCGATGTCTCAGTCATTTGGACTGATGCACCCCGCGGCTAACACCATTATGGTCGAGTGGTCGATTGTGAAAGCTGTCATGTCGGCATGTGCAGAATTCGTCGGCCTTATCTCTCTTATCTCGGGGCCTACCGCAGCTGGAAACGGCGCACAAAACGAAACAGGTCCAGGGCTCAAACAGGTTCTGTATTGGTTGGTTCTGTCACTCTATCTATATAATGTCATCTTCCGCATGGTAATCTAGTAAAGAAGAGACTGAACAAACAAAGTAGCTCTCATCTACGAAATATGAAGCAATATCGCCCTCCCTACAGTACAGCGACCCCTGCTTTCGCAGCGGGGTTGAGTGTATTGTTAACTTAACAAATCAAGAGAATGTATGCTGGACGAGCCAGCCCGTGGTTGTAGGGATGCAAGGGGCAAGGGGCAAGGGGCAGGGGACTGAAGCGGTCGGTACACATTGTCGTACAGGGGATGTGGCTCGGGGGTGCGTCGGCGTTGGGGTATCGCAAGAAATAGAGACGAAATCAGTGATAAAAATCACTGTTCACGCGTAATGCTCAACCTCCTTGTCATGGTTACCGGACGGAGGAGACTCGGCGCGCATTTCCTGCTCCCTCGGGCCAATATCGGCATCAATGCCAACGTAGTCGTACGCGAACTCGCCCATCTCAGCGTCATCGATACCGACAATCTCGGCTTCCTCAGAGGCACGAAGGCGGAGGCCAGGGATAAAGTGCATCACCCAGAGGATGATGGTGGTTACGACAAAGGAGTAGGCCAAGCCAGCGAATGAATCGGCGAGTTGGTAGCCGACTTGGGCCCAATTCTTGTTGATCCAACCGCCTTTAATAGGTGCCAAGCCGCCATCGAGATTAGCGATCTCGGATTGGGCAAAGAAACCAGTGAGGATGTTGCCCACGACACCACCAATAGCATGGGATGCAAAGATGTCGAGGCAGTCATCGTATCCGAATATGAACTTGAGCTTGGTGGCAAAGTTGCAAATAGTACCGGCCACGACACCAAAGGCAACCGAGGCCGCTGCAGGGTGATGAGCACGCGTGTCAGAATGTAGAGAGGAAGTATACACTTACGTGCACCTACGTAACCAGAACCAGGAGTGATGGCAACCAGACCGACAATGGCACCAGAGCAGAAACCGACGACAGACCACTTGCGCTCAAGACGGTAGTCCCAGAGCATCCAGGTGAGTCCGCCGACAGAGGCAGATAGGTTGGTGATAATGCAAGCGTTGGTAGCGCGGAGATTGGCGCTCAAAGCTGAGCCACCGTTGAAACCGAACCAACCGAACCAAAGCAACGCAGTACCGAGAACTACGTAACTGGTATTGTGGGGTTTGTAGGCCAGGCGTTCAGTGCCATAGCCGCGGCGCTGGCCAAGATAGATGGAGATTGCCAAGGCAGCTGTGCCAGAGGCAATGTGGACAGGTGTACCACCAGCATAGTCGAGACCACCCATCACTGCTGACCAGCCGTGTGTGTTCCAAGTCCAACAGGCGATAGGGTCGTAGACGAGGGTCTCCCATACGAACATAAAGACCATCATTGGCCCGAGTTTGCCACGCTCAGCAATGGCACCAGATGCGAGCACGATGCTAGAGAAATCTAGTAGTTAGGCGGTTGCTCCCCGATGACTGGGAGAATGGCACATACGTGATCACCGCGAACATGAGCTGGTATACTGAGTGGACAATCATGGGGATGCGAGGAGAACCAATAGAGGGAGCATCGAGAACATCTTGAAACGCGAAGTGCTCTGTTATGGAAGGGTGAGGGGGCCGTTTCAAACGGTGTGGGCTGTGGATAAAACTCACTCAAATCACCAATGAAGGCGTTTGCACCCGACGAGAAAGTCAAGGAGTAACCCCAAAAGAACCACTGCGGAAGTATTAACTTCGATTAGCGTCCTGGCAAGATTGATGACGGGTTGAGACTGACCTGGAAGGAGACAACACCGATACCAACCATGGCCAACCAGAGCTGGGAAAGGGCATTCTTGCGGCGCAAGAGACCGGAGTAGAAGAATCCAACCCCCGGAATCATTAACCAGACAAGAGCCGTGGAGGTGAGGACCCAGGCAATGTCACCGATATTGTACACCGCGTTATATCCAGGAGATAAGATATCTCCCGCTGGGAGGAGGCTGAGTGAGACGCCCAAAAAGGTGGAAAAAGGAATAAATGCGCACAGGAGTCGTAGGAAATGTTAATCGAGTAAGACATCTTGGCTACCGTTGAGGGTTCAACGTTGGCTCTAGGAAGTACCACGTTGGAAATGCTGTTGGGGAAGGGGCAGCGAGAGGTCAGCCGTGTGGGAAGGACAAGATGAAGGGGAGAAGGGCGATGCCAGTGATGACACAGCGCCGGCGGCTTTAAGAAGGGAGCGAATCGAATGGGACAGCGGCAGTGACAGGGATGGCAGGAGAAAGAGTGGTAGTGGGTGTGGAGTGTGGAGAAGTGGAGAACTTGTCGGACAGGCAGACAGGCAGGCAGACAGGACAGTTGGGAGTCGGGATGGGTTGATGAGAAAGTGCTCACAGACGGGTTAACCAGGGATATGTTCCTTCAACGAGCGACGACGACGACGACGACGATGAGGAGACGACGACAAGACGACGGTAACAACTGCAACTGCAAGCGGGAAATGGATGTTCTCCTGTGATTCTCGTTCAGCAGCTTATATTTCAGGCCCAAGAGCTTCCCACGGTATCTTATCCCCCAATCACGGCACTGGCACTCGTTCCCTCGCTGTACCTTTCGGCCGTTTCCTCGGTCGTTTAAATTGCTTACCTATCTACCGGAAATCTGTAGACCCGTCGGAACCAAACTACTTGTCAACACTCCTTTAATCACGCTGGCGTGCAATGTGGCTTATCCTCATCACATTAATGTCTCATTTAGCGTTGTGAGTTTCTTTTTTCTTGGCGCCTCCGCTGTCTCGGTGGCTGGAGGCTGAGCTGATCTGACGACCTGAACTGCACTGCTCAATACGGCCCACTCAACTCTACAACTGGGACCCACTCCTAAACCTTGCCCGGAAAACGGAGACCGTACCGCGCATCTCGCCTCAGTACGCAAGTTCGGTTCAGGTCCAGAAGCTGGACTGTCTTCCTTTCTTGGCACCTCTTCTCGCGGCCTTCATACAATACCCATGGCAGTTCGAAACCAGTTCCCGAACAATCACGGAGTCGCTTAGCCCGCGAAGAGGGGGAGAAAGGTACAGCTTCGAGCTCAATTCTCAACGCATTTGCTTTGCTTGTCGTGTGCTCGCCCCTGGCGGCCCAACCCAATCAGTTTGCGAGTTGACCATAGTCAACCACCTCAACCACCCTCTTCGAGTAAGTATCCAAGTAGCGCGGCGCGCGAAAGGGTCGGGGTGGGCAGATAATCGATAGATCGAGCCCGCTCTCCAAAGTTCGGCGTCGGTGGATCGATCGCAGATCGCATGCAAACCCTTCTCCATCCCTACCCAAATCCACATGCTTCACCCCCCTTATCTGGTATCTGCCGCGTGCCACTTATGCCGATTTTCTCCGCAACTCTCCGCCCTTGCTCGTCGACCCTGGTTGACGTCAGAGAATGCCCGGCATCTCTGCTCGGGTCCATGCGCTCTTGTGGGAGTCAGTTCAGGCGAGCCGATACGCACGAGCAAATTAAAGCAAGGGAGATAGGAGGCCTGCTTGATTTATTCAGCACAGACAATAACCTCTGGATCGTTGATTCGTCCGGTCTATTATTCTATCATTAAGCTTTGATGGGATGGGTGGGTACTGTATGCTATCAGACACGCGGCCAGGAGAGAGTGCAACTCCATGAAGTCCGTCTGACGTATGGGCCTCCTTATTGATAAGCTCTGCTGTTTTGTGACATACAAATATGTTAATACGGGCGTTCCCAAACCTCAAAATGCTTGAACTCGTGGAATTGCTCGGGATCGCCCAAAACGCGTAATGCCGAGCCCTTCACAAACCCGAGCGTGATCGAGGAGGGCAAGTGTATCCTACCCGGCAGGGCCGCGCTGGCAAATTGAGGAGGACAAGTGGAGCGAAGGTTAAGTTTGGAAATACAGTAGTACAACTGTCATTCGCATATTAAAGAGCACTCGACTTCTTCCTCCGTATTAAATAAATCACATTTCCACCGGATCAGGCACCCACCCGCTCAGTGATTCCCTCAGCTCCTTCCATTTGGGCAGGTCAAATCGCTGCGGTAGATTCTCCCACAGCTCGTACCTCTTCTGTTTCAAATACTCCCTCAGCCTCTCCGAGCACGAGGCGCAAGTGTCCTGTGCGAATACCTCGAGCGACTTTTCAAACTCGGCCGTCGACGCCAGCTCCTCGAGGGGGTCGAAAGTTTGTTCATAACCACCCATCATCCGACCGTACGATGCGAACCTTGCCTCTGTCCATCTTCGCAAAGCTGCTCTCCACTGATGAGGATTTGGGCAGTTTTGAGCGCCGCCTTCCCCAATGTTGTGCCCCACATAGAGCATGTCGTGAACGACACCCTTCAGGATATCATAGTACATGTCATCCAGTGCAGCGATATGTGCCAACAGGTTCTTCTTCTCTTTCCCGGTTATGTCACTGAGGTGCTTGTGGCTTCGCGTGATGGCAAGGAAGTAATACACTGCTGGAAGGAGGATAAGATCTTGGGGGCTCTTGGTCCAACACACGTATTTTAGGACTTTTGCCGAACTCTCGATGATGTATCCGGCTGACCCTGAGGAACCACCCCACCCCAGTCCGTTCACGTCGTCCGACCACATTAGACGCAAGACTCGGTGCGCACGTCGACGAAGGGTCGGCATCTCCCAAACATGTGCGCAGAGGAGCACGCCGAGTGTCATGTCAAGGTTGCCCTCCGCGTCGAGTTCTCTACAGGGTGGCTAAGCAAAGGACACTGTGCAAGGGGGAAAAGAGAGTACTCACGTGTCGTCATAAATGTACCTACACAGTCCTTCGATATCGTTTGCGCCCAGATGTTCATCCACCCAGAGCGTATGCTGGCATTCCCGCAGGATGGGTGGTAGGCCGGTATTGTGTGGATTATCGGAGGGTTTCTCTAGTATACTCTTCAACACGCTTGACCTTCTTGCCCACTGTCCTGCGTATAAACGGAACACCACCTGCTCCGCGACGATGCAGAAGTTGCCGTCGCGGAAATAGTATTCTGAATGAGCACGGAGGGGTCCGTCGGCCATTTGGGCTATGGGAAGGTCGTTTGGTGGCATGGGTGTGGAGTTCAGGGTGGCGATTTGAGGCTTGGGAAGGAACGTGCCTTGGACGCGCCTTGGACGCCACAGAGCTAGATAGGTGCTGGTAGAGAGTCTGACGCTAGTACAGAGTCTGACAGCTTTGACAAGTCCTTCCTAAAACGAGAAGTCCGATGTCTTGTTCATGTCACCACCTGCCAGGCGCCGCACCGCCAAACTGTGAATTGGATGGGTCGAAAATTGGTATCCATGATCAGATACATGGCTTGTTCTGCATACACGAGCTCGACACTTAGCTCTTCCTCTCAAACATCCCACTGACCATACACCTCCGCTTGACAACCTTTGTAATCAGTTTAGAGGAATTCAGAGACCTCCAATAATATGCGAGTGTAAGTCGCATGGCTTACTGCCGTGTCATCCTGTGTCAGTCTCCAATTCTTGAGTGTGGTTAGCACTGGCCATCATATCAGTGATCAGTGGACGGGGCTAACAGGGCTAATAGGCTCATTAAAAGTCCGCAGCAGAGCGAGCGGAGGACGTTCAATCCCCTGCACCCGTCTCCTCGTAGCCCTGAGACTAATGAATAAGCAACCAATAAAGGAACGGCCGTTGTCTGGCACCAGCTGGGAAACCCAGACAGTTTCCAGCTTGCCTGCATCCCAGTGTACGATTTACTCCTAGACTGCCGCAACGAAGAGACAGGTAGGGCAGCTACTGATGGCTAGCTACTGACTTGGATGAATCATACTTTTACTCATCGCGGCTATTCTACTCCATCAAGCTCAATTTACATGTGCAGGTCGCTCATGCCTTCCAAGTCATATCATTATCACTCGCTTCATACCACGAGTAATCATCATTCACCGTTCCCCCCCCTGTCTATCCCTTGCTGGGGTCTATCCCATTGTCCCATATGTACAATACTTTCATCTCTGCTGCGAGATCACAACCACCATCACCAGAAGGTTACCCGCCTTACGAACCCACGCCGGGCTTCGGCCCATCAAGCGATTGGCACATGCGGCCGACATAGCTTCCATCTACCGCGCCTCTGTCTACTTATACCGCTTATCCACAGATCTCCTTGGTTTCGTATTGTGCCGGGTCTTCTCTAGATACCACCGGTCCAGATTGGCCCATGCCTTCGCAAGTATTCTCACCACATGGAGTACACCGCGTGGTTGTTATCACGACTGTTACCGCGTGATTATTACGGCTTCGATCTTTCCTCTCGAATGGTCCGGGCCTTCGTCCGTATGCATATGAGGCCTCCTATCCTCGTGCAAAAGAGGCAGCAGATTCTTGTGGTGTCCTTTGAACCTTCGAACCAGAGTCTCATATTCCGTCAATTGCGGAGCTGGGACAGCAACTCCAAGGTGTGTTGGGATGGTAGGTGAGGTTTATAATGTACACTTTTACGAAGTGACTGGCCGATCGCTGCAAAAGTGCACATTATTGGGACATGGCTCTGCGTGGGGTATGTCAAGGTCATCAGGTCAACCACAAAGAATCACAGACGCTGGTATCCTAATTTAGAGTGCCAGAGAGATTCTGTGTCGACTTGAGGAAGGACAGGGTTGAGGTTGGGGACAAACACGCTTAAGCAAGAGATGAACCTGTCATACTGTTATACTGTCAATCCCCTTACAGCAGGTCAGATGATGAGGTCCAAATGTCTCAAGGGCTGGTGAATGCTTAGTTGAACTGGTTATAAATCATATACGCCGTGTTTTCAATACTGGATTGGGTCCGAGCTAATATGATGGACTAGCGGACGACACAGAATCCTCTGACAAATGAGAAGTTACGCATAGAGCGCAAATAAGTCAGTCAATTCCCCCAATTGCCTGTTGTGTCAGCCACAGCAAACGATCGCACGATCCCTTTGTGGCCAGTACTCGGCAATTGCGGCATCTAGAATGTTTGCATCAAGTCAAAGCAAAGCTAGCAGCCTGTACAGAGAGTAGTAATCTTTGGATTTTGCTCGGGAATGAAACACGATTCGCACGGACACTCGACAGAAAAAAAAAGGAAGCACACACAAACTTCGACCGACCGCTGACAGGGAAACCTTTTGTACATGCTGATTCGTAATGAGCTGTTGAACTTTGTGTCCGTAATGAGCAACTCGCTCAGAGCAACGGCTCTGATATTGGGGAACGGAAGGAGTCAGACGACAACAAAATCGATCCGGGGGTGCAAAGTGTGACCGAGTAGAAAAGCAACCTATAGACTGGACACAATGGCCACACCTGGAAATGATTTACTCATCGTCGTCGTCGTCCTTCTTAGCCTTCTTCTTAGCAGGGGTCCTCTTGGCCGCACCACGTTTGCGCTTCTTTCCAGAGCCGTAATTAGAGCCATTGTCTTCAAAGTCTTCGTCGTCCGTGGGGGAAATCTCGTCGTCCGTCACCTATGCGGTGAATGAACCCGATGTTTGTGTGGGAGGTGACGAAGAAGTTATGTTGCAATTAATCGAGAAAGGAAGTCCAAGGAAATGTGAATCAGGCTACAGTGCTCAAGGAATAAAGGGGGACATACTTTCTTGGCGGCCCTGCGAGCCCTTGGAGCCCTCCTGGGTTTAAGTTCGGCGCCATCTTCGCCCTCCGCCTGGGAATGCAGGGAGGACTCGTGTGAGTGACAATGAGGGGGATGATCAAAGCAGAATGGACGAGGTACCAACCTTGGGTTGCTTCTTCGGCCTACCCTTCTTCTTTGGAGCGTCGTCCTCGTCTGCGTTGGCTATTCAATGGATGGATCTCAGTCCTCTGAGACTACCGTCTATCCTTGGTTGAGCATCTTACCAATAGCAGACGGGGGGACATCCGCAGGGTCCACCTTTCCCTCTTCCCAAGCCTTGCGGAACTTCTCCTTGTCGGCATCATTGAGCTCATCGAATCCTTCAATTTCTTCTGGGGCGCCATATCCCTTCTTGAGATTTGTCCAAACCTTCGGAGTGATGCACCCATAGTGACGATATGACCTACACGTGACACGAAGTTATGAGGACTGGTGCCACGAAAATGCGGCAGCAGACTCGTACTCACATAGATTTATTACCCCTGAAGTCGACTACAGTGCCGAAACGAATCTCTCCTTTATTGAGTTTGGTACCCTACAGAGGAGATCAGTCTGGCGCATCCTAAACCAGGTCAGGGACGAAACAGGAAAGCCCAAGAGGGTCGAATACGAATATTCATGGGAAGATGGAACACATACCTTGCATGGTGCAGGACCTACAAAGCAGCAAAACGGAGCAGAGTCAGCATGTAAAACGCGTCGAACAAGTTGGGAACGCGGTTGAGAATATGGTCCATCCAAAATCCTTAAGATCGTACAGGACATGCACTACAAATTTTAGATACCTCTAGGACGCGTACCGGGCCAGATGGCGCCACTTCTGGTGATGACTCATGGGACAACCGCCTCGAAATCGGGCGCCTGCCGCTCCGTACCAAGGAGGTATTCGCTCAAATAGGAGGTAAGTACGTACCTTTGCATGCAGCACGGTTATTGGGACAATACTCGAGCTTGTAGCCGCCACCGCCGCCGCTTTGGCCGTCGTCGGACATGTCTGAAAAAAGGGGAGAGGAATGCGAGGAGAGAGGCTGAAGAGGGTCACCAGGATGTACTGGTGGAGAGTATTGGACGACGAGGAGCGGGAGAGGGTTGGCTCTAACCCACCCCGAGAAGCATTGTGTCGACCCCTTCGCTCATCCAGCCTCGCCCGGCCTCCGCAGGGCTTCTCAATTTGTGCGTGTTTGGCCCCTCTATCCCGACCGCTGCTTTCGTCTCCCTTTTATCAAAATGGTACGTCCTCCTTCCTCGAGAGCATCTGTGAGATGACGAGATACACACTGACACACAAATACCCTTCACTCTCTCAAATTATCTGAAATTATTTTTCGCAATTTCATCCTCTCCATCGGTACAACAGACGAAAAAGAGAAGAAATAACGGCCGCAACAAGCACGGTCGCGGCCATGTAAAGTCGCTCCGCTGCTCAAACTGCCACCGCTGCGTCGCAAAAGACAAGGCCATCAAGCGCTTCCAGGTCCGCAACATGGTCGAGAGTGCAGCGATCCGTGATATCTCGGAGGCTTCCGTCTATCAGGGTCCGTCTTATCTCGGTTTCTGACCCCTCAGCGGCTCTCCGATGCTTACTCGAATTTCCACCCCAGAATATACGGTGCCCAAGTTGTACATCAAGGTGGTGTACTGCGTATCTTGCGCCATCCACGCTCATAGTGTGTATCCGACTCCTCATTATCTGTTCTTCAGGAGAACCGATCGTTTGTTCTCTAGTTGTCCGTGTGCGCTCCCGTGAGGGGCGCAGGAACCGTGCGCCACCTCCACGCCCCCGCTACAAGGACGGAAAGAAGATCAATCCTGCCGTCGCTGCCGCTGAAGACGCCAAGGCAGCCCAGGCAGCCCAGGCACGAGGAGGCGCGCCGCCTGCAGCATGAGCCCTCCGTATGCATCCCGGTTGGCGGTCAGGGAATCTTATGCATGTACTACATAGCTCTGTCTTGCAAGTGTGGTACCCAGCTTTGAGCAAAAATGCCGGTCGGCCAGTTAACTTGGTTGTCCAATTCGTCCCTCGATGAATACAGGTGGTTGACACTCGCGAAGACCTTGAACATTTGGACACACGTTTGGACTGTAATATTTAGTCCAGCTGAGCCTTTACTAATTGCCGTAGCGTCTCATCTGTGCTTCTCAGTGACCATACACATCCCCCATCCTCGTCCGCGCGCAGCTTGAGGAGCCCAATATTCAGGCCTGACTGGAGCTGTGCTCTGACCTCAACTAGATGAAGGTTTCGAGTTAATATTTGTTTGCAGACGGGAGAACCAGAAGCTTACCTCCCGTATCACTTTTCACCACAACATCGATGTCTGGAATTCCTTTTGCGGCTTCTAAAGTTTCACCAACACCCTTCTCGGACCAGCCCTTGACTCCAGACTTATTCGAGGAACCTAACTGGTTCCACAGTACGTCGAATCGACCACTCTCATCCCTCGGAGGCGTCGGCCCAGCCTTAATTCCCAAGTTCTGTAACCCAGAGAGGGACCCAGAAGCTGATAGAGTAGGGAGGTGCGTTGATCGTTGGAAAGGCGATCGAGGCTTCAACTTTGGAGGGGTGAAACGAGGCGAGAGGGGAGTTGACTTGAAAGGGGGTGAGCGCGATTTGGTTGCAAATGGAGGCATTTCCTTGTCAAACTCGTCATGGAATGGCGATTCTAGTGCCACTAGATCCCTTTGTGGCGCTTTCGGCGGCGAGAGCGGATATACGGAGTCCTAGATTCCATCACCTTAGGGCTTGTTTAGCCAGAAGAGGGAAAGTGTCGTACCTGCCGTCGTACTACAGGCGAGCCACCAGCAACGCTTTGCGCTAGATCTACCATATCGGGAGAGTGTGCCTGCCAATTATCCTTTGCAACAGGCAAATTAGAGACCATTGGTGGTGCAGGTGTGTAGGATTCGAGTGAATTGAAGGAGTCTTGTCGCTTGGGCTTCGACCGTTGAGCAGTAGTAGGGGGAGGGGTATCGTATGCTGTGTATCGTAGGGCGGTATTATCCTTCTTTACCTGTATCTGTGGGCTGGAGCTAGCAGGAGTTGAGCGAACGGACTTGCTTGCTACAGACTGCTCCTTCCTTCTAGCATGGGAGTATACCTCGATGGTCCCAAGGAACTCGGGAAGCTAAATTGGTCGATCAGTAGAGCACACACCAGTTCTACCTGAAAGTCACGAACCGTAGACGAGGGAACAGTCGCGACGAGCCTTCGCAGACACGGCAAATCTGAAGCGAGATCGAGGAATTGGGCACACCTCTGTCAAGACATGAGAACACAAGCAAGTAGGGAGCAGTATTATATTCACGTTTGAGATATGCCGTCCGCTAGACGCGCTTAGCTCTTGGACTTCTGGAAGGACAGGTTCTGCGGAGACGCCGTCACGAGCTATGGTCCTAAGCATAGCAAGTAACATAACTTCTTGGATAGAAGCTGTGATGAGGTATAAACTTGACTCCATAAACACAACGAATAATTACTGACTAGGACTTTGGGTCAACGTTTGACCAAGGGCGTTGACCACCTGCTGGTCCAACTGTACATCCGATGAGCCGTACTGACACACGACAGCCGCGCAAAGAGTGACCAATGTCCCGCGACTGGCGACTTCTTTTGGGTAGGCAACTAAGTTTCGTAACACTCCATCGGTGAAGGTTTGCTGGAAGGCTGGAGTACCTGGGACCTATCAAACGAGGCAACCTTTAGATCGTTGGATGGACTGACCATCCCGTATCCGTATGAGCACCATCTCCACTGCCTCATCCAATACATTCGTCTTATTCGATGGTTTGACGCCTTCGGTGATTCCGCCACCCTCCGCCTCTAATAGGATACGGTCGATCTCAGAAGCGTAGATTGCGCCGTTTCCAGCTGCTAGTACATCAGCGGCCTCCAGTGCTCGACATGCGAGCTTTTGCAGCTGCCCGTGAGTGGCATTCGCGCCCTTGACATGCTCCTGAGAGAGTTTCGCTATTCCTTCCAGGAGCGAGCTGAGGTACTGGCGGATAGCTCCGCTTTCTGATGGATCGGCGCTGAAAAGAAGACGTAGGGTCTAAGAATTTGGGTCAGTGATGACAACTATCGAGAAAAAGGAAACAAACCGAACACTTTTACGCAACATTGAGTCTTCGGATCGAAGAAAGCCTACGATGGTGCCTACTTCCTCCTCCTCGAAGAGGGGAGGCAAGTGAGGCATTTGGGATGCAGCCTTTGGTGAGTTACTGATATTGCTCAGACCCAGGGATCCAGAAGGCGTTATGTAGTCGGGCGAATGTGAGGTCGAACCCTTCTCAAAAGGGCCGAAAACATCGTGAAAGGGATCATCAGCGGTGGGGGGAGTAAGTGGAGGGAGAGTTGAATGTAATGGTTCAAGTGTTTCAAGTGTTCCAGACAGCCCCGTCGACTTTCCGATCAGGTCGCTCTCCTGTGTGGTGCCCGCCCAAATGGTGGTAGGAAGAGACCGCAACACAGAGAGGAGCGTGTAAAGCACATTAGGGTCCTTTTCGTGGATCATTGGTCGAATAAAGGCCAAAGGATGTATCGATACTGGTGCTGTATTCGATCTTGAGGCGAGATGGTGAATTAGGATGTCGACCGGAAATTTCCCAAATGCCCGGAGGGCGGACAGCAAATGCCCTTGTATCATTTGTCAGGAGAGATGGGGTCCACTTGCAAGAAACTCACTCCAATTTCTACGTTGGCATGCCACTTGTCCTATCGTTATGAGAATGTCAACAAGTTCTTGGATTTTAGCCTCTCCCAAGGCTGCGTCATCACGTAGCAGATTCTCCAGAGGAGTCTCTAATATTGCTAATGCTTTCACAAGTAACTCCCCGCCTTTTCTTCGCTCGCGGGATTTCTTTTGCGCGCCACCTTTCAGAATCGCGGTAGCAACATCTACGACCTCTTCAGCATCCACGTATCCGTTCTGCGGAAGGCTAGAGTCAGGATCGCCCAAATGATAATCCCAATAACATTATCCATACTTGAAAGCAAACGAAAAGTAAGTCGAGGGCGGCTGCACGGACGGAGATGTCTGGGTCTTGGAGACGGTGCGGCAGTTTGTCAATGCACCGAGTTAGTAACTCGCGGTCATACACAGCGAGAGCCGCAAACCCCAGTAATGCCCGTTGACGAATACATGCACTAGCAGCATTTGGAATCAAGGGGGGTAATAAGGCATATGTAGTTCATAAACTTACGAGCTATGAGCAAGGAGGTCCTCCAAACGGTTCGCGAGGGCAGGGACCACAGCTTCAGAGGGTAATGCAAGAACTATATCGAGAGAAAGCACTACTCTTGGCACTGACGTGGACTCGAGGTCCTGTTCAAACGTCGGTGACTGTCGGTCATCATAGTAGAGAGCGAACCTTTCGGAGGGTGTTCACAAGCATCAGCTGCATCTCGTGACCCGACGGAATGACGGATACGCAATATAGATAACCTGGTTGTAGCAGTCAGGCCACTGAGGATCGTGTAATGAAGATGACAAAGAGCCCACCTGCACGGCGCTGGGCAATAGTTTTGCCGCCCTCTGCCAAGGTAAGAGCATGTGGAATCGCGAATTCGAACTGTTTGGCATTGATCCTCCTGCTACTACCCGCCGTCTTACAGTAGAGGAGGAGCAAGAGGTCCTCCCGCGCTTTGGCCTAATCACACCAGGGAATGTGAGGTACAAGGATAACAAGCACGTTATTTTTCTGTAGAACGGTCGACTATTGCTCACTAACAGGGTCCCATGCCGCTGCTGTTGGAAGTTGAACACCCCAACCGCGGGCTAGATCCTCAAGGCGGCCATAACCCGACCCAGAACCGCGAAGAATTCGATTCTGTATTTCGTTTATTACACCCAAGATCACGCTCTCCACTTCAGATGATGAGGACGCATTCTCTATTTTGGCAACCATTGCATAATGGGCCCGATTCAATGCTCCTGAGGTTGGGTAGCTCACACTCTCCATCAAAGTCTTGAGCTTTGCGTGTTGCGAGCAGTGGCAAGATGTCGTCCAGATTCCAGCGGTGCTCTACCACTGGGGTGGAATCCAAAGTTGAACCCTACCCGATTATTCATTTCAACCTTCGCAGAGTCCACAAGGATTGCCACGCATTCGAACTGACTTGGGTAGGAACGATCTGGTTCCGAAGGGCTGGCACCTCGACCTATGACGAGCAAGGTCTTCACATCCGTTCGGGCCAGCTGTTTGGTCTTATGGTTGGGAAGGTTCCCGTGGGCCCTTCTTCTCATCAATAAATAAGCTCAAGATCGTGCCATTCAAGCGGTTCCAATTCATAGCTTAGCTCTGCCTCCCTTGTCGCTATTGCGTTTACCCAGTCCAGGTGGTGCGAACAGACTGTCAGGATAACTGATTTGGCTGGGCAGAGAGGACCCTCAGTGTCAGGTTTACCATACCTTTGGATATCCCGTTGGCACCAGAACGAGGGGAGCCGTTATTTGACGGTCGTTACTGTGCAGCAAGGAACAAGGGGCTTCCACAAAGCTTATGGAGGTGGCCATGCCTGTCTCAAAACTCTCTCAGTCTTTCTTCCTCTCCCCCTAATCCCTACGGCCAGCCTGTTAAATCCTGCTGGAATAGCGACAGCGTATAGCGCCAATATTTAACATACACCAGGTCAGCCTTAAACCTCAATCCCGTGGTCACTTTTGCACCCCGTTGCACTCATATCCATCCCTGGTGACAGAATGCGTGTACAACTGGTGTACTAGTACGTACCACTCATAGTACCATTTCCTTGTGGTCCTAATATGTCCAGAGGCAAGAGTGGGGCCCTTCTCACTGCAGTCATTCAAAGAGAACCGACTGTGATTAGGCATGGCTTTGATAGTATTCCGTCCGATCCATTTGAGAGGACCACCAATATGAAAATGCTTATATCAACCGCACAGTTTCATTTGTGTACCAAATCTTGCAATAGTTGGAAGTGATTGTTGAGATATTTGTGGTTGTGGAGGGGTATCACATGGCAACTTCTCGGGGTGTAAGGTCTCGATCCTGTGTTTCGTCGTACTCTCGGTATTGCGAAAATTCAACGGCCTGCTCTGTAATCTTAGGCATCACAAATGGTCAAGAAAGTGAGTTGCAGGGTTGAGACACAGGGAAGAGAGAGAACCAGATGGCGTTACCACAGCAGTATCACTGGGATCCTTCTGGACACTAATGGGTCGCTGCAGGCCAGTCAGCGGGAACTAGACTAGTCCTCTTAAGGGCTGTGGTTACGGATAGGTACAATCGAATGTCCATGTCGCTTGTCAGAATACGGAATAGCTACTTGAAACGACCTGCCCCCCCTGATGTTACTAGTAACCCTCGCCGAGGATCTTCACCTTGACCACCTGCTTCAGTAGTGCTGAGGGGGACTCGTTCCACACTTACTCATACAGTTTGCAATGCCGTGAGTGCTGTAATCGCCTAAGCAATATGTCTAACACAGAACAAGGTCATCGTTCTCGGTATCCCCATCACAATTAGAGGACTTTCAGCTGCACTTTTGCTTTTCCCGGGATCTTTCCGCAAACGAAACCACACCCGCTACCCAGTTACACAGACTCACAATAGTCTCGGTCCAAATGTGCATAGGCAGCCACTATACGTGGCGGATTTGGCATTGTTGGTACCTGGTCCCTGACTAAGAACAGATATCAATCCGGGATTCCGACATTCCTGAGCCAAAACTCTTCTTTTCTTCCCAGCACCTGGTTCAACGCAATTCTGTCCAGAGCAGACGCGCGATTCGACATTCGTCCTACTTCACGTCATTTGAGGTCGTCAGCTACAATGTCATCAATGCTACCAGTATGTTGCATGCGTTTGCTTTCTCCAACTGAGTAATATCTCTTCTAGGTTTCCTCGCCAAGGACTCCTGCGCGCAGAATTTTGCGAGGGAATGGAAGAGGTCGCGTTATAGGTGAATGAACATGCTCAGGCCGCGTCCCCTATGTGACGACCTTTTCCAAGATATTTCTGCGCGTCCCAAACGGGCACCCATGCACAGTCGAGGTCGGATACAGCCACAGGTAGGTAGTCCCTCAATGGGTTAATACTGTCTTCAATTGAATTTCTGCTGTAGTCATCTGGCAATGCCCTTAAATCGAAAACGCTCTGGCCCGAAGAAAATAATGGACTCCAGATCGATCTCCCTAGCGCATACGAATCTACTGCTGCCTTAGATCCCTCACAAAGCTTGTCTGGCACAGGTTCTAGTTCTGGGACCGTGGCTGGAAGACCACTCGCCTCTCTGTTATCAAACCGCGAGGCCCTTCAATTGAAATCAACACTATTTCGATCCCCTTCCAAGGGACAGGAGCCGAATGGCGATGAGTGCATGTCAGAATGCGAGGGTACTTCGATGTCCGGTTCATTCGAGGATCTCTCCACTTCAAATAAATTCCCTCCTACTGCGGGTTCCTCTGAAAACCTCTGGATTTTACCTTTGGTTGGTCGTCGACCTCGCTTGGATGGGGTGAAGCATTATGACCTCGTTTGCGAGGGGGATCCCCTCCTGCTGACTTACGGTCTTCTCTCCCAAGCCTTATGGATCATAGAAGAACGGTTGTTCAATGATCCGGAATTGAATGATGAACAGAAGGCCATGAATGCTCTGTGGACACGATGGTTGGCACTGTACAGGTATATTTTGCTGGCTTATCTCCAAGATTCTCTCGACTGACAGTCTTCAGAGTCGATTTCATCGAAAATGCTAGACTTTGCTGCATCAATTTCGTCGAACACAAGCACGAAATTATTTATCATGCAGCCGGTTGGCATGCCTTTCGAAGTTGGATACTCGTGAGTTGAGCGGATGGCATCTCCTCGACCGCTCAACAAAACTAATATTACTTTAGGCCCTCAAATACAACAATTACCTTATGCAACACGAAATGATTTCTATCATCAGGTTGTATAATCAAAAGACAGCACAAGCGACCTGTGCTTCATCTCTGCCAGAAGCGAAATCCACTTAGGCACTGTTGCGCGTTGAACGCTTTCTCTCAATATAATCCAGGAACACAGGTTCGAGAATCCGATAGCCAACTTGGAAGGCCTCTTGGATCTGATCTACCAATGGCATGTAACGTCCTGTTGTATTGATAGTGACCACATGTGTGTTATCGGGCTGGCTGAGGTAGAAACAAACCAACTGGTTCTGCGTTTCAATGAGGGGTCTTAGCATCTCGCTTTGTGTTGTTTACATCAACTTACGGGCAGGTAGATATTTGACAGCCCTGCCTGGATCGTAGTCTCGTCTTCCCTGAGCTGGAAACCCGTGAAGTTTACAGTTCGCTCTGGTCCCAAGTATAGATTCCATGTTTGAAGCACAAAATCCAACTCAGGCAAGCATCGCGTTTCATGCAACTTCACGGGAGTGCTCTCCTTTAAACGATGAACAAGGTTCTCCAGGTACTGTTCAAGATAGGCCTCTCGAAGGTAGTCCGTTCCATGTCCTGCGCTCGTCAATTTAATGTTTGTGCGTCTCCTCTCAAGCATTTCCTCCAAGAGGACCGGGATGTCTTTCTTGGGGACTGGTGCATGTTCCGGGCGACAAGACGGGTCTAAAGCGGCTAGCAGGGCGGACGACTCGACAGTGAGCGGGAACAAAGGATCAGCGCGACCGTCCTTAAAGTCTCGTAGCCAACAGGGTTGGTATATAGCCAATTGGATAGGGCACCGATATTCAGGTGGGTCACCAACGTGGGACTTGAGGATTGCATACTGAAGGCAAAGGTTCATAATGGGGTCGCATAGCCGTTTGGTCCGTATTGCTGGGCTGTATGCAATGCGAAAGGTAATGACCTTGCGAGGAATGGAGTCTCGAAAGTGTGGAGGAGGAGGTGGGATGGATGGTGATGGCATCCGTAGAGGTAAAGAGATAGGGGCCATTCCTATGGCAGGAACGGAAGCTGGTATGAGCGTAGGCTTAGCCTCGCGGATGGTGTTACACAAAGAAGAGGTAAGTTCAAAATCTGCCCCAAAGTCACTAGGAACGTGGTCAAAAGTGAATCCCGCCCTCCCTACGAAACAAGTCAGCTAGTGAAGATGTACAAGAGGCCACGAACCATTCGAATATACTACAAGCCCAAGTACCTTATCGTCGTACCGGTTCGGAGACTTCCATCCAGCGCGGATATCATCGAGAAGGTCGGCTTCGGTTGAAGGAGCCTCGTAGTCTTCAAGAGCGACGGTAGCCAAAGCTGTCTCAATTTCGTGGAAAGAGTCGGAGTTTTCTGAAAGTGCATAGAATTCCTCAAAGATTCTGGCCCAATCAGTACGATTCAGTCGGCAAGAATAAGCGGCCAAGGGGATTGAGTCGTGCTCCTGAACGTGTTCAGTGTCAGCAGAAAATGGTAAAGATGAAACCTACTATTGGCTTTAGAGATATGAGCTGTAATTGCTGTGCGAGCATTGGAACTGGAAGTGGCACATCATTCGATGTGTAAATCGCAACCTTCCAAGCACGACCACCGCTCCATACAATCACATGTTTGGAATCACCTCTTTTTGGAGTTTTGAGAGTGTCCTTATGTTTCCCTGGGGTACGCCAAGTCCCCAGCAAGGCTTCAAGCTGGGCTTTGAGCGCGAATTGGGTTTCGGTGTACTGCTCAACTGGTCGAATTGCCCATACGGCCAAGGCGTGCAATAGTTCCGCTGTGATATTCATTTGTCCCTTTCCAGTCGGATCGGGCAAGTTCAAAAGGATGGTGAGTTTATTGCTCGTGGCCAAGGGAAGACGGGAGGCCAGGAGGAGATTCATGAACCAATCTGTAGACCAATTTTTCTCTGGGGTGGAGACTAAACCTTTCGCGAGTTCGTCAATACCTGGGTAGAGAGGTGAGGACGGATCAAAGACGGTGTGGACAGCCCGGCGATAATGCTCTTGGACATTGCGGTGGAGATGCGGTTGTAGAGCTTCATCGATACGCTGAAGAAACACCTCAAGCGAGGGAGTGGGTTGTAGTTTTGACATGGTAGAGGATGACTCGATTGCAGGCCCCAAGAAACAAGAACTTTGTAGAATTGTGTGACTTGGGAAGTATTAGATAATTGAAAAGACTACCAAACATTGACCTTCAATGGATCAAAGCATAAACGAGCATTGATGCGATCAAAGCTTAAGGACCCCGATACTGCTTGAGTGCCAATCAGATACCTACCTCAACATACAGAGAAAGATTTACTAAACCGTAGAGTACGTAGGAGATTCTTCTATAGCGAGTTTGCCCACTTTTTGCGCTCCAGCCGTCGCTCAGCATCCATTTCCTGGGCGGCGGCGGCTAACCACCCAGTGAAACCACCCCGTTCGAATGCTCTTTCAAGCCGCTCTTGCGCGGCGTCCCATGTCCAGTCTTCTCCATCCAGTGGGCCTGTCGCTGACAGTTCTGGAGAGATTGCGGGAAGCACAGAATTAGTTGGAGGCAGATCGATATCTGGTAAGTTTTTTGATAAAGTTTTCCGTATCTTGATTGCGAATTCGTCGACCTATTAACTGTCAACAATCTGACCTCCACAATGTGCAGTCTCGCCAAGGCGAGAACTCACAGTATTTATATCTAGATATGATCGTAATGCCAACGTGGAGACACCGAAGACTGTAAGTACTCCTAGAGTCGCAATACCAACGGCTTTTAGAGCACCCAACGCTCCATTGGAAACTTCGTCGCGCGTCGGCACCAGCACACCCTCCGGCACGAGCGAAATAATACCCTTTCTACCTTCTGGAGGCTCTTCTTGGGCTATTGAAGCATCTACCGTACCAGTGCCTGCTTGCATTTGGAACGCAACAGCGGTATGTTGACGGCGCGGCGGTGGACGCGCCAGAGGTGGGTCCCGACCTAGTGCTAAAAAACTTGGGCTTGACCTACGTCTGTACATAATATAGGCGAGCGGCAGGACCGCCGAAGTGGCCCCAAATGCAACCTGAGAAATCTAGTCAGTACCGAAGAAAAAGTAAATAGGCTATGAGCCCACAAGACCGTATCTGAGGTATCGCTTGGCGTGGTTGTTTACCGATGGCTGCTCATCTTGTGACATATTGCCATTCGGAGAGGGTCGAAGAAAAAATGTCTCAAAACTGTGAATTGACACAGGTTATGAGCTTAACAGGGTCAAGTTGCCATTATTCCATCGAGTATTTAAATATTAATTGGAGACGTGTTCCACAACATTGCGTAGATAAGAGACAGAGAGGACAAATCATGCTCGATCGACTAGATTAATGCATCTGCCGTCAAAAGTACAAATACCCCATGCGAAAGACAGCCGCTAGATCGCTGTTGGGTCATGCAATACGACAAGCAGGTACCGCTCGTCTGTTGACATGTGTCAAAGACGTTTCGAATGGAAGCGAAGGAGACTGACATACCGGGAGATATCATAATTTCGTGTCGCTTAGTACGTATACGCATGAACTTGAGATCATCCTGTGCATAGACGCCAAGATAGAATACAAGGATCAGAACGCACTTTCTTCGCCACGCCTCTCAATGGAAATACGTACACCTTCACCCCCATCAACCTCATCCAGCCCAGTTTTACATACGGCTACTATCCGGCCGACTGCTTTCGCGTACTTCTTTCCCTGCTCTCCTTCGAAGACAACACCGGAATGTCGGATGATCGATGGCGGAGTGGCTCGAGATAGTACTAATATTCCTAAGACCGTTCTGTGTGATGAGAGCATTTGTAGGGTAGCCTCTAGCTCTGGCGGGGTCGGCGCGGAGTGAGTGGCGGAAGATACTCCATTGACCGTTGTCAATGAGCTAGTCATTGTCGTTGCCTGTAGTCCATAAGTATTTGAGTGTGTATCTTGTTGACGTATCCGACGGAGTCAACGCACCATGCTTTCGATGGGAGGTTCCAAGTGAAAACAAATAGACTGAAGAGGTTTTGGACCGGCCCCCGCCTTTGTGCGATGTCTCAACCCCGGAGACGCCCCGAAATAATCGAGATAGCAGATCTGTCCGAATCGAGCGACTCTGGGGGAGAGTTCCTTTTCTCGAGAAATTCTCAACCTCCCGCATCTGCACAAACAAATACCTCTTCGTTGTTCCGCGAGCACATTGCGCCAGTGTCAATAACGGCCACTCAGTATACAACCTATCCTCAAAGTGTGGATCGAGCCGCAGGTTCCAACTCGCCGCCGCACGGCCTAAGTCCTGTGACCGCGTCTAGCAGGAGTGGAACACGAAGTAAAGGCAAAGGTAAGGCGAAGGAAGCCACCTCCACCACCACGCCGCAAGCTTGTGAGAGCAGCAGTAGCCAGCGAAACGCCAACTGTTTGCCACCCGCATCAGAGAGCAGGCCGGGCAACCTCTGTACGTTTGCATCACTTCGAGGCAGGCGTTCGGCTTATGATATATATATTGAGTTGGCTTTGGTGCTCTTATCAACAAGTGGCGACCTCAGCCACAACAGGCAGGAACACCTCCAACACAACCCGTGCGTGACGCCTGCGTATCCTCCATCTGCCCGTCTGACCACAGTACTTTGAATAGGCACCACCCGCTGTTCACAGCATGAGGGCGGGCATTATAATAGACAATCCAGCCATAGAGTCTGACCACTTGGCTGACCAGTATTCACCCCTCCTTCACCCCTCCCACGTACAGGCACTGGGACCGCTTCAAAAAGAGCCCACATTCATAATCCCCTTCGAAAATTCTCCTCAACTCACCCCTTCTTCCGACGTTCAGTTTTTACCTACCCGAGTACCTGAGATCGATCCTCCTGGTGCTCGTGAGCAAACGTTGGATACAAACTTTGCGGAGATGGCACAATTAGTTGAAGGGTCCTTCGCCTTCGTAGAAGACCTGCACCTACCCGTTGGTCCAGATCCAGACCCAGAACCGGTCGACACATTAACTTTTGCGAAAGTTCTGGAGATCGTTCCGGACGTCCAGCCTGATCACATCACAGCTCTTGTCCATTCGTATCTCGACAGGGATGGAGAACCCATGTCCGTGAACTTGTTGGTTGAGCAAATCCTCCATCAGCTACTCGAGACTCCGGATTACCCAAAGGTCGAAAAGAAAGGGAAAAAGAGGAGAAACGCAGAGGAGCCCGATGAGACTGGGGACCGCGAAAATGGAGTCGAAAGGCCCAAGAAAAAGGTCAAAATCGATTATCGCATGACTCAGAGAAGCAAGGTCCCTTCGGTTCCTTATGGAAACCTCGCTCTTGTGAGTACATCTTCTTCTCTTCTCTTTCCTGTGTGGGATGGCTTCTGAGCGTCCTCTGACACCCACCTCAGTATCACCTAGGCGTCGCTTTCCCTTTTGTCCGTAAACCCTATATTCGCAGTATCCTCGCCCGTCATCATGGCTTCTACGCTCCCGCATATATTCACCTGAAAGAACATGGTGTGAACCAAAGTCAGATGAAGGCCACCGCCACCAAAGGAAGTACGCGAGCACTGACTGGTCTCGGCCTCTGTGAAGACTTTGAAAGAGAGCAGTTCTGGGTCGAGGAGTGGGCTCAGGGTCGTGAATTCGAGACGGACATGGATGAGGATGACGCGGCTGCGATCGCCAACAACGATATTGCAGAGGGCGTCGATGCGAAAGGGAAAGGGAGAGCGAAGGAAGGGGAGGTCCCAGAGAGCGCAGAGTGCGAAGAGGGTGAAGGGATCGAATGCGGCTGCTGCTTCTCGACCTATGTGATCGTGAGCCTTCTGCTGAACGCGATCGCCTTGGATTTGCTATTCTAACCGCTGATACCAGGATACAATGGTACAGTGCGATGAAGGTCACCTGTTCTGTCGTTCGTGCACACGCAACTACGCTTCGGAGCGTTTGGGCATGCGCATATCGGCGATCAAGTGTATGGATCAAGAAGGATGTTCTTCCCTCTTCTCGCTCGCTTCACTCAAGACTTGCTTGCCCGAAAAGCTCTTGATGCTCTATGAACGCGTGAAGACGGAAGAAGAGCTCACTGCTGCCGGTCTTGAAGGGTTGGAGGAGTGCCCTTTCTGCGATTACAAATGCGTCATCGAGAACGACATGGAGAGGCTGTTCACGTGCTTGAATGACGATGGAGGATGTGGTGTCGTCAGCTGTCGGCAGTGCAAGAAACCCGTCAGTCATTGCTTCGATCACCGACCGTATCCGCTGAACGATTCATGCAGGATCATTTACCAAAAACTTGTGCTGAGGCCGCTGAAGATAACGTCCTTGACGTGCAACACACCGTTGAGGAGGCAATGAGTTCGTCATTTTTATTCCGGGGGTAATGCAAATGCTAACCGAAACCGCGTTTTTAGCTAAAGCGCTCATTCGTAACTGCCCAAATTGTCAACGGCAGTTTCTCAAGGTGCGAGTGACAGTATATTTGGACTCAAGAGGCATTCTAAACGCACTTGTAGGAAAATGGGTGCAATAAGATGACATGCACGAACTGTGGGACATTGTCGTGTTATATCTGCCGAAAGAAGATTAATGGGTATGACCACTTTAATCAGGTTCGTTGCCCGTGCGCCTACCATGGGATCATTCCTGATACCAGCCTTTACAGCAACCTGGACAGGCATCACAGAAACCAAGCGGCAAGGTATGATTGAATGAGTTTACTGTTGCCAACTTGAAGAGTAACTTCCAATAATAGTGTCCACTGTGGGACGGTCCTGGAGGTGCAGGTCCAGAGACAAGGCATGTGGAAGAAGTGAATCAGGCTCGTGATCAAGCCCTTGCGGAACTGAAGATAAAAAATCTCGACGGCGTGGACATAGACAAAATTTCGGTTGATGTACCAATAGCAGGACCGTCTCGACCAGCTATGCCCGCCCCAGTACCTCGCCCATGGTTGGAAGCCCCTGTTTTCCCTCAGAGGCCTCCTATCAACCGGCCAGCCCCACGTGGAGTTCCCCCTCCCCTCCAGCCGCCAATCCCGCGTGTAGTTCCCATTCAGCCGCCGGTCCCGCATGTAGTTCCCGTTCCCCTCCAGCCGCCGCCAGCCCCACGTGTGGCTCCCGTTGCGCCCCAGCCAGCGCCGGTCCCTGTATTACAGCATTACCGTGGTGGTTTTGGCGCCGACCCGTATTTCGACCCATATAACCTTCTACCCCTTCCAGCGAACTTCAATGCGTACCAACCCCTCTTCGCTCCTCAAGCACCTCTTCCATTACCGCCGGCTATAGCAACCATTCCACCCCCGGCCATTCACCCTGTTGTTGCCCCCCGGCCTGTTCACGCGAGGGCTAAGAGACGAAGACCGAGAGACTATGCAGACCTTGGGAATAGGGCAAATCCATTTATGTGATACGTCTTCTACGTCTGACATCTCTCACGTCGTATCGGGAGTGCTTGTATTGTGAAGCTACGTTGCCTTCGCAGGGTATAGCTTGATGGGATACTGATAGCTTTCGACGATTACCTGGTATCGGAATAGCTCGGTTTCCCAAAGTCTCTTATGCTGATGAGCGGACACATCTAACTGCGTTGAAGAAATCTTGAATATTGTGTACAGTGTACATACATTATTAGCAACAGTCTTCAACCGATTTTATTTTATTTCATATTTCATCAGCGCTACGCGCCACCGGGGAGGGACGGGGAGACCGTACCGTCAGAGATCACAAAGGCGAATAACGCCACCCGGGTTTCGGGGTGTCTCAACGGGGGGACCGGCCACCACAGTAGTTTCCTGACCACATTTGGAACGACAACCACATACGACTCCTCATCCTCCTTGATCCTCAACCTCGACCCCTCTAACGGGCGCGGCACTCAGCCAGTCACAGCCGTCAGCCGCCACCGTCAGCCGTCCCCGACCACTATTACGCCCCGACACGGACGATAGCCGAGAGCCGATGCTCTTAACTGAGCTTCCAGACGACGTCTTGCTTTTCGTTGCGCGTCATCTGTTCGTATTCGACCTTTTCAACTTGTCTCTGGTGCGCTCTCCCGTCGACCCGAACCCACGTTTCCTTGGCACCTCTGACGGCGCGCCAATAGACCTGTAAAATATTCTATTACCTTGCCAAAACCTCTGCGACGTATTGGCGTCATGCGGTCGCTCCAGCACATCTCCCGAGAGTGGCGAGTTTCTCGGAGTTCACCGCACAAGAGCTTGCGAATGCGGCAAAGAGATACCAGTACTTTATAGCCGACTTGCTTTACGGTGTTCCAGTTATCGGCAAGACGGTCACATTCGAATATATGGCCCATAGCAGCGCGATGGCATCGGCACCTGGAACGCGATGGCTCTTCACAACCTCGACGGCTAATCACCCTCGGTCCGAATTACAAGGCCCTAAATTGATCACGGTTTTATGTATCGATCTCTGGACGGGACAGGTCATTGGCAGTACCGATATTCTATGGGAGAGAGATGATCACCTGCTCCATCTAAACGCTCAGGCAGTCGACGCAGACAAGATCGTCCTCTCTCTCGCTAATTTAGGCGCAAAGTAGTACGTATCTTTCCTGGCAACTTGCGCTCTGAAATTCAATCATAGCTCCCAAGTGAACGTCTTCTTTTCTATCAAGTCAGGTTGTTCGAGGGAGAGGCAAGATTGGATGCGGCGTTCCAACTCCTGAAAGAGGTTGTATTGCCTTTAGATGGAATTCGGCTCCGTTACATTGTGGATGGCGATTATGCTGCTCTGCAAAACCGCTCGCGAACAGAACCCGGATCGGATACAATTACTCTCCTTATCTTCAATTGGACTAAGGAATGCCCTTCTTGGTTTGTGTATCGTCCGCCGGTGCGTGTGGTTTCTATCCCTCCTGTTCCCAGATTGACATGCGGTGATAGCAAGGGTACCGCTTGCGACATTGGACGATCTCTAGAGGGTGTCTACTTACATTCCTTTCCACGAACTTGGGGCCGAATCCTGAGTTGGTTGCTCATCGTATTATAGAAGGTCGAGATGGCAAGCTCTCATTGGACGGCTACCCCTTGGGATTACCCCTCCAGCACCAGGGGCCTGCTCTCGCCACACCTCTATTAGCCACGGCTCATGTCGACGATTACAGCTTCCCGCGTCCGACGATCCAGGCGGTGCTCTGTCAGCGATCCTCTAACTACCATCCGTCGCGGGACAGTCCATTAGGGACTATGATTCATTACTACTCTCTGCCGGTTGGTGATGACCTTTATATGTCTCACTCATGCCTGGTGGAGAAGGACATCGAGTACGTAGCCTACCGACAAGGCATTGTATGGGCGGCAACAGGTACCACTCTGCAGTGTCACTTTGTCCATTCCGATCTCGACGTGGCACCATTCAATGTATGTAAAGCGCCCCAGCCATCCATCATCCAGTTTGATGCGGAGGCCGGAGTAGTATGGCACTATCCTGTCCTCTCCACGGACACAGCATCACCAATTCGACGACAGGTTGTCGTGAGATGGTATTGCTAATAAATATAATATTACTAGCTCTACATATGGAGTAGAAACGGCAACAGCCACCGGTCTTTCCTTGGCGAGACCGGTGATTTCATCAGTTCCGTCTCATTTGTTATTCCTCCGATGTTATCGCTTACAGTCGGTGACAGTTGAACAGTCCAAGCATCCTGATACGTTGGATCGCTGTGAGAAGTGATTCACAAACCATTCACCAAAAGTTCTACGTAAGGTCCAGATTGCATAATATACTATATGTCCAGTGCAAACGATTGAGAGCCACCGGGAAGGCCAAGGAGCATATCTCTGCACATTCTCGTGGCCAAGCGCCAACCAAGGTGGTTGAGACCTACCACAAAACCCCATAAATTTTGAATATCCTGTGAGCCAACATTACTCTTTACTCGCAGCTGGACTATGTGGAAAGCCATGTGGCAACGAGCACTTCTAAGGTAAACACTACTTGTGACAGTGCTGATCAGGCGCCGCTCGCCACGGCCAATCCTTTCTCCTATATACTCGGCTAGGTCTCGGCCTGACACTTACCGTGACAGCAATGGGAAATGATTCCAGCTTTAATTAATAGTTTTGGCGGTAGCCCGCGAAATTCTTTATCGACAGCTCTCACGCTTACTGGGCATCCGAGAAGCGGCACAATCATACGACCTTCCGTTACACGCAATGGCGCGGATACGATCTCGTGGATCGGAAGTCTGGCGATCCCGAATTGGGTTCATCCTTCATGTTTGTGAGAGGAGCCGGCCAGCTACAGGTAGATCGTTCTACCTTGTAATTGAAAACTGATCGAGAATGCGATCCGGGCTTCGCACCAGGTGCTTTGTGCGCTTTGTGTAGTAGCATGTCAATCTCCTCTGAGCGCCCCTGAAGAGTGAGTACCTTGTAGAGTTCCTACATATACTGGCAGTGCACTCCCACTCCCGTACGCCCGCACTCCCACTCGCACAGCAAAGCTCAAGCTTCAACATCCCCCTCACACCAAGGCCACCAACGTTTCCCTTTGCTGGTGGAACCAGACATGTCGGGCGATGGACTTGCATTCACTTTCACCAAGGGTATTCGTGCAGGAGTCTGTGTCAGTAGTCTTCTCGTTTCTAGAGAATGAGAAGCTGACCCACCTTCCAGGTCATGGCCACCATAGGGGCTCTCGGGACCTTCACAATCTTTCTTCTACTTATCCACCTGATTTATGTCACCCTTACTCCGATTGTTTCCAACTTTCAATATTCCCTCTCAAGAAGAGGTTCGCGTCCTGCAACCACTCATTTTGCAGACCGGAGATTCATTTCGGTGTGACCTACTTATCTTCTTCCAGTATTACAAACAAGGAATTAACCATTTATAGGACAACCCACCTAATACCCCGCCCGTCACTCCTTTAACCCAATCTCAAGGGCGCTGGCAGACGGCGCCAGAGGAGCGCATGTTTCTCCCTATGCAACTGGGGTTGGTACTTCCCTTTATAAATATGTCTATATTCATTGATCAGCATTGCTGCAGACTCTTCATCATTTGCCTCTTCTTGTCCGATTTCGTGCAAGCTTTGGGAGTTCTGATTCAAGCACGGTGGGCCTATCTTGGAGGGATCGAAGATGGAATGGCTTGTTGGATGCAAGCTGGTCTGGTTACCTTTGGAGATGTCGCCAGTGGAGTGTGGTGAGTTGACCCCCGCTTTGCACTCATAAGGGCTTCCATGACGGGGTTCTAGGAACGCGATTATCTCTGTCCATACCTTTTCCACGATTTGCCTTGGGAAACGAATGGGCACTCCTATGCTCCTCATCACGCTCATTTGCGGTTGGTACGTTCTGTTGCATCTGTTATTTCCTTTGTTTAGCAACATGACCTCTCTTCAGGGCCTTTCCTATTATGGTGACTGTCATTGGGGCAAATGTTATAGGGAAGGATATAAACAAAGGGCCATACTACGGTGTGGCCGGAGCTTGGTGCTTCATCACCAATGCATACGGCCTCGAACGAGCGTTGCTGCATTACTTGCCCGTGCGTAACTTAAGTGGTCGCCACGAATGAGTGTTAACATCGAGTTGTTAGATGCTGATCGCGGCCATTATCATTACGCTGATGTATATTCCAGTCTGGCTTACGCTTCGTGGGAATCTGCTGATAACACCAAGCCAATCCGGGTACCAATTCACGTTCCGAAAAACGTCCCCATCCACCACCACTGGATCTAGCCAGAGTGGGAGCAATTCACCTCAAGGGAATCTTCGTAGAATTGCGAGGAAGATGTTATGGTACCCACTGGCATACAACATTACCCTCCTTCCCATCTTAATCTGCAGGTTCATACAGCTGAATGGTACCACCATTTCTTTATCCGTCATCCTGGCGTGCATCACATTGCTTTTCTGCATGGGGATTAGCAATGTGTGTATCTACTTCTTCACTCGCAATTTGGGTGGGAGACCATGGTTTACTAGACCATTGCTAGCCAATCGGGACAATATGGAAATATTTGTGGAGAGGACTACGATCAACGAAGTGGGACTCACTCCTGGTGGTGACAATGGCCGAATACGGGATAGAACGACCCACTTCAAAGGCTATTCTTCTCCATGGAATTCAGACGTGATAACGATCTCTCCCCATTATTCTAGCCCCTCCTCTGGGGTAACATTCCTTCCCGACAGAGGGACGAGGGACATAATAGTTAAGCAGGAAGAATCGCCATCGCCAACACCTACAAAGGTCTGTATGTTTTCATAGGTAGAAGCCCCTGAGTGCTGAAAACCGTCCTTAGTTCGAATTCCTCCACACCCTGATGTTCAAACCTCGTGCTCCCCTATCGCCCGATTCACCAAATCCGGACCATGGCGGGGTCCGACTAGAGCGCATAGGCACTTATAACGATAAGAATGACCAGCGGACATTTCAGGATACCTTAGAAACCATCCATAGTGTGACAACGCACGATGGTAGCTCTGTCTAGTCTATATTAATGTAATCGAGTGTGCATCGACTCACGCAGAGAGATTGGATAGCTTGTAACATCACCCCCGTGTCTGTGAGGAGTTCAACGTCACTGCAGGTGGGTGACAAAGATATCACAAGTTTCGCCTCACCTTCTCGAGCCAGTTTTGCAGCCATCATGAAATGGGCTAGCACGTCCACATTCGTCCACTGGGTGCTCACGCTGCTCGTTGTTCCCGTATACGTGCGGTCTATCCCGTCCGAACAGCAAGTTATCGCGGCGGAGGCTGCGTTGCGATATGAAGGCCTCACCCATGAGCACTCTGGGGAATTGCGAAGGTATGAGTCGAACCGTGAACTTTTGCGACTCCTCCATGTAAGTCGTGTGCCGATTGGAAATCGGAATCGCCAGGCGCTTACGACTGGAATTCATACGATTCTCCAGGATCTGGACGTCGATGTCTGGGCATCGACACCTGCATATATCGATGCATACTTTCCGAGCACACTCGACTCCCACGCACGATTGACCTCATATCCCTATACGATTGTTCCTCTAAATGTCCCATCCGTCCTCGAAGCCTCACTAAGGGACGCCAAAGTCTCTCCAAAGCCGTTGGTGTTTTCCGACTTGAAGTCGTTGAACAGCACATTCCATGCAGATTACCACGCTTCCGACGATATATCGACTTTCCTCCATGAACTAGCAAGCGCATTCCCAGAGACTACCTCCTTGTTCCATATGGGCAATTCTTTTGAGGGGCGACCGCTCGAAGGCGTCAAAATTGCCAAGTCAAAGCATGGGAAGCACCGTCGCGCGTTTGTCATATTAGGCCCACAGCACGCAAGAGAATGGGTCGCCGCCTCCACGTCGTTGTATCTCGCTCATGCATTAGCCGTTGATCCCTTGGAACAACACCCTGACCATGCCGGGTTTACCCTCGGGCACCTTCTGGATCTCTACGAATTCCATATTATCCCGAACCCTAACCCAGATGGCTATGAATATACACATACCACTGATAGGTTATGGTACAAGAACAGACAAATTGTTTCGCACGATGGAGTGATTGACTGTGAAGGCATTGATATGGACAGTAATTGGGTAGGAGCTTGAATTGAAGCGCTATGAAACCAAGTTGACGGTCTTTGCACAGGGATATAAATGGCAAAAGGCCCCGAATCCCTGCTCGCCTTCATACCCCGGCACCAGGCCATTCGAGTCTCTTGAGGTCAACGCTATCGCCACCTATATCACCAACAGACTTGGTGGACCAGGCAAGGCCGTTGCGTTCCTTGACTTGCGAGCATATGGGCAACTTCGTGCGTTTGTTGGCGTTCGATTACTTTTGAGTATGCTAACACGTACGACAGTCTCTACACCATATTCTTATAGTTGCCAGGTTTACCCACGTGATGCGGAGGATCTCATCGAAGCCGCATTGGGAGCCGCTCAAGCAAGTTTCAAAGTTCATGGACATCAGTTTACCACAGGTCGGCTATGTGATACACTGTACAGGTATGTAATCCTCTATTGACGCTGGTAGAATTTCCTAAGTTTGAGTATATTCAGTTCTTCAGGGAATGTCATCGACTGGACATATGCAAGCGAACGAATCAAGTACTCGTATGCAGCACATCTTCGCGATACAGGCGTTTATGGATATTTGATACCCAAAGGTTTGTAATTATTTACCCCTTTTTGGCTTAGAGCTGCACTGACGTAACCTAGAATATATCCGGCCAACTGGAGAGGAGACGACGGCATTAGTCAATTATCTTGCTCACTTTATCGCCAAGGATACCAAGGTGCCGTATCCTCTCCGACATGTATTCTTCCTGCGGGTTATTAACGAGCTGCTTGTAGTCTCTCTAACGCCAGACTGAGGTCGTGAAGAAACACGTGGTGACCTGCTGAGGAACTCTCATGGCTCACCATTGTAATATTATGGCACCCTATGCAATTCAGAGCATAAGAACGCGATATTAAGTAACCAGCTAAATTTCGTGTTTGGTCTGGCCCTCTCGGTTTCGTCGGGTTTGGCACGGGGATCTGTGACAATTAGCCAAAGGATTCAACGAATATTCAATGGTTGATCCAACAGCATATGTGAGAGTTGGAAGAGCCAGATCCTACAGATTCAGCTAGCGTGCTGAGCTGAAGCCCGGCGGGATTGTACTACACCGTAAATAACTTACCAATTATGGAAGCATATATGGTCAAATGGTACAACTGTCGAAAGGGAGAGTGGAACTTGGAGTCGCTGAACTTCGACCTAAAATCACGTGTAATATCGGTAAATGAGGCCAACGGGTCCGGCCGGGTCCACTTGATCCGGACCCGTCCGCTTGAATCTTGGATCCTGCACCCCACCACCTCAGCCCACAGCCTACAAGGAAAGCAAGCGACGCAACCATGGACTCGTTCAGTTGGTCTGACTCTTTCAGGGCCACTCTCGGTTCTTGTCTCCCCTGTCTCAGTCGCAGCATTGATTCAGACGATGAACTCGACCAACAGGCTGGCCGCGGAGGTCCACGTTCTGCGCGCGAAGAGCTGGAGCGACTCCTCGATGAACCAATGACCGACCACGAAGCTGAAACCATGTCGTTACATTCGAACGTCGGAGGTGTACGGCGCAAGAAGCACAAGCGAAAAACGCACAAACGCATACGTATATTCGGCGTTGATCTCTTCGGAAGGCGACCAGTACCTGCCGAGGAGGATGAGGGAGGTGCGGAAGGGCCTATTAGAGGGTCCAGAGCGCGTACCATTTCCACGTCTACCCTCGATTCAGACGCGGCACCTCTTGCTGATGACGCTATAAACGACTTTACCGCGAGAGCGCAACGAAGATGGGCTCCTGATGTCACAGATGAGCAATTGGCTGCTGAGGAGGGAGCTGAACGTAGGCGGCTTGAAATGGAGGGACGCAGAGCTCGGCGTACGGAAAGACGAGAGTTGAAAAGGCTCGCCGAGATGGGTAATTTCAACAACCATCAGAATCTTGACGAGTTTGAGGGATTCGTCGGTAGTGGGAGTGGGGTATCGCCTGGCGCGGATGAGTTTGGGCCGTTCGTGGATAGCCAGGCCAGCGAGCTACCAACGCAACACGAACAGGAGGATGAAGGGGTAGCCGATTTCGATGCTGCGGCATATACCACCAAGCGCGGAGCCGGGCAAATTGGTAGCCCCCATTCTCGAAAGCATTCGCGCACTTCGGCGTTATTGTCAGCAGAAGGCGACCGACGTCGAACACCTGTTTCTAGTACACCTGTAACATCTACCAATTTCGAAGGCCAAACGACGCCCGTCCCCAAAGCCCAGAAGTCTAAACGACGGAAATCGGACGCGCTCTCGGCATCAAGCGCTACTAAATCTGGAAGCTCGAATCGCTCTAAATCACTCCACGGTAGCACACCGTCGACGTCTTTGCGATCACCCAGTGTGCCACCTTCACCTTCAGTTCAAGTTAAACCACAGCCCGAGGCAGAGTTCGAAGGTTAGCGATGCTTTTTCTGCCTGTCTTCCATATTCTAACAGAGTTTCTGATAGGCATACCAGGTGGACGCTTCACTGCGCGTGACTTACTACCTCCCAGCGCAACTAGGTCAAGCTTCCCTTCGACAGGGTTAGGTGGGCCGCGACGTCCTAACTCGGGGCTCGGGGCGAGTGCTGGAGTGGCTCTCGCGAACCGAGGCGACGCATAACTTATCAAAAGGTCAACCAACTCGCATTTACTGTACCAACACACCCACACCTATGTCCTTGATGACCCAAGTCTTTGATTCATCTGTTGGTTTAGCGACTGTTGGACTATTATCTCCTCCTTTTGCTGATGTCAAACTCTTGGAGAACCATGACATCCGACGTACTATCCGTACTTTCATTTGTGTTTCACTTAGCCACCTTGTCTGACATAATTCAAGACCCTTCACGAACTACTGCACAGGAGACAGCCGCAATGAAATAATATAACGAGGTCCTGGTCATCACAATCACGATGGTTCATTTTGCTTTAGTAGAGCTCCACATTACGCCAGCATCCTATTGATCAACTGCTTCACTCCTGGCATCCAGACGGTAATGTCATCACCGCCATGTGCACCTTTTGTGAGCATGTCTAGATGGATCTGTAATGCGAGTTGGGGGTTTCGCTCTTGGAATGCTGTGTGGATAATTGATTTGTGCGACTCGCGAGCGGTTTCGGACTGCGCACCTTGATACAAGCCAAAGAGCTGTTCCACCACAGACATGGAAAGCGTTGCGCAGTTGAGGGAATCGAACAGTATGTTAAGTCGGCGTTCGGTATCCTCGGCTACCCGTTTCGCCTGCAACATCGCTAGGATCAGCACCTTCAGTGACCGAAAATAGAGGACGCACCCCAGTGGCTTTCAACCTGTTCAACTCATCCGTGAAGAGCTGATAAATGGGCTTCACAGAATCGGGAATATGGGAACGATCTCCGGGGGCTAGTCCACGGTCAGTATTTACTCAATGGACCCTCAAAGCAAGGGCTCACGATATTTCGGTCCTGCTGGTTTTGGTGGAGGGGCTGATTGAGCAGGAGGGGCCGCCTGGACAGGCGGAGGAGACGTGGAGGTCGCTTCTGGTGGAGCGTAAGGGCTACCACCAGGGGCCGCAAGTGGAGGCGCCGCTCGGACGGTTGGTGGTGCTCCGGCCGCCCTTGGAGGCGGCGGAGCGCGATGGGCCGGGGGCGGTGGAGTCGAGAGTCCCATCCCGCCGGATCGTGGAGGTGGGAAGGGTCCTGGTTGGGCAGTTGCATGTGGTGGACCATATGGGCTTGGTACCGCATTCAAGGGGGGAGGAGCGTAAGGGCTTGCTGCTGGAGGTGGTGGAGGCAGCCCTCCTGAGGGTCCCACAGACCCCGGACGAGGGGCGTAGGGACCGGTAGCCAGTGGTGGCGCAGCCGAAGGATGACCGGCTCCGTACCCGACACCTGGAGGCTGGTGTGGAACAGCGGCAGGGGGTGGGTGCGAACCTGCAGGAGCCACATTAGCCGGTGGTGGAGAAGTCCCTATTCCACGGCCGGTTGGTGGGAGAGTACCAGCTCTAGGCGGGGGTGGCACCGAATGACCCGCCGCAGATCCTGCCCTTGGAGGTGGAGGGACACCGATAGGCATGTGCTGTGTCTGCTGCATGTACGAGGGAACACCAGGGGCAGGCGGTGCATTCGAATATGGACTCGGGATAGCTGGTCGTGACGCCGGCGCTGAGGGCTTCCTATCTGCGACGATGGGTGCATCATTCCAGCCGGAAATGTCTTTTCGTTGTGCCGCTGGAAGTGGAACAGTCGCATTGGAAGGGGTCGGCACGCTACTAGTTGGTGGAGTATTTCCTGTATTGAAGAAGCCAGGAGGAGGAGGTACCATAGATGCCGGAGGTGCATTCGGACCAAGAGTACGACCATACGGAGATTGGTATGGCGCATATCCGCTGCCGGTCGCACCACCATAACCATTCGAGTATGGTGCTAGAGGGACTGAGGTAGGCGCACCTCCTAAGGGAGCATACGGCGTGGGACCTGAATAAGGGCTGGGTGGAGGTACGCCATAGCCATATGAGGGAACCGGCGGCAATCTCGATACATTTTTACTAGGGACTGCCGGAGCCGAGGTCAAGGTAGCAGCAATGGGCCGTTGTGCTGGCGCTCCCTGACCAGCTGCGACAAGCAGTCTCTCCCTCCCGATATCGAATACATCCTCCTTGTCATCTGTACCCTTGTAGTCCTTCGGGGTCAAAGCGAGGTACTTCACAGCCAGGTCCATGAGCCCCTGAGTCGCCAATAGATCCGCGTACTCGAAGTACCGGTCATAGAGAGAAGCAAGCTTATGTGTCCTCGTTCCAGTCTTTGCCACGACCTCTAAGGTGGTAGGTTGCTCCATCTCGGTATCGACGTACTTGACGGCCGCACGGAAAATGGTGACCTTTTCGATAAAGTTTTGAAGGGCTTCAGCGTGAACTGTGTATCGAGAGACACTTTTCGCGTCGGCACCCGCGGCTTCCTCTTCTTCCGCCATTTCCTCCACCCAGATGTCGACGACTTTCTCGAGCCTGCCGGCGGCGAGATAACACAGCGTAGCATGCTTCCTCAAATGCTTAGCTTTGCCTTCCGCGTCGTCCACGCCACTGGTCTTGACCAAGTTGCCCTGAAACTCCAACCTCAATCCCAGCTGTTCAACCAACGTCGCAAACTCGTCGGATGAAGCATATGTGCACAAGATAACAAAGATCACCTGCCATTCTTTGAGATCGGCATTCTGGACGATATTGGCGAGGTCATTGCCAACGATCGATTGGAAGAGACGGAGGTATGGCAGTGAGATGGTGCGACGTTCAAAATAAGCGGCCTGAGTTTTCTTCAATAACTCTGGTCCACCTTTGGCCGCGAGTAAGATGGCATCACTGAATCGCTCCGCAGAGAGGCAGAGGGTGACAGCAGAATCGAGATCTCCCAAGACCAATGCTTTGGTAATGAGGTGATCGATGTTGGATTCTCCATCAGGATAGATCTTGAACGTGTGGCTCTTGAGCACTTCGGAAGGTGCAACCGACGAGAACGGCGAGCCCTGTGTCGCAGCCGTGGATGATTCGGCAGGAGGATCTACGTGTGGAACACGGAGGTGGTCGGGGATGGCACTATGAATAGGCCCGAGAGAGCTAAAGAAATCGGCAGAGGCATCTCCAGCAGCGGGAGTTCCAGTAACATCATCTCCAAAGAGCGAGCTGCTTTCAGTATTCACTGCCTCGGTTGATGCCGCCTCCGGCGTCTTGTAGGAAATAGAAGTTCCGGTCTCTTCAGCGGGTGGGGGCGGTGATTGTGCGAGCAATTGTGCGCGAGACTGCCCTTGAAGTGCCTTGACAGCTTCCTCGACCTGTTGAACGGTCTCATCCTTGGAGAAACCGAGAAGGGCGATGAGCCCAGCTTTTGAAGATGTGTCGAACAAGCTTGCGAGCGCCGACCAGGTGGCAGCGGTATCTTTATCGGAACTACGAGACTCGCTGTTCGCCTTAGCGAGGGAGGCGAGAGCAGCGGCATCACCAGAAGCGTTCTCGAGCTTCTTGGCCTGCGAAACGATGTTGCTCTCGGTGACCACCTTGTGAATATGGACTGAGCTGCTCTGATTCTGGCCTGATGCACCCGGGAGATTGTTGACTGTGACGAGGGTTCCACCATAGCCAAAGGTAGCAGATATGGGGCGGTGTAACCATTTGGGGGGCTGCTTCAAGCACAGAGAGCTTTCGAAGTTCTGGTGATAGCTGGGGTTGAAAATATCATCCGAGGAACTGGCTACCGGCGGCTCTGGAGCTACTTCCTGCGCCGATTGCAGAGAGTGAATCCCGATGCTACCGTCAAACGAAGCGACTGCCAACAAATCGGGATTACGCGGGCACCATTCCACTTGGAAAACCCAGTTCGACGCAGCAGGTGCCTTTTCGCATATCAGAAGGAAAACGAACCTCTAGTCGTATAAACGTACCTCGCAGAGGATCTCTGCTGTGTCAGGGTTCCAAGCCAAGGTCCGCTGGTCCTTACCGCAAGAAAGCAGGAGATTTGCGTCCTGCTTGCACCACGATAATGAAAGGATACCTTTGTCGTGACCGTTCAAGATCTGAACAGTCAAAAGTTAATCACCCGTCGATACAAGGTAGGACGGTATACACCTTTTCAGGGGCGCGAGCATTTCGCAAATCCCAAAGCATGATGATAGGTGAAACGTCGTCCTCTGATGCTGTGACAAGACGAGTGCTCTGAAGCCGACAAGTGTGAGCAACGGCTCAAGGAATTGGATGAAACCGACATCGTACATTGTCAGGATGCCAAGCAACGGCACTTTGTCCCCTTCGGTTGGTTTGCATAGGTCCACTGGTGCTGGAATAGGTGAGCGCGACGACTTCTCGTTTGCCTCGTAAATCCCAGACTACAGTATAGCCAGTGCTGCTGGACGATCCAAGGATTTGCTGTGCAACGCTATTCCACGAAAGAGAGGTAATCTCATCCAAACGAGTGCTGCGGCCGCCTGGGCTATAAGGTGTCGAGGGATCTTTCAAGTCCCAGATCCAAATCTGAGAACAACACAAGAATACAGGTCATTAGGAGCTCGAAAGAGTGCCTTGAAAGATATTGAGAGGTGCCTTCAAGCCTCACTGACCTGACCATTCGATGCGCCAGAGGCAAGCAGGTTTTTTGCGACAGGGTTGAAATCGAGACCACGAACAGGTCCATCGTGGCTTTTGTTCTTCATAATAAGAGAGTCCGAAGGGCTGGAGGAGTGTCATGACGATATGTGTGCCACGAAATGCTCGTTGCTCACTCGTCATTGGCGAGAATCTTAGTGGGATCCCAGAGAGCGACCTCGCCACTCTCCATGCCAGCTGCCAGTAGGCCATGAGGGTGAGGAGCCTCAGCGGCACCCCAGGCGAGTCGATTGAACCTGCACATCGTCATCGCCACGGTCAACGGGGGAGTAGCGACGAGAGGGCACACCTGGCATCGACAGAGACCGAGGCTGAGGGCGAAGGGTGACCGTCGCTGCCAAGGTCGTACTCTGCGCGATCGAGAAAGTTTGGGGTCCATATTTCGAGGCGGGACTCGTCTGAGAAGGAAGCGTCGAGAGCGCCAGCGACAGTACCAGTAGCGAGCTGTGGGAGATGTGCAGCGGGCGACCAGGCGAATGTCGATGTCCTGTGAACTTCCTTGAGCTTCATCCTTGCCACGTCTGGTTCCAAAGTTTGTATTCCTTTGTTTTCAGCCCAGTCGCTAGTCGTGCCCCACCTCTTTTCCGAGCCCGAAAGTTATCGTATGGAACATTCTCTTTGCAAGCACCGAACATATCATAGCGTTGGTCGTCGTGGAACCTAGGCATACTGAACCGCATCCACTAGCTGCGATCGACCTGCGACATTTTGTGGCGCTTGGAGATATCAAGGTTCTATCTTGCAACTCACCAGGTGATTCTAGAGTGATTGCTATAAATAAGATCGATCGTCGTCGGCAATACGTGGGTCAACCATTAGTCAAAGTCCGTCGTCAAAACACATGGAACGAAAGTCGAAACAACACGTCGTTTCATACTCATTTGCCCAGCTTGCGGGTACAAACCCTCCGGTAACTACACAAATTATTGATTGAGTAGACCTTGGAAACCTCGAACGCCTTGCTTCCACGGCTCTTAGCCACGGCTGCTCATTAACCCCCAGGCAGTCTCTCCACCTACACCACAACCAGGACATATGGATTTCCCCCACCTTGCAACACTGTCGCCCTTTAACTACCTGCTATGGGTCCCTGGTCAGCCTCTTATTGTGCCTCCGACTGTGGCCACCTGCGTGGCTTATGGAAGCTTGATGTTGTTCACCTTCTGTGATAGTTTATCGTCGGAGGCAATTTCTATCATCGAAGGCATTTGGTGCTTTGAGATCGATCCCCTACGTAGCGGTGTGGATTCTGGAATCCACAAGCCCGGTAGTCAGGTTATTTGCCACGACCAAGCCCTTACTCTCTTTCCGGGACTTCGTAACACCGCCCATTTCTTCTGTGGCGGACCCTACGAGCTTCACCCACAGCAAGCCCCAACACCCTTTCAAGTGCCCCAACTAAGTTCATCGGTGTCGACTTCATGCCAACACTATGTTGTCCCTTATAAGTATGGTATTCAACTGGGTCGCATTCCACAGTACGTGCACGAACACCTGCGCAACGCCCACTTTATCAGGCTGTGCTATTATGGATCAGCAAGTCTTACTAACAACTCTTGGTGATCATTCGTTCGTCCTAACCCTTCTCTAGAATGCGGAAGATCTGAGCACCCTCTCAGATATCACGAGTTTTGCAGGATGAGCAATCTTCCACTCTGATGAATGTCGACCGATCCCCAAGACGCCCATTGAGCGATTGCAAGCTGCGCGCAGCCTTTTAAGAGTGGTGTTGAGAGTACCCTTATTCATTTACCTGAGATTACCTTGATAATTTGGAGTGATCCTCACTCTGGTATTGTTGACGACGGTTCTCCAGGTGGCCCCAATGCTCGCGCTTATCAAGTTTAGGACAAAACAGTCCAGGGTCTAGCACTTGATTTCGACTTTCACAGGATCCCTTAAATGAGGTGATGCACCCCGTTCACCTGTCTCTGGCGTCGACCCCTACGCTCAACGCACTTGATACAAGCGCTCCCTGATCCTGATTCGACATGGTAATAAGAGTACACAAGCCTCCGCTCTAATCAAAGACTTGATGCAAGCCTCTAAACGAGAGTACGATGCCCCGTCCCAACGACGCGGTTGTTTGGCGCGGGAGCGTTGTGGCAAAAATCGGGAACGGCGTATCTAACGTAGCTGATGACGGAATACAGGACGCGGTCGATACAGCTGATTCGATTATGGACACTGCTTCTGGTTCTGTCTTGAACTTTGTTAAGGCAGTCGGTGGTGACACGTCTTCCAATTGAGCACGAGTCGGTGTTGGCCTCATTTTGGTACTAACATTCTTCAGCAAGGACATCAAGAACATTCATCCTCATTAATATCAAACAATAATACCCTATTTTCACTGAGTCGACCAACTGCCCGCCTGGAGGGACCTTCTTGGCCCTGACGCGCTCCTCAGTGTTAAGAATTCCCGTACAAGACAGGTCAAACCTCATGCTGATTTCATTCTCAACGCCTCTATCATGCCTCCGCAGTTTGACGACCATGCCTTCACAGCCTTTCTGGGAGCGCCAGTTCCACATTTGGCTCTGTTGCTATCACCGAGGATACTTTTAGCTCCTGTCATATCCTATTGAAGCAAGGATTACTCAATGTCGGCTTCCCCGGGTAAAGTACACTGCCAATCACTATAAGGCAGTTCTTGACGGCGCTTTTCTGTCAGCATTCTCATCCTTGGCTTCCACTGAGTTTGAATGCTCTCGTTCAAGTCTCCCTGGAAGCTGCCGCAGACATCCCCGTTGCTGCGAATGTCAAACCACGACAAGTTGAGTTTGTATTAACAAGGGCAAGGGCCCTGCCGATAGAGAACACCAAGGAGCTCCACGGAATCAAAGCTGGAGGCTCAGTCGATATCACAGGTTGGGTGGGGCCCATCACCCCGCGCATGGACATTGACGTCGAGATCCTCAATGGAGCAGCAAAGAGAATCGTGTTTGACAATAGAGACTATCAAGGGGACTGAATATGAGCCTTAAGACGATGTGACGTTATCCCCCTGGTGAAGGTTTCTTGGGTGATCTTCCCGATCTTAGCCTGAGCGCGACTTCTCTTAGTGGACCTATCGAAATGGACTCAGGTGTCGGCATTAACGTTGGTGCTAAGGCTGGTCTGGGTGAGTTTCCTTAATCCCAATAGAAACAGCCCGCTCACCTGCATCCCTTCTCCTAGACCTTCCTCCAAGGCTGGGATCTCTACCCTGTTCTCCTTTCATTTAAAAATTTCCTATTCTTCGGCCCACGAACTGATAATGAATCAGTTCGAAGGTTGACTTCTCTGACAGACGTTATCCACTGGACCTGCTGTCCGTGTGATATGGAGGACGACTGGACCACACTGAGACAGGCGGTCTGACCGTCAGAAGCTAGCTCTGGCCGAGCGCCAACTTCCTGACATTTCTGTCTTGGTCTGTCCAGTCCCGGCGGCGCTCGAAATCGACAACGAGACCCTGTGAGTCGCTGCTCCACCTCAGTACCCGCACCACCCGCACCATCCATCCTCCACCACTTGGCTGTATTTGGATCTTGTGCCCACACTAAGTTTGTGAGCCTGCCTCTGCTGTACCGTTGTATTGAATGAAATTGTATTGAATGAAATTGAATGGAATTGTATATAATTTGAAGGTGCTATTACTAACGTGAACGAAGGTTGTGCAGCTAGTTGCATTGCGTATGCACGAGACGCGGGTGGACGCTGGGTCGTGGGTGCGGAGACAGGATGGAGACAGGGTTTTCATGGTACCTCAACAATGAAGCCACGTATTCTCGAAGAGTCATATGTCCTAGCCTTAATGGAAGGAAGTGCGTCTGCGATGAGTTTGAAATACGCGACTTTTTCCACGAGCTGTTACAATTTCAGCTGGACACCTTACTGCATCGAAGACTATACACTTACTGGAATCCCGTTTCTGCCGGAGGGGCTTGGTAATGCAATGATGAGAGTTTCAGAGATTCCGTCAGTCGTGTCTTGCAGACCTGTCAGCGGATGCCCCGGTAACAAGCGTCTACGAACCAGGATACACGAACTTCCACCTCGCAATCCCTCTGCCACGCCGCGTTCGACCTGACTTCTTGCCCTCGATCGGGACTTCCCCAGTCCAATCGGTGGGTGCGGGCAGTAGGCGGACCCCGTGTAAGGCCGTCCGTCTCCCATCGATTGTGTCATGCAATCTCCGTAGTACACAGTCCCAAATACCGAAGGACACCAAGGCAAGGATTCGTGGGCGATGACGTGCGACTCTGTTGAAAATCGATCAATGAATAAGGGTACATGTAATATAGGGTAAACGAATTTCCTCTCAAGGAGTGATTGAACGCTCTCGAGTTTCTCCTGCAACGTGAGATTCGCCTCCCCAGACGTCGGTCTCTGGACGAGGTCCGTCAGCCCGAAATTATGAGTAGATGGCATGTCAATTCCATTCTGGGGACGTAACAGCTTCGATGTAAGACCTAAGCGGTTGTCAGAAAGACCATTACGGACGGCAAAAATGAACTGACCAGAATCATGGAGGCACCGCCAGAACATATTGTTAGGATGCCCAAAATGCAATCCTAGTTCGGATGATTTGACCCCCGGACTACCATTGAGGTTAGAGGTGCAGCCAAGAGTGGCAGTGATGACACACTTGATGCCACAAAACAAGACTACCAGATGATCACTGGACTGCCTGACTAATTAAACGGAATGAATACCATCTAGATCAGGCTTCAATCGATGCTGCAGTGGGTTGAGGTGGGCGAACAGTAAAGGGTCCTTTGAATACGATTTGCCTAGCGTGACTTTTCTTCGTTTGGCATTGGGTTTGGCAGAGGTTGTGGGGTTAGAGGGGCCTGGTGATGAGCTTCGTTTCCGAAGGGGGCTGGGCGTAGGGCATTGCGGCGAGACCGCGACAAGAGATGTGGTCGCACCGGGGTCGGGGGCCGTTCCGGGCATCTTGTGAGGTGTTGGCTCATATTTGAAGGCAGAGACGAACCCTCTGAAGCCCTCAAGGCCAGCTCTGCTGGGTTGTTGGGGTAAATCCATGGCAATGACCGGGTGAAAGTGCAGTCGCGGGTCGCAGTGTCGCGGTTCCGAATCTTGGACACGAACGCGACGGCAGTGACGATATGAGCGCGCCTGAAGCAGCTGCCACAGCGGCGCGTCCGGACGAGAGCTCCAACAGTCAAAACGGGGAGCCTGTAGAGCAGACTGTTTCACCCTCCGCACCGATTACCGAGACAGAAGTGGGCGAATACCGCGAACAAGACCGTGTTTTGCCTGTGAGTTGCTCGCCCGCTCGCTCTCGCCCCTTCGACCTTCGTCGAGCCCATTCTGACACTTGGCGACCATGTATTCCCGTCGCTTAGATGTGAGTTCACGCCCTTCTCATTTCAATGTACCGGTCGATTTGACCGTGAGGTGGCTACAGTGCAAACATCGCGAGAATAATGAAGAATGCGGTCCCCGGTACATCCAAAATCTCCAAAGAGGCGAAGGATGCCGTCCAGGAGTGTGTGTCAGAATTCATTAGCTTCATAACGTCCGAAGCGGCAGAGAAGTGCCATGAGGAGAAGCGAAAGACCATCGGCGGTGAGGATGTGCTCTATGCGATGATGATGCTGGGCTTCGAACAATATGTGGAGCCTCTGAAGATCTATCTGTCGAAAATGAGGCAGGTGAGACCGCCCGTCGTTCTTCTTCTACCCACACCGCACACCGCTGTCTTTCGCCTCTGGCGCCGTTCTTCCGATCCCCTTTGCACGTCGGGTACTGACAGTGCCCGGAATAGCCTACCGGAAGTAACCCGCCTGGGCTGGGTGATGGCCCCATGCCTGTTGATGAAGAAGCCGAGACCCCTGTGAGCTGAACGCTGTTTTGTGTTGTACAACTACACCACACTATTCCTGTTTTATCGAGTTGCCCGGTCAGAGGTGCACGTATCGCGCGGGCTAGAGCTTGCCTCAAATAATTCCCGACCGCTTGCCGTTGAATGACAGGCACACTACGCTGGCTGGTTCATTCCAGACCGGGGCACCTGGGCTCCTAGGTAATCTGACAGCGACTGCAGTTCATCTCGATTCATCCAACATCCAGCTATTACCTCGGGAAGAAGGACTTTGGGGTAGCATCAGCCCCCTAGAACCCAGTGATTGGGCGGACTCGGTGATATAGAGTCCGATGCCACCGGTCGGGGGGCGACCCCGTTGATGGTCAACTCTCATTTTAATAGAGGCACTGGCGTTGCGGCATATTGATTCATTCATTTCACCATGAAGCCCGGCTATGTCATAGTGTCTGTCTCTGAGCCCTGGGTGGGACTGAGTGGAACTGAGTGGCATTGGGTGAGATGGAGTGAATCGCGGCCAGTGGGCGTTTTGGCAAAAGGAGGGTGCGCAGTTGGCTGGAAGACCGCTGGAGGGCGCCTAGTGATGGAAAGAAGGTGTATTAAGGTGCCTTGAGGCTGCAACGGGAACCGCGAGGTGCGTCAGAATAGGCGGGACACCGGATGTGTTCGACAAGGAGCGCGAGGGACGTTCCGCTGACAGAGACGCTGAGACGTTGTCGGATGCGCATAAAACGGCTTCAAGGGGGGGATTCCCTCTCTTGCCCGCCCCCCGTTGCCTGTAGCCCTAAGCCCTCAGTCAGCGCGGTGCCAACTGCCAATCGCGAACGAAGCGCCTGTTCACATTTCCTCATTTCCTCATTTCTACATTCCTCGCCGCTTCTGTGGAGGGCGTGTTCTGACCCTTCGCACGCGTGACCCTATCCACACATCCACCTCGCCCTCTCCCATCCCAGCCAACCAACCAGCCAGGCGTTCCGTTGCTGGCTCAGTGCTTAGTTCTTCGTGGCGTCACGTCCTTATAACTCATAACCTATCTCTTAATATGCCTCTCTTTCGCCGTAAGAACTCCTCCGTTCCTCCCCCCGGTCCCCAACCGCAGCAGCACTGGGTCGCCTACGTGTATGCTCCACAACCACAACCACACCCTATGCCATCCATGTATACCATCCAGACCCCCACTCCTTACGCTCCCCATCCCACTTTCCATGCCTCGTCCGCCGCCAGGTATGGCCACTTGGGAATGCAGTATCGCACCCTGCCTCCACAGTACATTTACCAGCCCGACTCTCCTCAACACTCTATCAGCTCCCAGACCCCTCGCAAGCGTCCCCGCTCCCAATCGGGTACCCAGCCACCAAGGTCTCGAGGCGGGGATTACTCATACACCGACATCGAATTCGAGCCACCCGCCAAGCAGGGTGTCTTCAGCACCTTGGTCAACTTTGTTGCTCGTGGCCGCAGCAAGAGTCGCGGTCGCAACGAGGCGGACCCTACTGCTCGCCCGCGTTCTCGTGGCGGTTTCACCGACGATGGTCATGACCGCGGACGCGGCCGGCCCACCGACCCCCGGTACGTGGGCGGCACTCCCAAACGTCCCCTCTCGAGAGGCGAGCTGAGAGCCAAGCACGAGAGCCAGAAGAGCTTCGAGAAGGCGATGATGGACAAGCTAGAGGAGAGCTTGCAGCAGAACGTGCACCGAGCATCCTCCACCACCAAGGAGGCTCTCATGTACCAGTACGAAGCGGAAGACCGTTTGCAGCGACAGCGAGAGGAATACCAACAGTCCCAGCCTGTTCAGATTGCCAGCATGCGATCCCCTGGGCGCCACGGTGCAGTGAGTCCAGACAGTACCGCTGCCTCCCCTACGCTCCTGGCACACACCGAATTCAACGCGCGGCGCTTCTTCCAACACAACCGTAATAGCACCGACTCTGGCTACCACACCGACGCACCACCAAAGTCGAGTCGACGATCATCCATGCCACTCCAGCGCCTCGCCTCCCCGATCGAAAAATCCGCAGCCGCGCTAAAGATCCCGGAGGGTTTCTTCAATCAGCGCGGTGATCAACTCATGAACTCAAAAGGTGATGTGCTCCGCCGCCCGCCCCATCTGGAATTCCCACCGGAGTTCTCGAAATATCCACCTCCTGGCACGGGCTGGATGGACCAAAAGGGCCAGGTAAGCTATT
>Ga0307515_10000499_pt1 | contig 93792 bp, 109 predicted proteins | sample 17_EM_MG_FD_194513 | JGI IMG/M metagenome (GOLD analysis project Ga0307515, IMG submission 194513) | Populus trichocarpa ectomycorrhiza microbial communities from riparian zone in the Pacific Northwest, United States - 17_EM | ecosystem: Host-associated > Plants > Roots > Unclassified | place...
ATTTTTCATTCCCTGCCCCCAACCCCCGTGCCTAATAATCGTCTCCTCGACTCACAACCTCCTTGCATGTTGGGCGGAGCAAAATTGTCTAGGGGTTTGTATGTTAGACAAATGTTGACTCATTGTTTTTCCGGATAGTGGTGGGTGCTTACGTGCTCAAATTGGGCAGTGTAGGATCCCTTGATATCAACCAGAGGAGGGTATGCCTCAACGAGTCCACTCGACACCAGGTTGTTCAACTGTGGGCCGTGTATCAGTAACCATTGTAGATAACACGGCGATGGTAGGAACTTACCCCAAGAAGGTATTTATCTTGTCCTAAACGATCAAGGTACCGTCTGCAGAAGGGTAGAGTACCAAAGTTCTTGTTGATGACTTTGAGGAGGCGGGAGGCTGAAGTTAATCTCAAGGCAACATTTGGCGCATCGGGAATCTTTGCGTAATGAGATACTTCCATATCATCATGTACATATCCCTTTCCTGTGCTACCGAATGTCTCGATGGCAAAAGTCTCGCCTTCTTCCATCTTGGTCTGATCGTTGCCCTTAACAATCGGAATGCTCTTTCCTCCGTGAATCTGGAATGGATTGATGTTGTGGCCGTTGAGATTGCGAATCGCCTTGACTGGGTACGTGGTTCCGCCAATCTCGACTTCGTAGCTCTCCATGACTTCCTGAATGGCCGCACCAATGTCGCACATCCGGACGTCGATACCGGCCTCCTTGAGACCAGTATTTGTTGCGTCCTTCACTGCTGCCAATAGGGGATCGTATACGGGGTCAAATGTCATGGTAAAGGCACTGTCGACAATACGGCCGTTGACGTGCACACCAAAGTCGACCTTCATAACATCTTCATACTTCAAGACTGTAAATCCCACGTTAGTCGCGACACTGTCCTTCCGCAGAAGTTAATATCATACCCATCTTATTTCCGGCATTGGGAGAGTAATGCGCAGCACAGTTGTTGAGACTGACACCACACGGGAACCCCATACCGCCCAGCAAGGAATCGCCCTCCGTCAAGCCATCATGACCCGTCAGCGCTCTCACCGAGTCCTCGATACCCTCCGCGATCTCAGTCAAGGTCATGCCAGGCTTGATAGTCTTCTTTGCCCACTGCCGGACTTGTCTATGGATCTCTGAACCTTTTCGATAGTCGGTCAGGAAGTCGTTATTCATTCTATCCAAATGCCGTTTCTCCTCGTCCGTCTTCCGCTTCAGATTCTCGTCTCGGTAGTCGCATTCTTCGCCGACAGGGAAATTCTTGTTTGGGTACAGCTGGTCGAGGGGTATGCGAGGCGGACTGGTCTGAGCTGAGGCAGCTCCACCGACGGCGCCCTTCTTCTTCTTAGGCTTCTTCTTCTTTTTCTTCTTTTTGGATGCGTCTGGAGCAGGTGAGTTGTCAGTCCCATGCGCTCATCGAACGTGACTGGATGAGAATTTACATACTGGCATCTCCAGTAGGAGCTCCGTCGTCCTCATCCCCCGAGTCACCTTCGACGTTGCAGCTACCGTTGGCAGGCTTCTGCTCTCCATTCTGCACTAATATTGACACATCAGGTTTAGAATCAGCCTTAGTGGATCTCTCTCATCGATCAATATGGATCTGGGCATAAACATACAGTTCAACTCCTCCAGTTTGGCGACAGCTTCGGTTTGGTCCGTCATGGCTTTGTGAACTGCTTCGATACTGGAAATTGAGAGTTAGGTATGGAAAGTGGAGGACAACCGAATGAGGCGGTCAGGCAAGGCTAGTGAGTAATTCGCAGTTCGGGTGGCACCATCCACGCTAAAGACGTCACCGCTAAAACGTCAGACCGGCGCTCACCCCAAGATAATGTGCCACTCCCAGGTACTCCGCAGCAATTCCATTCATTATTCGGCGATGACATGCTATCACGCCCGCCCTTCACCTTGGGTACTTTCCCCCGCCTTCCCCGCTCCAAATTCCACACCTCTGCGCTCCTCGCAACAGCAACAGCACGAGAACCATCCCATTACGAGACGCTCAGCATCTCCGAGTCTGCAACCCGCGCAGATATAAAAAAGCTAGTGCACCCTACTTCAACTCATGAACTGCCCCAAACTCACAAGGCCTTACTTTCTAGACGCTTCTACGAACTCTCCAAAACCCACCATCCTGACCGCAATCGCGGCGACCCTCACGCCTCCAAGAAGTTCGTCAAGATCTCGAACGCCTACTCGATCCTCGGAAATCCAAAGTCACGCGAAAAGTACGACCGTGAGCTACAGCGCCTTCGTCCCTCTGGGCCGAGAAGCTCCCATTCCAATCCTGTTGGCGGCCGTCCGGCAACAGGCTTGTCTCGCCGCCGTACCCAGCCCCATGGCCCTCCACCGTCGTTCTTTCGGAATGGTGGCTGGACCTATCGCGAGAGGCACGATACAGGAAAAGCAAAGAGTTCGGGGTTCAATAGCGCTGGAGGAATGGGAGTCGGAGGGCAAGGAGGTGCAGACCGTCATGATGTTCCGCACTTTAATTGGGATGGGAAATATAAACAACATGAACTGCATGAGCAGAGACGGAGGGGTAGGAATCAATCCAATGGCACAAGCCATGATAGGCCCATGATTATACAGGTTGTCGTTGTCAGTTCTATCCTGGTATTTACTGTTTGGTCCGCGGCGTTTGGGGCCAAAAGGAAAGAAGAGAATGATAAAAAAAAGAAGCAGCATTGATTTCATAAATTTCATGGCTTTTGCTGTTGATAGAATTGTTCTGTATCTATCTTGGTTTGAATATCGCTTAGAGCAAGGCCGGAATCAATCGTTCAAATACTTTCAGTCCTCACGTCATACAAAGGAGATAGACTTTTAACTCTACTCTACAGTACCCCTCTGAGCGCAGAAAAAACAGCACCCTCTACTTCGAATCAAATCCTCGCTCGCAAAGTTCGAACCATCTGGTCCAACTAACTTACAGAAAACCATGACTAACAAGTAGCGGTCTCCACCAAACAATTTACGACTCAAATACAAAGTTAAGTCCGACCTAATAACCATGAGCCTCTGTGCACCAAACGGAAGGCTAGGGAGGATAATTATTACCTTGTGTGCAGGCTCAGCCAATCGCTGGGTGTCGATGGAAGCGCCGAGACCAAGAGTGACACCGGGACGGAGGAGCTGGCTGTAAGCCAAAGCAGCGATACCTTGGTTGTTGATCTTGGCTTTGACAAAAGCGTTGGAGTCAAGCTTGTACTTGCTAGCGATTTCCAGACCGACGCCGCTGGCGTTTCCGCTCTTCGCATCCCAAGTAGCCTTAGCACCGGCCTCAACCTGAGCGTTCACGCGGTGGTAGTAAGAGGTAGCGAAGACGCTGAGGTTGTTGGTGGCAGTGACAGCAGCGGTGTACTCAGGGACACTGTATCCAACGGCGGCAGAGTACTTAGTGATCTTTCCCCCGTCAACATCGTAGCCAACTTCAGCACCAGCGAGGAAGCCGTCGTGGCCAATAACAGCGTCACCGTTAAAAGAAGGTCCCTTCAACAAGTCGAAGAAAGCGCGGGCGTGGAAGAGGGGTTGGCGGAAGTGGAGGTTGAGCTTAGCACCCTTGCCTTTGCTGGCGGGGAGGAATTGGGTGAGGACTTCAGCCTTAAGCCCGTTGGCAATGGTGTTGTCAAGCTCGATCTTGGTGTCCAAAGCGTTGAAGGTGGTCCATGCTTGGGTCAAAGTCAAGCCTGCAAAGTGTGCCCGTTAGATCACAAAACGATGTTAGGCGAATGAACAGTGGGGTGAGGTTCTACCGGTAGGCTTGTCGGTGTACTTTGCCTCGATCTAAGCGATATTATTAAGATCTGTATCGACGGGAATAATCCGGAATACAATACTTGTCCGGCAATAGCACCAGTCTTGTGGTCGCTCTTTCCCTTGACGGTGAAAGCAACGCCATTCGGGGCCTTGGACTTAACCTCAAGGTTCGCTGCGAGGTTCGTTAACTTCACACTCAAGCCATTTGTTTTTACTTTGTATGAGTATATTGGAGACGAACCGGAGGCAGTGTGGTAGAAGTCCCTCGTCAAAAGCTGCCCAGGTAAAAATTTCAGCACAATGCTCGGAGAGTAGCGACAATGAGTTAGGGAAAAGCATACATCATTAGAAGACTTAGCAATGTCGGCGAATGCAGGAGGGGCCATTGTAAAGGTTGTAGGCTATGAATGCGAAAGATGCGGAGCTTTGATTTCGATATTGAGAGGATTTGAGTGAAGGAGTGAGGTTGGCAATATGATGATGGCCCGAACGGCCGAAACCGGGCCGCTGTAGTAGGGAGCACTCAAAAGGGTTCAGGGTTAACACCAATGTAAAAAAAACTTCATGTATAAAACTTCGCTAACTCCAATGCAATTCGATAACATTTTTTATAGGATAAGAGTACGCCGCCTACCGGAAGGAAATTTATGAAGCCGCTTTTTACATTTGCATTCCGGCAACAGGCACATAAAGTGTCACTCGACCTCGGAAGTGGTGGGCGAACGAATCGTTGGAGCCAATGCTTCGTAGAGATTTATACTCCCCACACAATACCAATCATTTCATTGCAATTGGACGGATATGCAAATGTAGCATGGAGATAGACGGAAATATAGACAAACAAATCACGATAAATACTCCAGAGCCCATTTCAAGTGAACAATCATTAATTAAAAAATAACCTAGCCTCGTTGAAACCCCCAACCAAACCCTATAGGAATAAATTTCGAAAGAGTAAAGAGTAAATAGAAAGCAGAAAGTCGGGTGCTACGGAGCTCCATCTTTCCCGCAAACTATCCCTTGGGCTTCGAGTGACAACTTGTACAGTGAACCAAAAGCTCAGTGTTTGCCAGAATGCTATAAAGTAGCCACAAGCAGAGGGATTGGTATCATTACACTGTTGATCACACTGACAGCCGAAGGCAGAAACGAAACGAAAATAAGTGACGCGGGAAAACAGCCAGCAGCGGCCATGCAAAAGCACACAGCCCAACCGACAAAGACCTAGAAATTGGAAGACGCGTTGACTTGTCCGGGCGGTCTACGATACTGGTCAAGGGTAGCCTGAAATGGAGAGGTATCGGTGCTTGCGCTATGCATATCCCTGCCCGATTCAGCCAGCGGCGATCCGCCTCTCCGCATCAAGTCATCCTCGTCGACCGGATTTTTCTTTGCCTTCTTCAACCGCCAAAAGACGATTATAAGACCTCCCAAAAGTATGGCACCTCCCACACCAACTACTACACCTATAACGACGTTCTTCTGAGTCTTGGTGATGCCGCTTGGGCTGCTGCCTTCGTCTCCGCTGGTTGAAAGACCAGCCGTAGGCGTATACACATCAACGGTGGTGCTCGTCATTGTTGAGGCGACATCTGATGTACCAATCCTGGTAGTGATGACCTGGGTGATGACCCTGGTGGAAGAGGTGGGTTTCAGCGTCGTAGTTGTCTTCTGCGGACTGGTGGTAGCGCCGCCTGTCGTAGTCGGCTCGGGAGTTGGAGTAATCTGTTCATCTGTCGTTTTAGGAGTAGTAGTTGGTGTCCTAGTCGTTCGCGGCGAGGTCGTAGGTGAGGTTGTAGGAGAGGTCGTAGGCGTGTTGACTGAAAGTGAGGGGCTAGGTGGTGAGGGCTGAGGGGATGAAGGGGGATTTGGAGGATTTGATGTCGCAGGAGAAGTGGAGTTGTCTTCCTGTCGCCTATCCAGGATAACAGCCCTCGCATGGAATCCCATGTCATCCGCGATTCCCACGCCAGCGGCGCATCCCACGCACAAACAAAGCAGCAACAGCGACCCAAGCAAGAGAAGCGGGCGTGTTATCCTCATCTTGGACTTAGTCGTGACTGTTCAAAGTATGATACCAAGGCGGATTATGACGGTCGGGCCGCTGGCGTGAACCTGACTGCTCTTGCAGTATATATCGAATGAGCGCAAAACGAGCGATGATAATGAGCGAAAGGTAGTAAAATCGACGCCAATGAGATAGATGAGCGATAGTGTTGAGTGCGCGACGGGATATGTACAAGTGAACGAGCGAAGGCCCCCAAGATTGGTAGGAACGATAGTGGCAACTGGTGTGGTGTGCGAAGCGAATGTGATGTGATGTTGGATGGATAGGAAAAGAGAACGTGAGTGACCGTACAACAGAGCTGAAAGCAAGGGTTCTAACGTCTATGTACGCATTCCGGCATTTCGAGATCCTCGTCCCTGTTCGTGTTTGGCCGGCTTCCGTCATCACCACCACTGCCCACCGTTGTCTCTTCGGACCCCAATCCAATCCACTGCCTTTCCGTTAGACTGCGAGATGAAGAAGACATGGTCACGATAGGACTCGGTACTCAGCCCGAACCCTCACAGATAAAATCTGTGTTTATGCGAATCGAGTAGTTGGCTGCAGGTACCACGTAAAATGTGTTGGAGACGCAGAAAGTACTCCGCTCTCCTACTCTGTGGGAAATGCCCTGCATTTTTGAATGTTGCCAAGAGGGTAGAGTAGAGCGCTTAAAATAGCGGAGGCTCTTATCTTTCTCTTTCTTGCTACTTAAGTATTTACATTGCCGTCATCACTCTGCGAATTGAACTATACGGCTATTTCTTGTTTGACCTCTCTCTGGAGTCCCCCAACGTATCAGAGAATCTAAGGGCTTCCATCTACTCTACGAAGCACTTAAAGTGCCTAAGTACTCGTCTCACCTGACATTATGGTCGCACTTTCATCTTGTGTCGCTTTAGCTCAGTTATCGTTCTCGAACGCCGGTCGTTCCGACTTGACAGCTTTGGAGGCGCTGTCTGGTGTCGCTGGTTCCATATCGCTTGTTTCTTGGATCGTTCTGCTAGTATGTGGCCCAACCACCAGAAATTGGGTTTTTCTCAGCGCAATTTGAACCCCGCCAATGACTGACATCATTAACCCCACTCCCGCAGTTACCACAACTTATTGAGAATTACAAAAATGGGCGTGCTGATGCTCTGTCTCTTGCCTTTATAACTGCGTGGTTCTTAGGAGATGTGGCCAATCTAATAGGTACGTTACAGTCCATGTGTTGCCTTGCATGCCGCATTGTGGCTGCTGCTGCGAAAGCGGGGCGTTGCGTATCGTCGCTCGACATGTGAGACAGCACGAATATATTTACATTACCTTACCAAGTCCTGCACGATCCCTTCTCGTCGGCGGGCGATCCTGCAGTTGCTTACACGCGTTTTATCAACCTCAGGTGCCATATGGGGAGGTCTCCTACCAACTGTCATTGCGATTGCAGTCTACTTCTGCTTCTCAGATATGATCTTGCTCAGTCAAACGCTGTACTACAACAATATTACAGGGGGTGAGAAGGACGCACCGCGAAACAGAAGAAGCAGCTTTCGTACCGGTAGTAATAATCCAACTCAGCCGTTAATAAGTCGGCGCCGAAGCTCCGTGATTTCCAGGCACCGCCGTGATAGCGCCAGACGTCGAGACTCGCTATCTGCCATCTTGAATGACGATCCTAACCGATACGCACCCTTAATCCGGAATATTCTTTCACTTTTGGCTGTGTGCGCTGCTGGTACTTTGGGTTGGCTATTTGCATGGTGGACAGGAGCATGGAAGGTCCAGCATGAAAATACCATAGACACTGACATGCCACTCGGCGCAGAAATTTTGGGCTATGCTAGTGCCCTGTTGTACTTGACGGCGAGAATTCCACAGATCATACGCAATCACCAAAAGAAATCCTGCGAAGGTCAGTTGCGCTAGGGCCAGCAATACAAAATTGAGTACCTCGCCTAACGATACAGGTCTTTCACTTCTATTCTTCTGTCTCTCCTTGATAGGAAACATTACATACGGTGCTGGGGTAAGTTTCGATTGGTTCCAGCCCTAAGACGCACACTGACACCAGTCTTGTAGATTTTACTCCATTCTACGGAGAAATCCTACATTCTTGACAACCTTCCTTGGTTGATCGGGAGTTTGGGGACGATGATAGAGGACATCATCGTAAAGCTTCCCTTGAGAGGTGTAACGCGCCTAAAAGCTCACGATTCTCCTAGATCTTCGCGCAATTCCACATTTACTCCAAGATTTCTCCAGAAGCAATTGAGGAGGACGAAGAAGGTCTGTTCGCATAGAGAGCCATCTGAGGACCCGAGTACCAATGGCGCTCCGTGGTATGTATATTGTGTTACTGTTAGAGTAGATAGAATGTTAATACCCGAGGATTGCAACTTCCTGCTGGTGGCCACGTCCAATGTCCAGAAACACGCTTCTTGCGTAGCAGGCTCGTATCAAGCAAGGAAAATCGTTTAATCACAGAATTGTATGAGTGAGACTTATGTAGTAACTAAGAATTTATTTTGATGCCCAGACCTTATTTATTTGGTTAGTGTCCTGCATCTTGAGACCCTGTCAATATGAGTACTAGCGCCCGACCTCCATCTCCACTACCGCGCTTTCACATATATACAGTATCAAACTTTCTCCATACTTTCCCTAGATAATACAACACCTACAAATCAATTAAACGCTTCGGGATCCCAGCGTCTTGAAGATGGAGGTCAGCCTTGCAACGAGTGAGTTGTTCCACCAGCAATGAGGCTTGGGTACATGAATCTTGAAGCGGATATGCTAATGTGTCCTTTATGACAGCGGCGGTACCTTCAAAAAGCAGTAAGAAAGCTTCCAAAAACAAGAAAAACAGGAACAAGAAAGAAACGAGCTCGCAGTATATGGATCCGTCCCATAGTGAGGACACCGCTACAGCCACGGTACGCGCGGCCCCCTGCCCTACTATCCCCCTCTCCAAATCAGCGACGGAAGGATTGATCCGTCTTACAGAATGGCCACAAGGACGTGAACAACGAGAACAGCGACGGCAACGATATTCAAGGCGCGAATACCGAATCATTACGGCGGGACCTGGAGGATGAAAAGGCGAGGTATCGAGAGCAAGAGCAAAAGATGGAAGAGTTATCCACATCAACGACTACGGCAGAGGGGGCATCGGATAGATTGAAGGAGGAGACTGCTAGAGCTGAAAAATTAGAAGCGGATGTCCAATCCTTGCGAGTCGAGCTTGCGAATATGTCGAAACTGTCAAAGGGCATTGAAGCGCCGCAATTGGAGGTTCTCAAACTACAAACCGAGCTCGAAGAAGTAAAGGAACAGCGCGAGAAGGATAAATTAAAAGCAGAAAACCGGATTGCAGAGATACAGCGCCAAAAGGACAGTGTCGATGTCCAATACCAGAGTTTGTTGGGGAGGGTGACAACGATTAGAACTACGTTAGGTGAAAGAATGAAAGCAGACGCTGTAGGTGTCACTCCGTATGTCCAGGTGTGTTATGTGGCTTATATCATACAGGAAGAGCTAGCGCAAGCGAAGCAAACAGTGGAGGACTTGGAAGAGCAGAACCGATCCTTGAACGATACGGTAGAAGAGCTCGGCACCGAACTTGATAAGCTGAGAGGGGACAAGGATGACGCGTCCAGAGAGCTTTCAAGCCTACGGAATCGCCTAAACCTCGCGCAACAAAATTGGAACAAGGAAAGAGAGGATCTCATCAAAGCCGAGCGGCTGACGAAGGAGGAATACGATGTTGCCCGGCAAGCCATGCAAGACTGGGAAGTCATTGCAACAGAGGAGAGGGCTGTACGGGAATCATTGAGCGATCGTGTGATCGAATTGGAAGAACATCTGGCAACTCAGAAAGAGTTATACGAACGGATGGCTACCGATTATGAAAAACAGGGCAGCTCGATGGAAGGGCTTCAGAGGGCCTTGCAGGAGATACAGGATGGTATGCATTATCCTAGGTTCCATTTTCAAAAACTCGATATTGACAAAGCGTTGGTACAGCCCGAAAGAAAGAGCTAAGGGAAATTGTCGAGAACACCCAATCTCAAATATCTGCGCTCACCACGAAATGCGAGACGCTCGACAAACTGGCCAAAGAAGCGGAATCCAATTTGACCGTTGCCAAACAAGACCTTGAGCGCGTCTTGCCATTTGAGAAGGAAGTCAAGGAGAAAAATCTTCTTATCGGGAAGCTTCGACATGAAGCAGTTACACTGAATGACCACCTTCGTAAAGCTTTGCGAATGCTGAAACGGGATAACGCCGATGACAAGATTGACAAGCAGCTGGTCACAAATGTATTCCTCCAGTTTGTGAGTCTTCAACGAGGAGACGCAAAAAAGTACGAAGTTCTACAATTGATTGCTTCTGTCTTGGATTGGAACGACGGTACGATGTCCCCGATATCTGCGAGGCACTAAATGCTGATATCTCAAAGAGCAACGGGAAAAGGCTGGTCTCCTGCGACCAGGCACGGCAGCACAGCATACTGGTTCCGGGTTCTTCACATCTAGCTTGAAAACACCACCATTAACACCGTTCCATCGCTCACCTAGTACCCCTGCCTTGAATGATGCGTATGGTGGTGACGAAAAGGATGTAAGACGACCCAACTCTCGCACCCATCTTGTCAATCATGCTTATTCTCTATAGATTTGGAGGTCTGTCTTGGATTCAGAGAAGTAGGACTTCGAGAAAGGTTACTTCTAGTTCAACACTTTTCTTCTTGAATTTTGCCTCGTTCTGTATATACCGCCATATTTTGGAGTTTATCGGGAGTTCGTCATGGGTTTATTAACTATCATTCCAATTTCCAAAACATATTCATCTATCAAAGTTGCTTATTTACTCTTGCGGAAGTAAGAAAAACTCAAGTGTTGGAGCTTGGTTTCAACCGTCTAGCAGTAACGTATCCATTTGCCCGACATCCAAGATACTAAACATGCGGTTTCAGTGTCATTATAGTATTCCGGTCTTTGGGGATATTGTCTCAACCCTCTTTGCTTTTCCTGATTTCTCACCTGACGTACCATCATGGCGAACGAAGGGTATACAGTCGGAGCAAGGTTAAAGAAGCCCATGAACCCGAGACTGTATCCGGGCATAGGGTCAGTTCTGCGGTGTCGAAATCTGTCTACTCTATTGGCTGGAGATTAGATCGCACCTTTTATACCCGGTGTGAATAGAGAAGCCGTTGTTAAGCGCCCTTGTTCCTAATTACTATCGTTCTGGCCTCGTACCCCGGCCCTTGATCTCACGTGATTTTAAACTAACCGAAATGGTGAGTTCTGATCCAAATTGAGTTCTTGAAAAAAAGTGAGGTGAAAGGGTCTGGAGACATCACTCCACTAAAAATTCAAATCACTTCCAGAGAGCTGAGCTTTGGGGGGTATTAGTTTACATCTACCTGAGTCAATGCCGAGTTTTTTGAAAAAATTCCACCACATTTGCCCTCACTGCAGCCTTAACCCAAAGCTGAGCCGGGTTGATCTGGGTTGTAGCCAGTTTAACCTGGTCACTCTCTTTAACTTTGCACCTGTGGTTGTCTGGGTTGCTTAGAGCCTCATACAAATTCTTTTTCCCCCACTCTGAACTCTTCTTTCCCTTCAAATCCGGTACAAATCCATGGTGTTGAGATTTTCACTGTGTTGACCCGGTTGACCCGTGAACTTTTATATGGAGCGAAGTCTCCAGGCTCTCTCACCTTCCTTACCCATGCCACGCTATTCCCCTTTTATCACTTCCACTTTCATCTTAGTGCATGCCACACAAATATACATTTGAGAGCCTGATTCGAGGCCACTATCGTTCTACCTGACAAACAAAAGCCCCATAGACAATAATTTCCAAAACGGTGCCGAGGGCCTTTATGAGAACGCAACAACGTCTCGGGAACAAAGCAGTGATCTTATTACTGTCTCAGGTCCTATTAATCGAACACTCGAACGCCTAGCTATTGTCGTCAAAAATGGCAACCTTCTCAGCAGCAACCTTTTCTACGGCTCGATATGCCTCTTTTCGCCCAACTTATCCAGCATCTCTGTTTACAGACTTTATTCTTCCTTATCATCATGGCGCCCGCCATACCTTACTCGACCTAGGCTGTGGGCCGGGAACAGTCACCCGCCCTCTTTCTGCCTACTTCACCCGAGCGATAGGAATAGATCCATCGCTAGTAATGCTTGAGACTGCGCGAAATCTCACCCCTAGAACTGAATATCCAGCCTGCACTATCACCTACCGCACCTCTTCCGCGGAGGAGCTAGAGTTCCTTGCGAATGGAGAGGTGGATATGGCTGTTGCTGCACAAGCAGCGCATTGGTTTCGCCAGGACGAGTGGTGGAAGGAAATGGCGAGGGTTGTGAGACGTGGTGGGACTGTGGCGGTCTGGGGGTATAAGGACTTTCTTTTCCCAAAATACCCGATAGCCAGTAGGATCTTAAAGAATTATATGTATGGACCCGATAAAATAGGGCCTTGCTGGAGGCAGCCGGAAAGGAGCATTTGTGAAGGACGATTCAGAGTTATAAGACCGCCAGAACAGGAGTGGGAAGACATCATGAGATGGGAATATGAACCCGAGTTTGAGGTGCCGGTGGGTGAGGAGGAAGCCGATGTGAGGAAACCGGTTGAGGGAGATGACGGAAAGGAGGGGTTTGGGAAGTTAGTTAAGACGGAGGAGGGGTTCATGAGGAAGAAATTGAAGTTGGAGAATCTTGAGGCATATATTAGAACGTGGAGTGGTGTGCATGAGTGGAAGGAGAAACATCCAGAGGCAAAGAGCAGGGACGATGGAGGAGACGGGGATATCGTTGATGAATTCATGGAGAAGATTGCGGAGGTAGAAGGCTGGACAGATGAATGGAAGAAGAAAGAGGTGGAAGTGGCATGGGGTCATGGATGCATTTTAGCTAGGAAGAAGTAGGCTAATAACTGATGAGAGCAGGCCTAGTGCTTGATGAAGCGTGTCTTTTAGTTAGTTGAGTAGAAAGACTCTAAACTGCAATTTCAGATGAATGCGATTCTCTTGGTTTGAATGTGAAGTTTTGCATCATGGATTATGGTTCATCTTGCGTGCTCTTCGCAGGGTTGGTTAGGTGGAGTAGAATTTTTGAGTGCCCCGCACCAAACTTACGATCCCGCCGCAACTAAAAGCGAGAGCCTCATAAACCTCCCTCAGCTATTCTTCTCGAGTCACCAACCACAGCGACAACTGATTCCCAAGGAACGCATTACGAAAGTATGGCTACGGTTGTACTTGGAAGTCAATGGGGGGATGAAGGGAAGGGAAAGCTCGTGGATATTCTCTGCGAGGATATCGAGGTATGCGCACGCTGCGCTGGAGGAAATAATGCCGGGCACACCATTGTCGCCAACGGCGTCAGCTACGATTTCCACATCTTGCCTTCAGGTCAATTATCTATCCTATCCATGTTGCGCAGCCGTCCCAATTGCTACCCGCACCGTGGTCGGTTTTCGGAACGCGCTGGCTGGCTGTTTGTCCCGATCGGTAGGTTGCTGATTGATATACCGAATTAATAGGCCTAGTCAACCCGAAATGCTTGAACCTCATTGGCACCGGCACTGTCGTTCACATACCATCCTTCTTTGCGGAGTTAGAGGCCATCCAAAAGAAGGGCCTGGACTCTACTGACCGCATCTTCATCTCTGACCGCGCTCATCTTGTCTTCGATCTCCACCAACTTGTCGACGGATTGGAGGAGGTTGAGCTTGGTGCCGGGAATATTGGAACCACGAGGAAGGGAATCGGCCCAACGTACTCTACGAAGGCTGCCCGCAGCGGTATCCGAGTCTACGAACTTTTCAACTGGCCCGAGTTTGAAAAGAAGCTGGGATCCCTGCACTATGGGTACAAGCAGAGGTTCGGCGATTTGTTGAAATACAACGTTGAGGAGGAATTGGCACGCTACAAGGTATATGTGCCCCTAAATGTTGCTGTTGCGTGTGCATCTGATTGTAACACCGGCAGATCTACTACGAGACATTACGGCCATATGTTATTGATGCTGTGCCATTCATAACTGCCGCTTTCAAGGCCAACAAGCGTGTCCTTGTGGAGGGTGCAAACGCGCTCATGCTCGATCTCGACTACGGCACATATCCTTATGTCACTAGCTCAAGCACTGGCATTGGAGGTGTTATCACCGGCCTCGCCATATCCCCTTTCAACATTAAGAACATTATCGGTGTTGTGAAGGCATATACCACCAGAGTTGGATCTGGCCCCTTCCCGACCGAGCAGCTAAACGTAAGCCAGGAGTCTCTGACTTCCTGTAAATAACCCGCGGCATGTTGACGCGTTCTAGGAAACCGGAGAGCACTTCCAATCCGTTGGACGCGAATGGGGTGTCACCACCGGCCGAAAACGAAGGTGTGGTTGGCTTGATCTAGTAATTGTGAAGTATTCCACAGCCGTAAATCATTATACCAGCTTAAACCTCACCAAACTCGACATTCTGGATGGTTTGAAAGAGCTCAAGATTGCTGTGGCATACAAGTTTGAGGGCCAGGAATTGGAGTCATTCCCAGCAGATCTTAATGTTTTGGCCCAGGTTGAGCCAGTCTACAAGACTTTCCCAGGATGGTCTTCGCCTACAACTAAATTGACAGAGTACTCCCAACTTCCCGAGGAGACGAAATCGTACATCGCGTTCATCGAGGAGTTTGTAGGTGTCAAGGTGGATTATATCGGCGTTGGACCAGGGAGAGAACACATGCTCAAGAAATAGAAGTCGGTCCGTTTTATATCCCGTTTGGTTGGAGTGGTTTCTATAAATGTGTGGCTTCTGTTCGTTATGTCTATAGACAAGAAGGGCTGTTAATAGATATGAACTTGATTTAAGTGATAACAGGGAGATGTCTTGGGTCGTCTTCTGGGTGGGTTCGAGAATATTTGCTATCAGTTCTTGACGGCTCCAGAGGTGGGACAAATTCCAGGTGACCTTCATCAACGTATTTTGAGTTACACCTAATTCTCTTGGGATCCCTCACCATCCCAAGCCCCAGGTATCGGGACTGCCGTGTTACAGCAGCAGATATGTAAGTCTTCATAACAGTAGCTAGAGAGCCTAGTTGTGCTACAGTATATATTAAGGCCCTAGATTGCTTAGAATAATAGCGATGAGCTCGTTAGATAGATAGCTAAATGATCCGCACTATGGGAAGGCCTGCTATATGAACTGGGTATTACGCAACCGTTTGCCCCAAAGCACGTCTATGATAAAAACGAAGAAAATCCCGTCAAAGGAGCAAGTTGCAACTCCTGTGGTAATGAAATCTGGGTATGATACTGCCAAATAATCCGGTAGTAGTTACCGGCTTGCGTGTTAGTGTTGCCAAATGCGGAGGCATTTAAAGTTATTATCTAAGTAACCGAATACTCGGGTCAGGCAACAAAAGATCGGACATAGACCTAATATCCAGATCATGGTTCACTCAATAACGCATGAGGCGTTCTGATATCTTATCGGCCCCGAGTGGTAACTTTCTGGGAATGGAGTTTTCTGCATCACCCTACTATGTACACCTACCTAAGAACGAAGTCTTCGAATTCGGGATGTATCTTGTACAATACCACAGAAACTGGCTAACAATCTTAGGGAAATATGTAAATAGAATCACAAAGAAGAGGTTTTGATTGGCAAAAACGTATCCCATTCGTTCTATGTGATGGTCCAAGTCAATACAGCAGCATGGTATCATATAACTTGAAGCCATATCTAGAGTACCGGTACCACCCAACACGCAGTGGGCTTGGTGGGTTAGTGGCCTTAGTGCCCTCCATTGAGTAGCGGGAAGTAGGAGGGACGACTTTGCCTAGGAGAGAGGTAGGTGGGTCAGTGGCCTTGCGCCCTCCGCCGACTGAAGACCGAGGAAGTTCCGGGGAAATGGGGTTTAATATGCCATGACCACTAGTGGTCGGCCGGCTCGGGTAACTTAGCTGGGCACCCCCTCGGAGGTGAATGCAATATGATTACAAACAAACAAACCACCCAACACGCTACTGTGATGTATGACGATAACCGTTGCAACAAAGACGATGGTAAAAGGCCCAGAACCCATGAAGGAAGACGCAGAAGAACTCCCCACCACGATCAGACGAGCCACTTCCGAAGTTTCCAGCCGGGGTCACTCCACCTTTGCTCGCCATCAAATTCCTCCATCAATTTTGCAACGCTAGACTATGGTGGATTTTGATCGAAAGGGCTGGTTTTTTTTTTTAAATCACCTTGAAGTCTCTCTGTATGGACATGTTTGGGTGGTCCTTTTTCTAAAATAGCGTAACGAATCACCAAAAGAACCTCAAACCGACTAAAAACCATGAAGATGCAGACTTTTGCTCCTGTTTCGATTTGGTAACAAGTCATGTTTAACGGTTGTTAGCTCCCTGTTGGCTGTCCCTTGTTTTTAGCGTCAATAGGATAAAGAGGAGAGCAAAAGGCCCCGTTCACTTTTTCAATAGCTAGGGTATCATTTTCACTACAACCACAATAGACCATCAAAAGGACCGCCGGAGGGGCCGTCTTGAACGACCTAGCGTCCAGCTCGCCGAGAACTTCTCCCGACACGACGACCAGCACTATCCCCTTCCTGGTAATGGGAAATCCTTCCATATCGACAATGGGGAAACATATTTTGTTTCCATGTCATACAGAAGATAACCCCCACCGTGACAAAAATCTCGCACAATAGCGTTAGGCAGAGCTACGGAGCGTCAATCGCTTCGCTCGTCAAATTGCAGATGGGCCGGTCGAAAGATAACATCATACACTTCACAAAGTGTTTCGGGGTCGTGAAAGAGTTGCCCCAGCTCTTTGGCTTTAGAAATGGCCAGACTTCATTGTTCCTAAAAGACTAGACAGCTCCTTCGTTGGGGCAAGTCACGAACCAGACAGTTGGTTAACCCGTCGATCTCGGCGTCACCAGGCTGTTCAGTGCTTTGTGAGGCAATTCTGGGAATGTATTGCGGTTTGGTGCGGTGGGCTGGCGGACTACTGGAAGAGAATGCAGATTAAGGTACTGGCTGTGTTGAAGTCGGGGACAAGGGGGAGTTGCGTGGGGATGTGGATACGGTAGTCATAACTACCTGGTAATAGTGAGAAGAAGGTACAATCGATGATAGGAACGGGAAAGACTGTATCGTAAAGCACCTACTCTAGTGGAAGAATTTTGTTGAGCTCTGTGAAGTTCACTTCACACTATAGTACGGTACACCCACAGCTGCGCTTTTTCATCAACACATCTCGAGTGATTTCATGCAGCAGAGGCGAGTTCTCTCAATGCCGAGGGAACAAAAGACCAATAGCTAACTTCTGACTGTAGAGAAATGCGTTGGTCACAAAAATAATGATCCCAAACAATGACCCCGCCGGGTCTGAAGGTGCTACGAGAGTGCTTTCTCCCGTCTTCTACTCCTAGTATAGGGTAGCCACTGGCCTCCACAGCTAGCTTCTCCGAAGCTACTTGCTAGACTCTGGGTTTTCCGAGACTCAACAGGATGCAGAGCGTTCTGCAGGCAGTCTACCTACAAAATTACTGCTTGTACTGAAGGCGTCGCTAATTGGAATCCAACAAAAACGCTGGTATTTGATGCTATTGTAGAAGTCTGAAAAGATGTACAAGTGGGATAACGAGATACTGCTACGGAATAATGGCCGTAGGAAACCGCGTCCAGGGGGGGTTCTTGCACAAAGGGTCAACCTAGAGTGAGGGAATCCAGCGAGGTTGAGTGAGTTACTGAAGATGAAGTTGCCCCCCTCCCAGTGCCTGAGGAGGGGATGGGAATGAACAGCAGTGAACGATGGAAAGGAATAAAGAGGCTTTGCTCATTTGGCTAAGTAAAACAGAGAACTACCGACGAGCAAGACTAAAGGAAAGGAGCTGCAAAAGGATTATTCGTGAAGACATACTCAGTACTCTAGAATATACTACGAAGTTGTCTCAAAACTTAAGTGCTGTATGAAGTCATTCCTGGCCGAGCGAACGACGATGAAACGCCCGTGTCTAGGAAATCAACCGCCGCTTGCTGCTCCCATCCAAGGGCGAGTGATTGATGAGGAGCATTTGCCGAATGAGGAAACTCGCATCTTTCTGAGTGTGGAAATTGGGATGCGGCGCCTCTCCCAAACACTAGCGGTCCAACGGTGAGATCAAAATAAAGAGTAAACTTGCACGATGCCACGCAGAAAATGGGCCGGACACCGAATGTCAATGCCACGAGCTACTTCCTGAGATTTAACTTTGTGCTCAGAGCCTCCATCACCTGCTATAGTTAACCCTCGACCTCAAGTACACACCTGTTTTGGTATACATGGAGCACTTGTTTGATTTTAACTTGTTTACGGGAGTGGAGAGCTTTTTAATAGCAAATCAGATATCCAAACGAGACGAACAGTGGAGTGGCCATGGGGTGGCGAAACCAAGCAACAAAATGAGTACAGTATATAGTAGTTTTTCACCACAGGTGATGCATGTGAGCCACACTAGATTCCCGAATGACTTGCAGCTGATCTGCGTCAGATTTCTGATGTGTGCCTTTGTTTGCTTTTGCTCGCCGCTTGTGTCAATAATGCACCTTCTCAAGCTCTTAGGCGGCGAGAATACCAAACTATCTGATCCGGGTTTTCAGGGAAAATACGGATAAAAGATACTCCAGAGCGCACAGGAACCCAAAAACCCCAATCAATCCAATCATGTGGGTTATGGGCCCAAATTCCGGCAGTTAGCTTATTCAGTGTGAAGGCATAGATCCGGAGACATATTCCATCGTTAACCAGACCCAAGGCACGCAAGCGGTGGGTGCGCTTGGTACAATTGACCACGGAGGGGTCCATGCCATTACCCACCAAACGTTGACGAAAAAGCGTATCGTTCTCCAAGAGGATTGCGGCACTGCACCTCGACGTCTAACCCCCCTCTATGTACGTTACCACCAGGAGAATGGCGCTACAGTTTCAATTGATGCCCGCCGCCTTCCTTGGCTGGGGCAGTTGTGCCTGCTTTTCTTCCCTCAAATCCTGCCTTCGTCTTCTTCTCTTTCCTTTGTTTCCCTCATCCCTCTAAATCTCCACTTCTTGGGTATTGTTTGCAGAATTCAAATATCGGGCCTTTGTCACTCTTTTGAATCCAAGCTCCAGATATTCTTCGAATTCCAGCGGAATTTTACTCCCCTCAGTCAATTCACCAGTAGAATCGGAACCAGGTTCATCATGGTCTCTTTCAAGCTCTTGTTGGTTTCTGTCGCAGCACTTGCTTCAGCCACCTCTGCCTCTTATGGACACCAGAACATGCACCACCGCATGATCAACAGGCGTGCCACCGATGGATATGGATACAACGATACCATCTCCACGCCCATTGGAACTGGCACCGGCATTCCTGACTATACTGTCGAGCCGACCACTTTCATGACGGAATCGACCAAGTATATCACAGTTACCTACACCTTGGGTAATGGTCGTGCCGTCACCAAGACGATTACGAAAACAGTCGAGTACGAAAAAACTGCATACGAGACTCACCATGCTCCGATCAACACTTTGGACAAAGAGACGACTACTGTTTACCAGGCTGTTGCCCCGACCTTCGCTCCAGTTGTTCCGACCTTCGTTCCCGTTGTCCCGGAGTTTGGCAAAACTACTCGCACTTGTACCACTACAGTGTCCGTCACTATCCCCTACGAGGAGCCTACCTATGGCGAGTCTAGTGCTCCTGCCATTGAGCCGGAAGAGGCACATGGTACTGTGACAGTTACTGAGTATACTACCACTACCACTGTTGTTGTATGTGTTTTCATCGTAGTTATGTATGGTTGTTCAATGCTAATAATTCACAGGTTGTCACTTCAACAGTCATCCCGGCTTCACCAGTTGTTTCTTCAGTCCATGCCAGGCCACCCTATGGAAACTCTACAATTTCCAAGTATGCTCCCTACGGAAACTTTACAGTTTCTAAGTACTTTGAGGACGATAAAACTACGACTACTACCCTGTACACCACCTCTACTATTACGACTACAATCCCGCATGGACCCACTGGCTCCGGTGGCTTGAGCTACTACAAATAGAGTGTTGAGTCTTGCGGGTTTTGTGGGCCTCCTCCCATATGGTTGGTGGCTCAGTCTTTTCTTGTATGTTGTTTTGTTTTGAGCACACGCCTTCCACATGTGTTTTCCTATCTCTGCCTCTTTTCACTTGGATGAGAGGGGAGAAATGAACGGTTGAATGTGGAGGAAGGAAGGAATGAATGTTTCTGCATTTTCTTCATATACATCTGCTGCTTGGAATGATCAGTGAATATATAAAATCTCTAGATCGTCGTCATTAGGGGGAGGCTGGTTGTTTGGAGTTCACTAGGAATTGTCTACTGTTATCGAAGATACCTAATTTTTCCCGTTTTGCCTTCGACAGGTGCATTTGCGATCACTCGTTAAGGCTGAATATCGAGTCGCTGAAAATAGTGAAGCGTAACATCATTTATATGAAGGAAGCAGAATGTGATAGCCTGAATATGAACCGCCTCCTACTCTACTCCTCGGGTGGTACTGAGCATTACCCCGTGGAAGTGCATAGAGGGTCGCAGTAACTGCCGCCACTTGTGGCAAAGCAATCATCACCAGTCAGTAAGCCACTCACGACGTCAACCCCTCCATACCGAGTACGACCACACCCCCATATCATACCGACACAACCACTTTTCTTCTGGTTGGTATTTTGGTCTTTCTGTAACTTGGCGCCACGATCCATCTTTAATTTAATCACGCTCAGAAGAACCAATGTCTTCAGGACCGGGCGCAGATGCAGATGCTGTAAGGCTGCCCCACTACAAGTATTCCACTCTATCAAACGACACTACTAACTTCAACAGATCCGTAATAAAAGACTGGCCAGACTGCATGCCTTCAATCAACGACCGGCGCCGGTTGAAACACCTCAGGAGTCACCCTCTACGCCACAGGCAACCGATGTGAGCTCCGAAGCTTCCAAGCCTCAGCACAGACCAGAGTCTCGACTCCTCTCTTCGGCTGCTACTGTCTCCAGAAACCCGGAAACCTCTGTGAATCTCAAGCGAGCAGCTTCTCCAACTTCCCGCGAGACCAGACCGTCGCCAACTTCGCCGGTGAAGTCGCCAACGCCTACAGATGGCCTCAGTTCACAGGAAACATGGGAGGATCAAAAACTCGGGCAAATTTTTAAGGTTGCATTGCGGGTGGGTTTGTCTTGATTAATTGAGGAAATTCGTTTGTTGCGTGGTTTAACGCGGGGACATCACAGCCGAATCCTCGAGCGGTTACCGGCGGTTATATGATTCTGGAGAACTTGCGCAAGGACCTGGAGGACGAGATGCCGCAAGGCAAGAAACCAGAGAAGGGTGAGAATGAATTCGGACCGTGATTGGACAGTAGTTGTATTGATTATCCAACAGTTGCGCGTCTCTCCGTCGACATGTTGGATCAGTTAATTCTATCGATATGTGGAGAGAAGGGTATTATTCCTATGGACCACCTCATTGGATCGTGGAGAAGGGCCATGGATATACAGCGAAGGACTCCTGCTAGTAGGCTAGATGCGCAGAAGATTGAGGTGTTGAAGGAGGCCAGGCGCATCTGTGTCAACTATGTGCTCTGCTGCATTACGGTCCCTGACATGTTTGGGTGGGTGTGTGCCGCGAAGCGTTCGGGGCCGTGTATTTACTGACTGGCGGATAGTGGAACTCAGCCGCCGGTTAGACTGGAGCAGCGATTACTGACTGATCCGGACGACGATCGAGGACTACCGCAGGAAGTTTTACTAGAACTGTTAAACAAATTTGATGAGGAGCCGGATCTGATCGACAAGTTCAAACAGGCCTTTAGGATGCTGAGCGCAACTCTTGGAACCATGCATATGAGCGACAATTACAAACCATATATCAACGCACTTGGTCGAATAGCACACCTTAAGCCGTTGGCGGAGATATTTGTCAACCTTCCAGAGTTTTTATCGGATGCAGAACCGCAGGATCTTGAGAAGGCTATGCTGTTAGGCCCCTTTTTCCGGATCTCTCCTGTGCAGGTGGATGTTTCCAGACAGTATTTCTCAAATGCGAAGACGAAATCTGCTGTAGTTATTCGCGACGCCACAAACGCGCTAAGAATGGCATCGAAAGGACTACAGGACGAACTGGCGCAGATCGTGAAAGCACTATGCAAGACCTCGGACCAAGTCCGCTCACGAGTACTTGAGTTCTTTGCTAAAGCTATCAACGCTAACAAAAAACGCGTTGCGATGAATGTGGACCATGGAATAGTGGCATCAGACGGTTTTATGATTAATATGACGGCCGTGTTGACCCGGCTATGTGAACCTTTTATGGATGCATCATTCTCGAAGGTGATTTTCCTCACCATAATACCATGCGTTGCGATCTGACATTAGGCAAGATTGATAGAATAGATGTGAATTACTTCCGGCGGAACCCAAAGCTTGACATCAGGGACGAGACAAAACTAAATGCGGATGATCAGTCGTCGAAGGAATTCTATTCTCAAACGGTTGAGGGGACGAATTCGTTCATCACGGAGATATTCTTTCTGACTGTTGCTGCTTATCACTATGGGTTGGGCGCGACGGAAACCGAGCACGAAGGGCTCTCGAGAGATATACCGGAGATGGAGAGACATCTCGAGAGAATTGAAGAGGATAGACAAAAGTACATTGGTGTAGGTGGCTCTGTTCATTGTCCCCTTCTCCGGAGTGCCTTGACTGATTACATCAGACGCCTGCTTTAGCAATACTGGATCGAAATATCGCCAAAATAAAGGACCGGGTAGATGGTGCTATTGCCCATAGATTTGCCTTAGAGGTTGTCTTGTTTGACAACGCTGTCCAGGCTTCAGCACTGTTGTTTATGCGATACCAGATGGTGTGGCTTCTGAGACTTGTTGATTCAACACACCAATATCCTCGTAAAATCCTCACGTATGTTCTAGACCCTTCTCTCAGAAAGATAGCTTAGCTGACGAATGCTATAGTTTACCATTGCCGGATCCTCCGGCAAAGGAGTTCAACCATTTACCTGAGTACATTGTGGAATCCGTTGGCAATACCATCAGCTTCGTTAGTATATACACCCCAGAAGTCCTTATCTCGACACAGCTTGCGGATCTTTTGATCTTTGCTGTCACCTTCCTTCGGTCTTCGAAATACATCCAAAAGGCAACTTTAAAGTCCAAACTGGTGGAAATCATATACTGGGGCATCCGTCCGGCTAGAAGTGGACCTGGGTACCTGGCAGAATTGATTCACAGTAACCCCTTTGTCCTGAAGCATTTGATGCATGCTATGATGAACTTCTATATTGGTTAGTTTCTAACATCCTCTTACGGTGAAAGATGTTGCCTGACGAATTAGAAATCGAGAAACATTACTATGAGAAGTTTACAGTTAGGTATCATATATCCAGGATCATTCAACAGATATGGCCTAATCAAGCTTATCGGGATAAGTTGGAGCAAGAGAGCGAGTCAGTTTTATCCATTGTCACTCCCAAAAATCCGCATCGTAGCTGATATATTCTAGTCATAATCTAGACTTCTTTGTCCGTTTTGTGGCGCTCTTGCTGAACGACGTGACGTACGTTCTCGACAATTCTCTTACAGCCCTAGCCGATATCCGTCGCCTACAGGACGAGCTCGAAATTAATGGAGTGGCCTTGACGCCGGACGAGAAAGCCGAAAAAGACAAGGCCCTTGCTAAGGCAGAAAGAGATGCACAATCTTACATGCAACTCGGCAACGAGACCGTGATCATGGTCAATCTATTTACCTCTGCGATCGGGGACTCTTTTGTCCAGCCGGAGATTGTTTTCCGTCTTGCCGGTATGCTCGATTATAACCTTGAAGCTCTGGCTGGGCCGAAATGCAACAATCTCCGCGTCCGAGATCCGGAAAAGTATAGATTCAATCCGAAAGCCTTGCTGGGAGAAATTACTACCATTTACATCAACCTCTGCCATAAGAAACCTTTTGTGGAGGCTATCGCGAGAGATGGACGTAGCTACAAACCAGAAACTTTTGAACTTGCCATTAATGTACTGACGAAATACAATCTCAAGAGTAATGAGGATATTGCAGCGCTCGCAAAATTGGCAAGAGAAGTGAAGGAGATTAAGGAGCGAGAAGATGAAGAGGAGATGGAGTTGGGCGATGTTCCGGAGGAGTTTACAGGTTCGTTACATACCTTTGCTATTCTCCCCCGGCTTGTATGTGACAACTAATCGAGATTTGGTAGATCCACTCATGGCAACTCTTATGGAAGACCCCGTCATCCTTCCCGTCAGTGGGACGAGGATCGATAGACAGACTATCAAGGCCCATCTTCTTAGCGATGCTACAGATCCGTTCAATAGGAGTCCGCTGAAGATCGAGGATGTCATTCCCGGTGCGTTTTTCTTTAATACAATATTATTATTTGTATGAACTTGGCTAACATGTATTTGGCGTGCAGATATGGAGCTTAAGGCTAAGATAGATGCATGGGTTGAGGAAAGGAGGGCTGCAGTTAGAGCTGAAAAGGCTGCTGCCGCTGCTGCCGCTGCACCAACTGGCGATCAGATGGAAGTTGATGATTAAATTGTGGTGGATTGAAGGGAGGGGAGGGTCATGGATAGTGTTTGGTGCTTTGTTTCAGCAGGGTGTCAAGGGGGCTCTGGGACCTGATGTCGGAAAGATATGGTACTGAACTTTGTTAACCTTACTGGTGGTAATGGCAATGCTAGGAATTGTAGAGATTTCATCACAATGAGCAGGCTATCAATGCTATGTGTAAAACGTGTACTGGTTCATGAGATGAGAGATAGGAAAAGAAAAATTTAAGGTTTAAAATGACCAAGTTACCCAGGAAAAAGCACGCACGACACAATACTGGTAAACTAATAAAAAAAGGATTCCACAATTCAAGATGATATGACGATGAGGCAAAAAACACACAAGACTGAAGGGTAGTAAAAGAACATCCGAAGGAAAACAAACAGGAAAAAAAAGGAAAAATCGGGCAACTACAGTCCTCCCTCCCAAACTTCTTCCACGCCAGTATATGAAGTGTCCTCCCCAAGGACAATTGCTAGAATTTCTCCCTCCGTTGACCATTAGCTACCACCAGGGGGAGCGAACGTACACAACCCACCCATTGCCAACCATCCACACCATTCAACTGCTTGGTTCGAGACAGGTTATAAGATTCGCAACAAGCGGAAAGCAAGCAAAACACAAACAACCGATACGCTGTTAACTTTCGCAAAAGCTCCCTCCGCTAACCCAACACTCCCCAAGTCACATGTGTACCTTTAATCATTGAATCCCCTTCACCAACCCAAACACCAAAGCTAAACAGACAGGTATATTGGTTTACAAGATGCTGCAGGACTTCTTGCTCTTGGTCTTCTTCTGCATTAATGCACAACGAGTGGCATGCTCGAAAACCTCGCGGACACCCTCGTTGGTCTTGGCTGAGCATTCGAGGTATCGCTCGGCCCTGATAACCTTCTTGACAGCATCACCCTATCACGCGATATGTTGTCAGATGCTTGCATCTTTATTAAACATTTGAGATGCAGAGGGAAATATCTTACCTCCTGCTCGGTAACAGGCTTCTGCGATGTCTTTGCAAGCTCCTGGATGGTCTTCTGGTCATGTCGCAAATCCTTCTTACATCCAACCAAGATGATAGGAAGGCCATGGCAGAAATGAAGGACCTCAGAGATCCACTAGTTTTGTCAGCTCTGTTGGACTCGCCAGATTACTTTTGTTGTGATTTATCATACCTTCTCCTGAACGTTCTCGAGCGAATCCGGAGAGTCAATAGCAAAGCAGATCAGGATAACATGCGAATCCGGGTAAGAGAGCGGGCGGAGACGATCATAATCTTCTTGGCCTGCCGTATCCCACAAGGCGAGTTCGACGTGCTTGCCATCGACCTCTACATCGGCAACGTAGTTCTCGAAAACAGTGGGGACATAGACCTATTAAACAACGGCGTTAATATTCCATTGTTCCTTCATCCCATTGGAAGCTTGTTGAGTTGTTTAATTACCTCGGGGAATGTGCCTTTCGAAAACACGCTATTGAAGCACCAGTGTCAGCAATCGAACGATAAACCAACCGAAACAGCATCGGAATAATGCCCTTACATGAGCAAACAGGTCTTTCCACAAGCACCATCACCTACAATAACCAACTTGCGTCTGATTTCGGCCATTGCTGCTGCAAGAAAGGTAAACGATTAGCGAGCACGATAACGACAAAGGACTAGAAGGCGCGATTGTGAAAGAGATGAGGCACGAGCAAAAAGTACAACAGCCGTGAAGATATAAAGTTAAAGGGAGTACGGATTATGTGAAGTTGAGAGTGACTGAAGCTCTTTGAAGCTGGAGCTCATTTTCCTGCCACAGCTCTAGGGAGACTTCCTTACCAATGAGTGTTTATCTCTCGATCAGGGGTGCAGAGAACGTAACAAAGGGTCGGGCGGGTAGCAAGAGTGTGAGGCGAGGAACTCGTTTGACTGTCAAGGAGGTTGTCAGTAGCAAGAGAAGGTTGAAAGAACACTTCTTGTAAAGGAGCAGAGGCGGAGGAAGGCTATACAATACAGGTGTGTGTGTGTGATATTGATTGACAGGCGTTGCTGGGGTTGCTGGGAGAGTTGAGAAAGAGAATGAATGAGGAAGAAGGAGCGCTTGGGCTTGGGCTGGTCGGCTTGGGGTGAATGTCCACTGAGACGGCGGCTTGGCTGGAATTGAACGCAACCATCCGCCCAATAGTGGTATCTGACTGACTAGGATGCGTCTTCTCAATGCTCTTGCAATTAAATATCCAATATTGAAAAGAACAATCATTTATTCATAACTATCGTGGCGTCCATGTTCTCATCAAACGGTCTCCTGAGACGAAGACTGTTTGTATCAGACATTCAAACGACAGACGTAGTCCCGGCAGCTTCAAAACAAACGCCAGCAGGACCCCTTGCCTTGAAAGGGTCCCTCGTATACTGCCTCTTATCTGACGTACTCGCTCACTCACACCTGCAACGGCTGATGAGCAACATCGTCAAGTTTCGGGAGCTGCCGCATTGAGCCAAAAAATAGCAAAGGAGAAGAGGAATGCGATATGCAGTCAAAAAAAACGCCGCTCCAGCTAAAACATCACCAACCGGACGCTTGTGGGGCGCCCGTAGTTAAGCGTTGTATCCCGGCACCCAATAATGGATGCAGAGCATGGCCTCTATAGTTTAGAGTACCTGTGGGTAGGGCTCACTCGCTAAAGTTATCGAACGATACAATTGAAGAAGCGTGTTATCACAGGCACTTATAACTTAACTTCCCGCGTGCATCATGCAAGATGATTCCGGAATGCCTGCTCAACCTTCCAAAGCACCCATCGCTCGATCCTGAACCTCCAGCCGCGCTGATCCGCATAGTGTCATCACCAGGGACTGGCTGTGTAGGTACTACTACGAAGTATATATCATACAGTTTCCTGCCAAACATAAGAACGATTCCAAAGAGACTCCTACCTATAACTACAACGAATCCCCAAAATCCTCCAGAATAACTCCACCCAAAACCCCAAGAAGCCCATTATTTGTTTATCCTGACCACAGGACACTACGGTGTGGTCTCTAGTCTTCATCCGTTCGGAGCTCCCGACAAATCTCAAAACATTCTGCCAGTAATGACGCTACCCTTCCTTGGCCTTCCGGAATATCGTTTCCAATCATGAACTTACCATCAACCTTCATGTTATCAATTGAAGATAGCTGGATTTGTGTGAATGATAAAACAATCATCAGCATTGAGGCAAAAGATTCACCTTTAAGCTATATGGGTACAGCTCCCTCGCATCTTGAATGCCGAACTTTTTGACTTCCTGAAGACACCGTCGAACGGTTTGCAGCTGGTTAAATATCGGCGTCAGGGCTTCGCTCACAGCCTACGATGGAGTTAACGTAAAGTCCAATCGCTGAATAATACAAGCGGTAGGTATACCTCGCCGGAAACCATTAAGGTGTAAACATGTGCGTAGGAACGTCGCAGTAGGTAAAGTAATATCTAAGAAGCAAACAACACTATCAGCATTGGACTAAAGATGTCAGGCACGTGGTTCGGGTAACTCACACCTTGGCCTTCATCTGGAGAAGACCCATCCTCTGCTACAAATTTACGACCAACTCTTTGATCGTCGATAGCAACGAGCGTCACCATATAGTTGTACAGATCGGTTTCGCGGAGCGACCAAGTTTGCGTCAGCTCGAGCTTCTCAAGTTTGTACTTGATCTTAAAGAGCTTATCCGCAATATGAGAGAGCCCAGGCGAAATGGTGCCCTGACTGTGTTCAACAATACTAGTTTAGCACGATATATATATCTCAAATAACTTGACAAAACTCACCCTTTCAATGCATCTTCAGCCGTGGCATAAGAGCGATCTAAAAGCAGCTGCACTTGAGCCTGTCCATCCTCTTGAATAGTGCCGTCTTCACCGACAAATTTCCCGTCAACTCTTGTAGAATCAATCTGCTTGATTTGATCCAAGTAGCCTCTAACTTCCGATTCCGAGAACTACATCGATTATTTGAGATATCAGTCGCCGCACATTGACAGACACACCTATCGCTGCTCAGTACCTTCTTTCTAGCCTCAACACCCTTAATGCATCTTCTCAAGCTAACAAGCTTCTCATGCACACCCAGTAGTTGTGGTGATATTTGATCCAATTTGTCTTCCAAAGGTTTTATTGCTTCCAGGCATTCGTTGATTCTTGAGTCCAAGAGGCTAATGACTCGAAGATCATGAGTAGAACCGTTCTTGTTGATAGTGTCTTTACTCTGACTGAGAATATGTCTAATTGGAAGAAGATCTTTGTGGGAGAAAGAATCGGACTCCGTCAGATGCCGCAAGAGGCGCTTTATTAGTCAGCGGTGGTCTTCACAGATATTTAACAGAAGGAAAACCTTTATAATTGTACTTGGGGCATAACTGCGTTTGAGAGTAAGCTATGATACTACAATTCCTTGAACTCGGGGAGTGCGTACGTTGCCGGTGGTTCGATATTTTTCCCACTCGTCAGAAAGAGTAGAGATACTAATAAGAAGCAGTCGTGCAATAGGCGTTCTGCTATAACAACGTTAGTATGCTTCAAAAAATTGCCATGCCTTTGGGTCAGTCGCGGAATAGTACAAATGGGTGTAAAACGAAGCTTACATTGTAGCTGATCAGAGCCTTTAGGCTCTACGTTGGAGTCTTCAGCTTGAGCAACACTATATTGCTCTTCGTGAGCTCGCAAGAGGTCGCACAACACATCATAATTGTTGAGAACATCGGTTGTCCGTATATAGGTAGTGCGATCTTCCTTCAAAGTGATTAGACCTTGATACAAGGTCTGGAGTTTTTGGATGATGGATGAGTTCTCAGTCATGATTCTTTGGTGTATGGCGTGGTCCTCAAGCTTCCATCGGGATCCTGCAGATAAGAGCTTAGAACCAATCTTATCTTATCTTGTCTTATCTTATTGCGTCAGTGCAAACTCTTCGACCATAGGGCTTCTGACCTATCCGCACCGTTGTTGTGCGCCTGTGACGAAAGTCGGTCACTTCAACAGCAGTGCGTGTCGCTTGCTTCCGTTTCACGATATCACCGACCAGCGACATTCACGCCCGTATACGACCCACGACCAGCCTCCCCTAGCACTGATCCCAACCGACAGGTGAGCAACGATCAATTTTCCTTCGACCTGCCGTTTCACCAAATTCCGATTCGTTCACTCTACAGAAAACTAACGACAATCCGATTAGCTATCCTCCACAAAATGTCGAACTCTGAGCTTGCCACCTCCTACGCAGCCCTCATCCTCGCCGATGACGGTATCGAGATTACTGTTCGCCGCGCTATACCGCACTCCTTCGCCGTCCCAAGGAACCCGCCTCGCTGACGAAGCTACTATTTTACAGGCCGACAAGCTCCAAACCCTCGTCAAGGCAGCTAACGTCACCGATGTCGAGCCTATCTGGGCATCTCTGTTCGCCAAGGCCCTTGAGGGTAAGGACGTGAAGGACCTGCTCATGAACGTCGGATCCGGAGGTCCTGCCCAAACCACCACCACCACTTCCGGCCCTAGCACTTCTAGCAATGATGCGGAGAAGGCTGAAGAGAAGAAAGAAGGTATGATAGATACCTAGAGCAATTGGTCGGGTCGAATAGGTACTAATAAATTGTGCAGAGAAGGAGGAGGAGGAGTCCGACGAGGACATGGGTTTCGGTCTTTTCGACTAAACGACTTTTGATGTATAATTCAAAAAATATCTTTGTCTTGTCGGAGACGTTTCAATGTTCGGGACCACGGGCTCTTCTGGGTTAGAAAATGGCGTTTATGTTCATTTCGGATGCTGGATAGGTAGCGAATGCGAAGTCTGGTGCAACAATATCGATACCATCTTGTAGGAGTGATGATTCTGTGATATGCGTACAACTACCTCGCCATTTTCTCAACCACACCCTCTGATCAGACCTGTAGACATGATTTAACCCCTACACTTGATCATCAGTATTTGGGTCATGCAACCGTAGATCTAGTATGTAAAAATAAATGGTAGCGGAATTCCAGGATTCCATGGGGTCGAGATCAACCCAATTTGTTAATGCGATTTAAAGTTATCGCTAGTAAACAATTAGTAGTGCGGCTTGGCCGCAAATTTCAATAAACCAACTACCGTCCCTGCCTCATTGACAACTAGCCTTATCCGCAAAATCTTTACATATGTCGACAGTACTACCCCCAAAAGCAAAGCATGTGAAGCGTGAAGAGTTGCAAAGAGCAAGGGAACAACAGCCCGTCGACCTCATTCCCGAAAACGTACCTAATGTCGTTGTTCAACTGCGCGCTTCAGATACCGGAAACCAGCTCGGTGGAGAACTCCATATACCAGGCAATGCCACGGCGAAACAATTGGATCAACTTGTGAACAAGTTGTTGGGCACAGTACGTCTTTGCCGGTTGTGCCATTGCGGTATTCAATGTTGATTGCACGTAGGAAGATGATCGAGTACCTTATACATTCTCTCTCCTCAGCAACCCAAGTGACCCGGACTCAAACATCATTGACATTACCTCAGACCTCTGGACGACCGTTTTGAAGCCGGGCCTAAAAACTACCGAAGATGTTCTCATACTTGTATATACCCCGCAGGCCGTCTTTCGTGTGCGCGCAGTCTCCAGGTGTTCTGCGGCAATCACAGGTCATGGTAACGCGATTCTCGCAACGCAGTTTTCGCCTGCCTCCTCATCGCGAATGGTTACTGCCAGTGGCGACGGAACCGCCAGGATATGGGACTGCGACACAGAAACACCAATGCACACACTCAAGGGCCACAAAAACTGGGTCTTGGTGGCATCATGGTCGCCGGATGCAAAGCTTATTGCGACAGGAAGCATGGACAATACTCTGCGGTTGTGGGACCCTAAGACTGGGAAGCCACTCGGCGACGCAATGAAAGGCCACACAAAATGGATCACTAGCATAGCGTGGGAACCCTACCATCTACAGAAGGACGGCGCTCCAAGGTTTGCCAGCTCTTCGAAGGATACGACGATTCGGGTTTGGAATGCGACTTTACGCCGGGTCGAGGTGACATTGGCAGGACATACTGCTGCAGTAACATGTGTGAAGTGGGCCGGCGATGGGAGGATATATTCTACGAGTCAGGATAAGACTGTTAGGATTTGGGAGACGACCCATGGCAGGTGCCTTCATACTCTAACGGCACATGCTCATTGGGTTAACCATATGGCGCTTTCTACTGACTTTGTTATCCGAACGGCCTATCATGATCACACCCGCAATGTTCCCCATACGGATGAGGGAAAGCGGCAAAAGGCGAAAGAGCGCTTTGAGAAGGCGGCTATCATAGGAGGAGAAATTGTGGAGAGACTCGTCACTGCAAGTGATGATTTTACAATGTATCTTTGGGAGCCATCCAAGGGCAACAATCCAATAGCACGTATGATGGGACATCAAAAGGCGGTGAATCATGTCTCTTTCTCGCCGGATGGAAGGTTCATTGCATCTGCAAGTTTTGACAACAGTGTCAAACTGTGGAATGCGAGGGACGGAAAGTCAGTGAGACCGAGCTTAATTTGATACACGTGGGGAATGAAGTGCTGATTCGGGTTATCTAGATATATCACTACTTTGCGTGGCCATGTTGCGCCCGTGTACCAGTGTGCTTTCTCCGCAGACTCCCGTCTGCTCGTCAGTTCATCGAAAGATTCAACTCTCAAGGTCTGGGATGTGAGAACTGGAAAACTTCATACTGATCTTCCTGGTCATCAGGATGAAGTTTTTGCGGTCGATTGGAGTCCGGATGGTGCTAAAGTTGCCAGTGGAGGCAAGGATAAGGCGGTGAGATTGTGGAAGCATTGAAAGGTTCTTCGTACTCTAGACTGCGGAGTAGTTTCGCTGGTGTAATATTGGGTTGGATTCTAGATGGATGGGGACTTTACTTTGGAGGGTATATCCTGGGACATAGAAAAAAGCGATTGATTTTTGGGAGTTACGTGAGAACTGGAAAACCCGCCCGAACTCATGAATTTTGTTCTACCAACGCCGATACTGAAAGCAAAAATCCCAAATAATAAACACCAAACGTGACTTTTTTACTCTACCATAAGATCACCATCATCCATTGCTTGAGTCTCCTGTTGGCCCCTTTCTCGCCCTACGATCAACTGCCGCCGGATCTCAGGTCCAACCAGTGGATGGCCTTTAACAAGTATTAAATCCAACAGTGCATCTCTCTGGTCTTCTGTGATATCGTTTCTGTATCTCTCTGCAAAGCACAAAAAACTCTTGTGCCACAGCAGAGGTAATTCATCGGAGATGGCCTTGAACCTCAAAAAGTGGAAGACTAGAGCGTCTACGACCTTGAAGGGAAGCGCATATTTCTTGTCGATTAAAACTTTGATAAATACCGACGTGGGGCCAGTGTAATTCATTTCGCAGAGATGTAGGAGGGCTGCGGAGGAGTGGAGTACGGGGATGGAGACTCGGGTGAGAACGGAGCCAATAATCTGGGCCTCTTTCAAAGAGCAGGTGCCGCTCTGCAAAGCCGTTAGAATGCCTGTCAAGGTGCAAGGAGGGAGAGAAAACATGCTTGGGCCAGAGGGAACAGGAATCCTTTGAAGAAGGCGGCGGGCTTGTATAGCGACTTCTTGAGGCAGTTGTAAAGGTGGATATTGAGCTTCTTGTGCTCATGAATATCTTCGCGCACGCGGTCCATCAGAATAACAGACAAGAACCTGCGCTAAATTAGCATGATGTGCCACCCAATTCTAAGACAGCTCGTTTACTTCTGTGTCTGGGAGGACTTCTGTGACGCAAAGAGCTTGGTTGCCTCGTAGCAGGCATTCGGCGTCCACTTGTCTGGGCGAGTGATGAACAGAATCTCCTCCCAGTTTTTCAAGGAAGGGATGATCTTGAAAGCTTTGGGAAGCTTCCCAGACTTGTATCGAGAAAGTAGGATTCCGACCCTAAGGAATAAGAGTCAACGGCAATCATCGGAGTTGGAAAATGTGGAACCATACTTGGTATAGACCTCAATAACCTTGGGCGGTAATGAAGGGGCCTCTTCCATCTCTACGTTATGTCCAGCGAGCTTTGCTTCATGCTCCGCAATCTTTTCCAAAATCTTATCGGCCAAAGAAACACGCTGTTCGGGCTGTCCAGATGGCATGAAGCGATTGAACAATTCCTCGTCGCCTTCATCAACCTCCACCTCCTCAACTTCCTCTTCGTCTCCGAACTCCACATCTTCGTAGTCCCCCTCATCTGATTCCGGGTCCTCCTCGAATCTCATTTGCCCCGCAGCACCCATGAAACCAAGATCTCGCGCTTGGGATCGGTTCGCCTGGTTCTCCTCCTCAATTTCATCTTGCTGTTCCTTCGCGAGATGTAAGATACGCTTGGATAGGCCGGAGTCCACATATTCTTCCGATCGCTCTTGTCTTTCCTTGCGCTTCGTCCGTACCACCTTGCGCAGGTTTCCGCCGGAGCCATTCTCAATAATTTCTTCGTGGAGGGGGTTATGGCGCCGCTGCTGGCGGGCACCAGAGTCGGCTGGCGAGGCAGCTTTTGGCATCGCTGTGGATTCGGGCGATTGAAGTTTGCAAGCGTTGTAGTTATTGTGTGGAGATCAAAATTTCAACTCACAAAAACCCCACACACAATTCCTTGACGCCAAGAATGCTAGCGTCAGCAAGGGACGGGAAGGATTTCGCGTCGCGCGCAACAGACTGACTTCATCAGCACCCATCCTTCTGAGTACCATGACAGACCCAGTTCCCGTTTCCATTCCACAGAAGCGCCCCTTTCAGTCCGATGATGCACAGCACTCTCGATCGAAGTTAAAAGAAAAGAACGTCCACCGAGAGTCGCGCGAAAAGAAGGATTCATGGCGAAAGAAGGAGACTCTCAGCAGCACACCGGCTGGTAGTATGGGCAGTGGGCAAGGTCCTTCCTCTGGAAAACATACCGGACACAATACTCCGCAGGTTCTAGACCACGCAGATGTTGAGGCTCCAGGCCTTGTGCGGTATCGTCTTCCGCCACCGCAGTTTCAAGACTTCTATGGACACCGCGCACCGCCATTGACGTTAGAGGAGACCCCCACAACGCCAAGGGAATTTTTCGCTGTCAATGACCAGTAGGTTTTGTTTAAGAGGACTTCTAGTTCCTTTTACTGATATATTACCGATTCTTTGTAGTCCAATGAACCGCAGGGGGTTCCGCTACAGTCCTTGTGAAGCATCGCACTTATTACCAGCGCTCTCGTACCGCGGCACTGAATATGAACCTTTTATCGCACGAATAAACTTCGAAGACATGAATCCACAGGTTCATGTCAACAAGGAGGGTACAGGGATAACAACAGCAAAGGGCTGGCGCATGGCGAGAGCGAATGTGGGCGTCCGAGAGGGCGACTGGTACTTCGAGTGTAAAATATTGAACGGTATAGCAGAAGAGGACACTCCTAGTGGACACGTACGGATAGGTTGGGCACGCCGAGAAGGTCCTTCCACTCTTCCCCGCCACAAAGAGGTTATCTGACAACGTACAGCCCCTCTTGATGCACCAGTCGGCTTTGATGCATATTCGTACGGCCTCCGCGACCAGTCTTTCAACAAGCTGCACATGTCTCGACCTAAAGAATTCATACCCGACACATCATTCGTGACCGGGGATGTGATCGGTCTCCACATCTCACTTCCCCCACTTTCAGTTCAACGGGAGATTAGTGGTGATCTCACGGTCAAATCCGGTGACATCATCCGTGACCGCCTTCCAATACGTTTCAAGAATCAGTTGTGGTTTGAGCACTTTGAATACCAACCCACTAAGGAATACGAAGATCTCATGAACCCTGCGACCGTTTCAAAACCTCAGAACGCACCGAAAACGCTACCCGGGAGCGAGATTCGGGTATATCGTAATGGTAAATACGTTGGTACGCCTTTCGAAGACCTCTACGCCTTTCTGCCGCCGGCGTCTAAGCCTCTACCAATAGTCGGAGGACGAGAGCTAGACGACGGTGCTCTGGGGTATTACCCAGCAGTGAGTGTGTTTAAAGGCGGGGCGGTAGAAGTCAACTTTGGTCCCGATTGGCTAGTTCCCCCCAAGGATTTGGGGGATAATGTTAGGGCTGTCTGTGAAAGATATGATGAACAGATTGCTGAGGATGTACTATATGACATGATCGACGAAGTCGATTTGTTGTTTAGCCCGTCGGATGATAACGAGCATGAGGATGGTGCGAAGAATGCTGCAGCGGGTGCAGGAAGGAAGGAGGTGATCAAGGAGATGATAATGGACGATGAATAAATATTGTACATGGTAGTGGAATGCATTGCTTTGATGGCGTTTGGTTGTATTGTATCCAGTATTGATAGTAAAAAGTTGAAAACGACGGACTGGTATAGTTCATGTTTCCTTTCCCTCCACAATTCCTATAGATATTCAGGCAGCTGTGATGGTTCAAAGCCAACACAAAGTAGGGAGTTTGGATAGAGATTGAATTCAACATCCCGTGTCATTCGCGTACTCTCGACCCAAAGTACCAAACTCCATGCACAAACAAACAAGTCAATTCAGTGTTTCACCACACCAGCATTACCCACACTTCATCCCATGGCCTATGCTGTGACCAGAAGAAACAACTGCCATTTCCCATTCAGTGTTGCTCCTAACAATCCCAATGGGAAGGCGAGCCACATATCAGCTCCGTCGCTCAATTTCAAACCCGAAAGCAACCAACCGTACTCGAACTCACCCTCGGCCTCAACTGCTTCAATCTCTCCTCGTCATCCCTAATTTTCCTCCGAAGCTCTTCCAGTCTCCTCTGCTGTTCCTCGAGACTTTCCTTCTCCTTCTCTCGTTCTTTATCGATACCAACAATCTTGCCGTCTTCTCCGAAAGCCAGCACGCTGGGATCAAACTTGAGGAGGCTCCCGGGTTCCTCGTCAGTTGAGGTTTCTGCCGCGAGCAGGGAGGTGCTGGGGAGAGAGAGGTCTAGGTTGAGAGAAGGGAGTTGGGAACTGGTAGACATGATGATGACGTATGTTTGTAGATAGCTTTAATTGACGGGCGGGAATTGTATGTAGACTATCTGTTTCCTCCAAGAGGCGCACTGAACTGGAAGAGGAAGAGGAGGATAAGTATGGCTGTTGAATAAGGAGGCTTATCACCCTTGGCTAATTAAAACATGCAAGATGCGGGTTTGTTTGTTTTGCAATTGGAAACGGCCGGTTTGCGGGGGCGGGACGTTGATCCTTGCCCACCAAGGTATTCTTGTGCGTCCAACTAACGATTTGAGGAATGTAAATATATGTAAAATATGCCACAGGGGGCCTTGGAGATCGCTATAGTAAAACTGTTGAGCTGCTGCAGTAACAAATCGCCTCGAGGGTCGGGGAGAGGACTGTCGAGTGACGGTACGTGAGTCTCTTAGAGACCGCAATTGGGCAAGACTCAGCATTGCGAAATGATTTGAAGCGCCATCTGACTCATCTGAGGTACAATCTCACAGCCTTGTGATGCATCCTTGCACCGATTCGGCCAGGAAAATCGGAGAGTGGCGGTTTTCTATCGTGATTGCAGATGGATTACCGGTGAGAGCGAAGTTTGGAAGAACCTACTCATCTGATTCGTAATGTTTTCTCTGGGTCCCGACATTTCATGGTGCATGAGAATTCGAAGACGTTCAAACGTCAGGTTGTATCCTTGAAGTTATCAAGGGACCGCGACCCGGGTGGTGTGAGCAGGTGAAAAAAGCGTCTAAACGATCGAACTTCGACTTCCGGATCTCGAGTCATGATGGGATTCATCATAAAGAACAGACCTACGATCTTCATATCTAGTCTTGGTACTGATATCACGGCGTCATTGCAGACTTACTCCGCGGCCATCAGCCACCAGCAATGAGCCGTGAGCCAGCTATTCACACATCGTAGTGACGCAAACCGTTCCAGCAACAGTTTATAAACGTCTCGCTGCTCGTCATGTTCAGGAATACATCCATTTCATGTAAACACAATTGAATACTATACTTTCACTCAAACCAAAACATCGTTATGGCAGACAAGCCATTCACCGTTAACACACTCCCCGGTGCTCCGGAATACTCTCTCCACGTCGCCAAAGACCTCCACAACATCCCAGCTTCTGATTCTGGGACTCGGAAATGGGCAGCGGAGAATCCGAACCAACCTCCACAAAGGAAGAGAATGGTACCTTGGTTTAGACTTCTCTATGCGGTGTTTTTTCATGGATGCTGATAAGGATGGGATGGGACAGTCTTTCGGCGGCGGCAACGATGGCCATGGTGCTCCCCTGTTCTCAAATCTCGAGGCGGCAAAGCAGAAGCACATGTATGACGGGTATGAGGATATGAAGCCGAAGGATGGATTTATCGGAGGGATTTATAGGAAGCTGGTTAATGCAAAGCATGCAACGGGGTCGACGCCGCATACAAAATGAAATAATGTAACATTTTTGTCGTTGTAAATAGTTGTTTTTTGATTTTATTGGTGCTGCCGCAAAAGACTCAATCAGACTCCGGCTGTTGGTGATGGTTGATGACGCTGTTTGTGAGGTCATCTTGGGGTTGCTATTAGGTTGGCTTGTGCGTTAACTATCACATGTTAAACATCTCGATTACCGACGGTCATTGTCCAACATCTAGCCATCGCAAGCTCCAGCACCCAATTTATACAGTTGAGTGCCATTGGCTGGACTCCATCAGCCCTCCAGAATTATGTCTGAAACGCCTCGATCGGCCTCTCAGAGCCGACGCCATTCCCGGCGCTCCACGGGCAACATCAACTTCGCACAAATGTCTGTGTCTCCACTCACCTCGATGTCTCTTACCGAAGACGATTTCAACCCCTCCAAAGAGCAACAAAACCGGCGTTCCAATTCTTACATCCAAGGGATCTCTGTAAGCTTCGTGCACATTTCTTCTTTGCTCACATCTAATTTGTAACAAACAGGCACCCACAACACCCGGCATCCTCTCGCGAACCCCGTCCTTCCACCGCCGCGCGCCCAAGAGCCTAGGCAACCTCGAGCTTCCAAAATCAAAGTCTTCATCGCAACTTGCACGTTCGCGAGGATCTTCCGAATGGCTGCACCGCACGGGTGCCGCGCTCACCTTTGAGGCCCGCGAGAGTAAGGGGCAGGGCTGGTTGAGCACTCGGGCATCTTCGACGAGTCTCGTGCGTCTTGACACGGACGCCGACGAGGAGGGGCACATGTACGGTGCTGATGATGAGTTTTCGCCGGCATCACCGATGTGGGGGATGAGAGAGGAGTTTGATTATATGACTGCCGGAACAGGGATGGGTGGTGGCAATGTGCATAGGGAAGAAGCTGAGGAGAGTGAAGAAGAAGATATGGATCTGAGGGGTGGTTATAGGTTGGGCCAGTTGATCGATAGGCTCATTGGGTGGTCAGTATTTGCGGAGGATGAGACGGACTCGGAGGATGATAACTATGAGCATAAACCGGTGAAACCTATAAGAGAAAGGATTAAGTTAGCCCCAGCAGAGGAACAAAAGCTGAGGGAGGAGCAGAGACAAAGGAGGGACCAGGATGCGGGCTGGCAAGATCCGGCCTGGATTTTCAGTATTGCCTCTAACGTATTGTTCTAGTCGTCTTTTGTGGAGTTCTTCCTTGAAGTTAAAACCCTTTTTTCGCAAACGCAGCCTGAGATATTTAGCGAGATTATAGTTTACGGGCTGAATCACGGATGGACGTTTGGACGGAGGATTGAACGAGGGAATTATGTATAAGTATATATTCGTTGAATGTGAATTCGTCAAAATGTACAACTATAACTGAATTGTACAAAACTGGAATATAAAGGCTAAACAAGACAAAGGGAGACCAATGAGTACAGCTGCGATGTCCCCTAACAAATCCTATCCTAGAAAATAACCACATTGATAAAACAAAAAAAATAGGGAGGCAAAGAAACTTATCAACAAAGACACCAGAACGAGCATGCTCGCATCATAATACGCAAACAAAACTCAAAAGATAACCACCCGGTAGAAATGAAATGTCAAACTCAAACGCAGCGTTTCCAATCATATTTACCAGGTGCGAACAGGAACACCTGCACCAGAATGCATGCCAAACCCGAAACCAGTTGACGATCGTTGACTCCGCCCATTGTTTCCATTTGAGTCCCCACCCCAAGCAACAGTCTGCCTCATCTGAGTAACAGCTGATTCCATCCTTCCACCAGAGTGCTCGTTGTGTTTCGTAAGTTTCGTCTCCCATCCTCCGTACTGGAGACTGATTCCCGCACCCCGCTTTGCTGCCTCTTGTATAACCAATATCCATGCTTTTGCCATTTCCTCATATGCCATCTGCTTTGGGTGGTTGTGGAGTGGATTTTCCCAGCTCGGAAGTCGATGAATAAAGTCCGTAGCACCATCCAAAAACGAAAGACTGACTGAAGCTTGACTCTCATTCGGAGGCAAAAAGTGGGGTGTGTAATCGGACAGCGCATCGAGAAGTTCCATCAGGGCCGGTCTGACTCGATTGTGTGCATAATCGCCAGTAGAGTTGCCACCATAAGGAAATGCTGAGCGGTAGGCTGCTTCGTAGTTTCTCAAGGTCTCGAGAGCGGAAGCAACTGTTGGCCGAGGTGCAAGTTCCGATACTTCTTTGGCGAGTTCGGGATGCCTGTCGCACATCGTCTGGAGGATGTTCTTGAGTGTATTTGAATCAACCGATTCAAAAAGTCTAGATAAAGGTAGAGGACGGCCTTGGACGACGTTGCTTCGAGGTTTTTTGTGTGTGCGTTGACTGTTTCCTACGGTGGATGGGGGTGATGCACCCATTTGATGATCCATGTCACTATCGATACTCGGTCGAGGTTCATGATCATCTTCGGCCTTTCGCTTTTTACCACCTAACCGGTTATCAGTAAGAAAAATAAACAATGATGTGCAGCAGTTATGGGGGCCCACCAAGACGAGGAGGAGGAAGTCGTGAGTGCATGGGGGAGTTGTGGAGGGGAAAGGGTTGAGGATTCATGAGAGTGCTCATGTTGTCGGGGAAGCAACGAAAAGTGGCGCTCGAAGGAAATGGATCCTTATAAATAAGACAAAGGAGGGGGGGATGGATACTGATGGAATGGAGATAGTCTGGTAATAATCAGGTAGGACGAGAAGGTGGAGGAGAGGATGAGAGAAAGAAAGGAAGAGATAGGTGGTGACGAGTTTGGTCAGTCGGTATGGTGGTCTGGGAGGGTGGAGAGGAGAGTGGTGGTATCGGAAGTAAGCCGTTGTATGGTGATTGAGAAGCTGCTGTGGCGCTCAGCGCTGGCCATAGAGGAAAGGCACGTCGCACGGGGCAACTATATCCGGAATTATCTACAGGTACAGTACATGTACCTAGAGCACCTACCCATTAGATACTTGAGCAGCTATTTCACACACTCCCCATTCACGCTCTGGGATTTTGGGCACTCTTCCATTGAGAATTGTTTACATCGTCTGAAATATTCAATGCGTGACGTTCGCCCGATTCCACATGGCTTGGTGTGTACGAGTACAGAGCCGCTAAAACTCTAAGACGCCTCGTAGGGAAAGATCTCCGCCGGCCATCTACCCTGTGTAGGAATAAAATGGCGTCAATGTGCACCACTGGCCACGACAGAACGGAGCCCACCGACTCCCACACACTATATACGCCGACCGATGTCTTTGCACAAACAGTCACTCGATATGTGGGACATTGCAGCAAGGGGGAGGACCGCGTTCATGCTTGCTGCTTTTGGAACTTATCAAAACGAAGCATTAAGACCATGCTGCTTACGCCGCGAATCCATTTTGTGCTTGCCACTAGAGTGGCCATGACGAATTCTCTCTCAGCTCCCAATTTCTTGTGAGACATACCATGTCGGTGCACGGAGTTGGTTGGTGATGTAGGGTTCCGGACGAAATGCCGCAGGAGGGGCTTGGCGTGCTGCCCTGCTCCTTCACTGGAATTTCTACCTTCGTCCTTCCTACTTAAAAAGTGTGACTTATACATTCCGGACACTCTATTGTACATATACATAACTCCCAATACCAAACTGGAACTATACGCAGCAAGCAGCATGTCCCTTAAAGCCACAGTTTCAGGGGATTCATCGCCGGCCGAATCAGCTACCAGCACCGCACGCGTCGCTGGGGGTGTGCCTGTTCAAACTCTGCGCTCGTTGTACTTGCAACTGGAGAATGGTGATTCTGGTGGTAATGGCCACGGGGGAAACAAAGCGTCCGTGACCTATCCTACACCTCGAACAGAATTTCCCAAAGTGAAGAAGCTCAACCCTCTCAATAAGAAACGAATACTAGTTACTGGTGTGAGTGCCGTTCGACCCTTCCTTCCTCCAGTGTTTGCAACGATTTGGGTTTTGACTGTCTTACAGGGTGCAGGCTTCGTTGGGTCTCACTTGGTTGACCGGCTGATGCTGCTGGGGCATGATGTGATCTGTATCGACAACTTCTTTACCGGCACCAAAGCCAACGTTTCCAACTGGATCGGCCATCCCAATTTCGAGCTTATTCGGTACGCATTCGGTTGTTCTATTGATGGCGGCAATTTCTAATCTTCACCTCCCCGTTACGGATGCTAGGCACGATGTCGTTGACCCAATCATGGTCGAAGTAGACCAGGTCTACCACCTTGCATGTCCTGCAAGTCCGGTTCACTACCAATCCAATCCCGTCAAGACCCTCAAAACAGGCTTCTTTGGTACTTATAACATGCTGGGCCTCTCGAAACGTGTCAAGGCACGTTTTCTTCTTGCCAGCACTTCCGAAATCTACGGTTCGCCAGCAGAGCATCCGCAACAGGAGGAATACTGGGGACATGTGAATCCGATTGGTCCCAGGGCTTGCTATGACGAGGGTAAACGTGTCGCTGAGGCACTAACTTACAGCTACGCCAGGCAAGACGGAGTAGATGTTCGTGTTGCCCGTATTTTTAACACCTTTGGTCCGAGGATGAACTGGAACGATGGCCGTGTCGTCTCCAATTTCATCCTACAAGCATTACGAGGTGAAGATATCACGGTATATGGAGATGGGAAGGCGACTAGGTCGTTCCAGTACATTCACGACCTGGTGGACGGACTGATTGCTTTAATGGATAGCGACTGCACAGAGCCAGTGAATTTGGGCAACCCGGATGAGTTTACTATCAACGATTTCGCAACAACCGTTGCTGGACTTATACGAGAGGTGCAACCTAGAACCAAATCCAATATAGTCTATTTACCGCCTGTCACGGATGACCCGCAAAGGCGAAGGCCCGAAATATCTAGGGCAAAAGAGAGAATCGGATGGGCACCACAGTTTTCTGTTATAGAAGGGCTGCGCGAAACGGGTAAGTATTCTTCATATTCACCCTCCCCGGGATGAACTGACCGATAACTACAGTATTATACTTCAAACGAACTCTAGAAGAATAGTCTGAGTCTGAGTAGGAGTATACTATTGATTACTGGAGTCGAAGGAGTTTTTGGATTTTCTAGGGTTAGCGAATCATACTGGCATCTTTTTTGCAAACTCCCCGTGTTATATTTCTAGTGCTGTGTTCAACTGCTGCTGTCACGGAAGGTGCAAACAGACAACGCTTATTATTCGTAATTCTCATGGGCGTGATCAACCAACTATCAATGCACACGATGGCACCATTCCAGCTTCCTTCAAAGTCAACCCGAAATCAATTCCTTGCTGGAAGACCTTGCGCGGAAAGGTCACGGTGAACGTGCTGGGCGTAAAACCTGGCTATGCATTAACAAAATGCCCTGGTTGGGGCGGTCTGCGGATTCCTACCCCTCTCGGACTCTATAGCACTTGCAACTTCAAACAGCGTTGTCTCAACAGGGAAGGTTTTGATCAACGGTGGACCAGAGGGAAGGCGAAGCTGGAGACGAGACTCCGAGTGCGAAGCTGTGACCTTAGGCTGTTGCGGTTTAGATGCTGCTGGTGGCGTATCCTGGATGTCCCTTCCCTCGCGCAAAGCCTTTTCCCGTTCTGCCTGTAATCTGCGAGCTTCTTGTGTTTCCTTGATCTGTTGTCTCACACGTTCCTTTGCCTGTACGTCTTCGAGCTTTTCGCGCTTGCGCTTTTCGGTCTCCTTAAGTTGCTCTCTCCTCCGGAGGTCTTCCTTCAGTTTCTCGGTGTCCTGTGTCTTCTTGCGACGAATAGCTTCGTTCTTCTTTGCATCCTGTTGGTCAGCGGTAGCCTGAGCTGCCCTCTTAGCAGTTAATCTGGTTTGACATCAGCCTCCAATCCTCTCGAACAGATAGCCAACCACATACTTTTCACGAAGCTCTGCTAGTTTTTCCTTCTTCTCTTCTTCTGTAAGTGGTTTAATCACTTCAGTGGATTCCTCGAAGTTTGTGTGCTCGCTATGGATTTCGTTAGCTCTTCTCGGCTGCAGCAAGCTCCAAGGGAGAACCAACGTTCTAGTGGCGTGAAATTCGGCACGTTCAGGAGATGAGAATAGTTTTCCGCAGTCCATGCATTTCAAGCTGGCAGCTGTACCAGTGGTTTCTGCCTTGTCCCCGTCTGCGTCGAGAGAGCTGGAGGTAGAAGATGCAGCACCAAGAGCTTGTTCCGTTGAAGCACTTCCATCAAGTTCTTCGATGGGTTTATCCTGGTTCCTATCAAGCCACTCGATAGCATCTTGGACTATGCAAGCAATCAGAGGAACGTTCCCAGAGCTGTGATTCCGGTATGCAACTTACGGCCTTTGGTTTTGTTGACGGCAAGTTTCACACGCTGGGCGTCGAATCCCATCTCGACCAGGAGGTCATAGTCAGTCTGCGCCATTTTTTGAAATTTGCGGGGGGGAGCGATAATAGGTTGAAGTGTTCGTTAACAAAGGGATGCGAAGTTGGTGGAGTTTTGAAGCCAGAGCTCCTCCAACCTACAAGTTCCCCGCCAACACCAGTGTGGCTGAACATAGAAAGCTCCCAGCCACAGAGCCGCAAGTCGCCAGATCAACTTTGCCAACAGCTACTCTGCAGCAGCTGCTCGCTATAGGCCCACCGACTGCCATCCAACCCACAACGCACCCGCCTGGAATTTAAAGCAGCCAGACGCTTCCTCTATCTGCGTCTTGCCGTCGCAGAGCTACTCTTAGTTTCCCCGTCCCCGCAGAACCACCAGACCGGCGGCCCCACCTCCTTTCGGTTACCGCGTTTAATACAAACCCGCACAACCCACGAGACGACATACCGTTACTTAGTCGCCATTACTTCCCAACTACATCTTAGTACATCCTACCGCGAATAATCTCCGATCCCTTACTCTCAATATGAGTATCGAGCTTGAGCCGTCTGAGCTGACCTTTCAGCGTAAGTTACATTAACTGAAGTTTCTTTCTGCCAGCGTCCAAACTCACCGACGCCTCCAGGCCCGTTCAACAGGGAAGTCACACAAACATTGCACATTAGGAATCCCAACTATGACCCGGTTGCCTTCAAGGTTTGTGTACTTCAACGCCTGCGACGGGGTTATTCACTGACATATCGCTCATGATTCAAGGTTAAGACGACCGCTCCGAAGCAGTACGTCCAACAGGATCCAGTGGGCATGAGGGATACGTGCTGATTGTAGTTCAGATACTGTGTACGACCAAACTCTGGGCGCATCGAGTCGGGAAAGGAGGTCGAAGTTCAAGGTGCGCATACATCTCATGGGAACTCTGGGTATTGGCTAATGGTTGTGTAGTGCTTTTGCAAGCCATGAAGAATGATCCTCCGGCGGATCACAAGTGCCGCGATAAGTTCCTGGTTCAGTCTGTAGCTATCACGGCTGATAGAGAGGCAAACAATGTCCAACAAATTGTATGAACGGTCTCCACCCTGTGCCTAACGACTGTTAACACCAGGCAGTGGTCGCATGTTGAGAAGACCGAGAAGACGGCTATCCGCGAACGCAAGATTCGTGTCGTTTACCTCCAGCCAGGAGAACAAAGTAACGGAAACACTGCCGGAGAGCCTTCAGTACGTGTAACCAATAGTCACACATTGCTTGCGTTCGCTTGACTGACCCGCCAGTTTGAGTCGTCCCCTCCACCATACATATCGTCGGAGACAAACGACGTGCAGTCTACTCTTGCTTCGGCGCCAAGACCAATCTTGCAGTCGTCCACCGCCTTGACCTCCAGCACCCACAGCACCCGCTCCGACGGCGATGACAAGGACTCGGAGCTTGCTGCAGCAAAAGCAACCATCGCGAGATTAGAGGCGGAACTGAACAACCAGGGACTACGTCTGCGCAAGACTGCGGGAGCGGCTTCAGATGCAAAGGACCGTATAACTGAAGGAGCTGCGGGAATGTGCATGGCCACGCACCCTCCGGAAGGAATTTCAGTTCAGATTTGCGCCGCGCTCTGTTTACTCTCATTCTTCATCGCCTGGTTTTTCTTCTAAATTGCTCCTTTCTATCCATCCCTAGTCAACGCCGAATAGCTTATAATACACGGCCAAGGAGTTATCATAGTTTTTCTGCGCGCAGCGCAACCAGTAGTAGTAGTAGCAGCAACAGGTGGGACAGCAGAGGGTAGAACTGGGTCATTAACTAAAGTTACTACTCTCATTTAAAGCATGGGTTGTGCGTGGATGTATTCTCTTTTGTCTCTTTGGGGGTGGTGATGGATGGAGGCGTAAGTTGGGATCGATCAACGTTTGTTAAAAACCTTGCGTGTTAACTATCCTCTATTGCCTTTGATATTGTGTGCGTGTGTTTTGCAATAGCTTTGCATCTTCTATTTGTCCTTTTCACCAACAGTGTCTTGTATTTTATCATGCTCATAAACCGGGACATTATACCTTTCTTTTCCCCTCTCTCCCGCCACTTTCCCTGCAACCTTTTTCGTATGTATTGGAAATGTATGTGGAGAGACGGGATAGTGATAATTGGGGTAACTGAAAGTGAATTCAAGCCTACTCAATGAGTCACAGCGTCCGTGGTAATTATTTCTGTATTTGATACTGGTTGTGTCGTAATTTGTCGGGGAACGGCTGGCACTCTCCAGTATGATTCATTGCAATTAGATGTACAGTACAAACAACCATTATCAAAATCGATACTTTCTGCTTGGGTGTTCTCCTGGGTATGACGTTAATATCAACTTGTCGTGACTGTGGTCATTCAAGTAGTGTATGATGGTGATGGCGATGGGTTGTTTTGAACTATAACACAAGAATGCCAATCTATAAATCCCAATCCTCCCTTTGTTCCTTCTGTCTCTCCAATCACTCTAACCATTTAAGTACATCTTCAAGAGTAGCTCTCTCAGCTTTGGCAATTTTCCCAGTTGTGACCAGATGTTGTTTTGAGTTCAAATAGTCCACCCATTGTAGTGAGGCCTTGTACGTGAGATTGCACCCCTCACAGTAAAATCCTGCACCTTTCCCCTTCTTCCCCATCGCCACACTGCTTGGTATCAGCTGTGTCATATTGAGGCTCTCTTTGAAGTTGATCTGTTCTCACTGTGCACTAATCATTTCTGCATCATCCGCTACAGGTGGATAGTACTTTTTGCCGGCTGCCTTGGCTTCGTACTGCAGCGTTGGTTCAGAACGTTTTTTCGTTCACACTCTTTAGCTTTGGCTGTCCATTCTTCGCAGTACCAAATGCAACGAAACTAAGGTGTTTAGTGACATAGAGATGGTCAGAGAGTGTGAAATGACATACCGTATCACTACTAGAGGCGCCACTACAGGCGTTGGTTTTCTTGCGGACATGGTAGGCGTAGTGTTGAATTATAATTGAGTTAAAGCTCGGGTTCAAGCATCAAATGGGGGGTGCTTGGCAACGGTGATCGACATAACACCGCCAAAGCCAAAGCCAGAAGCTCACCACCACATTCAATCACTTATTCATATTTAGGTAACTGCCTAACGATTCCTCTTTTGCCCGTTCTACTCTACTTTTTTACCTTGGGGCTACAACGGCAGAAATAGTTCTATGTGGCATTATGTCTTTGATGGCCTTACGGAGTCTTTGAAAGCTGTGATTTGCAGTCTTGCATGAATGAATAGAAAAGTGGGGCAGACAAGACTTTGTTATTTGCAGCACAAAGCATCATTCAACTACAGTAGTGAAACAGTGTGGACTAAAGCGGCGCCCGGCACAATATGGACCCACCATAATCTAAGCGGGATCCCTACGGAAACTATAAGCATAACCTTAAAGTTAACATGGTATCGACGACAGTATCAGCGAGTTATTTGTCAAGTAAGGATCAGTAGTAATGATGGGGAAAGTCATGATTCAAGCAAAATCCTAAACCGAATAGATATCTATGCCAATTACGCCTACTCCAACTCAACTGTCTATATATAATCTGTCTATTCTTCACGATCTTTTCAGTGCTACCTCATCAGTGCCCTCAATCTCATCTTTGGTCCACGCAGCCTCCACCTTCCTGCCTGACTTTTCTTCCTTCTCCCGCTTCACTCGGGACCAGAGTGATACATCGGAATCGAAGATGAACTGATAGAACACGTAGGTCCAGCTAGTATGCTGTGGGAGGCGCTCGTAGAATTCGCTGGCGATTTCTCGCAGCTTCGGAAGGCGTGTCCATGGGATTGCCGGGAAATCGTGGTGCTCATTGTGCAGGCCGACATTGTAGGTGAAGAAGTTGAGGGGTCCGTAGTAGGAAAATGTTTCCGGTGGTGAGGGGCCGCCAGGGATAGCGCACCGTGGAGAGGGCTTCGTTTTCTCGAACACGTACTATTTATACATCAGTTGAAGTTGCTAGGAAGACGGTGTAGGGCACTACGTGTTCAGATATAAAGTGCCCCGCGGTGGGATGCAGACTTCCGGCAAGGAAACTACTCGTAATAAAGTAATAAAATGAGTTCCACCCAAAATATTTCACAATGAGAGCATCAAAAGCGATTTCGGTGGCTAGATTGAGTGCGTGGATATGTGTGAACGGCAGTTGAAATACCATCATCGGCCGGAGAGCATAAAACAAAATCTGGAAGGTGCAGAAAAACGCCTTTCCTAAGATTGAGTCGAGAAAGATGGCCTCCATCTTGGTAGGCAGATCTGTGTCGACACCATCGACACCGAGTGACTTGTGGTGAATAAGATGGTATGGCTATTGCATTTGGATTGGACCAGTCAGGAGCCATCACTAAGGAACGTGTGAGATGTACCGACCCTGAACGCAGCACTGTAAGGAACACCAATTGGCAGGTTTGCAAAGATCGCAATTAAACGGTTTGCGGTGGGGCTGCGGAAGGCAAGATTGTGCGAGATCTCATGAATTGCGAGGAAGAGGTTTTGGTTCGCCGTGGCACCAATGATATAGGCAGTAAGGAAGAAAGGCCATGAGAGGATTGGTGTGTTCCGGAGGAGGTAAGCAGTAGTGATTTGGATCGATACGACGAGGAGAACAACGTATTTCGTCAGCGGTTCTGGACCGCAGAGTTTTGTTACCTAGGGGAATGACTATCAGCTAGGTAGCGCAGAGGGAGGACGAGGGTGAGGTACTTCAGGGTGGGCCTTGATAATTTGATGTCTTCGTGTTCGGTGGGGTTCCTCCTGGTAAGTCTGATCGTTGGTTAGCACGAATCAATGTCACTTAGGTCAATTGCTACATACCCAAAGCCAGTCTTGGGCGTCTTCAGTAGTTGTGGTAATAGTGGCAGTAGTAGTCATAGCTATCCGTTCATACACCGACCAAGCAAGCTAAAGGGGGCAGTAGAGAACAAAACGAAGAGTGAAAAGTGAGCGAGGGAGGAAAGGAGACAGAGAGAGGCAATTGGAAACCAGGTGAACCAGGAGAACTATCGGACAGGCTGGGGACGACGACGAGGGTATCTCAGTATGTACAGGCAATAGGAGGTGGGAGCTAGAAAGTTTGCCAGGCATTTTGGACTGAGCCAAAATGCTACCTCCCACCCTTGTTCCTGCATCTGTGCCTGGTGGTCCGTGCCAGACTGTGGCGCTTCAGGGTCTGCTGTGGCTGCTATGGCTGGTATGCTCGTTCCTTGGTTTTATAAATACTTGGCGTGCGCGAATAACTGAGCACCCAGTACACCCAGTGCTAGCTCCAAAATACTCCCACCTCGAAGCTCAAACAAAGTCATCCCTCTATCAACCCATCATCCAGGCTATCCATCCATCTCACATCAAACGCCTCCTGGAATTGCTACAACTTCTGTGCAACCCTCAAAACCTCCTTCCACCATGGCCACCGATCCGGAGAGAGAACAGGCGCTCGGCGATTACAAGCAAAAGGTTAATAGCCCACATGGTTTGTACATTCCACTATAGCTCGTTCCTGACAATTTATTCTGCGAGTAGCTCCTAGAACACCGGGAATGGGAGGCGAAGCTCAAAGGGCTACGAATGGAGATCAAGGAACTCACGAAGGAGTTTGACCACACCGAGGACAACATTAAGGCATTACAGAGCGTTGGACAGATCATTGGTGAGGTGCTAAAGCAACTTGATGATGAGCGGTGTAGGTTTTTGCTTGAGCTGCTTATATCCTAAGAAGTCCGGCTAACTAGTCACCCAGTTATCGTGAAAGGTACAATATCCCGAACTCCATCCTGAACTTCATCCCGCCTGTGGACACCAACTAACCTTCCCCGCCACTAGCATCTTCGGGGCCCCGTTACGTCGTTGGGTGCCGCTCGAAAGTCGACAAGGTCAAACTGAAGCAGGGGGTTCGCGTTGCACTCGATATGACGACACTGACCATCATGCGAATGCTGCCTCGCGAAGTGGACCCATTAGTCTACAACATGTCGTTGGAGGACCCAGGCCAGGTATCATTTGGTGGAATCGGAGGCCTGAACGATCAGATCCGTGAGTTGCGAGAGGTTATCGAGCTTCCGTTGAAGAATCCGGAGCTATTTATGAGAATCGGTATTAAACCGCCAAAGGGTGTGCTACTATACGGGCCACCGGGTACGGGAAAGACCTTACTTGCGCGAGCTGTTGCAAGCAGCCTAGACACCAATTTCTTGAAGGGTATGCACTCTCCATATCTGCAACCTGGGAGGGGCACTGATTTAGCTAACTGATTTGTAGTGGTGTCATCGGCCATCGTTGATAAATACATCGGAGAGTCGGCCCGCCTAATTCGAGAAATGTTCGGATACGCCAAAGAACATGAACCTTGTATCATATTCATGGACGAAATAGACGCCATCGGAGGGCGTCGTTTCAGCGAAGGCACATCAGCAGATCGTGAGATTCAGCGAACGTTGATGGAATTGCTCAACCAGCTTGATGGTTTCGATTATCTCGGAAAGACAAAGATCATCATGGCAACCAACAGACCAGACACTCTCGACCCAGCACTGTTGCGCGCTGGACGCCTTGATAGAAAGATCGAGATCCCCCTACCGAACGAGGTTGGACGAATGGAAATTCTGAAGATTCATGCTGCATCGGTTGCAAAGGAGGGAGAGATTGACTACGAGAGTGTGGTCAAGATGAGCGATCAGTTGAACGGTGCAGATCTGAGAAATGTGGTGACGGAAGCAGGGTTCTTTGCCATCCGTGATGAACGCGAAGCAATCAACCAGGAGGATATGTCGAAAGCTGTAAGAAAAGTGGCAGAGGCAAAGAAGTTGGAGGGCAAGCTTGAATACCAGAAGCTGTAAGATGCGTCGGGTGGGTGATATAGATAATTGCCTCTCACATGAAATCTTGTACACCTGAGAATAAGCACCATGGGCTGGAGCAGTATCTCTTGCTTCAGCAAGTGTCACCAGTTGTCCCAAAAATCGGTTTCATGCATTATCAGTGATACATGACAATATCCAGATCGTCCTGCATTGCTTTTTCCTTGCTCCAAATACACAAAATGAAAGCTCCATGGGGTCAAATGACAGTAAACATCACAAACAAACCAAAATATCTTTCAGAGAACAGCAAGGCAACGAATGAACAGTTGGATAAATCTATTGACCATAAACGAAACGCCAAAGCCACCGCCCCCACCACGCAATCAAACATCTTCGTACTTGGCAACATGAGTCGCAATCGCCCTCCCGGAGGGATCGGTCTGGTTAGACCACTTGGGTGTCCACCTCATAACAGTCGAAGCACACTGCGCGGGGAACTGCTCGTCGAACATGCAGCGATACCAATACGCCTCCTTGCTGTCCGGAACATCAGCACCCCACTCAGGCTTAGGGTTCTTAAGTTGCTCGTCCGTAACCATCTTCTCGGCGGTATCCTGTATTCATGTTAGTATCCATAATGAATAGTGTGCCAATGAAAGGCAGTACCTTGAGGATGTCAATCCATCCGTACCCAACACCGTCACTAAACTGTTCCTTCTGGCGCCAGAGGATCTCGGCGGGAAGATATGGCTTGATATCGGGCTCGTCGGTGGTATCAAAGGCCTTACGCAGGATGTATTTCTCAATTCTTCCATTCTTGATCTCTTTCTCTGCTGGATCAATGTTCATGGAAACTTCAAGGAACTGTGTTGTGTACATTTGTGTTAGTAAAAGGGGTGTAGCTGTAGCGGTTGGAAATCTTTAAGTTACCTCCTTATCTAAAAAAGGTACACGAGCCTCGACACCCCACGCAGATGTTGACTTGTTGGCTCTCAGGCAATCTGCCAAGTGCAAGTTCTTCACTCTGCTAACAGTCTCGGCGTGGAACTCCTCCTTCGAGGGTGCATTGGCAAAATAAAGGTAGCCGCCGTAGACTTCGTCGCTACCCTCCCCACTGAGAACCATCTTCACGCCTTGGGCTTTGATCTTTCGGCTGAGCAAGTACATAGGGGTGGAAGCGCGGATAGTGGTGACATCGTACGTCTCCAGGTGGTAGATGACATCACGGAGGGCATCCAATCCTTCCTGAAGGGTAAAGTTAAATTCGTGGTGAACGGTTCCGAGGTAATTTGCCACCTTCTTTGCCGCAATGGTATCTGGAGAGCCGACAAGACCGATGGAGAAAGAGTGGAGCTCGGGCAAAGCAGTGATGGTGGAGTAATCGTCACTGTCGTCAATTCCGACTAGCTCGTGCTGAAGCGCAAGTCCAGCGTGGCCATTGGCATGACCATTGGTTGCTAAGGTACCGTTGGCCCTTGCCCTTGCGGTCTCGCGGGCGGCGATGGAGGCGATCAAACTGGAGTCAAGACCGCCAGAAAGCAAGACACCGTATGGGACCTCCGCCATGAGACGCTTCCGAACCGCCTTCTCGAGGGTGGAGCGGATCTTCTTATAGTCGACGGGGTTGGAAGGGATCTTGGAGGCATCCCACCAGCTGGGCTGGAAGTAGCGAGTGGTTTTGCCAGTCGCGGAGTCGTAGATGTGGCCGGGAGGGAAGGAGATGATCTTGTCACACACAGGGTGCAGACACTTCAACTCGGAGGCAAAGTACACGGCGCCGGGGGTCTTTGAAGAGAAACCTTGATAGAAGCTGGTGATTCCAATGGGGTCACGTGCCGCAATTGTCCTATCCTTTTCCTTATCATAGAGCACGAAGGAAAACATTCCGTCGAGCATCTTGGGGGTATCGATGTCATATTCGGGATACTATCGCCTACGGTTAGTTGGATTCACGAAAGACAATTTGGGGAAGGGGGCAAATGGAGGGTTTACCAAGTGCAGGATAACCTCGCAATCGGAGTTGGTCCTGAAGTTGGCCGCACCCTTCAATTGCTTGCGCAATATTCTGTGGTTGTAAATTTCGCCGTTAACGGCCAAAAAGAGTGTCTCTTTGTCATTGACCAAGGGCTGAGCGCCACTGTCTGTTGGCGAGTTAGAGTGGGTCAAGCGACGGGTCGGGCTTGCGAGTCTGACCAATGCCAACAATGCTCAATCGCTCATGCGTAAGGACTGCAATTCCCGTTAGTTAATATTCCCCCATCGTTCAAAGCAATTGAATACGTACTGGTATCGTTAGAAATGATGTTGCCACCTGCGGTCAGAGGTTGCGGTCAGAGGTTGTGATTTTTGGTGGACAAGATAAGGTGTTGACTCACTCCAATCAGGTCCGCGGTGACGAATACTATTCAGGTCTCAGCCAGCCAAACCAGATTGTGCACAGATCAAAGGACCCTTTCACTTACGCCTTTGCAAGCTGTAGGGCCTGGGGCTTGAACTTTCGCACCTCGGGATGCTTGTGGCAGGCGAAGATTCCTTTGTAGTCATATCAGCAGTTTGGCGGGGTACCAATGAGGGGCAACGCCTACCGCACATTGCTGCAATTGAGTCTCTCTAATAGTAACAATTGAACAACCAAGTGGCGAAATCGATGGTATGAGGATGTTCACGGTAAACTGAGGGCGGTGAGCGAGGCAAACGAGATCGTTCGAAGCTGGGTTATATACCTGAACAACCAGGACGAGGGCACAAGACAGTGGAGAAGGGCAAGAGTAATCCGACGCCATTGTGTCTAGAACCCTGCCAAAATTATTTCTCAACCCCACCATTTTCTCCGCTCGCACTTGTTTTGATATCTAGTGATATCTAGTCAGTTTGTCCAATCGGAACGTGCAGCTGTGAAACCTAACCCCGACCTCATCAACCACATTCTCATCGAGATCGAACTTCTTCAACCCCATATAGGATTTCTTTTTCCAGCGTTGCTTTTAGTAGTGGCAATTATGTTTGTGTACTTGTTGGATTTGTTTCTCCTGATTCTGAATCCCCGAATGCCTACGTTATAGTCCACGTACTTAAGAACCCCCGCGTCCACGCAGCATCACAAGACCCCAGGCATACTAATTTTCAAATGCTCAATTCCGGATGTTGGAGTTAGATGACACTAGTCAGACGCGATCTGTAGACCGTAGCTAGGCTTTGGAACCATGGTATGAATCCTGCTGCATAGCTATTGCTTTTCTAATCTTGAACACATAATCGATAGACTGATATCAGGAGGAAGCTACATCATGAGTAAGTATGCTGAAAAGGACTCGGGGAGGATGCCCAAATTGCAACAGTGCTGCGATGCAGCAGACGTGGGGAGGCTAGGATAGTGGCATGGACATGGACGCCGATATATTGGAGGGTACGTATGGAAAACACCAGATGGCAAATCGCTGCATCATATCGTAAATCGCCAAAATGTACATATTCACAGATCATAGGCAGAAAGGACCCCTGCATTGAAATGGATGCTAGAATTGTGGGGTGCATAAGACCGATGCATGCCGAGATGCTCATTCCTTAACGGCTACAGCGGCTGGCTTCGCCTCGAACCGCAGACGGGGACCCCAGAACACCACTATTGGCGACCATCCAGTGATCGGACGAGACATACCGGCGTTCGGGGACTAATGCTGCGGAGGCAATGGCGACCTATAGTAGAGATGCAAAGTAATCGCAGAATGGCCGGTGATCATCTTTCCTCTAATGGACAGATGCATTTACGACAATTTACGAACACTCCACAGTTTCTCTCCATGGCAAGATGTGGGGGTAAATAACTGTCGCCATTTGTATGCAAAAAGACTGCTACGTGGGGGCTGTAAGACATTGTCACGATGAACGTTTGCAGCCCGCATTTAAGATGCGAAAAAAGTATTACTTGACAGTATGTGAAAGATATGCTTACCTAGCATAACATGTCTCACTTAAGATGAAGGCGCTGTATAGAAGTCCTCGCCGTCTTTCCTATGATCTCATGCCGACCTGAGCGGTGCACAGGGAACCGGAACTGCAGCCCAGCCGGGCAGTACAGTCGCCGATGTTTCCTTTAATGTACCTTTCGCAGCCAATACCATAATCAAAGGACGACAGTTGTTCCGATGTCAAGTTAAGGCTGGACCAAGCTGCAAACGGGTGTCCCCGTGGTATGAACCTGATGTCAGAGCTGTTCGTACAGCAGTGGGGAGGTTGCTATCGTGCTTGCGGACCAGGCCCCCATAATTGTTACCTTAGATCTCAATATCCGTTGAAAATTCCATGTTCTTCTGGGACTGTCTAATACTAATGACCATTCGCCACATATTATTGCCTTTGTCTTTGCCGTTCGCCGATATTCAAACCGAGTGAGAGATATTTGCATGAAGGGAAAGTTTCCAATGTCCGTTTCTGCCATTTGAACCAATATTACGAACGTCAAAGTATTTTCGAATTTCTGGACACCGATGAATCTCCAGAGACCCAATGTCTGTGTATTGGCCAATCGTAAATTGTAAAGTCAAGGCGGGACGTAGCATTAATTACAACGCCGACACAACCATTTTTCCAAAACTCATAAAACCTTGTTTCGGTCAACTCGCAAGGCTTTGTTGATGAGAGTACTCAAAACAACACCAGCCAACTAAAGACATGCATCCACACACACCCAGTGCTAGGCAACCGGTTGCAACACCGTGGGACAGTGGGTAGACTGTGCTTGGCCCGTCTATCGTCTTGCAACCAGTCTCCCAGAGCGGGGGTGTAGGGGGCATTGCTATACTTTCCTCTAAGCAGCTGTAGTACGTATGTACGATAAAGTTCTTCAGATCGAACTTTATGGATTCCTAGAGATTGATACTACTACGGCCGGAAGTGACTCACGATCGAAGAGTACCAGGATATCGCCGGTACTCGCCGCCGCTCTGCTTTTCAGCAGAGGCCGCGCTTGCCGTCGATGTATTAACTAAATTCCCGGTTCCACAGTGTAGAGACTCGTTCGAATCATAATCTGCTTCAGAAAATCAACTGTTCACCAGGTGACCTTCAGTGAGCGAATACATGTGCTCCATGACGTGATCATCGAGGAAAGTAATAAATTTTTCTGTAACCGGAGAACGATTATTGGGACTTAATTTGGGTGAAAATAGCCCAATATCGTCGCCCTAAAGGCCAACCACGTGCTTTTCTTCAAGTCAAGGGCTGTTAAATGGTACTAACTGTCGTCGGGAATATGCTGCGTGGTAGCAGACGAATCGTAAGTGAGTACCATCGCAAAAAAACATCCTTCCTTCGACCGATTACTTGTTTCAAACAGCTGTTCCATCACAACTTGTGCTCTGACACCAGTGCAATAGGACAAGTCCCATGTATCTCGTTCTGTTTGGCTTTTGTGGGCCATTGTTCCACCAGGCCCACTTGGTGTCCAAGCCACTTTGGGGACGGTTCCAGACGTCGGAGCAGTCTCATTTCACTCATTGGGGATGTTTCGCGTATCTGGATGACTCTTGCATGGACTACCTAAAAGCTGAGGTATCGTCCCCTCTCTTAAGCACTAGAGAGTAGATATGGCTTCCTGTGTATAGGCACGGAAATATTAACCTGTACAGTTCAGTAACATACTCTGGCGGAAAACTAGTAAACTTACTCAAGGTGATAGTAGAGGACCTGTGCACGGTGCGAATGTCACTTTGTTGAAGCACTGATTGTACTGATAGGTAAGTCTTTGGTGTTGGGGCTGCATTCATTATGGAAGGTATAAATTATGAAGAAAACAGTTTCAAGGCTCACCCCAATTATAAAAACTTGCTATATACATCTCATTTCCAGCAACTTGCGTTTCATATGAACATTTACAAACCCTAGCCCGCACATCGTCGGGCTTTTGTTCGGATCAATCCGGACAGGGGTTTAAACGTGAGGCGAACGCGTTCACGCGTCACTTCCTTCCCTCAACAAACCACTTTACCACCACCAACTCAAACAAGCATCACTCTTCGCTACTATCAGCCACAGACACGCTCGTCCACAGTCGATTCCAAACCAGAATTTCGTCAACCCCAATGCTAGTCTCCAACTGTGAACAACAAACGACTCCGGTCAATGGAGTTAAAACACCCACGTCGCGTCGCCGCGCCATGTTTATGCCTTCGCCCTCATCGCCGCTCTCGCCACGCCGCAGCAGTATCTTTAGCTCTCCCACCAGCAACGTTCGACCGGGTAGCATGCTTCCTTCGCCTCCGCGATCGCCACCCGAATTTCTCGCCCCGAAACGACTATTTAAACCTATCCCGATAGGGCGGTCGGGCGAGGAGGCGAGGAACGCGCGGCGAAGTTTATTCTTGAAGAAGGTGCAGAATGGAAGGGAGGATAAAGCATGGAAAGTTAGAGGTGGAGAGGACGAGGTATGCTTCGTGTTCCTGGCCGATTGAATGATGGGGCCTAAACGGTGTCGTTAGATCATGCGTATGATTTTCGTTGCGGAGCATAAGCGATGGGAAGCGTCATTGGAGAAGGCGGCGTCAAGGATTCCGACTATTTATGAAGAGGAGGAAGTGTTTGATGACCGGCCTGAGCAAGAGTATCCTGATGAGCTTTTTGTCCTGGAGAGTAGCGCCGAACTCCTGCTGCCTCAATATTCAGAGTGTATGTTTTAGTCAAATCCCACCGATTTACATACACCGACCTAATAAAGACCACAGATCCATCTTCAGCGGAAGACTTCGATGCATACCTTGATCGCGACGGTAAAGAATTGGAAGAGTTACTGTCCGAAATGGATCTCGATATGGATCAAAAGATGAGTGATGCTTAACACAGAATTTTGGGCTGATTGTCACTCTTTTTGGATGGTTATCTTATGTCTTTGGTGTACATTAGTCTCTTTAGGTTGTCAAGGGTGTTTTGTGTTGCTTCTGTTTCGTATATCAATTTGTATTTTTGTTGGGCCGGGAATAGGGGAACAGGAAAAGAGGATGGGATCATTATTGGGTTTAGTAGATAGCAGTACTGTAGATAGCAATAGGAACCTGAGGTGTCTTGCTTCGGGACGACAGACAACTGAGTTCACTGTTTGCTAATTGCATTGCTCATCATTGGGTGAAAGTTTCAAGACTCCATGTCCTTTCGTTTAGGATCAAGTATGTGGTATTACGCAGGATATAAGACCCAGAAAAGATGGTTGGACAACTCCTGATGCTTTTTCCCTGCCCACAGGTACGCTTATCTGGTCGAAAGCGCTTCAACCATCTAGAACCATTCAAACGCAGAAATGGTAAAAGATTCGGTCTGTAGCCTCAATGTGCCCGGGGTGGGAGTGCTGTGGCTTTCCTGCGTGTGCCTCTATAATTGAGATTTATAGTAGAGAGTAAAGTAGCATAAAGAAAAGCACCATATGAGCAAGCTGTGGCACGCAAGCCGGTGGATATTTCAACACGCTAAGTAATGTACATACGCTCGGCAACAAATTTACTGGACTGCACAATCGGAACCGATATCGGGCGGTTCAAGTCCTTGTCCCATATCCCCCATCAACTCCTGTGGAGGGGCACCAGCTGATTGCATCTTTCGGATCGTGGTCAGCCAGGCAAGCGATTGCTTTCGGAGACACTCGCTTACCTTCTGCATCCGTTCCACAATGTACTCTCTATCTGCTTCGTTCTCATCCTTGTAATTCGGCTCATCAAACTTCAAAACAACATCTTTCACGATGCTGAATTGCTCCCGATAGCGGGTCATGTTCTCCTTCGATTCCTTTGCCTCGTTCTTTCGGATCCATTCCGGATATTTTTCGTACAGCTCCTTCATAGGTTCGTATAGTATCTCTTTACTGGTCAATTGCTCCATCATATTCACTAACATATTCGAAAAATCTTCCTCCCCTCCCTCACTAGTGCCACCCATCGACTTCAGCATCTCAGCGAGGAAATCATCGTTATCGGGCTCTGCTAAGCCGGCATCAACCTCCGCGTTTGATGACTTCATACGCTCCATCGTCTGCTTTATTCGGTCCTGGAAATTCACCGCTGCTAGGTCTGTTGCTACTGCTGGAGCGCTTGACGGTCCTGAATCCATGGTTTCGTTTGCACCAGTAGAGGCCATAGCATCATCCAGCTCTTTAGCCAACTTTTCAAATTGACCCTGCATCTCTGGCTGGTAATTCTAACCATCAGTTCATGGGTGCTTCGTGTGTTGGTGAGTAGGCAACAGACAGATTCGTTCACATCATTCAAGAGATCTGCCATTCCTTCCTGCAGCATACGTGCCCAATTCTCGTCGAGAACATCTCCTTGCACTCCTCCTCCATTGGCGGGCTTGCCATCGTCGAATTCATCGAGCATGTCTAATCGGCGAATTACTTGGTGGTAAGCATGAGAAGGGGGCCTAAGACCTACCATCTAGTTCGTCGAACTCATCCTCCGAGCTGTCATCCTCAACAATCGCTTTTGAAGGAGGATATGATTTTGGTAGTGCCGGGGGTACAACGGTTGTCTCGACAGCGCTGGAGGTGGCGACGGTGGTTGCGCTTTGTTCTTCTGTAGAAGGCTCGGTGGTCTTTGCTACTGATGTTGTGTCTGCCGCATTCTTTGTGTCTGCTACATTCTTTGTGTCTGCCATGTTCTTTGTGTTTTGGTGGTTGGCGTGAGGTTGGCGGTGGAACGCGGGGGAAATGTAGTCTAATCTTTATCGCTATCGTGATACCTCGGTAGATGACGAGATGGTAGACGCTTAATGCAGTGTACAAAATAATTTGTGAGAAATAGAGAATTTCGCCGTTCGTACTGAATACCTAGTCGTATCTGTTGCACAGTTGTAAAGTGTGGTGTTCGGTAGAGTACTCTGGGCAGTTGGAGCCAGCGTCGTTGAGGTTTGGTTCTAGATCAGGGTGGCTAAGGTTTGTAGCCTTGCCATCCCCAGCTACTGTACCCGCATTCACCACCAATCTATCTACATAACCACACCTTACTCTTCACGCTCCACTTTCCTCTCCTCCATCGCAGCCATCACCCATCGCCCCATCACACCAATCCCATCTCCACACACTCAACGCGCACACATTATTCAACGGCGGTAAATCAAATTAAACGAGCATGTCTCTCTGCGTCAACCGTTTGCAGGAGGAGCGGTAAGTCCTAGCTTCACGGCTTTACGCGCTGTTTGGTAAGCGTTTGGTCTGACCGGTGGTGGGTGGTACGAAACTGCAACAGAAAGCAATGGCGAAAGGATCATCCCTTTGGCTTCTATGCGAAGCCGGCGAAGTCCCCGCAGGGAGGTCTCGACCTCATGAAGTGGAGCTGCGGTATCCCAGGCAAGGAAAAGACATTGTGGGAAGGCGGCCTCTTCAAGCTTGACATGATTTTCCCTGAAGGTTCGCTGTCTCTCTGTTCTCGTTGCGACGCTCACTGACTAACTGTCTTCGCTTCAGAGTACCCAACCAAGCCTCCTAAGTGTCTGCGCACCTCATTCCCCCACCCCTGCTAATCCTCGAACTGACATCCCCTCTGTAGGCAAGTTCGTTCCGCCGCTTTTCCACCCTAATGTCTACCCTTCGGGCACTGTCTGTCTTAGCATCTTGAACGAAGAAGAGGCGTGGAAGCCAGCTATCACCATCAAGCAAATCCTGTTGGGAATCCAGGATCTCCTCGACGACCCGAATCCAGAGTCTCCTGCTCAGGCAGAGGCATACAACCTCTTCAAGAAAGATAGACAGGCGTACGAGAAAAAGATCAAGTACATTGTCAGGGTGCGTGTGCCCTTCTTCCTTCCCTAAGATTAGGACTCCGCTTACCGGTACAAATTTTATAGGAAAATCCTGCACCCTAGACTTAGATATTCTACTCGTCGATCTTACTTCCAGCTCTATAATGGTTATTTACATACATAGTGGTAGGTAAATCGCTGAGGAAGGAGAGGGGAGAGGAGAGGAGAGGAGTCATAGTATCTCTTATCATTGAAGCTTCCCTTCTGGGCGGCTACTACGGCTGCGTGTGTGTTCTTGTCTTGGGGGGAGGGGCGCTGGGCTGTAATAAACTCGGTCATTTTTCGTAGGTTTTTTGGGGGGATTTGGCCGTCACATTTTTCCGGCGAAAACAGGTGTTTTCAAAACCAAGTGGGCGTTTACTACTACGGATTAGGGGAAGGGCGGTGTTTGATCCAGACTTCTGTTTTTTTTAACTCTTTTATTTTATGTTGCTGTTGACCTCTTATATCTACTCGTCTTAGGGATCTCCATTACTTTTCTGAGTATCTAGGGGTTGTTTGCGTCAGTCGATGCCATGCCCCAAGTCACTTTTTGTACCTATTAGAAGGACTCTCGATATTATTATATGACAGGGCTGGCTGGAAACTTGATCTCGTGACGTTTCGTGCCTACCTTTCCCTTATCGATGGGGTTGATTGAGGGCTAAAGATATCTACAACTTTCCAAACACCAAAGCTAAATAATAATGCCACTGAATCTGAATCTCCAGATCGGCGATGATGTACCTCCCTTCCCTACTACCCCTCTATATACTTACTCAAAGTACTTCTTCTAACTAGCCGTGCTGACTGGCCGGTGGCTACATCCACAGCGAGTCATCAAATCCGCAACATCAACTGCTACAGCTGAAGGCGCGATGCGTTCCACATCAAAGGTATATTACATTATTTTGTTTGTTTGCATTTGGACTGATAGGGAGGGTGGCAAAGGTCCTCGAAACACTTCTCCTGACCTCTAACAAGCTGCGACAAAAGGCAGAAATGACCGTTACAGGCCTGGAAGCAGTTCCTCGAACGAAGGCAATTGAGCACGCTCTGGTCAACCAGACCCCGTCTTCACGCAGTTCATCGTAGAACGAGCGAGGAAGAAGAATAAAGTTTTTCAGAGATAAGGGGGGCTTCATATTGTAATTTACAAACTACGAACACAGTATCATCATCATTTATTCCCGGATACTTTCTCTTTTTAGATATAGTGTAAGTCCCTTTCATCAGGATAAACAAGGGGCGAAATTCGCTGATTGAATGCAACGGTAAAGGATCTTGAACAGATAAAAAAAACTGAGTAAAGAAGTGCCCAAATAGAGAACTACATTCCCGGCGGCCTCACAGCGTTATAACTAGCCGCACCAGGAGGAGAAGCAGAAGCAGAAGTACCTGGGGGTGCTGCTCCCGGTGCACCCTGTTGCGCCTGTGCATAATAGGCCTGGTCTTTGATAGTGTTAGCGGTGAATTAAGGATGGGTGTAGATATCCCAAACGTACAGTATTGCATGTATGCTGCATACCCGCCATACGCCGCGTAAGGGTCAGTGCCGGTGGCGTAGTAGGCTGCATATGGATCGGTATAAGCGGTGGTGGTGGCCCCCGGAGCACCTGGAGGAGAGGAAGCAGGAGGCGGAGGCGGAGGGGGTGCAGCTGACGAAGGCCCAGATGGCGGGGGTGGCGGTGGAGGCGGTGATTGCCCTTGGTTTGGCATTGAGGGAACATAAACATTTGTTGTCTGTCCGCCGTATCCCGGAAAGCGCGCTGGTTGTGGCTGTGATTTGTGCTCTTCGTACTGCTGTTTCACTGAGGCAATCAAATCCTCACAAAGCTCTTTCGCGCGTTGAACTTCGTTAGGGTCCGGTCCACTGTTTTACATTAGCACCTTCATTTATAGGCTATGTGAGTTAGATAAGGAATCCATACGTCACATGAAGGTAGAGTGGTTCGTCACTCTCCTCCGTTCCATGTTCTCTAAACCCGGATCCTCGGCCCTTTATCTGAACGCGGCAACGCGTCTCTTGCTGAATATGCTTGACATACTGACCACCGTGGCCTACCACCGAAGCTCGCAAGTTGAAACCGGGGATCGGCTCCAATCCTACCACAACCTTTTCTTCTGGCCATTTACGCTGTGAGGAAGTCAGCAGTGAAATAAATCCCATTGAGCAAATATCACACCGACCCTGCCATATTCATCCCTTTCGATGGGCTCTGGGGGTTCCCTTCTCCTGAATCTGCGCTCATCCACAAGGTTTGGGAGCTCTTGCTTCATGAGTTCTTCGATCTTAGCAACTGCCTTCTCCAGGCCTTCCTTCGTGGTGCTGGTGATATGTAGGTAAAGAGGAGGGTTCTGCATCCTTGTAAGTGAAATATCTAACAGAAGATGACAGTGAGAACATACAGCTGGTGTGGCCATGGATTTGTCCGGATAGTAGGCCCCTCGGGTCGTGACATCTTGAAATCAACTACAATGAGCAAACTTGTCCTAATAGAATAATTAAAGAGCTTGTGAGAGCGTACCCGCGCCAGTTTCTTCTTTGATCTAAATGAGCACGGATGAGAGTCAGCGGCAAGACACGTAAGGGTTTGTGCAATTCTAGATGGCACAGTTTAGTCTCCAAATGATAACTGTACTAGACAGCAAAAGCTGGGAGCCACATGAGTGTACAAAAAGCTCAATAAATGGGGGGGAAGTGTTCTAACGGTCCAACCGGATACCTGAGGAGAGGACGAGCTTTACCATTTTCTGAGTAGCACCTTTGGTCAGCGTATATCGGTTCCTTAGATCATTTACTTCGATGTCCTTGATGTAGTCGCCGTCCGCAATGTACATCTCACTATTGAATGTGGACGTTGCTGGTGGACTGGAGGATTTGCCGACAGCCTATCACCAAATGATGGGTTAGAAGGGGCTACTGAGATATTGAGGGTGGCGTAAAGTACCGATCGAATGGGGGGCACGTCAACATGTTGCACCCCGCGCTTCGCTTGAATAGAGGCATTAATCCTAGCGGCCGCGGCGGCTATCCGTTGGTTAGCAGACAACTTTTTTCTCGTGTGGACAGTATCTGAAGCGTGTTCGAACCTGCTGCAGCAGCGGGATCCACGGCCTTTTTCGTCTCCGCCGATGGAGTTGCAGAAGAACGAGAGTGCACGGTTGGACTTCTACTACGGCGGCGAGAGCTTTCCGGAGAGCGCGAGCGACGGTCTTCGCGGCGATCATCCCAACGAGAGCGACCAGAGGACCTGTCACGGTCATGGCGATGGCTTTCTCTGTCGAGTCGCGGGTCCCTGGGTTCGTCCCATTTGCTGCGCTTCCTGCGATCGGGAGAGCCGTTCGTCATATTTTGAGTCCTGGGTTTAGGGACTGAGAGAGCTGAATGAGTGCGTAGTTGAATCTGCTATTCGCTACAGTAGACGATGTATGAAGTGTTTGTGCCGGGAGTTGATGGAGAATGTAGAAAGAGGAGAGGAGTTCAAACTGAAGCGAGGCGAAGTGAGACTAACATAACGTTCACCATTGACAATCATGGAACTGCGCCTGCCAAGACCTGGCTAGCTAACAGCCAGATTTTTTTGACTGCGCGTCTAGCACATGAGTCAAGCCAGCAGCCGCGGATAACGCTTAACTTAACTTCTCGCCGAGTGATCAACAAATATTTATTTGCAACGATTTTGTAAAGGCGACTTCGGCTTGTCGTCGGCTGAGTTGCCTTAAATTCTGGTTGGTGGTAGTGGTAGTGGTAGTGGTGCTAAGGGCTTTTGTGCCCACCATCCACCCTTCCTCGCTCCAATTCTCCTCCAACCCTCGCCCACCACCGCCCTCTGCACCCTCCGCCTTTACAGGTCAATTGGCTGCAGCATGGCCGCCCTACGTGCGTCCTGCTTAGCTCTGAGCCAGACAATATCTCGAACCCTCACGCCACATCTCTGTCGACCTTCCAGCTCCTCGTCGACCTCAGCGCTCGCATACAAAGCCCTCCACCGCCGTGTAAAACCTCTCCCTACATCTGACACACTGGCCTGGTCCGCCTCGGCCGCTGTCTCCTCAATCCTATATGAGACCCCGCTACCATCTTCGGCACCTCCGAAGCGCCATGTCCTCAACTGCCTCGTCCAGAACGAGCCGGGAGTTCTCTCCCGCGTCTCTGGAATTCTCGCTGCGAGGGGCTTCAACATCGACTCCCTTGTTGTCTGCAATACCGAGGTGCCAGATCTGTCGCGGATGACAATTGTGCTGAGCGGTCTTGACGGCGTCGTGGAGCAGGCGCGAAGGCAGTTGGAGGATTTGGTACCAGTGTGGGCAGTTTTAGATTACTCGTCCACCCCACTGATCCAGCGAGAGTTGGTACTCGCGAAGGTGTCGATTCTGGGGCCCGAGTATTTTGAGGAGCTGTTGGCACATCACCGGGAGATCACAACTGACGGCGAATCGTTGGATATTGCTACCACTGAGAGAGACTTCCATCCCTCAAAGCTGGCTGCATCCCAGGCGTTGAGACACAAGCACGAACATCTCCGTGCTGTCACCGATCTGACTCACCAGTTTGGAGGAAAGATTACAGATATCTCTGATAATAGCTGTATTGTGGAACTGTACGGCAGGACCCTACTCTCACTCCTCCCGAGGAACTTATTGACATGTTGGCATTGCAGGTCAGCTAAGCCGTCTCGTATCGATGCATTCTTGAAGCTTGTATCTCCATTCGGTATCTTAGAATCTGCCAGGACTGGTATGATACATGATGTCATTTCCCGTGGATCGTTGCTAACATCTATATAGGCTTGATGGCGTTGCCTCGCTCGCCACTTACTATCAATGCGGATGAGCTTGACGTTAAGGAGGCTGAGGATGTTGTTGACGCCAGTGCACTTCCACCTGGTTAAACATGTACAAGATGATTGTAAAAGCAGGTTGGGGGGTCTGTATATTGAATTACAGATCATAAGTACACCTAGCAGTGATTTACCATGTAAAGCGGATAAGTATCCCTGTTGCTCGGCAATTGCAATCCCCGATCTTCCGTGAGATTCAAAAACAAAATAATACATGAAAACATCCCATACGCCAAACTACATACCTAGTCGATCCCAATATCCCATACCTAAGTGCCCAGTAACCCAAGAATAAACCCAAAAAAGCCATATGTAGTCTACTTGCACGTCTCATCTAAAAGTCCTAGTTCTATCATGGTCGGACATGCGCCCCGATAGGATCCGTACCATTGTAAAATACCTCCATCATCAAGTTCCCAATGCTCAGCTTACACGTTGCTTCCGCACGTAACTTCAGTTGACCCCCCAGCGCCTTCCTCATAACTTCGTAACCAATATTCCCGAAGCTCCAGGCTACGGGCAACCTTGGCGTCATCGTTCCACCATCCTTTCCTGGCTTGATTAGAAATTTATTGTTGTGATTTATCGTTCCAATCGTGCTTCCATTATACATTGCAACACCGTATAATGTGTTTATTATTATGCCGTTGTGGGGTAATGGGTTCTTGACAAGAAAATCGGCAGTTGAGGAGAAAAGAAACATCTGCACAATGACATGTCTTAGTATAGGTTTGCTATCAACCTTAGGGAAACGCTACATTAGGTGCTTACAGTTGCCGATTCTATAAAATGCGAAGGTGGTCCATCTGAGTCGGGATCTCCAAAGCGCGGTGTTGGAACTGCAATCTTTATACCCGATAGTGCTTTTCCAAGTTGTGGCATAAAAGGGAAGGATCCTTCGTGAGTGCTGAGAGTCAGAGTGGTATTATAGCCTATTGGTGTTAGAGTCCCTCAGGAGTGAATGGAGCAGAGTATGCTCATACCTGAGATGTAGTTACCCAGCAATTTTTCACCAGCTTTTACACCGTCCTTACCACTGTATCCAAGGGGATCCCAGGCGGCATGAACAACGACGGTGTTCATTCCCTTCACAAGATGTAAACTCGTTATGGTTCCATTTCCTAGAACAAAACCACCATTGCTGATAAGGACATTGGCGTACGGAACCACGACCTCCCAAGGAGTGGGGTTCTCGGCTGACACACTAATTTTGAGGTTCATCGATTGATCCGTCGTACTATCGACTACGATATCGTTCAACTTCGGAGATGGCATGAATCCAAGATCGGGGAACGCATCTAGAGTGATATTTCCAGATGCCGGGATATTATGGACTATAAACTCTCCAAGAGCAGTATTTATATCTGCATCCGCTGTGCCGTCTATTCCCAAATTTATCCCCTTGCCGTCTGGGAACAACAACTTTCGAATCACCTTTTGAAAGGTCCCGTAATCTGTAATGTTGAGAGGCGCATCGGTCACCTCGCCCCTGACATATAAGAGTTTCTCATCAGGAATACGTTCGGACTCAGCCAGAATCCATTTTTTGATGTCCAAAGTCCCGAATGCATGATGTTCATAAGATACATCCGCAATAGCTTTGAGTCTAGTAATGTTCAACTCTAAATTCATCTCCTCTGGAAGTGCGATTACTGCCTCTATCGTAGCACTTAAAAGTGGGAATGGGCCTGGGTTTGTGCCGCTTCCAGGGAGTTTAATGTTGACATGGGACAAACCGAAGGACTGAACAATGTTGTCAAAGGTGTGGCCGGGAAAAGGAACTTGTACCATGACACTGCTTAGCAGTTCCACCAACCACGCAGGGGAGTTTCCATCGACATTGGACCCATCTCCGCTCACATAAACAACAGCCTCTTCACCGTGCAGGTAACTTCCGAGGAAAGCGTCCATAGGTGAAAGGTGCGTATTGGGACAAATGGTTGTTAAATCGGCGGGTAGAGACTGAACCAGGCCCGAAACATTAACTGCAATGGCTCTATTGGGCTTTATTTCGATTTGCGAGGACGTTGCGACTGCAGTAGCCACATGAGAACCGGCATTGCACCCAGGGAGAGAAACCTGAAATCCAAGAGGAGGGACGTCAAAGGCTAATGGATATGGGTTTTCAATAACTGCTGATACATTTGCAAGGATAGCTTTCTTGTGGCCGAACTCAACCTCGCTAACACGAAGCCGAGTGATCTCATATGCAGGAAGAGCGGGAATGTCTATTGTAAGTCAGATCGCACTCCACTTCTCTGCAGGTGGCCTCACCTGTTAGAGTAAATCCTTGAGTTATCTTTCCCAGGTTTTTATGAAACAGCCCTTTCCGCACCGTAATTTCAACTTCACCGACGACTCTGATCGCTTTCAAAGATCCGGTCATGTAGTCGCTCGCCAACAAACGGATGGTATCCAGGGACCCTGGTTTAGCATTTGCTACAAAATCAAGCTTGTTTGAGTGTCCATTGCGAATATCAATGGATATCCCTGGCACTTGCGCAGTTCCAAGGAGTGCATTCCCGTAGTCCAAGAGACAAACATACAGATCGAATTTGTCCACTCGTACACTCCCAACCACAACAGTCCCGACTCGACCAAGAATCCGTACACCCCAATTCCTTACACGGTGGGCATCTATTTTAGCAGTAGCTTGGACACGAACTCTCACTCCATTCGCGGTGAACGAATCGACTGAGAGACTTGATATATCCAGGATGGCTGCCTCTTGAGCATAGGTCTCTGCCGCAGATGGAAAGAAGAATCCAACAACCAAAAAGGTAAATATACAACCGCATAAAACTGAAAGTGCAACTATGCTAGCCCATCGTGGCTGTCGGTGTCGTGCAGGTGGGGAAGGTGGCCTTGCAGATGAGCTAGAGTAGAGCGGCTGCGGGTCATTTGAGAGAAGTGGCGAGCTTTCTGAAGCTTCATGATAGCTCGACCGGCTCGACCTGACACTCGATGGCTTGGAAGACATGGTGGTTAGTTGTCGAGGCAATGTGGCCTCGATGGAGTTAAATAGAAGCTATTTAGTACATATACATGTAGCTTCGGACTATAGAATGTGTAAGCTGTAAACTGCAGAGAGCTTAAAACGAGGCATACAATGCGGTTAGAAGACCAAAAGAATAAAGGGTATCTTCAAGACCCCTTTCGTGCAACGGTGACGTTTCTGTAGCTGGGTGGAGTGGAGATTGTAAGGCAGAGGAAGTAGTATGGTACTTTACACGACAGATACTTCCTTGGTGACGACAGCAACTCGCCGTGGCTATACCAAGTCGTGCTAAACCTTATTTAGGTTACATCTAAAATTACTCGCTTCAACAACTAAAGTAGTCTGGTGGAGAAGTTACGCTTTTCCATCATTCCCCCATTTACGATCGAAATGGACTCAGCGTCTTTGGTTTATTAGTATATCTTGTGTACAGGATTTTTCATACATTTCACAAAGTTGCTGATAATGTAGTAATTGATCAGCTTCAAGGATGTGCGGGCCACAGCGCTCCAATTCTACCCGCTCCCACACAACCTATTGAGACGAAATAGCGATAACAATCAACAATGTCTCTTTGCAAAGCAACTCTCCGAGCTTCATCGAAATCCGTTCGGTTCAGTTTTCAGTCATTGCTCTCATCCCGCTCAATATCAAATCCCGCGACTGCTTGTACCCCGTCTACGTCACCCTTCGCACCGCGACACTTCCTTTCCATTGCCGACCTTACATCGAAGGAGCTCTCCACTCTAGTGCGACAGGCGGCACAAGCGAAGCATGCAATCAAGGCGGGATACATCCCTGCCTCTCTACAAGGCACATTGGCTGGCAAGACTGTCGCTTTGATGTTTTCTAAGAGATCTACACGAACCCGAGTATCAACAGAAGCTGCAGTGGTCACAATGGGAGGGCACCCAATGTTTTTGGGTAAAGACGACATTCAACTTGGGGTTTGTCCACATTGGAATCTGCATTCCAAAAGAGAACTCTGAAGCTGAATTCTGGTCTTATAGGTCAACGAGTCTCTTTACGATACATCCAAAGTCATTTCGTCAATGACATCGTGCATTGTTGCGCGGGTTGGCCCTCACTCGGATATCGCAGAGCTAGCAAAAACGTCGTCTGTTCCAATCATCAACGCTCTCTCAGATGCATACCATCCTCTACAAGCAGTGACGGACATCCTCACCATCTCGGAAGCTTTCCCCAAGTTGGAAGGCCTCAAAGTTGCATGGGTTGGTGATGCCAACAACGTACTCTACGATCTTCTCATTGCATGTGCAAAGCTAGGCATTAATGTCTCTGTCGCGACCCCCCCGGAGTATCCCGTCGATGCAAACATTCTCAAGATTTCCCGGGAAGCTGCAACAAGCACTGGCGCCGCCATCGAAACCTTCAACAAGCCCGAGGCAGCTGTGAAGGGAGCGAACATCCTTGTGACCGACACTTGGGTGTCGATGGGTCAGGAGTCGGAGAAAGCACTTAGGTTAAAGCAGTTTGAGGGATACCAGATTTCGATGGATCTTGCCAAAAGAGGAGGTGCACATAAGGATTGGAAGTTTATGCATTGCTTGCCCAGGAAACCGGAAGAGGTTACGGATGAGGTGTTTTACTCGCCAAAGAGCTTAGTGTTTACGGAAGCTGAGAATAGGTTATATGCAGCCCTTGCTGCATTAGAGGCGTTTGTCGTAAGGAAGGGTCAGTTTGAAGAGTAATACCACTAAAGTGGGAGGCTTGCGCAGGAAGGGCAAAATTATCCTAGTGACCCATGCTCTGGAAGCTTTATACCTGTTTCATTTTCAAGTCGAAGCGAGGCAATTCTTTGAACTCAATATATCGAGTCTTCGTGCGTGAATCATTGATTTATGGCTCTGAGCTAACAGTGCTGCTGCACGTTATCTTCACCTAGTAATGCACATCTGTGAGTACGCTCCGTTAGCGTGGCGGAGCGGATATCTAGAGTAGAGTTCGAAATTCCCAATGGACTAAGTATGTACTCTACGTACGTATAAAAACCCCTAACCCTCAGTGGATTCCAGGCCATATAATGCTCTAGTCCAATCAAGATGTCTACACAGGTCGAAGGCGAGGTTTTAGTCTTTCGTAGAGTAACAACTTTAGAAGTCAAGAGGATTTTGCGGGTCCAAAAGCCGGGCAATAATCCATGAAGTTAAGACACCCGGAGTGAAGCGGCTGTGGCGATAACGGGAATGATCTAATGACAACTATATGACGGCTTAGAGCTGCCTTTTTTCGAACACAAATCTGGGTTCGTCTTCTGCTGAGTCGATTTCACATTGGCACTGACTGCTAGGAGACCGCAATTACATCAACGCCAATTGCGGCTTCTCTGTGTATATATGTACAATATTTGAGTGGTAATCGAGAATGGTGAGGGGAAGGTGGGGAAACGATCAATCATCGTTGATGAGGCTGGCAGTGATTCACCGTTTTTTCCCCTTTTTTCAACCGGCCAGCCAACCACGAACACTCTCAATCCGCAACCAAAACCCGAAAAGTCAGCAGCAAACTTGCGCATTTCCTCACAGATTCAGCCATTTTTTCTTTCCAATCATTGTTCCCTGGCATTACAACAGCACCTGGTTGGTCGCAGTGAACCCGCTACAACGTCACCCAACGCCAACACTTGCTTTTCTCTCTCTGCCTTTTTGTCGATTCAACCTTCCATCACATCCATCTATCGACCCTCACTCTCTTCTGCATACTGTCCTCTACCCGCCTATTGTTCGCCCGAGCCTGTGTTTCTTGATCTTCCGTGCACTTGATTTGGGCGCGGAGCCTGACCAACCCCACCAAACTCCCACACTCCTCCCACCCATCTTAGTCAACCATGCCGTCCCACGACTACTGGAGACCATACCAACCTCCCCCACCATTTCAAGCTCCACCTCCGCCATTTCAAGCTCCCCCGACGGACTATCATCAATATCCCTACACGAACGTTCCTCCTCAGCCACAAGAGCACCAGGCACCCCACACGCCGCACTACTCTCAATTTCCGCAACAGCACTATTATCATCCTCCACCTCAACATCAATCCCAACCACAACCACAACCACACGAACCCAACCCACTATATACGGACCCCAGATCCCCTCTGCATCAAGCTTTCAATCCACAAGTGGTGTTCCCACCTATACCTGGTTATGATACATACGATTATCAGATACCGGATATCTCTACTCTAAACCTTGATGAACGGCCTTCTTCACCGCAATATGTTGGACGGAGGGCCAGGAGCAGGGCGTCAAGCAAAGCGGGCTCGACTGCCACGAGACCAACTTCGCGGGTTGAGCAGAGATTGCCGAGGGGACGGACGAAACAAATATATCCGCCCCCAGGTTACAAGTCACCATATGTTGAAACTGCGCCAAACTCACCACTACTCCTTCCGAGCTTATCGTCGGATGTCGGGTCGGTGCTGGAACCAGATGACAGTTATATCAACAGCTTACCGAAGGACCCTCCCAGTAATACAAGTACTTTTTCTCCAGAAGAGTCTCCTGAGCCCAAGCGGAGGAAACGACCAGTTCCTTTGAAATCGGTACCAACAGACCGGGTCCCGCTCGAGCGTATTCGCACACCTTATACCAACTCCTCTGGCACTGCCAGTACAGTAGCATCATCACCCCCTTCAGAGAGGGTTCCACTTGAGCGTGAGCGCAGACAATACGCTAGCAGTACTACGAATTTAGTGTCTTCAGAAATGGAGCATCAACCTGACCAGAGCTTTACTGAAGAGCGACAGTCTCCAGATCTACGATTGGAGCGTGAGCGAAGGCAATATTCTAGCTGCGGAACATGCCGAGATTCTCTGGATCTCGAGCGGGAGCGCTTGCCATACTCGAGTGATAATACAAATTCGATACCACCGGAGGTAATTCCTCGCCAATCTCAGCCCTATTCAAGCGCATCTTCCACGCCATCCAAGAGGTCCCAGTACGCTTCATCTGCGGTGGACCTGACGCATTCACGTGAAGATATCCGACCATATGGGTCTCCGTACTCACCTCAGGTTCCTCCGTCACCGCGGCATCCCCAATCGCCCCGGCATCCAGACTCACCACACTATGCATCATCTCCATTACATGCTAAATCACCACAAAGCTCGACAACGTCCCGTATCGATACTCCAACTCCAAGTGAACCGTCTCCAACCTCACCTCATCAAGAATCTTTTGGACAGAGCTTAGTGGCGCGGTCATCAACACCGCAGTCAGAATTCCTGGATTTGATTCCCGCGTGTCCAAAGCGGCGGCCTGTTTCACGAGGTGATTGGTACGGCGTTCCTTCGATACCAAACTTTCATGTCTGTGAGAAATGCTACGAACTCCATATCTACAATACAGCGTTTGTAAAATACTTCCTGCAAGTCAAGCTAGCAAAGGGTGAAAAGGCCTTCTGTGCCTTCAACACCCCACGGGTTCTGAACTTTGTCTGGTTGAAAACGGTCGAAGCAAACTTATTCGAGATTTTCGAGGGTTATGCCACTGAACGATCTAAGATTGGCACTTGTACAGGCATGGATGCCTCTGCCAAGCAAGGCGTGTGGTATATGGTTCAAGGCAATTCGAGGGGAAAATTCATTGCATGTCAAGCATGCTATCAAGATGTCATTTTGGCTTCTCCTTTCCATCAGTTCTTTGGGCCTCTCGAAGCTACCGTCACCGAGAACACTACCTCGTGCCACGTTGCATGGCCGTTTATAGAGGCTCGACTATTGAACACCACTTCGAGTTGGGACGAGATTCAACGGGACATTGAGTATAGGCTACATAAAGTCCCAGCATGCCCAGGAGATAAGCTTATCAAAGATCCGGGTCGGCGATGGTGGAAACCGAAGGGTACATCACTGCCAGTATATATTTGTGATTGTTGCTACTGGGATGGTATCTTTCCAACTCTATTCAGTGGTGAATTCGACTTGGTAGTGCAAGACTCGAGGGATGAGTGGTGTTGCGCCATGAGTGGATATCAATTGAGCACTGTCTGGCAGTATGCTGCGGAGAAGGAGGACATTATGCCCTGGTTGGACGCTACCAATGCTGCCTTATCGCCCATGTGCACATCTCATGGATCACCGGGCAAAATCTGGAACGTATTCAAAGACCCCGCGCTTGATGGAATCGACTTCTGCGAACGTTGTACGGATGTTTTTATACGGCCATTAGGCTTCGGAAAGCATCTCGAGAAACGACGATATTCTTTGGATGAAAACATTCAGTGTGATTTAAATCCCACGAACAAATATCAGCGAGAAACTCTTCAGAAGCTCGGGGAAGCCGCAGCCTGGCGTGATTTTGGTATCTTGAAGGATTACTTGGCTCAGCTTGCTCAGCTTGCACCACAGGCTTACAGGCCCCCGCCTTGCCCAGGAACAGAACTTGCCGGGAGAACTCGATGGTGGAGTTGTGAGAGATTCATTATCTGTGAGGAATGCTGGTTGCTGCGTGTCAAGCCGTCGGTGTTCGGGAGCCGTTTCGAGGAGTTTGATCCGAAAGGCGAATATTTGTGCGATCTTGGTACTCCTGAGTGGAGATACATCTGGCAGAAACGTTGTGAGCGCAGGGAATTCAGCCTGTTCTTAGAAGCTATCATGCATAAGAATACGTTGGACGAAGTACGGTTTAGGCGTATGGAAACTCTGAGCGAGATCAAGGAGAAGTCGAGAAGAAGATTATTCCCAGACGAGAAGAGGAGGCTTCATCATGCATTGAGTGTCTTGGAGGAGGAAGAGAGGGATACAACAAATATGTTGGCTGCATTGACACGGGTGTAACATTTACCTCATGCGTTCTGAGTTATTCTTGGATGTTTGTTTCCTTGGGTTTTTTCTTTGTTTGTCGATTCTGAGTACTTTGGATTTGGCGAAAACATGGTGAGTGGTTCCGGGGATTGGAGATTGGAAGAGGTCGGAGTTTCACGTCTTTCCTTTTTTAAAACTTCGTCAGGTCGTTTGCTGGGTTACGCATTGGAGATACGGGCTGATTCTCTTATGGTGGGGCGTTTTTGAATCATTATATCCATTTGCTTTATTGTATCGTACTTACTCTATATAAGGGCTTTGTTTTTCATGCACTTTGCTGTAGCGGAATGGAGTGTGGCCGGAATGACGGTGATCGCTGTTCAACTTCGATCTATGTGAACCGGATTCCCCCATTCACTCCTCTGGTTTACGACGGAGATGCACTGGTGGTTTTGTATCCTCCGCCAGCTCTATTTTGAGTAGGTGTAGCCGTGACATCATGACTCGCAGCATCGGAACTCACTCGCCTGAGAACGTCGCTGACACCTATTGACCCCATGAAAGCTGGGGCACTCACACCGCACACAATGAGCCTAAAAAGTACAACTCTATTCTCAACTGGCTGAGATCACGGTGCCCTGAATATTGTGACAGCATGGTTTCTTCCCCGTATAATTCATAGATGATGATCAACTAGTACATACATGGTTGTAACGTTAGCGGGAGTATGGAAGAGAAAATAAACATGGGTTGAGGGTGCTTGTCAGAATAAATGTTGAAGGCTAGAGGTCATTGATAGGTGGGTGCTCCGGTATCTTACACAGCCAGAAGTGAACCAGCCGTCTGGTTGCGTATCTGCTATCAGGAACATGAACTAAGTACATACCTTAGTGTCGATACGGCAAAAACGTAAAGACTTCTACGAGACACTTTGCAATTAAAGCCTACCTGAAGTATATCCAAAATACTTGCGAAGGCTTTGCGAAGACTTTGCGAAGCCAGAAAGCCGATAAAGTCTCGTAGAAGCATGACTACATTTACCGTATCGGCTCTAAGGTACCAGGTAGGTATATGATGACGGAACTGAGCGAATTCAAACCCTTTCGGACAAACACTTTCGGGCAATCCACAGCGAAACCCGCTGAAGAATTGTATTTTTCGATAGTTGTGCCGATAATATGGAGTTATAAACAGTGTGAATTTCGGGTTCGAAATTTAGGGTTCCCAATTTTTCTTCGCCCACTAGCCGGACCGATACCTGTGATAAGCCGATAATCCAAAAGGATGATGATGGACCTTTCCTCAGCTCATGCACATCTTATTCCTTGAACTCATCCTGCAGGGTGTATATCATCCTAATCTAATAGCCAATCACCCCGTCTACCTCACCCCTACAACCACAAAATTCCTTGGACTTTCCTTATGTTCAAACGCTGCCTCTACCCATGCGTTCCTACATCCCATCTCTTTTAAAAATAACCACCTATCAACCACTATAACACTTTCCACCACACCTGCCGAAAATGCCATCAAACTCCATACCACTTCAAGCTCCTTTCTCCTACCTTCAAATCGCTGCTCGTACTGCACCGCTTCCTCCTCTGTCAATGGACACTTCTCCAACCATCCCATCTTCTGCACCGCTGCCGTGAAATATTCGAAGAAGCTGTTATAACTCGACTTTCGCAGTGAACCGATGATGATGGGATCTGTGCTCTCCGGGGTGATGAGGTGTTTATCAAGAAATATACGTTGGAGCAAGGCGCGGTAAAAGTGGCGTAGGAAGAAGTCGGCGGAGGAGGTCGGGGTCCAGTTGGAGGGAGCTTGGCAGGCCATAGAGCGGGCGGTAATGTTGAATTGGATATCGAGGGAGGCCAGGTGAGAGGAGATGGGGAAGCCATGAGGATCGTCCGCGGTCGAAGTGGAGATTAGACGTGGGTGTGGAGCGCGGAGGAAAGGTGGCTTCCAGGATGCGCCGTGTTTTTCGGTGAGAAGGTTGTAACAGCAGCCGATTAGTGCGACCCCACGGACCGAAGGGGTATTGCGGAAAGCGGAGAGAGCATGGTGGACGAGGTTACCGCAGGAATGGAGGGAGGTCAGTAGGAGGGACTTGGGCTGAGTCAGGCTGGGGGCAGGAGACGGGTCGTCGGGTTGTACCAGTGCTCCAGAGGTGCTATCATTGGTTTGCACTGCAGCATTACTGTTCTGCTCCTGCTCATTGTTGGTGGGTAGTATCAATCCGCTCGTTTTGGGGGAGACACCGTGGATGGCTTCCACAACCTCGTCCAAGTTTCCATTTGAAATAAAGGTCTGCACATACTGCAAGCTTCCAACCACAGGCGCCTCTCCTTCTGGTATGTATTCGCCGGTTCGGCGCTTGTACCGCAGCTTCTTAACTGCAATGGAATCGAACATCTTATCTAGCGTCTTTGCGCCCTCGATATTCACAGTTCGCGACTCAATGCCGACCACGCTATGTCCGTACTTTCTCGCCATGGTTCTCGAAAGGTATGCTTGTCCAGAGCCATAATCTACGACATGGCTAATCCCAGTCCCTCCAGTCTCTGCATCCGTAGTCTGGATATCCCGTACCAGATCGTCCAGAAAAGCGGCAAAGTTCTCGACCTATACCCACACAAACGACGGAAATGCATATGAGAAATCGTGGCCTTGAATAATGGTGTATTGATTCTCGTGTACATCATCACACACCTCATGAATCTTTTTTGGTCTCATCCCAGCGTTCAGGGCCCACTCAGTGCCATACCTGACGGTTTTCTTCGTCTTTTCGCTGGCGGTGCGCCGGACGAAGTCCCGTTGTAGCGTATGATCTCGTACGTTTCGGATGTAGTCTTTGAGGGTGGATGGGATATCGGCGGAGAAGGAAGAGAGTGGGATTCGCAGTAATAGGTCGAGAACGTGGTCTGTGGACTGTGCAGAAAAGTAATGTATCCAGTCTTCGGGGATAACAGTACGGTAGATATCTTGAGGGACCGTCTCGGAGTCGCGCGTGAAGAAGTCAAGGATATGGATGCCACCACAGAGGGTTTGAAGGAGAGGGTCGGAGGAGAAGGTGAGGAGAGATTCGATATATTCATCGGGTGAAGTGGCGGAGAAGCGTTGTGATACTGGGAGGGGTTGTGAGGGCGGCATTTCTGTAATTGTGAATTGTAGTTACACGCCTGGAGGTGCGGGGAGTCGAGTGAGAGAAGAAGTTTGAGAAATTGAAGGACCCTGCTTCATTATAGTCAATGCTTGGCAGTTACGAAGTCTATCCCAACGTCAACTCAACTCACCTCCACAACCGCATAGAACACCTCTGACGCAACGTTCATCCTGATTCTGCGGAACTTCAGTCATCATCATCATGTCAACCATTACCCCGCAAGCTACTCAGTCCTCGAAGCCGTACTCCTCTCCTCTCCTTCCTCCCCTCATCCCACCTGTCTATAGCTCTAACTCAACACTTAGACCGATCCTCCCCGCCTCCTTCTGCGCAAACCAACCAAAGACCATTCGCTTGTACCCGTTAAGTAACTACACATTCGGCACCAAAGAGAATCAGCCAGAAGAAGACCCGTCTGTACTCGCGCGCCTGCATAGGTTGCAGGAACACTATGAACAGCACGGAATGCGACGAACGTGCGAGGGTGTACTTGTTTGCCACGAGCATTCACACCCCCACATCCTAATGCTGCAGATCGCAAATGCTTTTTTTAAGCTGTAAGAAGCTCTCTCCGTTCTTTGGATGCTTGACCCTGACGTATGCTCGTTTGTTAGGCCCGGTGATTACCTTCACCATAACGAAGGCGAGCTAGAGGGATTCAAGAATCGTCTTAACGAGCGCCTTGCTCCTGTCGGTTCACAGTTCTCGGGCGAGGGTGTAAACGATGAGTGGGAAATCGGTGACACTCTCGCACAGTGGTGGCGGCCGAACTTTGAGACTTTCATGTACCCGTTTATCCCTGCTCACGTTACGCGTCCGAAGGAGTGCAAGAAGCTCTACTTTATCCAACTGCCAAGAACAAGTACCCTCTCCCTCCCCACAGCTAAAACGCCCTACTGATGCAAAGAGTAGAGGTCCTCTCAGTTCCCAAGAATATGAAGCTTCTCGCTGTCCCGTTGTTTGAGCTATACGACAACACTGCGCGCTATGGGCCGCAGTTGAGCGCGATACCCCATCTTCTGAGTCGGTATAACTTTGAGTTTGTGGACGAAAATGGAAACGTCGTCGCAGTTACTCCTGGAGGAGAGTTTGGACAGGGTGAGGGAGGAGAGCAGCTAAAGACGAAAGTGTTGGCTGGAGGGAATGAGAATGGGGATATCAAGGTAGAGAATAGCTAGGTTGTGGTGTTAATGAGGAAAGTCGATTTACCCCGCACAGGAGGGATTGAACGCGGAATATCGAATACATAGATACTTAATAATTGGAGCTTGGGAAAGAAAATTGGATTGCACCGTGTTTCCTGTTTTTCAAAGGGTGGTGAATCAGTTTGTCCAGGACTACTGCTGTTGCGGAGTTGTGAATTCGGAGTTGTTTGCTTGGGTTCATATGAAATACAGGTATGTTGCACTGCCTTCGATATCCCGAAACCTGTGTGCGCGGTATCAGGAGTAATATCCACGAAAGGAGAGAAAATAGTTGGTGATTGCTGAGCAAAAGCGGTGATAGACTTCGACAACAGCTACCGGGGGAGGGAGAAACCTGTGGTCTCACAAAGCCCTAGCAGTTTGGACCTGAGGGGAATGTCACCCTAATCCTGATATTAGTGAGATTCCTTCTTTCATCTTATCTCACAGCATGCTGACGCCACATGGTACTGCAGTTCTGTTGCAAAATGGAGGGAAGAATCGTGTACATAGACATAGTACAGAGAGAAAAGAGAAGGAGAAAGACTCCAAATATATACAAGAGAGTTGTATGCCTTATCCCTTACCGGGTGCCCTACCATCATAGTTCCCACCATTGCGTAGCGGCAGCGGAGAGGGAAGCCTCACCTTTGACTGGAAGGGTTCTCCTTAGGGTAGTGGCGGGGAATTTGGGATACTGTCATACTCTAGTTAGAGTGCATACAGAATGAATACAACAACAAGCCGGGTATGGAAAGTTTAGAATGCCGAGTCAGATATTGTGATTCAGTGACCGTCGGTGATTAAGTACATCACTTCGAACGGCTCAAGAACTAAAGAAAGTTAGCAGAGATCAAATATAATCAAGCGATATCAGCTCATGGGTCACACTCGGGCCCTGACCTTGCGTACGGTTCGAGTGAGCGATCAAAAATCAGAGAATACGTGTATCACCACCGGATGATGTTTGACGTTGGTTTGTTTGTTTGTAATCATATTGCATTCGGCCGCTAGCGGCCATGGCATATAATATAATGCTACAGAATTCCCCTCCGCTGCCGCTTCCGCGCAAATTAACCCACGAGACCCCAAGAATCTGACAACTCCCAAAAGCCCCAGAATGAAAACCCACAGAGCCAAGTCGTGACCGCCACTCTCCCCGGAAAAACTGCACTCTCCCCCATATCACTGCTTCAAATTAATTGGCCCCCCTTCCTGGAGGATAACCTGCACATCCCATCATCTGACGACCACCACTTAAAAATTCCTCGCTCACGCCTGGCCCAGGGTCTGATTGATGTTATCGCAGTGGAATACCCCAACCGCCTAACTCAGGGAACAGTTAGAGAAAGGCAGGGCTCTCAGAGGTCCAGAAATGAAAACTACTCCCTAGGCCATACACGGCGCGCTGACCATCATTGGGCTTGGCTGAGATGGGGGGGCGGAGGGTTATATTATCATTCCGAGATAATACGTTAAAGGCCACTCTTGTAGTTCGTCCTCGCGGTGCCCGAGAAGCGGGTCTTGTCCGTCGTAGTCGGTTCGAAGAGTTTGTATGGAGCGTGTATCTCAGCACTCAACGTCTCGCAGGGTTTTTTAGGCAGCCGCTTGACGGAACTTCACTGATACTGTGCTGATAGGCCATGGCTTTGATGCTTCCGGACCTCACATACTGGTATGTCCACAGGAATGTCGTAGACTTCGATAACTGGCGTAAGGCGTCGAAAAAGGCAAGTTGCTCCACACAAGGAGACTACCAATTGTCCGTCAATGCTGAGTAGTAAAGAGAGCTTTAAAACGACGAGATACACTTGCAAAAGCAAGCGGACACAGACGAAGGGAAATCGTGAAGCCAAAGTAATACCCCGCTCCCCCCCAAAGAGGGGAAAGCTTGGCAAAACCAGGCGTTGAGTGTGGTTGTCGAAGGTGTGTGTGTTTGACGTTGGTTCGCAGGTGATCAATCCAAGAGCGCACCCAACACAACATTCTCTTAAATTAAAGGTCGGTGACTTTATCTTTTGTCGTTTGTCTGCTGGTATATGAGATATCCTATGTACCCGAGATCAAAGAACTTGCAAATTCGTGGTGGATATTTCTAGAATGGATCCTCTAATCCTCTCTACCTCTGGCCGGTTTTGCGTTCGACATCCTCCGCGATCGTGTGAGAATATACCCTCTTCAACTACCAACTTTCCTCCTCAGGCAGGGTCTTCTCCAAGCAACCAATAATCTCCCATCAAATGTCCGACGACGCAACCAACATCCTATATGTTTACCACCCTGGCAGCACCATCCAACCTCTTATCAACCTGAATGGTGGCTACTATGCTGCAACCCCCACCTCCTCTCTCTATTTAGAGCTTAAGGTGGCTGAAGGAAAGTTCAAGGAAGAAAAGAAGAGGAGGAAGAAGGAGGAAGCCAGGGAGAAGGAGAAGAAGGAGAAGAAGCAAGAAGGTGCTGCTGCTACAGCAGGGTATACTATTCCTTTAGTGTGGAGGAATATGGTGGGTGAATGCTAATAGTTGGTAGGCCATCGCCTTGATGGCTTAGTCATTGGTGTATGTCGACGACGAACCATTACCAGGAATGCAATGGTGGATTTTGGAGGCAGATGGATCTTATGCTCCGCAGAACTAGGGATAAGATTTGTTATGGAGATGGGTTCATTGGTTATTTTTATGCTCTGTTCTTGCTGTTCTTGAACCTGGGTTAGAGTGAATGCTTTAGATTCAAGTTGATTCAAGTTGGGCCGCCGGAAATGTTTCAGCGCCTGTGGAGACACGCTAATGTCTTATGTGATTGTGTGCATGATTTCTCAGTAGAGGCTCGCGGCGGTGTTATATTCTGCGCTAAACCAGGAAATCCTTATAGGAATTTAAGATCTGCTGGGTAGGACTTTGCACGACTGTAGAGAGCTGTATCTGACCATGAATTAAAGCCTCTCTTGCAGGTGGACACGGTGTTACATATCCTGCGGCGAGTGACTTAGAGTGGCGAGTGGCGAAGCATCAAAGTTTTCTCCGATGATCCTCTGTATATAGATCGAGTCTTTCTCCTTCTCTGCTTCTCTTCACTATATCATAGAATCAAACACACGGTTCTCCCCTAAGTACTATAGCAACACAAGGCGAACGTTGCTTGTCGAGTGATGATCCGTGATCCATATTTCTCTGAACGTTTGGTCCGACTTAAACGTCCTGAACTGTGAAGATATCGTCATTACGCGCTATTTACTTTTACAAATTGTGGATGGCATATAGAGTATGAACATGCTAAGTGAGGGTTGCCTATCTAATATCGTGTGTGTGGGCAAATGGGTTACTAAAGGGAACCCACCACCAGGATGCAGCCAACGTCATAGAAAATGCTGAATAGTAACTGGGATTTGATTATGCTGTAACGCTGAGCAGGATTTTGGTCCTGGGTAGTGGAGGCGGGAGAAGAAGTCGCAAGGGTCTTGAAAAGAGGTAGTTCGGGGAAAAATTGCGCTATTGGTCGGCCGAGCAGGAATGCAGGCAAGGACATCGATGAGAAACGTGAGCTGTTCCGCTGCTAGAGAGTCTGTTACCATGCACGATGTTCTAACGGGCGATGGTCTGTTCGGGAGTGGCCACTAATGTTCTCTTCCTTTCGTTAAGGCCCCTATGGGACTGGGCGGGCGGAATTGAGCACTGTCACAGATCGGAGACCCGATCCCTTGGGTTTCGGAAATGGGGCAATCCTATAGCCCTGAACTTTATAGCATGTGACTTTCGTTGTGGCAACATTCTACAGTTTGTGGGCGGGGTACTGGTATTAACTGGGTGGAGGCACTGCCGCAAATGGTACTGGGAGGATTTCTACCAGATACGAACAAGCTAATGACCTGCATCACTGCAACCTTCTGAACTTCTCAACGTATATACTTTGATTTCAATTTTTGGATATATGCAATCCAATACCGGTATAAATGCATCAAAAGAGAAACTATTATCCAAGATCCCACCACCAAACCTCTTCTGATTATTCAACAGTACAATACTATTTAACTTGAGATTCACAGTCTCCTGACCCGTTCGATCAGTAGCCAAGTGGTGGCGGATCCGGACAAGATATAATTACCTACACCTTATTTGGCGACTACAAGACTAGCACGGGACACAGTGAAAGGCAAATTCATATTTGCACCCCAGTGCTTGAGTGAGAAAAATATAGGTCCTACCCGGAGTCGAACCGGGATTGCCGGAATCAGAATCCGAAGTGCTAACCATTACACTATAGAACCCAACACTGCATTGCAGTGGTTGTAAATCAGCCTTAGTTGCCAACAATAATGCTCAAAATGACTCCATGGTTTCAGACTGTCGGACTGAACCCCGAAGCGGTACTCGTGAGGGTAACCTTTTGACAGTAGCAAGCTTGCCATGCCAAGGTCAAGTGCCAGGTAGTATTCACCTCATGCATACAGCGCCTTATTAGGGGCGTGGGCACGCCCAGCGCCCACACCTAACAAGCCGCTAGCGGGGCGCCTCGCACACTAACAAATTCCGGGATGTGTTTCAAAATTACAAATTTCTCAACAACCACAATGGAGATAAGATGGGAGACAACAGTATAACAGACAACTCTACGGCCTACATGTCAATCCAAAAATCAAGTCAAGCAGACGAATTTTGGGTAAGACGAAAATATGAGTGAGTGTTCATGGAGCTGCCGGGTTTTTCGTTACCTTTTACTCCCCCTATTTCATCATCAATTGTAAATGGAATTTACTAGTAATGCTATCAGGGCATGTATGGTATTCTAGCTATCACTTCATACTAGTCTTGGCAGATTTGGGCTGGTTGTTGTTGACATAAGTACTATTTCTAAGATGCAAAAGTGGGGGACTTTCTACAATAGTATAACTCACATAGTTTTTGCCTAAGTGACATTTCACAGTATCTAGATATTGATAAGTTGGTCTTGAATAGTCTTTTAATATGCTTAAGAGATACTGGCAGTGACAGCACTAAACTCTAATCAGAATTGGTGGAGAAATTGAGAGTAGTATATCAGGAAAAGCTTTGGTATCATTATAACGGTGATTTTGTATTGTTGTCAGCATTGTAATACAACATGTTGTTGATAATACCACCATGCCACAGCTCATTATGGGTTCAATACCCTGAGTTACTGAATCTCATGTTATGTTTGTTTATATTTTTTACTGTTTTTAAGAAATTATAGCATCTTGTGTGGGAAAACCTCAACTCATATACATGATATTTAATTCTGAGTTGGATATCAACAAGTTGGTGTTCACATACAATAACCATAAGGCACAATTGTGTGTTATATCAAAGCAATCATGTCATGAATCAAGATATATGCTATATTGTCCGTATAGAATCTCATTTAGCAAAATATATACACAAAGCTTGGCTGTTTCACTACTGCTGTCTGTAACTCTCACCACTCCAGCAAAGTGATCTTGAACTAACAACTCTAACACAGTCAAAGGGTACTGTGTGCATTAGAAGACATGTTGGCATGAAGTAAGCAGATATTTGAGACATATTTATCAACTAATTGCAATATACACATACAGAAGATGTTATGAGGGTTCTTAATCCCAATACTCAATAGAGTATTCATTAAGAGTAAGTTCACTGCTGATTAACTTTTGTTCAGCTCTGTTTCTCTTGTCTGTTCTGTGATGAGTGTTAGAAATGGTCCCAACATGCTAGAACGGTTAGGGTTAGGGTTGGAAATGGAACCGAACTGTTGCAACTGGTTTGACCATGTGAAAAACCCAGACCGTTTAATTTGAGGTGGTTCCCACCTGAAAACCCGGCCCTTGCAAGCCCGGCTTTTTTGCTCCAATTGACATTTTGAGTTCTGATTGTATCGCAGCATGATCCATACGTGAATTATGCAGTTTTAGAAGCTCTTTTACCTGGTGGTCTCCGATTGTAAATCTCAACAATATTCATTGAGTCACTGTTGAAAACCCATGATTTGGATGTGATTTTGAGTGTTATTTCATATCTGCTCAACGAATATTGATTAGATTCAAAATTGGAGACAAGGGTATCAAAGAACTCCTAAAACTGCAACTTTTACGCAAATACCATGTTGTAATATGATCACAACTCGAAAACTTAATTGCAGCCAAAATTGTAGGAACTGCAAAATGGATCTGTGGTCCGGTTCGAACCTGGCCAAAAACTTGTCCAGTTTTAGGTCTTGTCTGGGTTACAACACAGAGCTAGTTACCCAGTTCAGTTCCATGGCAGTGTGTAACCTGGACCTGGGTCCCTGTGCGGGTTCCAATCCAGACTGCAGCTGGGTAACCGGGAATCGTTGTTAACACTATCTACATCAGCAAACTGTATGTTAGTCACTGGAAGCCTCCAGGAGCGACTGAGAGGATGTGGAGTGGAAACTTAGATGCATCAATTTCAGGAGAGTATCAGACCCTAGGAGGGCATTCCTGCCGGCCTTCAGTGTAACTGGGAGCACCGACGACAAGACTGGGAGCACCTGGGAGTGCCGGTAACAAACCTGGGAGCACCTCGAATCACAGTAGAGCAGTATGGGAAAAATGACATCTTTTTTGGGAACGCTGCTGGTGCGCCTGGAAATCATAGCTACTACTTATCGTTCAACCATTTTTAAACCTCATGTATTCAGTTTGTATTCTCATCTATGGATCTATGTATCTATGTATGTATATATCTACCCATCTACACAAGGCATATCTGGACTGGCTGCAGGCAGTGCTTGAGAGAAATTCGAGGTGTGCCTGAAAATGACGATCGAATGAACTCAGAGATACAGTCCACGGCTGTGCATCGGCACAAAACATCTCCGTCCGGGCGGAATGGCTCCGTCAGAGTGGACGCACTCCATCAGAGCCGTCAGAGACACCCCGGGAGTTAGGGCTTCTCTCCTAGCAGCGGTAATAATACATGAATGGATTGCATGCAAGTACACGTGACTATTCGTATAGAGATATGAGGTCATGTGCAAAACACCTACTTGTGAAACAACATCATGTTTGTCAGCTGAGTAATCCTTAGCGGGATTATACTCAGGCCGCATGTCGATCAATTAGTCAAGCACGTCTTGATTAGCGGATTCATTTTTGATGACGCAATTATGTCGCCATAACTGGGAAGTGAAAAACCTTCAGCAGTGCGCATATTTATTGGCCACACCTACTATATCTTATCTAGCGGGATGACACACAGTTAAGTTGCGCGTACGCAGAATTACGTGTGCAGCACATGTTAACGCAATATGCGAGTATGAGGGAATCTGCAAGCTCACGCGCTAAGCGGTGAGAACACCTTGCGGCTCTCCCCGGTCTACGGAAGGTCGAGACCTAAGCATGCGGTGTCTGAGACATTAATGACATTGGCTGAAGATAAGAGGCCTGAAGCGACCCTGCTCATTGGTTTGAGTTAGTATGCATCGCAACGTCATACCAGTTTAATCAATACGAGGTATGCGTGTCATTAACCTACGTCGGCAGAGTATTGGTTGGTCGCCGATTAAATCTCTGACGCAATGCCAAACATCCTTATCTAAGGTGAGGCAATCAATAGCGACGAGCTATTAAAATATATTGCGATAAGCACTGATAAGACTACGAGTCATCAGATGTTCCAACTACTGAACAAATGGGAAGCAAGATGTCTAAGTTGAAGTTGCGAGATGTCATATTAAGTGCGCCCGATATCATGATATGAGGATGGCCCAGGATTGGGGGCGTAATGCCTTAAAACCACTCATGCATGAATACGATAACCTAAAGGGAATTCGTAGCACTATCAATGAGTCATTAATTTGATCTCAGTGATAAGCTATCGAGCAAACTATGTGTCATGGCGGGAACCCGAAGGCAAGCTTGACCTGAGGGCCCGACAATATAAGAACTCCCATTGTCCCCGGCAATGAAAAGAACCAAGCTCTAGCAGCAATCCACAGTCAAACATTACAAGCGAAGAACGCCTTAAAATATTATTCAGAATTCTATCTAGAACATTTTCAAGATTACTTCTTTAAATCATTTACGAGAATACGCAATTTGTGTGTGCTACCAGACTGACACAATCTCAGTACGCACATCAAGCGGTTGTTGAGATTATCGGATATCAATTACGATATTTCGAAGAGTGGCGTTTGATCCACATTTACCGAGCGGTCTCTCTTGACACAATTATTCCAGGTATAGAGTACGATGTACACCGGTACATCACCTCCGGGTTATTACCGTTCGAAGAATTTTCCGAAGAGCCACTTTGGACCGACGAGGAGCAGTGGTGAGCTCTTACTAGTGGAACTAGATAAGAGGTTGAGTCTTGGGAAAGATGAGGAGAAAAGCAGGGGTTTAGATAGGCGGCTTTATTTAGTCTAAGAAATGTTGTATTGATTGTTGGGCCTAAATATCCCCGTAACACCGGTGGCGGAAAACTCCACGCCCAGCGTCAAGACCACGGGTCGGGTCACATATCGCCCTCCGATTGCCGTTTCGCCATTTCTTGTCGCTCTGTCGGTCTCCTATTTCAAACAAACACTCTGGTGTTGTGGCCAACTGTGACCATACGTCGGATTGGGTTCATTGGGTACACGCTTGCTTCGGGATTGCAATGCCATGGGTGACGCTGCGAAAATCTCACCTCGCGTTCCTTCTACATTTAGCTCGAGGAGCGTAAGAAGGTGAGAAGATATGATACTACCTGGCGGTGAGGATCCACGCAATTGTGTGGGTCCACGAAATCTCGGACAGAGCAAGTGAGACCAAAAGTTGGGAAAGATAGAGTGTGAATTTCCATTGTATGATAAGAGGAGATGGAAATGAGATGATATCGATCTACTCTGGGGTCTGCCGAATATATACTCCCCGTCACTCTGTCCACCACCGTTACCACTGGATCTCCGTACACCCAACATCGCTCATTGAAGATGTACTTGGAGGCCGTGATCAAGCGTGTTTGGATATACACTTGGAGAGTGAGATCGAGTGAACTCAGAGATGCACTTGGAGGCTGGGATCGAGCGAGTTTGGAGATGCACTGGGGGGTCATGATTGTGCGAACTTGCAGGCCGTGATCGAGCGAGTCTGTAGATACACTTGGAGGCTGTGATCGAGCGAGTTCGGAGATCCACTTGGATGCCGAGATCGAGTGAACTCAGAAGATGCACTTGGAGGCCGTGATCGATCGAGTTTGGAGATGCACTCTGAGGCTGCAACCAAGCGAGTTTGGAGATGCACTTGCAGGCTATGATTGAGCGACATTGGAGGAGTACTTGGAGGCGGTCGATTTGGAGGGAGGTGCGACGGCACTGTACTCTGTGTTAACTCATGATTATGGCATGGAGAGATGGAGAGGGATGACTTAACTTCGTGTTCTTAGGTGATGGTAGAGTTGAGCACAAGAAAGAGAGAGATCAGAGGGGATGGGGGAAATCATCATGAGAAACTGGGACTTAGAGAATTTTGTGTGCGAGTCAATTGACCATCCCTGATACAGCAGGTACGAGACCCAATCCAGTGCGAACTAACACGATATGAGGTCTTCCCATCCCAATCAGGCAAGTCGTACACCTGATTTCTCATATCCGCTCGTATGCTCCATATCATTCTCATCTTCATCCCCCATCTCTCTCTTTCTCATCCACAACTCAACCATCATCGCAGAACACAAAGTTAAGTCATCCCTCTCTATCTCTCCATGACATGATCATGAGTTGACACCGAGTACAGCATCCACCCAAGATTGTTTGTCTTCCCTTCATTCTTATGATTACGAGTTGACCCCTGAATGTAGCTTCAGCTTCCGGTGTACCACCCTACACGATCGACCGCCATCAGCCAGCTCTCCATGAGAGCTCAAAGGTAAAGTCACATTGTCACATTCCCACCGTTGCGAGTAGAGCAACCGATGAATAGAGTCTCATCACCCGGTGGGCCGTCTATCGACCGCCTCCAAGTACTCGTCCAATCTCGCTCGATCACTGCCTCCAAGTGTATCTCCAAATTCGCGCAATTACCGCCTCCAAGTGCATTTCCAAACTCGCTCGATCACGGCCCCGGAGTATATCTCCGAGTTCACTCGATCGTCAATTGCAGGCGCACATCGAATTGCTCTCAAGCACCGCCTGCAGTCAGTCCAGATATAGCGTGTGTAGATGGGTAGCTATATAGATACATAAATACATAGATTCATAGATGAGAATACAAACTGAATACATGACTGTGATTCGAGGTGCTCCAAGACATGTCGCCGGTGCTCCCAGGTTTGTCGCCGGCGCTCCCAGGTGCTCCCAGGCTTGTCGTCGGCGCTCCCAGTTACTCTGAAGGCCGGCAGGAATGCCCTCCTAGGGTCTGATACTCCTGGAAATGACGCATCTAAGTTTACACTAGACATCCTCTCAGACCAGTGACTGAAATACATTTTGCTGATGCTATGCAACGTGACCCGTCACCTGGGCAACGGGTAGCGTGTAGTTCTCCGTCAGAGGGTATGAGGTTCCGTCAGAGCCATCAGAGCCGTCCGGAACACCCGGGTGTTTCGGACGGAAACTAGAGTTGTTGCTGATGTGATGGAGCAAGTATGGAGATGCACTTCGAGGCCGTGATCAAACGAGTGTGTAGATGCACTTGGAGGTCATGATCGTGTGAACTTGAAAGGTGTAATCGAGCGAGTTTGGGGATACACTTGGAAGCTGTGATCGAGCATGTTTGGAGGCCGTAATCGAGTGAGTTTGGAGATGCACTGGGAGGCCATGATCATGCGAACCAGGAGGTTGTAATTGAGTGAGTTTGGAGATATACTTGGCAGCCGTGAAAATGCGAGTTTGGAGGCCGTAATTGTGTGAGTATGGAGATGCACTTGAAGGCCATAATCGAACAAGTTTGGACGAGTACTGTGACGCAGTTGATGGACGGCGTGCCCAGTGCGGAGACTTCAGTCATCAGTAAGTTAACTCGTAACTGTGCGAATGTGACAAGGTGACGTTACCTTTGAGATCTCATGGAGAGCTGGCTGAGGGCAGTTGATCGTGTAGGGAGGCATGCTGGGAGCTGAAGCTACATTCAGGGGTCAACTCGTAATCATGAGAGTGAAGGGAAGACAAACAATCTTGGGTGTATGCTGTACTTGGTGTCAACTCATGATCATGACATGGAGAGATAGAGAGGGATGACTTAACTTTGTGTTCTGCGATGATGGTAGAGTTGTGGACGAGAAAGAGAGAGATGGGGGATGAAGATGAGAACGACGTGGCGGACTACGAGCAGATATCAGAAATCAGGGGTACCACTCGCCTGATTGGGTTGGGATGTCCTCGTATCAGTGGAATTACACTCCATATCGGGACTCGTACCTGCCGTATCAGGAATGGAACATGGACCCGCACAAGAAATTCTCATAAGTCACAGTTCCTCATGATGATTTCCCCCATACCCTCTCATCTCTCTCTTTCTTGTCCTCAACTCTACCATCACCTAAGAACACGAAGTTAATTCATCCCTCTCTATCTCTCCATGCCATGATCAAGAGATAACACCGTGTACAGCATACACCGAGTACAGCATACACTGAGTACAGCATACACCGAGTATAGCATACACTGAGTACAGCATACACTGAGTACTGCATACACCGCGTACTGCATCATCCCGAGATCGACTTCTCCCGCTCCCAGCCAGTCTCTCATCTCTCGGCAGACCATGTTGTACTCAATTCTCTACATTTGCACAATTACGAGTAAACCAAATAATAGAGCTACAATTGTGCCTCCCTCCCGACCTACCGCCTCCAGATTGACCGCCTCCTAGTACTCCTCCAATCTCGCTCGATCATGGCCTCCAGGTGCAACTTCAAACTTGCTCGATCATAGCCTCCAAGTGCATCTCTATACTCGCACAATCACGGCTTCCAAGTTTGCACGATTGACACCTCCAACTGTATCTCCAAACTCGCTCGATCACGGCCTCCAAGTGCATCTCCAAACTCGCTTGATCACGGCCTCCAAGTCCATCATCAAACTCGCTCGATCACAGCCGTCAAGTGAATCTCCAAAGTCGCACGATTACGGCCACCAAGTCCAAAAAATCATCAGTAAAATGTATTTTAGTCACTGGAAGTCTCGAGGAGTGTCTGAGAGGATGTGGAGTGTAAACTTAGATGGATCAATTTCAGGAGAGTATCAGACCGAAGGTGGGCATTCCGGCCGGGCGTGAGAGGAACTGAGTTCTCGGATGACTGGTACAGGAGTACCATGGGAGTGATTGTGACAAGTTTGGGAGCACCTCGGAGCGCCGGAGAGAACTTTAGGTGCACCTGGGAGCACCTGGGAGTGCTGCTGACAAGTTTGGGAGCGCCGGCGACAACTCTGGGAGCACCACGAATCACAGCAGACCAGTCTGGGAAAAACATCTTTAGGAACACTGCTGGTGCGCCTGGAAATCATAGCTACTACTTATCGTTCAACGATTTTTGAAACTCATGTATTCAGTTTGTATTCTCATCTATGTATCTATATAGCAACCCATCTACACATGGTATATCTGGACTGGCTGCAGGCGGTGCTTGAGAGCAATTCGAGGAGCGTCTGAAAATGACAATCGAGTCAACCCAGAGATACACTCCGACGCCATGATCGAGTGACTTTGGAGATGCGCATGGAGTAATCGTGCGTAATTGGAGATACACTTGGAGGACCTGATCGAGTGAACATAGAGATGCACTCCACAATCATGATCGAGTGGGTTTGGAGATGCACTTGGAGGCCGCGATCGTGCGAACTTGGAGGCCGTAAGAGAGCGAGTTTGGAAATACACCTGGAAGCCGGGATTGAGCGAGTTTGGAGATACTCTTGGAGGCCATGATTGAACTGACTTGGAGGGCGTAATCGAGTGAGGTTGGAGATACACTTGCAGGCCATAACCGTGCGAACTTCGATGCCGTAATGGACGAGTTTGCACATATACTTGGAGGCTCTGATCGAGCGAGTTTGGAGATACACTTTGGAGGCCATGATCGTGTGAACTTGGATGCCCGTAATCAAGCAAGATTGGACCAGTACATGGACGCGGTCGATGGACAGCGCACTGGGTGCTGAGACTCAATTCAGCAGTTAGTTGACTCGGAAACGTGGGAATGTGACAAGGTGACTTCACCTTTGAGCTCTCGTGGCGAGCTGGCTGATGGCGATCGATCGTGTAGGGAGACACGCCGGATGCTGACGCTACACTCAGGGGTCAACGAGTCATCATGAGAATGAAGGGAAGACAAACAATCTTGGGTGGATGCTGTACTCGGTGGATGTTGTACTCAGTGTATGCTGTGCTCAGTGTATGTAGTACTTGGTGTATCCTGTACTCAGTGTCAACTCATGATGATGGCATGGAGAGATTGAGAGGGGTGACATAACTTTGTGGTCTGCAATATTGATAGTGTTGTGGACAAGAAAGAGAGAGATGGGGGATGAAGATGGGGACAATATGGAGGATACGAGCGGGTATACAAAATCAGGGGTACAACTTGCCTGAGTGGGTTGGGAAAACTACGTATAAGTGGAACTACACGCGGGATCAGGACTCGTACCTGCCGTATCGGGGATGGTCAATTGACTCTCACAAGAAATTATCTAAGTCCTAGTTCCTCATGATGATTTGCTCCATCTCTTCTCATCTCTCTCCTTCTCGTCGTCAACTCTACCGTCATCTAAGAACACGAAGATAAGTCATCCCTCTCCATCTCTCCATGCCATGATCAAGAGTTGACACTGAGTATGGCTTACACCGAGTACAACATACACCGAGCACAGCATACACCGAGTACAGCGTACACCGAGTAGTGCATATACCGCATACTGCATCATCCCACGATTGACTCTCTCCCCCTCCCAGCCAGTTTCTCAGCTCTCAGCGGACCTTGTTGTACTCAATTCTCACAGTTGTGAGTTAACCAATGAATAGAGTCCCAGTTTCCATCGCACATGCCTCTCAATCTACCGCCTCCAGATTCACTGCCTCCAGATTGACTGCGCGCAGATTGACCGCCTTCAGATCAATCTCCTCCAGATCAGCTGCCTCCAGATCAATTGCCCCCAGATCAACTGCTTCCAAGTACTCCTCAAATCTGGATTGATCAGGGCCTCCAGGGGTATCTCCCAACACGCTCAATTAGGGCTTCGAAGTCCAGCACTGAGTTCACTCGATCTCGGCCTCCAAGTGCATCTCCAAACTCGCTCAATCATGGCCTCCAAGTGCATATCTGAGTTCACAGGATCTCTTGGTCACCAAGTGCATCTCGAATCTCGCTCGATCCCAGCCTCCAAGTGCATTTCCAAACACTCTCGATCACGGCCTCCAAGTACATTTTCAAGGAGCGACAGAAGGGTTACCATGATACAGGGATAACAGAGGTGGATGGAGTGATGGGGAGTATATATTTGGCAGACCCCAGAGTAGTTAGACATCATCTCATTTCCATCTCATCTTATCATACAATGGAAATACACACTTGCTCTGTCTGAGATTTCGTGTATCCATGCAATTGTGTGGGTCCTCAATGCCGGGTAGTATCATATCTTCTCGCCCGATCCTTACGCTCATTCTCATCAATTCTGTTTGGGTGTTGCAAGAGGTGCGGCGCAGTGTTGTTGGGGGGATTTCTGCATTCTACCTCCATCGTTTCACCACACATCAGCAACAACGCTAGTTTCCGTCTGAAACACCGGGGTGTTCTGGACGGCTCTGACGGCTCTGACGGAACCTCGTACCCTCTGACGGAGAATTACACGCTACCCGTTGCATAGCATCAGCAAAGTGTATTTTAGTCACTGGTCTGAGAGGATGTGGAGTGTAAACTTAGATGCGTCGATTTCAGGAGTATCACACCCTAGGAGGTCATTCCTGCCGGCCTTCAGAGTAACTGGGAGTACCGACGACAAGCCTGGGAGCACCTGGGAGCGCCGGCGACATGTCTGGGAGCACCTCGAATCACAGTCATGTATTCAGTTTGTATTCTCATCTATGTATCTATGTATCTATGTATCTATATAGCTACC
>Ga0307515_10000500_pt1 | contig 93688 bp, 84 predicted proteins | sample 17_EM_MG_FD_194513 | JGI IMG/M metagenome (GOLD analysis project Ga0307515, IMG submission 194513) | Populus trichocarpa ectomycorrhiza microbial communities from riparian zone in the Pacific Northwest, United States - 17_EM | ecosystem: Host-associated > Plants > Roots > Unclassified | place...
GAGAGTAGAGTCGGATAATGAACTGTTAGGCGTTACGAAGGATGACTTGGGAGAAGTCTTGAGGGGTGCTTTAAGTACTGTCGGTGCGAAGGCGTGAGGAGAGTGGGTGGGGGCCGTCTTTCAAGAGTTGTACGTATGAAGTTGCACATGATACTCTGAAAATACTGGAAACTTTGTTCACATAAATCAGATTATATTATTGAGATCCAAAGTACAAATAAAGCCATTAGAATGAAGCAACAGTTTTACACAAGTTAGAAGAGCCTATGAGGATGCTCCGGATGATATTCTTTTGTTGATGAATGGAGATGTGGTTCTCTAGTACCTTGAAATTGAACACCCGGCCTACATATGGCTATGAGAGACCAAGTTGTCTCGAGGATGCAACACAATAGAATCGAGTGATGGGCGATATTCCTGCTAAAGGAATGTTAGTACCAGGGTAGCAACAGATAATCACCTGCAGGAGTTCAACATCAAGCTTCTAAGTTTATTTCATCACAATATCAGGAAAGGCATTGCGGATAACAGGCTTTATAATTGAAATGCAGCTCATCCTCAGATTGGTAACGAAGGCGTAACTCAAAGGCAAGCCAAGAGCAAGCCGGTGTTAGAGCTAGTCCAGAAAATTCCAAGTAACTCCCTATGTCCTCGATATGAGATTGACCAGCTCCCCAGTATCCTCCCTGTTTCATTGCAAATTCATTTCTGCATAATGACTTTTGAGCAGCTCGACCCGTCTCCACCAGACAAAGCTCGACGGTCATGCCGTGACGTAGACATAAAAAGGTAGAGAGATCGTAAGTTCGCAGGCAAGATTGCACGCCGATGTGAAAAGATGTTGATTTTTGTGATGATGAAGGGTGGCGGAGGGGTCGCTGTGATCGAGAATTGAGGCGATTACTTGCTGTGAGGACGTTGGTTAAGTTAAAAATCAAAAACCCGATGGGTAGTCAGGTCTGGAAAGCAACATACCTGCGGGCTCTCGTCTTTCTCCTTTTACGCTTGAGGCGCCGAACTCGCTTCTTTCTCCACTTGGCTCTCATCTTCGATAACTAGATGAACTGGTTCAGGGTTGTGTCAGTGTCAGATATAGAAAAGTGAAAGGTCTCTATCGCCAACAACTTCTATTATTGATGGTTCAAATTGCATTGGAGTTATCACTTAGTGTAGCATGCCATTGAACCTATTCCATGAGTTGGGAAACGGTTGTGAGTAACTTACATCGTTTTCGAGATGAGTGTCGTATGTTGATGAAAGGTTGAGTTTGCAGCGTCGAGATCAAAGAACTTGTGCGGAGGCTCGCTTAGAAAATTGAACTAATCCTAAGTTAGACGCCAAGAAGCATCATATCATGATCGAGAAATAACGCCAGAAACGTCCTTCCAGTCAGCCATGTTGAATGTATTTTCTTCAAAATCTGAATGGGCAAATGCCCGCTGATGGATAATGCATCGAAATCAGGGTGAGGTAGTAGCGTATCTGGAGGTGCAAGGCGCAGGCACTGGTGAGAAAGGTGAGTAAGGTCTCCTAGTCAATTCAACAATTGGGATGTTAACTAGCTATAGGGAATGTCCATCATATCAAGATTCACGGAAATGAAGAGTTCTACCTTGGCAGAAGCCCAGAGTACTGGTATACTGCGAGTTTGATAAATCCTCGTATCTGTATTGACATTTACAGTCGTTTTCGCTGGTCGGATCCAATCATTTCGAATAGGCATCTACGAATTCATTGCATCCTATATGAAGAGCAGGCGGATTCCGCTATACCACCTCTCGTCTATGTTACAGATCTGTCAACTAATGGGACGTACCTCAAGAGACCACATGCCAACCAAGCAGGAGTCTCGGCTTCATCTTCATACTGTATGCGTATAGATCAAAAGAATGGTGCATATCTGCTTAACGATGGAGATCAGCTACGCATTTCCAACTGCGTCACGTTAATATATCACTCAATTATCCAACCACAGCAGGAGGAACTGAGCGATACACAAGAACAAGAGGCGCAGGTTTGTCAAAGTGCCGTTTGCGCCTCCGGTAACGTAACTGATCATTTACAGTACTTCAGGTCACGATATGAAATCGGAAACCGGGTTCTTGGTTCTGGAGGCTACGGCAAGGTGCTTGTAGCGATCCATCGAAAGACTCAACGCCAGCTGGCTTGCAAAATAGTTGATCTCGCTCACATATATGCAAACCTGGAAGCTCAAGGATTGCAGCCACCCACCGCACAAAAACACTACGATTTTTATAGCAAGCTTGAAAAAGGCTCCAGAATCCATGACCATCCTCTCAGGTATCACGATAGATGGCCCAAAAAGGTTAAAAAGTGCTTTCGCGAGTTTGAAATCGCAAAGAATTTAAGCCATGTGAGATTAGGGCTCAAGAGTCTCGTTTGTTTTGATTCTAACCTCGTATAGCCGAACATAATCGCAATTGAGAAGGTATTTTGGAGCTCTAATACAGTGTAAGGTTTTCATTTCTGCTTTTTGATGCCTCTGACTCAAGAAAGATATATCTTCCAAGAGCTCATCACAGGCGGGGACCTTTTCTCATACATCGAATACAAAGGTGGTCACCTCTGTGACGCCAAAACAGCAGTGATCATGAGGCAAGTTCTCAAAGCTGTCGAGTATCTCCATGGTCAGGATATTGTCCATCGTGATCTTAAGCCGGATAATATCCTGATGGCCTCGCTCGATGACGGGGCCCGAATCGTGCTCACAGACTTTGGCAACGCCAGATATATCCCACAGTCTAGCGAAGTAGATGACCAGATAGTAGCATCGAAGAGACGCATGTTTTCAATGGTTGGCACTTTGGAATACGCCGCACCGTGAGTATATTTTGTTCTGTAATTAACACAACTAATGTCGAGGTAATTAGGGAGGTCCACAAGCGGAATAAGACAATCCCGAAAGATTACGGGTACTCCAAAAGTGTTGATATGTGGTCCATAGGCTCAATTGCAACTGCTTTACTGACTGGCGATGTAATATTCACCGACCGCACACATGTAGACTACGAATGCAATCCGCAAGACGTTATCCTAGGCCTTTCCGCGACATGCGATCTCAGTGTTCTGGATTTTCATCCCGTATGGCTCACGGTTGGACACCGGCCTAAGGACTTTATAAGAAACCTTCTTGTCCTTGATGAGAGTCGTCGAATGTCTGCTACACAGGCACTCGCCCATCCATGGTTCACCAATAAATGCCATGCAGCTGAGTTCGAGGCGCTTTACGACCGCGCAACAAAGGACTGGCGACCCCGTCGGAAAACTTTCAGAGTTGTGGAACCAATCACTCCAGAAATTACTTCTACTTTAGCTGGCGACGGCTTACCGCGGAGTCTTCTTCGTAACTCGGCAGTTTCACGATATTTTGCGCCACCCCGTCGCCCTGTTCCTGCTCTAGATATATTGAGTGCTCTGACTGTTTCCCCTACTAAACGAGCTAATACCCCACTTCCTACAATTCAGGAAGAGTTAGAGATTCCGGATCATCAAACATCAGCTAATGCGCTATCTTTGAGTGATCATGGCCCTTCAGGCACAATCCACCATCTACCAAGGCCAATTGGAGGTGCAATCGGCGATATATCTCCAGAGCAGCTCGCAATATCCAATCTTATTACCGACTTGACCCTGTTCCATCCAGGCGCACATAGTTCATCTCGTTCGAATGCCAGTTCTCCTCGGAAGCTATTAGAAAATAGATTCCCCAAGGTTGATGCTAACTCAATAGTGGTGCAGCCATGCGGACCCAGCTTAGACACAGTAGCCAATGATTCCGCGTCCATTCTTGTTCCAGAGACGCCGGTTCGCAGCACTAAGCGCCGTCTTTCTACGTTCCGTGAGGACATGACTGAATTTGGAGTACATGACCAGACCTCACAAGACGGCGCTGGAAGGTTCGTAATTGCAAAGCAGTATGCATAAGAAGTTTTCAAGCGGAGAAAGTTTCACTGAATACGACCATAGTTGTCCGTTTGTTAGTTTTAGTTGATTTTGCTAACATACCTGACACCTGCCTTGTACAATTAAACCAAGTATCGTAAAAGAACATAGCTACCCTACCGCTCACAATAAAAGCTAAGATTACTTGCCAACCTTTTTTGGCCTATTACTCATAGGCTATGAAACAGTCTTTCCATTCCAAACCCGTAGGATTCACTCCCACAAGCGTCATGTTCCCAGCCAGTTCAGGCACGCTATCCGAAAAATCAGGTCGAGTAAATCTATAATCTATAAACTACTTATTAATAAAGCAGCAACAATTGAGCTCAAGATGTTAGTTGCATCCATTAGTCCGGCTCCCACCGGCCGTCTCAAAACAATTAGACCATTCCCAATCGGGGTTGTCGCTCTTCGGGCGGTCGGTATCTATCCTTTAGCTCTCTGCCATGCTCCCACTACTATTAGTACTCAGTCCTTCTACCCTCATTTCTTTGTGGAGTTTCACAGGATCCATATATAGGAATAGATAGTCATCGTTTACATTGGTGGTAAATACAGCTGCAGACTCAGCGAGGTTGGTAATAGAATCGGTGAGGTCTTAGCCCATATTTCAAGAGTAGATTCAAGCAACTAAAGAATGAAACTGTAACAGCTCCGTGGAATGAAAGACAAATCCAGTAGGTCGAATACCACGTCTACTTTAGTTATATTCAAGGCTGGGTCAACGCCTGTGAAAGTAGGGCCAATGCGAATACGGCGAGCGGTGCGGCCGGAGGCGCCCAGGCCTCCGTAGGCGCCCAGGCCTCCGTGATCTCAACAAGTGGTGATCTGTAGGCGTAACATACAAATTTAATCTCAATATCACTAGTCGGGTTAACAAACCCTGTTCTATATTACGGTATATGGCTTAGAAATATTAAGTAGCTCTATTTCTTATAGGGTTCTAATGTCTAATTCAGGGATGCACATAACTATTACGTTTGGACCCTGTTAGAAACTTTACCACCAATTATAGGCACAACAGGTTACCATTTCCTACTTCTTGCTTTTGCTAATCATATAACTTTTAAGAAAACTCATATAACCTAGTATACAATCGTGTATTCAAGGTTAGAAGGGACCATAATTAGAGTGATTATATAGTTATAATCACTCTTTTTTGAGCGATCGTATTGATTATGTGCATCCCCTGGCCGACTCTAGTTATCTAGTAAGTAGAAGAGGTGTAATCTTGATTCAGCACTGCTACTTCTGGTAATAGGGAGGCTGTTTGGGGCGAGAGAAAAGGCGTAAGGTGCGGGGAAGTCAGAGGAGTGGAAGATTGATAGCGCAGTGATAAATTTTGATCGGGTCAGAATCCTATATTAAACTCACCGATCATTCTCATTAGGTTTCTCGACACTTAGGCTAGACATGCATCTTTTGGCCGTGTTGAAATCTCTAATGATGTCAAAAGAGTGAACAAAGAGGTTAAGATTGGTCGGTATGGTGAGTGTGTGATCAAGTTAAGCCACCCACCAACGCCGAAAGCGGCTAGTCACCTCTCGTTTGCAGCCGCACACACACGCGAAATTCCTTGCCCGCAACGACACATTCCACACCACAACCAACCTCTCGCGTCTTGACAGTCGACATAGACATTCACGATGCCGGTATGTCTTGTTACTCCTAGTATAATCTCACGAAGAGCAGGATGTTGTACTGACTGAGACCGCAGAGCCACAAGTCATTCCGAACCAAGCAAAAGCTTGCGAGAGCGCAGAAGCAGAACCGCCCAATTCCTCAGTGGATCAGACTGCGAACGGGCAATACCATCAGGTGCGACATAACCCAGCCACCTAGCTTACCACTACACAATGGATTTGCGATTACCGAAGGCAGCTGAATATGCACTCTTCTCCGCAAACAGCTCGAAGGCGGTTTTAGAGAGAACCTGACATTGAATTCTTTAGATACAACGCTAAGAGGCGACATTGGCGCAAGACCCGCATCGGCATCTAGATCATTTACTCTCTCAATTTCGGTCTCTTACAAAGTCAAATGGTATGGAAATGAACTTCATGGCGGGCGAGTGGTCACGGAGCTGGGCTGTAGCGGAGAAAAAGGCGTGAGAGTGGAGCGGAGATAGTGGATGGAAGGCATTTTCTTCGGGCACACTGGCGCTTGGGCTGAATCGGATTGTACGCAGTGAACGAAACACTTGCCGATCCACACGATGAGCTGCTGCAACATAGTGTAATGTGAGGCACGAATAAGTTGTGATTGGAATTGGGAATACCATGGCTGTGGGCACTGGTATGACCTGATGCAAATGATGGGAATCTTCAAGGTGCCACAACGCCTGGAAAATTTTACTCCACAAGCCACTATACAGCAATTCCTTCCCGACAGTCCTAGCTCCTTAGCCCTCCGCCCTCACCATAAACCTCGGTCGCTGTGAACATTAGTCAACCTTTAAAATAGCCGGTATGGACTTTGAAACGACAACTCACCTCATTTAAATCGACAACCAAGCATCTTTCTTCCGCCCTCCCTGCCGTCTCATAAAGACTCACCCCACCCCCTTCAATCCTCAATACAGTACTACTGCCCGCATAGCAAACTTCACCCTCCATCCCAGACCTATTTGCTAACACTACAATCACCGGTCCCTTGCCATCTCGTCCAGCCCTCTCCACCAGTGGCCGGAACCGCTCTACCCAATACGCGAGTGTCGTCGTATCAGGCTCATAGCAGTTCTGCGCCAGTTCATCGGGCTCAAGACGACTAATCCAGGCCATTGACACGCATACAATAGGCGAGTTAGCAGCCAGCGCGGTATTGGCAAATTCGTAGTCCGTCCACGACGCAAGGAATCTGTACGGATTGATATCCATGCAGATCCCCAGCGTCACATTGCCTAGCGTACCGAGCTGTCCGCTGAAGAACTTCGAAGGGCCTTCGGAGGCCCATGTCTCGTCCGTGTAGTACAGAAACGTTTTCCGGTAATTGGCTAGGATTTGGCCGGTGGGTGAGACGGTGACGGTCGAGTTGAAGTGCTGCGGTGGCTCATTGGGGTTGCTGGGACGGGCGATTTCTGGATAGCCGACTGTGACAGTGCATGAGAAACGAGCGGCAGTGCGGATGGCCCAGGAAGTACTGGGGCCGGCTGCGGTAGGCTCCAGGAAGGGGGCTATGGAGGTGAGAGATTGGAAATTATAGCCTATGAACAAGTCAGCTCAAATGCAAAAAGATTGACAGGGCGAGCCCAATGGTCATAATATACCTGTAAAGGCGAGCTCAGGTAGAACAAGCCAGTCCAAATTCGGAGGCAGGCTTGATATAGCGATGACATCGTCTGCCCTTTTCATATTCCTGTCGAACTGGCCCACTTCTGGGGCAAATTGTAGACATGCAATTTTCATATTGGGAGCTCGTTGAATAAACTTATAGAAAAATCACGAATGGAACGAGCGGAAGGATAGAGTTTGAAAGAAAATGAGATGTCTCTCATATAGAATACCTGAGCACGTACGTGATTGAAGCTTGAAAGCTGATAACAGGGGTTGAAGCAAACTTTAACGCAGAAAGTTTAGATCAAAAAGAAGCCATGATATGATACAGTACTAATAATCAAATCCGACAGCTGTGAGGTCTAAGAAAATATGAGATTTCGACTTACCAGGGAAGATAACAAGGGTGGGCTAAGGATCAAATAAGGATGTCTATTCGCGATCACGTGTGCCAACAATATCGTGGCTGTGACGATGCTGAGGCTTTCGTATTGCATAAGCTACTGTCCACCAGCGCCCGCCATTGTCCTCAATTCTTGATGCTTATACATAACCTACGATGAGAAATCGTATATTATAACCATTGGCTTAACCTTAATGGCAGGAAGGCGGCTTATCGACGCCGCAAAACTCTTTGACGCCTCGCGCTCCGTCGCTAAACAACACATCATTCTTCGGTCGCAGCAGCTAGATGTCTATAGCAAAACCTCAACTCTCGCTAAGACAGTCAAAAACCAGACGGATCGTGTCACTCTGACTGCGAAAGCGGCGGTTGCGCTAGCCGAACGATTTAATGGATCTCCATTGTATACTAGGTCGGCGGGGAAGGAACAAACATCGAGGAGTCAAGATGAACCTATACCGAGTAAAGAGACAGTTAATAGTGAAGACACATATGGAAGGGTGAAGGTAGGCCTAGAACAGGATCATCATTATGATCGCTCTGAGCAGAATGCGCAGACAGAACCTTCATCTGATGAAGAGCTTGGCATCAAGCAAGAGAAGTCAAGACGACAGTCGCTACCTGATGGGACCATACCACCTCCTGGAACGATACTAGAGTCGACAAAGGAGCCATTGGCTCAAGAACGGCGGAGCATGGGCCAGGATGAAGGCGATGGCATAAAGCCAGTAGCCTCTAGAGCTTCGGCAATACCCACGCCGTCAAAAGCTTCAGAATTTTCTCCCGAAGAAGCAAGACGGCTGCAGCGACAGGCTGAGTCCCAGATACCTTCTATAGCGGCAGAACCTCAGCCGTCAGCACCACAACCTAAGGCAGAGAAACTCTCTGAGAGACGCGACAGATATGTATTCTATACTCGATCTACAAATGCAAAGCCGGAGTACTCATCGTTGCCTCGAGCGAAGATACCAAAGAACACTGAAGGCAAACAAGGGAGCGATGAACACGTCGAGAATGGTCAAATTAATCCGGATGTCTTCTATTCCACACCAGAAGCTGGCCAGGGATCACGCCAAAAGGAGCAGATGCCGCATCAAGCAACTATTCCAGGACAGGAGCAAGTTCCCAAAGGCATCAACACAGACGTTTTCCGTACAGCTAGAGTAGCCCGGATGCTAGGTGGAAACCCCTACAAGGATAAAACACGTCTTGATTTGAAGGGTGCTAGTAGGACTCCCATTGACCACACCGAGTTTGCCGCACGTAAGAACCAGGATACCTTCAATGTTCTCCAGACAGCAGCAACCACTCCAGCGAAGCCGGAACAAATAGTATGGGAAGGACATCAAGAAACACCGTCTGCAGAGAATGAAATACGGGATTTTGTTTCGGATCTAGCTAAGGATGTCAAAGCCACCTCTGAACCTCTTTCAGAAGTAGGTTACAGCTTGCCAGATCCTATAGCGAGCAAAGCATGCTGATATGCTGACAGTTTCGACGTAGACACCCCCAGGATTAGATCCATTCCCACAAAAGACACCTTACGAATTGCGTGAGTCTCGAGTGCCCGCTTCTCGTTTTAGCAGACTTTGGCAGTATGGTGGTCTAGCAACCAGCATAGCCTTTGGCGCCGTTGGGGAGAGTCTCCGTCGCGTTACCGGAAGTGCTGCATCAACTGGGGGCTCCTTAATGCTAAGTCCTGGGAACATGGAAATTCTGGTTGCAAAGCTTTCCCGGATGCGTGGAGCCGCTCTGAAATTGGGCCAAATGATCTCATTTCAAGGTCAGTCTATCAATTATTATATTGTCTTTCCACGTACTAACTTACTACAGATCTCAAAATGCTACCTCCGCCAATCCACGAAGTGCTGCAGCGGGTCCAAGATAGCGCAGATTACATGCCGGCATCCCAACGCAACAAAGTCCTTTCTGCCAATCTCGGTGCAGACTGGCGCGATCTCTTTACATTGTTCGAAGAAGTCCCTATCGCGGCCGCTTCCATCGGCCAAGTCCACAAGGCTGTCCTTCGTTCTAATGGCCAGCCTGTTGCAGTAAAAGTCCAGTATCCCGGCGTCGCCAACTCCATTGACTCTGATCTCAACAACCTCTCCATTCTCCTCACTGCCTCTCGCCTTCTCCCGAAAGGCCTGTATCTCGACAAAACCATTGCAAATGCCCGGACCGAACTTGGCTGGGAATGCGACTATCTCCGTGAAGCAGAGTGCCAAGAGCGCTTCCGTTCTCTCCTTGCCGACGACACGACAGTTTTCACCGTACCCATAATATTCCCGGAAGCATCTGGGAAGGAAGTCCTAACAGCAGAGCTGATGGGAGGCATTGGCGTCACCAAGCTCCCCTCTCTAGATCAAGCCCAACGCGACTGGATTGGCATGCAAATCCTACGGCTCTGCCTCCGCGAAATCGCAGAGTTCAAGTTCATGCAGACGGATCCGAACTGGACTAATTTTCTGTATAACGAGAAACAGCACAAAATCGAGCTCTTGGACTTCGGCGCAAGCAGGGATTATCCGGACGAGTTCATCGACCCGTACATGAGGGTTTTGGTCGCCGCGGTGAAGAACGACCGTCGGGCCATCGGCGATCTTTCCATCCAGCTCGGGTACCTTACTGGCGCGGAGAGCAAGAGTATGCTGGAAGCGCACATCCAGTCCGTGCTTACGCTTGCCGAGCCGTTCAAGGAGTCAGGGCCGCTGGTATATGACTTTAGAGACCAGACCATTACGGATAGAGTCCGTGGATTGATTCCAGTGATGGTGAAAGAGAGATTGGCACCGCCGCCGGAGGAGACGTATAGTCTGCATCGGAAATTGAGCGGTGCGTTTTTGATGTGTGCGCGGTTGGGGAGCAGAGTACCCTGTAGGGAACTCTTTGAAAGCGCGGTGGAGAGGTATCGGAGAAAAGGGAAAATGGGTGGTGGCAAGGCTTGGGAAGGATAGAGCTTTTTTGGCGCACGTCAATGTATTATATATGTACAGCTAAATCTCGCCATGTGGAATAGCCTAGATGTAAGAAAGGAATACTGCTAAGATCTAATTCTTCGCACACATCATCGAAACGTTCAAATACGGATTCTTCTCACCCATTAGCAGTACATCCTGCACTACACCTTTCGCCCATACCTCTTTATTTAGCGTCAAATTGACACAAACTCTAACCGGGTCGTCCTCTTCTTCCAGAAAGCATAGCCCTCCCCGCAATGCTTTCACTCATTATGACTGCGATATCATATGGAATGACTGGCATACCGTGGAAATGTGGCCTCGGCACGGGATAATTCATTGGCTATGAATCGCATTTTTTCTCCGGGGAGCCGGCAGCGCATATCATTGGGAGGCCACATATAAGACATCCTTCGGCCTTGAAGCAAACTGAAACATACAAATTCAAGTTATAATACTTGATAGATATGTCCTTTTAGTAACGGCAGAATAATTACTTAGGATAAATCAACTGGCGGAGCATCGCATACCGAAGTAGAGATATGGATGCGCGATTCTCACCCGACGTGAATCTCCATAGAAGCAAAATGTTTGAGTTAACTGCAAATTGAACATTTAGACTTTTTCTACAAAAGGGATCGGATTTTATGGGTATCACAAGACTCCATCCATCTTCTTGCACCAAATGGAACGTGATTTACGGGCTACTGTCCTTAGCCGATCTCCCTCCGAGTATCAAGCGTTCCCCCACGCAAGCACTCCTCTCATTATATGTGGGTAGATTTGAACATATCGAACTCGAGAACTGAACACTGTTGCCGGAAAGGATCCTACGGAGAAAGGCAGTCAGTATTTATCCACTAGTTCTTCGATAAGTATAATAAAAATAATGACTAACCAGCACTACGACTTTCTCTCAACCCTTCCATTGTCCAACGGTCTATGCCTGAACAGCTGTAGCGGGAGTGGCAGCGGGAGCTTCGATAGGAGCACCCCCACTCTCTGCAGGGGCACCATCGGTAGGAGCAGTACCATCAGCATGGGCAGCACCAGCCTTTGCCTTAGCTTCCTTCTGCTTCTTGCCAGTAACCTTTTTCACCCAAGCGCCGAGCTGCTTGCTGATGGAACCAAAGCCCATCTTCTTTGCAGTCATCTCGGCCGCAGCGCCAGACTGCTCGGCAGCGGCCTCTTGGATGGTGATCTCTTCTTTGGTCGTAGACATTATATTGGCTGGGTGGGTTGATATTAAACTGCGAGAAACCTAGATTAGATTGATTGGTAGGGAAAGCGGGTTCTGGATAAAGGAAGCAAAAAGTTAGAAATGGATCCATTTATTTACCTAAATGGAAGATATTCAAGCCGGAGTTACAACTGGATATCGAACTCAAAAATTTGAAAGAATTGGGTGAACCTGGCTCTGAAGAGAAGCCGCGGGCACCGCCATAATATATATATTTCCCCTAGCTCTCCGACTCAGATCATTTAAGCTCTGCATCGGCCATCTGTCTGCACAAAAAGCGCCATTAAGCGCGTCGTCAGCCGATTCATATCTACACCCTCTCGTCAATTCCGGTGGTTAGCGCAGCCATGTCTGCACGGCCTTTTTGTAGGGGAAGTTTTGGTATTTTTACTGTTTAAGGAAAGGTGAGGCCGTGCAGACGTGGCTGCGCTAACCACCGGAATTGACGAGATGGTGAACATTCCCTCGCCTCTTCCCCGCTGCGACCTTTCCAGTCTATTGTCGTACGAGGCCCGTGATACGTCCTTTTCTGATGTCGCCACCAAATTCGGTTAGTACAATATCTTGGGCACTTGCCGGCGAGGCTGGCGAGGCTGGCGAGTCGAGCAAAAAACTGACGATCGTCAGGGTTCGTTTCCGGGTCATAGGTCGGAATGCTCATCGATCCAAAATACACTTCCCTCAACTGCCAATAGTAGATGGGTAAGTGCGCCCCTACTCCACTCAATTAAGCCATGATGGCAACATACATAAGCTGGTGCTGCGGGACGTGGCGTCGAGCTTCGACTCAGGTTGTGAGGATACGAGTCGCGCTGGCACGCGTCTCGGCTACGGTAGGTATCGGCGGCTTGCTCCCCGCCAGCCGTGAGCGGAGAAAAGGAGGATGCCAAGTCTTTATGCATGTTCAACACTATTATGTCCATCTTCGTCGATCGCCCCTTTTGAAAGTAATCGTGTCGGAGCCTGCGTGTTTGAGATTTGTCAATTACATACGGTGTCAAACTCCACCTCTCTGTTTAGCTACAGAAACTGAGATCTCGGGCATTGATCCCGCATATTGATAATATTGGTGTGGCTATTATGAAACTTAACTTCCTAAGCGTCTAAATCTGAGCAATATGCTGGGACTAACTAGGCACATGAAAGATTTCCGAGCAGCATACAAATACCGTAGAAAGATTGGGATCAAGCCCTATCCAACTATGCACATTTTATTTCCCTAACCCAAGGCCTTTCCAGTTCCTCCTCGCGCGCACTAAGCCAGAGATACTTTCATCTTGTCGATATTCAATACTGGGTTCTATTGCCAGAGTCACTTCCGTCTTAATGACTACTAAATAGAGCTAACTGCTTGACACAGCACGGCTACAATGGCGCAGTACCAGTATATAGTGATTAAGGAGTTGAAGCATGGAGTTGTGCGTAAGAATCAAATAAGAAAGCCTCGAACCTCTTTTTACGCGGAATACATGGTTGGTGTTAGAAATAATCCCAAGAAGAGAAGGTCTCCAATGGTGAGTGAACGCAAGGCCATTGGCCTCGATCTGTATTTCGCTCGCCAAGCCGGTCTTCAAATGTCTACCAAAATCAGGTTGTCTGTTCTAGTTGCCTACTACCCTATCTCTGTTGCTTTATGAGATTTCAAAAAGTAAATACATAAGGTGTGGAAGAAATGGCAACAAGGTATTCTTATGAAAATACAGTGGCGGACTGCTCACGTTCCCTCCTTAGAAATTTCTTCTACTCCTCCTAGGCCCTTGGCTTTACTCGGTAGAGATGTGCTCATTCTTAAAATCATCGTTATCACCATTATCAGGCTCATCCCCCTCAATCCCATCCTCATCGTCGACATCAGATTCATACCGAGATGATGAGTTTTCGAGTGGGTCTATGGTGTTCTTGAACCGTGCAAAGTGTTTGAGATGCTCATCCTCCAAGGTATCACTATCCGGCTCGGAGTTCATGATCGGGTTTTTGATTTGATCTTCGGTGGTGCAATACTGATGATCTGGATGAACGGAGATCCTTATAGTCATTAGTTGCTCTTTGAGTTCGTTAACGCTCATATAAAGGTCTGATGAGTGCGGCTGTACAGGCCAAAGATTAAGGCCTTTGAGGCCTTTGAGGAAGCTACCAAGTGCTACTGAGTCGCAAATTGCATGCGCTCTTGGAAAATCGGGTTCCCAAGGAGGCTTCTTTTTGCAATAACGGTATGGACTACTGGACAACTCATCAATTCGTTCGTAGCAACTGGCAATGATAGCTGAGATATTTTCTGCCCGAACTCGGACCACATTATCTGTATGAGAAGAGTATAAGTAGCGAACTCATATTCCGTATTCGAAATTTTTGTTACTTACCGACAATAAACCTTGGCATGCGGTCGTTCGACAGAATCCCATCCGAAGTGAGACAGTCGCCTTCTGAATTACTCCGCGTTGTCGCTGCGAGATGGTCGGTGAGAGCTTCAAATGCGTCTTGATATCCAAACACCCACGCGATAAAGAGCCATTGCTCGTATCCTGATTCCTGAAAGACTGGGGACCATGGCCAAGCCCATGATCGAAGAAAAGGCCCGACAAGCCGAACGACTTCGTATTTGTGGCAAGTGATGGCAAGGTTGAGAAGGTCAGTAAAATTTAAGGAAGTTGGTAGATCGTCAAAGCGAAGGTGTGCGATTTGGAGGATGATCTCTATAGTGCAAAGATCATCATCTGAGAATTCGATTTCCGCCAGTGATTGAGAATCCATCGAATTCAGAAGAGCTTGCCACTTAACGCTTGCCATTCGGAGCGCTGCGGAAGAGACTAAGAAGTTTTTTTTGTTATTATCGGCAGAGCTGACAATTAGACGAATGTCGCCACCAACATCGAGTGTGGAATCCGTAATATCGTCGTGAACTGTCGCGCTCCCAGCGTCAGTAATCGACGTGGGAGATGATGTATCTACTGTGATTTCGTATTCGGGACATCCTTCGGCTGAGCTAGCATTTTCAGGATAACCATTAGCGGTAGAAACAGTATGACAATCTGCGAGCGGCGTGCTAGGTGGTGTGCCATCTCTTCCTTTAGCACTCTCTGTAACCACATGTCTCTCTTCAGTAGTAACGGATGTATTGACTTCCGTGTCTACGACAACACCATGGTTGCTTTTTCTTCCAGACTTGTAGTGTCCGTACGAGATAGCTGGTGGTTGCATAGTAATTTAAGAAGTCGTCGAGGAAAACGGTTCTGATGAATCTCGAGAGAAATAAGTCTAGTAATATGGGAAACGGCTCATATAACCAAGAGGGCAGGTTCATGAGCCAGGAAGGTAGTGTTGGCTTGATAGGAGGCAAAAACCTTTCCGAAAGTGGGAGACGACTAGCAGTAGTTAAAGAAGTAGAGCCAATGGAATACCTTTGACATCACGCGATCGAAATTTTCTGAAGCAGGTATTGTCTCCAAGAACAAACTCAAAATAGCCAAGGCGCAGAAGACACGAGGGATGGTTGTCTCAATCTTGCCGGGAGATCTTAGAGCAACCCAACCTCCTGACAAGGCCGGCGCCTAGGCACGTGATTGCGCGGCAAAGTCAGTGGTAACTTCAAACGTGTGCTCTTGAACTGTACGGGAATAGAATGAAATATCCTGCTTGACTATTGGTCTTTGAAGTAGTATTATTGATCAATTTGCGCTTCTGAGAGCAATAAGGCTGGAGTTGAACTGTAGAACGATTAATGTGGGAATGGTATAGAAACATAAGGAAGGATCATTGCGGATTTCATTTCCCCATGAGCGGCTGCTGACACACCGATAACATGAGGAAAAGGTTGTCGAAATAGAGAATTGAGCTTTTGCGAAAGTAGTTGAGAGCACTTTAGGGAATGTGCAAAAATCTAAATAAAATTTAGGGTGTGAATATGACTTTTAAACAGTGCTGATAGAACATATCCTTAGCATGAGTTTTAAAATTTGTTGGTATTAACCCAACAAATATTAAAGTCGAGATACAGGACAGAGTCGCGGTGATAGGAATTTGAAAGTGGAAAAGGAGAACAACTGGAACAATTGAAAAATGATTGAGCGGGGTTGTCTGCGGGCTGTGGCTAGCACTTCCCTCCTTATAAGTCTTTCGGCACCTTCGTAGTGGCAATCACGTGGCAATGTTATTACCGCAATCAACTACGTACTGCACACTGCGCATTGCGCTCCGTGTCAGAAGGTGTGGAGGAAGGCATTTTGCAATCTTCAATTCCGTTGTCCTACAGCCTGTAACAGCTCCAGTGGCCCCCTCCCTGTGTCGCGCGCGGGCACTGGAGCTGTTGCAGGCTGTAGCCATGTGTATCTCATCGCCAAATACAAGAGAGCAGACGCAATTGATAAATAGGATCTGCGTGTGCGCTTCTACAGACCCGCTTTAGTCCTGAATCCTTCCTCTCGATGAAGAAATGAACCCCGGTTTCTTCCGTGAAAGGGTAAAGAGGAAATTGTTTCTCTATTTTTAGCGAAGTAGTACCCTGTGAGTTCACAACTATTTTGCTTCTTAAGTAAACATCTCCGAGTCCTCAAATTGTAAAATTAACTAGGTTAGTGATCGTACAGCGTTTAATGGAACCTCCATTCACGTCGTGTTTGCCTCCAGAGTTGCGAGAAGATTACTAACGCGCTTCACTACATGGTTGTCGTCTTCTCTTGGTTTCCGGATGTCCCAATTACGCTTCATAATAGTAATTTGATGACAGTAAGGCGAAGGATCCGAGCCCCAGGACAATCGGTGGAACAAGTGCTAGCCACTTCGGCTTTGGGGCCAAACACAGGCAGCTAGTCTCCACTTTTTGCGTAAGCTTCGGACTCACATCCACTTGTAAAACACACGCGACTTTAGGCTGCGCCGCAAAGAGATGACACTAACAAGGTTTCAGCCGTACAACGGTACTTCATATCTTCGGCTCTGCTCCACATGTTCCCTTTAACTTTGTCTACTTTGCGCGATCGAACCGCGAGAATGGAGCAGAATTACAGCCGAATTGACCTTTTCAGGAACCGAAGGACAAGCTATTCTTCAACCTGGGACGAGGATGACCTGAAAAACGAGAAGTTGGAGAATGTGGACATTAAAACGGAACCTCCTGACGGGCCTTGGGCTCAGATATACCGAACATGGCGAGATCGCGCCGTACCGATGCTCAAGAACATTCCTCTTTTCTTCCGGAATGATTTCTTTCCCTTGACGAAGAGAGTAAGATTCCCGAAGACCCAGATATACGCATTTTTGCTCCTCCTCTCATTCGGCGTTGCGCCATTCGCTGCTCTTTATGGATTATACGGACAACTTCAGTCGAACCCCTTTGGAATCAAAACTCTAGGCTGTGAAGGGTGGGTAACGCAGGACTCTACAGTGTCAGGATTTCAAGGGCTTTTCGTCATCGACTCCACCTTCGGAAGCATGTCATTCTCTCTTGCGAAATTCATCGATATAGTCTGGGATCTCTGCATTGGAAGAGGTGCGCAAATGATCGCGTGGTTCTTTAGCTACGTTGTCTTTACAAACGCCTTACTTCGATCTATTGAGAGGCATCCTGCGCCGTACCGGACTTTCACTCTTTTGGCTTTGGAAGGTGCTACTCTGTCCTCCATGGGCGCGCTCCTGGCCGACCTTTCGCGTTACCGTAGCAAGCGTAGCGTTCTCTTATTCAGCTTCATGGGGATCTCCATCTTCTATATCCTGTCCATGCCCACCATTTTGAGTGCTATGACTGGATACGTCGGTTCTTCCGTGGCGTACGTATCTCTGAACGATTCTAGCCAACAAATCGTCAGCGCTGATGACTTCATCACCGGGACGATTATCTGGGACGGTGAAAAGATTGGGTTAGGAAATGGTACTTGCATTGACGATGCTCCTCTTAGGAATTATGAGGAGCTGAGCCGTGAAAGATATATCTCGTGTAAGTATTCCTAAAGCCATGGAGAGTTTTAACACCGACATCTGATGTATAGGCAATTGCTCTGCCCCTGATGGACGCAAAATGACTATACGCAAATTTGTGGGGACGTACCCTGGTTTGGAACTGAACCAATGTGATTCAACCCATTTCTATACTCATACATACGAGCCTCGAGATAGTTGTTAACATAATTTTGCAAGGCACATTCGACTACCCAAACAATACGCAAAAATTCCTTTATTACGAGGACAACAACTACTATAATTGTTTGCCCCCCATATTTTCTAAAAGTTTCCCCCGCTAATTTAGTCATAGGCAACACGACCTTCAATGTAACCATCGACCAGAAAACTTACAATGTCAGCACACTCAATACCACCTACGCCCACTGCTATAACGGTACCGGCTATGACGACTTATGGATTCAAGACAATTCGAGATGCATGCCAAACACAGATCACCCGACCTACCAATGGGGTTTTTCGACTATGCTATCGGCTGTCTTTGTTATCATACAATTCTCTTGGGCCATCTCCATGTACATCGTATGGCAGGATGCACAGTGGAATAGCAGTCTGGTGAAGAGTGGGTATTCAATGACGCAGTTGAGAGCTGCCTTTACACTAGCTGCGGCTACACAGGATGCCTTGGCCATGGGGATGGAGGAATTGATGGCTGCGAAGTCAAAAACGTTGGAGAAAGACCTATCTATGCAGAGGGTGGAAATCAATTACAAGATGTTCCAGAAAGAATTGCCGTCTGGGGGCGCAGCCCTGCACGAAGAAATATAAAGCAAGCATTGTGGAATATGATTTGGGTTTTTCTCAGATCCAAAGAGCTTGGAAAGTTTTCGACCGTATGACTGATACCACTTGGTTGTAGTGGATCTCAAACGGATTTCGAAGAGTCAGGATACTTCGCGCTCAAGTCCGCCTAAATTCAACCAGAGCACGGCCACGTCTTTCACCAAATTGGAGGAGACTGTTATGCGTACGCTAATCCGGCGCGGTTCCTCACCGTCGCCCTCGCAAAATATACCTAAATCCGCCGCCCTCGCCTCCGGATTACCGCCATGCAAACTCATAACGCTATTCCCGGCATCAACCACTCCCCTTCCCGCTAACGCCTTATTCTGTTTCTTCAATACTGTCATTATCACAAATGCTAAGACCGCCACAACCAATGCCACCGCCGCCGTTGCGCTCCCACCCGGAATATACCGAGGCGCATCACTTATTGGGTACACGTATGACCCGCATATATTTGCGCATTTCTCAATTACATTTACAATCTAATACATGCGGAACGCTTGACAAGTGGGCGCGGAAACGAATTTGCTATCCAGGAGAGGATGATTTGGTATGCAGAGACTGCACCCATAGGCATCAAAAACATGACGAAGAAGCGGCTAGGATACTGGTAGTGGATACTACTATGATATTCCCAATGACAGAAATGAACATGAGGAGAATTATATGGATGCTGTGATCGCCAGTGCGCCCAGAGGTGTAGGTTACTACGAGAGAAATGAAAAAAGTGCCCATCCAGACTGGTGAGGTTATGAGGAGGGCCTCAATAGAGCCATACCCCAGTGTTTTAACTATAGAGGGAAAATAATATTGCAGAGATTGCGACAGTAAAGAAGCGTGTTGAAGGAGTGTAAAGAGCTAGAGGCGTGGGTCGCGGAGGGCGAGTTTCAGGCCTTCAAGCAAAGAAGACGACGAGGCGAGATCGGCTTCCCCAGTATCCTTTATGAGCCTCCACTGCGCGTAAGAACGTTCCTCTGATGTTAACCTTTAGTTGCAGCCGGGTAATTGGGTAGGACAATGGTCGAGAGCATGGCAAAGCCGATAGCCATGACTCCTATTATGAAGAGCCACCGCCCGTATACATGTTAATCAGCACAATCACTAGCATATACTCAAGCACTCCAGTTATTAATATGTCTTACCATCCGGCAATTTCGTGTGCCCCGTTCAAACTTTCAAGCACTTCTGCTCCTATCAGCCCACCAAAGGCATTTGCCAATGAGCTTCCTGCATAGAACCAAGCCATTCGGCGCGTGAGCTCCGTTCGTGTATACCATGACGGCATGATCATGGTTGCACCAGGAAAGAAGGGGGCTTCCGCGAACCCGAGGGCAGAAACAGGTCCCTATTAGGGCGCCAAAGGTGTACGCACTAGCTTTGAGCTGCAAAAATGATGCCCCTATGCCTAAACAAAACATGCTGTAAATAAACGCAAGAGCTTATACCATATCGTCATTACAGCGCCAAGGTAGATGGAAGGGTGGACGCAGGTGATGATCAAGTTGGATGGGAGTTACATCAAGAGGTAACCCTAGTATCACAGTTAATCACCATAACTTGCAACTTCACAGTATGGATAAAGTAAAACATATGACGAATAAGATGCTGGTAGTTAGATTGAAATCTGTTCCGCGCATCCCTAAGTCTTTTTCCAATAGACCTTTAAGGTAGACCCCGGGGAGACCTCCAGGAAGAGCTTCGGGTATAAGCTTCGGGTATAAGCTTAGTAGAGTTCCTATCTATACGTGATAAACCGCGTGTAGATAACATCACGTGTGGGTTCGTGCTAAAAAGACATAATCAACGTAACTATACAATCAAGTCGCAATCGAACGGCTGATTATGATTATATGGTTATTGCCATCACTAGTTTGCAGACTCAAGTTTTGCCATCACAAAATTGCACGACAGCCCACTTGCCGCTCCAAGCCCATTTTCGTGCTCCGCTATCTGCCCCACCGCCTTCTGTAGCTCTCAGTCTTTCATCCTCACCTTCCGGGAGGCCGACCACAACATCCGCCTTGCAGGTTCGAAGCGCAAGGGTGCGGATGCCCGACTTGGGTCCTAGTGGGCCGATTGCTTCAGCGAAGGGTGTAGTCGTGTCCCACATGGCCTAGAAGAAGGTTAACATCAATTCAACTAACTGCATAAGAACGAATATGGGGAGACGTACATCGCCGGTCAGCTTCCTGTAGTTTAGATCACCTTTGAAAATTACAAGCTCGCTCTCCTTGAGATCCTCGAATAAACTTGGCTCCGTCCCGGGCAACCGCCAGTAGCTACCTCCTTCCGTCCAGAAACGGTTTGACCGAATGACCAGTTGCCCTTCGCCGTGGAAAAGGCTCCATCGGCTGAACAGGAACTTCAGTTCCTCAACTTCTTTATCCGATAGAGGCTGAGACGTCTTTCCCGCGTGCTTCTCATCCTCCGATAGCGTACTGTAGAAAGTTTGCGGGTCCGCAAGTGCCATGATCAGACCGGCAAAGTCCTTGGGTAGGACGTCAGATACGAACCATGGTATAGATTTGGGATGGAGGACCATAGTGGTTGCGAGACCAGAGGAAAGGAGGTATCCTGCCAGGATGACATCGACGAAAACTTCGAATCCAGCGTTGTCGAGGATAATATCCACTCTGCGTTGGGATTTTCCAGATTTCCGAACAGCATCCAGGATCTCAAAGGCAGCTCCTAAATCATTAACCACAATATTCTTCTCCGACGCCTTTCGTGCCTCGGAACCTTGAAGTTTTTGAATATCCTCATATGAAAGATTTGTGAGGAGAGACAGATCAGTAGCATTTCCCCACAAACAAATCTCACACATCTCCGTAAAGAGAATCTTCTCCGCAGCTTCCAACTCTTCCTGAGTTTTTGACCCCTTGAGTGTATGGTTTGATTCCAGTTCAGTGACAATATCTTTGTATCTCGCTGCAAGTTCGAGAACAGCGGGCCGGGAGGACTTAAATGTGGACATTTTCTGGCGGACGAACAAATCGTAATTCTGCCATTTGGCTGAGAGGGTAAAGCAAGCATTAATACGCCTATCTTGTGCTCATTAGCAGATATATTCGGTTATGAACTCTTTTGAGATAGCATACCTGTACAAGTAGCATTCAGAGAATAGCCACGGCACGTTGAACCAGTTAGGATTCCCCAGCTGCTCAAGGTCCTTATTGTATCCGGCTATATCTGAATGTCCATCATCAGGTAGAGGGCTATTAGATTATCGGCTTCTATTCCAGAAGGACTCAGACAGGGACTAACATTATTTGCCGGTCATGCTGAAGCTCATACTTGAGCTTTGCCAAATCTGCAATTATTTGCTTTCCCTCCTTCTCCATTTCCGGATCGTTCACGGCCATCGTAGCACGGTGAACATCATCAATTCCTTGAGTCTAGCTCTTGTAAGTCTGCAGACAGACTTGTTGAAGCTATCCGGGAACTGACTAGTATGACAGGCCATCTGTCGCGGGCAGAGATATACGCAAAGGAGGTTTTGTCGGAGGTGCTGTAGGGTGCTACGCAGGTATTAGTATTTAGAAAAACTTCTAAATATCCAGCTACCCACGGGTCTTTGTGTCGTACTCCATCTTGAAGAATTACTTGTATGTTGAACCCCACCCGCGAGCTTGGTGGGGGTTTTGACGTTAAATTAGCGCTAAGAGAATTGACGGAAAGGCGGCTAAGTTGCCGAAGCAGGGACCATATCCGCACAAAATTTTCGAGGCGGCAGGGCTGGAAGATACCTCTAGGATACAAATTGAGATTCCAACTGGGACAAATGTATCGGGCTTACAGCCCAACGAAGGGCTCATTAATGGCATCTTGGTTTCTTAATAGTTTGCACTTTTACTTTATAAAATATTATAAGGGCCCTAAAAAAGGATTTCTAATAGACTATATAGTCTGTATAGGTAGATGATAAGAAAGGGCTATATAGATTAAGTAGTAATAATAATGTATTAGACAAGAATAAGGACGATACTAAAATGGACGACTTTATAGGGTTAATTAAGAAGTAATTAGCGTCTAAAATACTATAAAATATTAATATAGAGCCTCTTTTATATAATAATAAAGCTTATACTACCTTAATAATATTATAATACTATATAATGCTTTATACTAATACTTTACCTACAATCGGGCATTTAGTAGAATTATGACTCTACCAACTGTTATAGCCCTACGTTTACGATATGCGTTTTAAAGAAGTCCTTAAAGAAGTCTAGAGCTGGTTATAGAGAAGAAATATTTATATATTTAGATTAATTAATAAAATATTCTAGGCACCCTTTGAGCAGACGCAGAGTGTCTAAGTATCCCTAAAGGTGTGATTGTTTAGAAAGAGGGGCTGAGTTTACGTTTGCTTGATCTTCAAGGGAAACGGCATAAACACCTATGTATATGGCTTCTTTGATTACGTTACGAATATCGATATGGTATCTGGATAATCCGATATCGCCCAACCTACTAATACAAATATTTAGTCCTTATCAATTCCTACAATGCCCACTCATCCTTATTGTCAGCCTCCGAAACAAATGGTTCGTCAATCAGCTTCACAGCCATCTCACTACAAAGAACGCTGTATGGAACAGAATGTGTTAGCTTAATCTCTTCTATAGTTCATGGTAACGGCTGAAAATACTCACCAAGCAGACCCAACTAAAGCATCTAACTCCCTGATTGCCTTCTCCCTTTTCGACCCCAAACTAACCCCTTTGCTTACCTCCATCTGCAATTCCGTGATCCTCCTTCCCTTCGTGATGCCTGCTAGCTCAATAACTCTCTTGCCCAAGCAGTCACTGTGAAACGCATGCTGGCATGGGAACACGAAAAATTGCCGGGCGAGCAGTGGCAAAGAGCACACATAGCAGCGTTCGCCGGGCTCCACTATGGCGTATCGCTGTTCGAGCGCTTTGATGTCCGATTTGATATGTGCGGCTGTCTCCTCGCTCTCGTCCATCTCTTTACGGAGGGCGTCGATTTGCCGAGAGTATTCTTCCAACGCAGAACAAATTTCTTCCTTGAAGTCGTCGATGACGACGAAATCTGGGAAGAAGGGGATTAGATCCTCAATCCGCAGCAGATCACATCGTTTTAAGAAGTCAATGGCTGTTTTGATTCCTGAGCTTTGCGAGATTACTTTCTTGGCAACTGCAAGCCACAGCTTCTTGCGTAACGCGGGATTGGTTTCGGAGCGGTCCGCGACATTGCTGGCAAGGTCCACTTCGTCATACTTCAAGGCTAGATCTACAGCTTGTACGTATTGCAGCATAGAGCTGTAAATGTGAACGCAGCTTTGGACGCGCTTATGCTGGATGCACAGACGAAGGGCGAAGTCAGCATCATAGTTTTGCTCGTTGGCATAGGATTGAGCTTCAAGATAGGAGAGTAGAGCGGATTCGTCAGGTGTAGGATGTGACGCGTATATGGAAATGAGGGTATTGTGGACGGCTGCGTTAGTGGATTGGTGCTGATTGATTTCGAAAAGGAGATAACGGACTGCTTGGTTCTAAGAGTTTTGGTAAGCACGCCATCGAGTCTAGAAAATGTAGATCCTTCATACTTGGCTGAGATTTGCTTTCGTAATTTTATTGTAATTCAAAAGTGCTGGGATAAGTTTTCGTGCATCGAGATTGACTTGCCTCATCATAATCTCGACGAGGTCCACTGGAACAGCTGCCATTAGAACACTACTGTATTTGTAGAATATCTCTGGGTCGGTCTGCTTTTTGAGCACGGCAAGGGATTCTTGCCATCGCTCCCTTTGAATCCAATATGCCAAGACATAATTGTAATCGTTGACAATGGTGGCAAAGTATAGGAGCTCCTCTTCACGTCCATGACTGCTGATGATCTCGTAGGTGGTTTTCCGATCCAAATCACCTTTGTACTTTGCAGCAAAATCTTGAAATTCGCGGCGAATGGTAGATAGCTGGTCTTGGCTCTCAGCGGCGTTCATACTTTCAGATAGTTCCGCTTTCGTGGTTATCGTGTCATCAAGTGTATTCAACTTGGCCATGTATATTTCGACAAGCCACGTTGCTAACATCACCCTCTGCATAACCGATGATTTCTTCATCATGGACAACTTCGTCAGAAGATACTTGCGGAGTGCATCTTGTTCGCCTTTGTCGATAAAAGTGAGAGCAACTTGCTCGAATGGTTTCGTGCTTCGCCCGTAAACTGCCGCAGCTTCCAAATATTGTCCTTTCCCCACTAGGTAATCCCCAGAAGCGGTTGCGACAGCGTCCTTCTGAGCAGAGGTTTTAGCGTACTGGGATGCGGCTTCAAAATGCTGTGATTTTAGCATAATCTTCCAAATATCCCTGCTTTCCTCTGTGACAACAATTTCAAATATTTCCTGCGTAGTGAATAACCAGAATGTGTTCTTCTTTACATCTGCCACCAAACCAAGGGCGTTTCGGCCAGGTTCAAGGACAACCTGATCAAGAACCACAGTATCATCTAACCTGTTGATAGCAACAATTCGCCCTTCCACTAGCTGTAGAATATGCCACTGACTAAGAATCATTGACGTTACAGGGTCGTGGATTAGTCGAGGACGACCTCCGGTAGTGTGTGACGGTGGGATCTGGGATCTGGGCAGCATCTTAGTCTCCGAAAATATTTTGCTGCCTAGATCGGAAAAGTCGGGTGAGGTAAGCAGTTTTCCGTGGAGTACACCTTGCGATGTCAACCAAGCAAATATCCTTTCCGAAGTTGCTGGATCTGACGGAAGAGTGTCTTGAGGCTCAGGAGAAATTGCTAGAGAAGACGGGCCAGTGGGTGACCCTTCAGAAACCTCATGGATTGTGGGAGATTCGCTCTCAAAGAGTTTTGAGAATATTGATCCGCTGCCCTCATGCCCATGCCGCCCAATCCTTCCAACAAAATGTAGTAACTTTGAGGGGGTTGCGACAACCACCCTGCGAACATCCGTCCTTCCAGGTATCAAGTCTGTCCAAACCCCGGCCACTGGCCCCTCAGGTACCTTGTATACACCCTTTAAATATCTCTCTTCTCGTCTGTAGAACTCTGTAGACGGCTCAATAAACACCTCGTAAACATTTCCGTCAGAAGCCCCTAGTAATATTTCCCTCGTAGATGCGGTCGGTTGTGAAGGATTCCAAGATATACTCTCAATTGCAACGCCTTTTAGCCGAGATAGAGCTCTGGGTGTTCGGGAGTGGGTATGGAGGTAGTAGTTTTCGGCAAGGGTAGTGGTAATGATGAGATGCGACGCGGAGGGGTCCAGGAACAGGTTTCGAATTACACCGATTTCGCCAGGTCTCTTTGGAAGATCAATATCTATGCACAGTCAGAGATACGGTGACCCATACTCCGCTTCACCAGCATGAACTCTACGAACCATCGATATCCGCTGGACTGTCCAAGTCTATTCGCAGGATGCGCCCTGTCGAAAGAGCCAGAATGAGAACATTATTGGCAACCTCAGCAGCTACAAAGTCGGATGATATGGCAAACTGGAGTGAAACCCTTTCGATGTTGAACATGGGTAGGGACGCATCGACGTCTTGAAGGTTGCTTGGAGCAACATATCCGCTGGATGTGTCGAACGCCATGACGCAAGGTATGTGGTTTCCCGAGAATCTGATGGACCTATCATGATTGGGACTGTACGCTCCAGCTACGAGCAACACAGTGGGAGCTGTCGGTCTCCATCATGACAATATTATGCTTGAGACAGCTCGTGATGTCCGGCTGGGAGTGGAGCCTCATGATAGAACCCGGCTTAAACTAGGTCTTGGCATCCTTGGCATGGAATCGCCACTCGCTCCTAGCCAATGCTTGAAAAAATAACTTCTGCGGTCAAGCTTTTGAGAAATGATTTCTTGCGCACTAGATAGCCGTATTGGCTGGATTTTCACGCCCCGATTGCCTAGCAATTCTGACTCCAATTGTCCCGTACGCTTCTTGATTTACCCAATGTCCAGGCCCAAACTTCTTGTGGGTTCAACAACTCGCACCAAAAGACACGGTCACTCTAATTTTCTTTTAGGCCACTTGACCAAACCATTGTCACCGTGAAAATCGGCTTGGATCTTATCCCATTCCATATCTACAGAGAACTTCTATGTTATCATTCTGAATGCTTTGAGAATTGCTTTAATGTTGGATTCAAAGAAGCGGTAGAGCACACGACCTCCGTTATAGATGTGGATGAAAGAGTGTTTCGAATCCTTTTATAGTGGCTCTATTCCGCCTTTTAACAAAGGCGATGATTCCGATACTACCAATAACCTCGGAGATGAGGAATCAATAGATGGAATAATTACCCCGACACCAAATGCCTTCGACCTGCATCTCCCGTTACTTCTACCTAACGAATAAGTGGCAAATATTGGGAAAACAAAGAATAGCTTTCGAAGACTATCAAGCTCATCCGCACGCTTTTGGACGTTTATGTATTTGCCGATGAGTATGATGTACCTCAGCTCAAAAGAGACGTCATGACTGCGATACTTCGTTACTGCACCATGTTTCAATGGCACCCGGAACTTACGAAAGAGATCTATGCTGCGGCTTTTGAGAGTCATCCACCGAATTCGCAGTTTTGTCACTACCTAATCAATGCAACAGCGGTCACCTGGAATCCGAAGAAGGATGCTAAGAGAGTAGAACTAATTAAAAATCTTCCAAAGTATTTATATTTGAAGTGATGTAGCTTCAGTCGCAGAGAGTCTTTGATTACCCGGAATGGGATGGCATGAAAGGCGTACTAGACAACCCTTGCCTTTACCACAATCACAATGACTTTGAAGAAGAGGAAGAATGTCGCAAACGCACTATCAGCCAGGATTACATCTTTCGTGAACTAATCTGAACGTGCGAAGCCAAAACAGTCGATAGGGCGGGGATGCAGAAAAACGAAGCCTGAGTTGCACACCTTTAGCATCGCACTACAGACTTTATTAAAAGCTTTGTAACTGGCATAAAACTTTAGGAAACCTGGTTATGATTCACGATTTTCCGTTGCTATTAATGGTTTTCCTAGACGTTGCAAGACCAGGAAGAGACTAAAACTATCACCAAATCCGCACATACTTATAGACCGGGGGGGTTCTGGCTTTGTAGTAGTTCGCTCAGGGACTAAGTTGGATCGAGAAGCCCATGTATTAACACTACTCCACTCTACGTTTTTCGCTCGCTTTCTTAACTTGATTTCTAATAATGCCTCGTAGAGAATTCCGCGACCAGTTTGATGTTCCTTGCTTCTGCGTTGTTTTGTGAAGGTTTTCTTGCTTCTAACGTAGTTTATCCATTTAAGCTGTCAATATTCCCAATCCTAGTGAACGGCCAACCTTTATTCCTCGAGCTCTGCCATTTTTTCCCCCTTACTCATCATCTGGTTGTCTTCGTCTTCTATCTCCATCATTGCTCTATCATACCGCGGACGCAGCATATACAGCAAGCCCTCACTTCCTCCTCTTCCCACTCCTAATAAATGCCATCTTCCACCTGTGAAGTCCGGAAACTCCTCTAATGCTGCCAGAATATCTTCTCTTCCAGCCAGAATAACCCAAATCTCGCCCCTCGGACCATCACTGAAATGGCAGAAGAGCTTGTTTTCAACCGCAATCTCAACAATTCTATCGGCGGGAAGATGTGATTTTTTCCGCCGCTGAGCAGCAGCACGCTCATACGCATCCTGGGCCCGCAAAGCTACTTGTGGATGAGTATTGCCGAGAGTGAGATCTAGGATGTGCGTTGCATATCTGTCAGAGCTGAAGAGAGTGATCGGAACCTCTGTCGTGGTGTTGGATGCGGGAATTCGAATATCGTCTCCAGGGTCGGGGCGATATGCGGGGCGAGCATGTAGTTGCTGCCCTTGTGCTGGATATTCGTAGGGATAACGCTCGTAATGAAGATTCATATGCCTAGATTCCTCTATAGCTCTATTTTCCAACCTGTCCAGTAGTTCTTGTATTTGGTCTTCATCCAATCGGTCATGTTGGTCTTGAGCCCATTGGTCATGTTGGTCGCGGCCGAAGTTCATAGGCTGTAGTAAATGGTTCAGCGTTTCCATTTTCGGTAACTGGCGCTCTATTTCGATCGCCCTTGTTATCCCGCTGAGCCAGCCCCTGCAATACTTGGGGTACTTCGTCTGCCGGTATTCCTTCAAAGTTCTCCCAACGCCAGCCATCCATCGGAGCATACCGTTCGAGCTTGTCTCGCACAATAGCTTGTCTCCCGGAATTCTGTCACCTGACTTCACGTCTGTCTAGTGTGTGCGCATGTTCCAGGTCGGGCTCATGTTTTAACGCAGGTCCTCTTGGAGTAACCTGAGGAAGTGGCTCCACTGCCATTGGGTTACGTTGGTCTGATCTTTGAGCGTGCCTCCCTATCCCGACTGCGCTTAGTTGACGCCCTTCCACACTAAGGTCTTCAAACATATAGATAGGACGGTGGGGAATCCTTGGAACAAACGCGGCTGCCGAAGGGTTCAGGATTGTTCGGCCCTCGATACAAACTCGTCGTGGAGTAGATCGGCGGTCGTGCGGAGGATTTCGCTCAGATAGGGAACCTCGATCTATGTCTTCCATGGTGAGCTGGATTTGTCTCACTGATCGGCAGAGAAGAGCTGTGACGTGGGTGAAATCCTGGACAGATATTGCGATTGTTGGCGTTTTGGCGTACCCACGAAAGGGGAGAGAAAAAGGGACAAAATTCCTTGTGCTGATGCTAAGAGAAAGATGTGCTCGGCCAGGATAAACTATGGAACGGCCACTATGCCACTGGCGCATTCACAGGTACCTAGTTGAGGACGTGACTTAATGGTGCATGAAGTACATAGTCGCGATTATGAAAAGCTGCAAGAGGGTGATACTCATTTGCACACTAGAGCTCAGACGGGCCTAGTAAAGTCCCAAGATGATTGACTTTTTTATGTACCATTCCAACGTGTCTATTACCTTCTGACACTCTTCGTGTACCCCCGGTAATCCATAATCCAACAGCTTGTTAGTCTGGAGTGAAACCTTCCGGTGTTATGACGTTTGATTTATTCGACGTCTTCCCATTTCCAACATAGCTTTAGGCCGGGCCCGTTAAAGTGAAGCTTATGGCTTGTGGAACGCGATCTCTGGGGTGCAACTTTCGACATCCCAGTCACACCCATCACTACCTGTCACCAACCAGCATCGCCGCGGAAGGAGACTTTGCGCTCCCGTGCTCTAGCACTCCCTTCCACCATTAACTGGTATAACATGTGCAGGTTCTCGCTTAGATTGCAAGCTGTGTCCTCACTCCCTTCGTCTTAGGCACGATGATTCAAGCGCGTGCATGTTTTATCGGTAGTTTTTTGGGAATACTTTGACAAAGCCTTGAAGTCCAAATAGACTATGAACATTGAAACTGTAAATTGAAACTGTAAAACATACCGCTTTAGTTATTGTGGAGCCTACTGTAATATGCGTACGCTCCTTTTTCATACACGCGCATCGGTAGGGCGTTTACCCCGCTCATAGTGACCTGCACTGCGCCGCGCTCGCTGCGGGCATCGAATCGACTGCTGGCACGAATGCGAGACTCCCTGCAGAGCGATAAGAGATTAGTGGCCTTAATCAATGGAGGTTCGCATCCTTCTCAAATCTCATCAATTCCTCAATTTGAACCTGCATCGTCCAAGAATATATTCTTATTCATTAATTACGATGGCAATATCAGATCTTACAGCTCGGCTCTCCACGCTTCTACAGTCACTAAGCTATCTTGAGATTGTTATATTTTTTGGCCTTTTAATGGTCTTCTATGTGAGTTATGTGTAATTTATTAGACAGGCTTTAGCATACTTCGCTTTTCCCAAGAGCACAAGGCTCAGAGAGAATGAGGTGAAATAAGCAGTCATATTGGACAGGTGTTGACTTGCCAGTCGTAAAAGTATATGCTGGTCGTTATCTACCGCATTACCTTCCATCCACTTGCGAAATATCCCGGCAACTTCATTGACAAGCTTTCTGATTGGCCCTTGATCTACTACTGCTACAGCGGCAGTAGACACCTGCACATAATAGAAGCACACAAAAAATATGGTATGACTTTGTTAAAATTTCTCTGAGAAAAGTTAGTTCTACATTTGTATTGCTAATCGACCTTTGTCTTGAATGTATCTCTGCATGAAAGACCTTTCTAAGTAGCATTTATCTTCAATTGAATCAGCTGACGTCCTTTCCGCAGGGCCGATTATACGCATAGGACCAGATACGCTTGATTTCGACACTGCCACTGCGCTCACAACAATTCATCGAGATCGCAACGCCAACGTCAAGAAGGCCGATTGGTATAAGACACTGGATGCTTCCTCCGGCGCGTTTAGCATTCAGACTGTCATTGACAAGAATGAGCACACTTTCAGGCGGCGTGTACTCTCACCGGCATTTTCCGAAAGTGCCTTGCGGGACCAGGAAAAATTTATTGACCAAAATGTGGCCATATTCCTGAAGAAGATGGGTGAGAATGTTCAAGAGGACGGATGGACTTCTCCAAAGGACTTTACGGAATGGATCACTTACTTTGGTTTTGATTTTATTAGTGACCTCGCATTTGGATCCCGATTTAAACTGCTGGAGGAGCCTGAACATCGGTATCTTCCTGATATGCTTAAATGGACGAACCAGTTCTTGTACTATGTAAGTACTAACGGGAGTTCCTCTTCTCTGAAGGCGTAGTAACACTGATATACCACTCAACAAGGCCGGCTATCTCCCCTGGGCTCCGCTCTTACGCCTTATCTTGGGCACATCCATAATGAACTACTTGCCCAGCCAAGCCGCTCGCGATACATACAAGTACTTCCTCATGGCCGAGCGCAAACTCCTGGACCGCCAAACCGCCGAAGAAACCGCCAAAGCCAACGGCAAGGAAGTCCGCCGCGACATCTTCCACTACCTCTTCCGCAGCCGCGACCCCGTCACGGGCATCGAGCTGAGCAAAGAGCAGCTGCTAGCCGACGCCGGATTGCTGATCGCCGCGGGCTCCGACGGCGTCTCCCTCACCTGCGCCGCCGCCATGTTCTATCTGGTGCGGAACCCGGCCTGCCTCGAGAAACTGACGCGCGAGATCCGCTCGTCGTTTGCGACGCTCGACGATGTCCGCTTGCCCAAGCTGAACCAGTGCACGTATCTCTGTGCTGTTGTTGAAGAGGCGCTCCGCCTTGCGCCGTGCGTTGCGTCGGCTTTCCCGCGCGAGGTCCTGCGCGGTGGGTTGAATGTTGATGGTGAGCATATCCCGGCTGGCATGACGGTGGGCGTATCGGCGTATGCGCTGCACCACAATGAGACATACTTCCCGGACTCGTTCGCGTTCAAGCCGGAACGGTGGCTTGGGGACGAGGCAAGCGTTGCGGCAGCGAAAAGCGCGTTCTGCACCTTTAGTGTTGGACCGTATAATTGCATCGGGAAGAACGTCGCGTATCTGGCTTGTAAGCTTGTTTTGGCGAAGTTGGTTTATGCTTATGACGTCAAAGCGCCAGAGGGAAATGTGGTGGGGGGCGGGAGCGGGGATTTGGAGAAGGGAAGGCAGAGGGAGGGGGAATTTCAGATGCTGGATTATTTAGTGGCGTATAGATCGGGGCCAATGCTACAGTTTAAGGCTATGTAGTTGTAGATGAATTAGGAATTTTGATAGAGAGGTTTCAATCTGATGGACAGATAAGGTTGGGGATGAAGAAGGGCATTTCGTGCATTAGTGATATAGAATTGCAGGTGTTGGATTATGAACGTCATCGTGTTAATTATAACGCTAGTTACTAGTCCCTACCGCTGGTTAACCGTTATATGCTATTTAATCCGGTCCCATTATACAACCCCTTCCATTCACTCTTCTTCTAACAATTCCGACCCACTAAAGTGCCCGTGCTATTCGGATAATAGGTCGGAGAACTCCCCATCACTCAAATTTTCCGGCTCCTCCATGTCTGATGCTAATGGATCCTTAATCGGTTCAATGCCACTATGTGCACCTCGTTGATCTTGACTCCGAGATGGGCTCCCTGTAGTCTCGGTTTTGTGCTTGTGATTTTCGAGAAGTTGACAAATGTTTTCATAGCCTTTTAATTTTGCCACTGAGAATATATCCTGTTCTCCATTGAACCCTTTGGTACCTAAGCGAGGAATCCAGCCAGTCAATTTAATACCTGGACACTGAAGAAGTCGCTCAACAATCGAAGCATTTCCGTTGAACGTAGCCAGAATCAATGGTGTCTGAGTCTGAAAAGTTCTAGCCGTTACTTCTGAGCAATGACCGAAACGATTTACGTCAGCTCCCTTTTGGATAAGATATTCCACTGTATCTTCCAGGCCATTTAGCGCAGCGTACATTAACATAGAACAGCCACTACGATCGGGAAGGTCGTAATCTGACTCTACTAATGGTAGCAACTCTTGAACCAGCTGTTTTTGGCTAGAGCGCACAGAATTGTACAGTTTTGCCTTAACTCTACAGTCGTTTGCGACAGATTCGTCAACCCGATCTTTGCGATTGATGAGGTTCTCCAAAATTTCTTCGAGCCCGCCGCTAGCAGCCACTCTCAGGAGAATTTCCCACTTCTCGGGTTTAGAGAAACGTTGGTCATCCCGGAATGTTAGGAGATATTTAACTGTGTTTTGATGGCCTGCCATGATTGCATTGTACAGAGCGCTATGATTACATGTTTCTCTTAGGTGCTGCCGCGCCGCGGCTAGCCTTGCATCGTAAGAGTTAAGTCGCCGGCTAGAGGCGAGACTTTTTCCAGGGTTCTGCTCCAGGTTATTGTGCTTGAAAGGATCCAGCCCGCATTCTGAAACAAGATATTCTACACATGGAAGTCTCGCAGATATGCAGCTATCAACTAGATGATGTCTCATCCGTTCGAGGCCCCCAGGGTTCAAGGTAGATAGTTGTTTATCCACGAGAATTCGTAACATATCCACGTTGTTGAGAGAGATTGACGCTGTTATGGCACCTTTCCATTCTGCCTCTCCCGCGGTGTATATTTGACGATATCTGTCGTGAACAAATTTGCGTACTTGGTCAACTTGCTTGGCTCTTACCGCGTACTGAAGTATTTTCCGCTGTGTACTGGTCTTCGAGAAATTGGTATAAGGAATTAGCAAACTGAGTACCTCGTCGTCGGGATGCTTCATCGCCAACTTCCACAACCACGGATTAAGAGGTTTTTTAATATATCCGGTGCTGTCTACCTTATTCTGGCAATAACTTTCTATGACGGGTATGTTGGCATCTTTGATTGCTTCTTCGATAGCCACATGATCAGGAGTTTGATAGCACGGAAAGCTGGGAGTTCCACTGTAACCATGGAGTCTTTCGAAATGTCGTTCAAGTTCTCTTGAGGAAGTAAATCCTGATTTAGCAGCTACACATCCCTCGAAAGTACAGTAGAATTGACGATCGTGCCTCTTCTGGTGCTGCTGGCACTCATCCCGCTCCGGAAACCCGTCGAAGAAGCCTCTGCAATTGATTCGAGGGCACTTGAAGATATTCGTACCATAGATTTTCAGTAAACTCTCTTTATTTCCCTCTGAGATGCTCATACTCTCCATAAGGGATCGAATTCGGCTCAAAATTTCTTCTAAACCTAGGTTGTTGATGACATTTTCCTTGTTTGGGTTCGAAAGTTTTCGGGCCTCTAACAGAGCAATAGCTTGACCTAGATCATTGTGGAACTCGTATGTTTGGTACTTATCTATAGTCTTCTCAATAGGTTTCGGGATGGTCTGTTTTGACGCTGTTGGGGAGAAATGTGCTTTCAAGAATCCCCTGATAGCAACTGCTAATAATTCCAGGCTCGGCACGTCAACCGAAGCCATGGCACTCAGCAAATGCTCAGCCCAATAAACGATCGCATATTCTGCAAAAGAGTAATGACCGGTTTTAATGAATTCCTGCATGGGCTGCTCTGCAAGCCCGTAGTCAAACCAGTCCATACTTAGATACTGAAGACAGAGATGAGTGAGGTCAAGCTCTTCTTTCTCTAAGGATATGAATTTGTGATGAACAAGGTAGCTATAAATGAATTGTTGGGTTAGTATAATATCTAGGATGAGCTTAATATCTGGGATCGACATACTACTTTGCAGTCATATGGACTAACTCAACCGTTCCTCCTGGTCGAATTTCAACGAGAGAGCCACATAGCTCCTTTGAATCAACACGGAAGCTTCTCCCTTCTAGATCGACAGTCTTTGTATCAAGGTCGATGGATATGGCACCCTGGATTTCGGTCCATCTCAGCGACCGTTTTGCACACACTAGCAAACCAAGCAGCAGTCTAGCATCTTCACATTCGGTCGACTCATGGTCCAAGATTCGTTCCACGATTCTTCCATATCTAGCGTAAATTTCAGCTGAAATATCCATATTTCACTGCCAGTTACTTATCAGTGGCTCACGCTTGTTTGATGCCTTTGGGAAATTGACCGGGTTGCATTTCCTTTCTTAGGTTTGCGAGCCTTGTTTGACCAAGTAGATTTTTCATTACTAATTTTGCATACAGGAACATGTCTGTTGACTCCGTTAGCTTAAACACAGAACAAATTCTAGTTAGGAAGGATTTACCCTTCGCTTCATGTGACACTTTTTGAATAATCTCCCCTGTTTCAGAATCTGGTAGATCGAATTTTTGCTGGATCTTTTGAGCTTCAATTTTGCAGAAAGTTATAATGTCACTATTTAAATCTGCACTGCGTATCGGCACTGACAGTAGACCTTTGAATAGTTTACCTGTCTCTTTGTCACTCTGGCTGAAGAAGACGCATTTCATGGGTGCATGATCGTTCTCCGATAACGAACGAACCAAAGTCTGCAACCAGGGCGCAATTATCTTCTTTTCATTTGGCGGACATTCATCAAGCCCGTCAGTAATGAGATAGACTTTATCCAAGCTCTTTAGAGCAACCTCAAGAATTTCTTGGGAACGTTTGAGAGTATTCAAGGGTTTCTCGCCAGATGTGGCAGCTTCTTCGTAGACGTATGAAAGAAGGCTATCGTTTTGGGTAACGGCTTGACTGATAATTGCTCGGGCGAGTGCAACGAATGAGTTTCGATTCTTATCCTCGTGTTTGCAATAGAAAAATAGGACATGAGCGGAAGGTATTGTGCGCAAGTGTTCTATGAGAAATGACGCTAACGTTGTTTTTCCTGAAATGTACAATCTAAGTTAATGTACTGCTTCCGCTAGACGGCATGGTCTATGAGAAGTGAATATGGACATCGGTTTTCTTACCAGCTCCAGGGATACCGTTAACCCATAAAAGAGGCGATGAACGAGGTGCTGAATCGCGCCATGCTTGAACGTTCTTATGATCTAAGATCCAGCGGCAAACCCCAGGATAATCAGCACGAACACTCGCTTTTATTTCTTGGTCCAATTCTGTATTTGCTGCAGAAAGCCAATCTTGCACTGCGCTGCGCCGCCTTAGATCCTCCGCTTCTCGAAGGGCTTGAAATTCCGCTTCGGCAGTAACTCGCATTCGTTGAATCTCTTCAAATTGGCAGAGGCTTGCCTGCGTCTCAACAAGAGACTTGTGGCGGCGGAGATTTTCAAGAACTGGCCTGAATCGAGAGCGAAATGTTTTCCAACAAGCTCGGAACATTTGCTTCCATGCTTCTAAAGTGAGCCTAAATGGTTATATTGATGAAATTAGACTCACCACGCTGTTTGAAGTATTTGTATGCTTTGTGGTGGAATTCGAGGATATCGAAGTAGATCAATTCTAAGACTTTGCCCATGTATCCCTTCTCCTTAAAGAGCGATTCGTACTGAGAAAGCATCGGTAGGCTTTCCCCAATATCGTTATAAACATCTAATAGCTCATCGAATGCTTCAGTGAAAGTAGACGCAACCTAGATAAGTTAGCGAAGATTGCAGTTTTATCTTAGATGCACGCTAACTACCTGCAAGAGGAACTTTGCTGGGCCCTGCAGCATTCTAATCAGCTTGTCTTTGCGTATTGGGAAGTACACACTGACCCACACAAATGCGACGAACTCTGAGGCATTGAGGAATACTTCGATAACCTTGCCATACTGCTCCATAGCTTCTAGGAATGAGTTCAGGCGTGCCATGTTTTTCGTCTTTCTCTCTGATGCATGCTTTGCTTGAATTTCGAGTATGGACCTTTGGAGGTCTGCAAGCGTTGTATATTTGAACAGGTCTCGATCATTCTGGGCAAGGCTGAACTGGAAATCGTCAAGCGCCTTCCGAAAAGCTGGTGCATGTGCGCTGAGTAAGGACTCCATACTTTCGTTGAAGGTATCGTGGAATTCAAGTGATTAGCTAGACAGATATGATACGACCGAGTATAAGCAGACGTTTTTCAACGTCCGTGGCGGAGGGGCTGACATTCTATTCCGCCTGTTAAAACGAGCCGCGACTTGCGCCCGGCACGGGGCGTAAGACAGCCTGGAAGGCTTTTTCCAACTGAGGCTGAGCTGGGGCTGTGGACTTCACGACGGTTGACGAACTTATTGTAATTGTTACAAATTCTGTCAGAGGATAACGTATCTGCTCTGTCACCCATGATACTCAGTGTGATTTTGCGGCATGACGTATTCGACCAACGGTTCAGCACCGTTGAAGCGCCCTTGGCCGTTCAATTCGCACCAAACCAACGGGCGGAAACCAACCTTCCACACTCCATCCTACACACCGTCCAGCAGCGAAACCAGCAGCGCGTTTGGAGAGTATGATACTACCAATAGTATCAATTGGAAGCAGGATTTCCACGTTCCAGCTTCTATCAGCGGCGGATGGGACGGCAATGGCCAAACTGCAACCAACCAGCATGACTTTCCGTCGAGCGATCCGAACTTGTCAAATAACGAGATGGAATTTCACAATTCGTATCTTACGCGGAAGGACTTCCAGAGCCCCGATCAAACAATTTATGATATGGCAACCCACTACCAGAGCAGGGAGTTGACAGGGCCATCCATGGAGCCATTGAATCGAAGTATCTGGAATACCCAGGATGCGGCTCAAGTCTTTATTCCACTTGAGCACTCACCTTTGGCTTCTGCTCAGACAGCCGCACAGCCACAATTTCTGAGCGCACCCAGCAATGGTGGGCTGACGATAGATTATGGCGTGTCGGAACCTCCTAATCTTGATGCGCATAATCCTGATGGTTGGCATTGGAATGGAACCGGAGATGAAAATCAATCACCTTTTTTTGAGCCTATGGAAAATCCCCTGCAAACCCCCAGTTCGCGGTCCGTCCGTGCGAGCTCGGAAGCTTCTCCGACTAGCCATGAGACTTCTCCCCAGGTGCTAGCCCGTATTGAGGGAGTAAGCGAGCTAACCGTATGTTTCGGAACGGTAAGCGGTATCTGGACCATCCTACCTCTCTGCATGAAATTAACAATAGTTTCTACAGATTTGCGACATTAGCGTGCGGCTTCTTGACGATCCTCTTAAGAAATCTGACCCTTCGTCAATTTCCTCTAAAGAGCAAAATATCCAGAAATTGGCAATTGTCAAACGCGATCATTATTACGCTGTCCAATGTAAGGCGGATACAGATATCGGTGTCATAGACACAAAGACGACCAAGGTTCTCCAAGGCCTGGATCAGATTGATTCAGTGACCTACGAAGCAATAGCTGATGCAAAGGATCTTGATCGATGCATTAAAACATGGAAGAAAAAGGCCAAAGCGACTGATGGAAATATAGAAATAAATATATACGGCGCCCAAATTGCGAAGGAAAAGGCCGGAAAGTTATTGTCAGCAGCGCGCCATTATCTACAGCAGCCACGATGGCTGGCTAGCGGTGTGCCGGTGGACAATCCGCATACTATCTCGTTCCCAAACCTGGCTATCAAACCTGAGATAGTCCAGTTCCCAACTCCTTTGTCAAAAACTGAGCGCTCGTCTGCTCCGTCAAGAAGGGTTCTCTACGAGGTTCTCAAAGGACTAGATCAGGTCGAGCATCTCAAGCTAATAGATATCGACTCTCGTATAACTACTAGGCTACTGAAGTAAGCAAGATACCGAAATGTACTGAAATATTTGTACTGATTACTACATTTTCTTTTAGTCACCAACGAAAAGGCGTAGACTTCCTTCTGCAGAGAGAATCTCCCATTCTGCAACCCGTATTTTCGCTTTGGAAGGCTTCCGAAGCTCAGGAGTACAGCGACTTGTATTTCTTCCCTTTTATTAACCTGATTTACTTCTTGCAGCATTTAATAACCGCTGTTACAGATATCAACACAAAATCACAGGAAGGCGGAAACCGAAACCTATTGAGGATGTTTGTGGGGGTATTCTTGCGGATGAAATGGGTCTCGGAAAGACCCTGACGATGCTATCGGCAGTATTGGCAACCCTAAGCCAGTCTTATGTTTTCCGCGAGACTTTTTGTGCGTATGGAAATTCCCATAAGCGACCTTCAGGTGCAACGCTTGTTATTGCGCCCTCAGCTTGTCAGTATATTTTCATATTCAAAAGTATCGAGGGATTTATAGGAGATTTACCTGCATTCACTCGAAAAGCAAGCATTTATCTCCTATGAATAGAATCCACCTTCACACTCTATTTAGCGGCTTAGAATTATTGGGTAAATATTCTATCTGCAATATTGTGGAGTGTAGGAACGACTGGATTCGAGTAGGTGGATATCGGCTTTTACGAGAAATGTAGGCGCATTTTGGATGGGTTTCTATCTCGCCTTCGGGAGATTTTATTCCACATTACTGTTGAAATAGCTAACGACCGCAGTGCTCTTGGATGGCTGGATAGCTGAAGTACAAAGGTATGGATGAGCTTTAATCTGTGCCCACCTTTCCTGACTCACATTATAGGCATGTTGGCTCCGATAAATTGCGGGTTCATAAATATCATGGCAGCCGTAAAGAAACCGACAGTACTAAGCTTGCGGAATTTGACATCGTACTCACCACGTATGCTACAGTTGCTGCAGAGTGCCCTAGTCAGGGTCGTTTGCATGGCATCGCTTGGTTTCGTATTGTCCTTGACGAAGGTAAGCTTAGCTCTATGCCCAGTTTCACATAACAACAAACTAACAGACCTAGCCCATACGATTCGCAACCAGACCACAACATTTTTCCACGCTGTGGCATCGCTTTCAGCGAAAATCCGTTGGTGTCTCACGGGTACACCGATTCAAAACCAACTAGAGGACCTCGGAGCGCTCGTCCAATTTTTACGAGTCCCCTTCGTAAGCACCCTTCAGGAATTCAGGAAAAATTTTGTGCAGCCTATCGAAGCTGGTAGTAGTCGAGGGTTTGAGAATCTGCGTACCTTGCTAAAGTGTATCTGCATCCGGCGAACCAAGGATCTGCTCCGACTGCCGGATCACCAGGTTGTCCAGTACGAGTTACAGCTTTCGCCTGCTGAGAAGTCGCGCTATTCCCAGATTCTCGCCTCCCACAAAAAGGCAATTGATGATACAGTCTGCGGAAGGAAACCATCAGAAGCATATCGAACCATCTTTCAGGCTTTGCTCAAACTCCGCATGCTCTGCAACCATGGAACCTTTCAGACAAATGACCGTGATGGAACCGACAAAACTCTAGCAATATTACAGGAAGGTACGGCATCCTGTGCATATTGTAGTGAAGATATCATTTCCGATGGTGCCGGGGAAGATTCTGTAGCCGGGCAGCTTCCAGCATGCTCTCATGCCGTGTGCCAAGGGTGTATTCGACAGTATGAAGATGGTCTTGGGAGGCTGAATGAAGGCTTTGAGGTTGCATGCCCGCTCTGCAAGGTTCCGCTAGAAGAAGATTTGGAGAGGTCAGAAATACGAACTGCTGTGGTTGGCCCTCAAGTCTGCCACCCTGAGGACGGCATATCGACGAAACTGTCTAAGCTCCTAGAGGATGTCAAAAAGCACAGATTCACAGAAAAGTGGTACGTGCTACCTGATATCTACCATTTGCAAAGACTTCTTGTAGAATTGAGACTGAATAATTATATTTTAGTATTATATTTTCCTTTTGGAAGAAAACTCTCCATATTATCTCCATGCTCCTCTCAAATCAGAATATCCGCTTTGTACAACTAGACGGTTCGGTTCCTCTGAACGACCGGCGCGAACGCCTATCTGCATTCCAGAAAGACAAGCAAACATCCATTCTCCTCATGACTCTCGGAACTGGCGCCGTAGGGTATGTTTACTACCAAATCAACTAGTTTTTGAAGCTGGATTATTGACTAACAAATAAGCCTTAACCTTACCGTCGCGACCCGAATACATATTGTCGAGCCCCAGTGGAACCCATCCATCGAATCTCAGGCCATCGGCCGCGCCATTCGCCTCGGGCAGCAAAAACAGGTCACTGTCATCCGCTATGTGATGCGGAATACTGTCGAACAGGTGTGTCTCTAGAACAACATACACGCTAAATAGTAGAGCTGACATTTTAGCAGATTATCCAGTCGCGACAGACCCAAAAACTGCAGTTGGCGGAGTTAGGTTTCGACGCCGCGGATGAAGAGCCAGAAGAAGATAAACTGAAGAAATCTATGGTGCGTCATGCCTAGTTATCTTATAATATTTTCCTTAACGTGTCTAACTGCTTGAACAGGATCTACGCGAGCTACTCGGGATATGAGAGAAGCGTACTGAGATGGCGCTGCCAGCATTTCAGAGGTGATGACCTCGCTCAGCTAGAACGATTTAGCGCTGAAGCTAGTTCTAGAAAACTTATTATGCCTAGCGCTAGAAGCAGCATATGGATCTTTCACTACTTATTAAAGTGGGCGATGCTGGTAATGTTGCAATTGGTAAGCTAGAAAATGACCTTACCCTATTGCTCCTCCCGGAGACCCAAGGATTAGATTTTTCTAACTTTGCACAAATCATAGATTCCCTATTATAAATACAAAGTGTACTGCATTTCTCGTGGATCAAATTGGCAGACATTTCCGTGTACCTTTTGCTCGAATGTCCCTTATGCCTTCGTCCGCCAATGTTGACCACCCTTGTAGAGCGGAGCTTCACAGTCAGACATGGGAATAAGCAAGCTGGCTTGCTAGATTGGCTTGCTTGCTTGCTGACTAATCAAGCAAGCCAGCAAGCTGGAAGGTCTATTTTGGGCAAGCAAGCAAGCTAAAATGAGGCTCAGCTTGCAAGCTAGCTTGCCCGCTTGATAGGAAATATATATACTAGATTTTGGTTGAGAGTTGAATCTTATGATACACTTTTGGTGGTGATTTTGACGCGTGTAATTGTTTTTCCGCGCCAAGCGTTCTCGCGCTCAAGTCGCGATCTATATTCATGGAGATCTCTCTACCAAACCCCCCCTAAAACACCACCACAATTACAGCTATCTACTAGCCCTTCTATTAGTAATGCCTCAGGATCTTACCGAAGCCAACCTAAACGCGATAGCCACTCCAACGCCTACAATTACACTTTCCGAAGCTGTCACTCCAGACGCGTCTCCACCGCCTTCAGATAATACTGACTTTGAGAGAAACTACGATGGGATTGACTGGGGCCGACTCGACCAATTTCAGAAGCCATTTAAAATCTTAGAGAGGAATGCAAGCTTTATTTACCAGTACGGATATCGACTTCAACATCGCACCAGCAAGCGACTATTTTGGAAATATAAATATTGCCATCAGCATATTATACCTGGTGGCCGATTTAATATTACCTCTGCTACTTCTTCTGCCTCCCGACACCTTGCAGAAGAAAGGGAAGGCCACGGTTACAATAAGCAAGGCGTAATTAAATTTACAAAGAAGCGGAAGGCGACAATTCTTGAAGTACTCAACGGGAAGCATAGAATCTCTCAAGGCCTCGCAAACGATCTTATTGGCGGCTTTAATAAGAAGGCCTTTCAGCAAGCTGTAATTGAATGGATTACCGACAATAATCATCCTCTACGAGAGGTTGAAACACCTTCCTTTCGTGTTATAATAGCCGCTGCCAATCGCGACGCAGAGCGGTGGATTTGGAAAAGCCATAAGTCAGTTCGGCTTCATATAATGCAGGACTACGAGGCCTACCAGCCAGCTGTAATTAAGGAGCTTGCAAGCGCCCGTTCAAAGCTTCATTTCTCATTCAACGGCTGGACTACACGCAGTGGCAAACACGCTCTTACTGGTGTATATGTTCACCACCTTAATCGCGAAGGCCGAGTCATTAACTACTTAATTGCTTTGCCAGAGCAGCTCGGCCGTCATACAGGAATCAACTACGCTCAAGTAGTCGGTGACGTCCTCACTCGTTTTAACATCAGTAGTGAGAGGCTTGGCTATTTTATTACTGACAACGCCGCCAATAACGGCACCTGTATAGATCATCTATCTACCAAGTTTAGCTTCAAGAAAAAGGACCGTTGGATTCGGTGCGCGGCCCATATCCTCAACCTTGTAGCCCAGTCGATTTTATTTAGAAAAGATAAAGAAGCATATAAGAATGAGGATTCAAATATACCAGTAAGTTAATTGATAAATCTTCACTTCCTACTCTTCCACTGACTTCTACTAAACAGGACGAAGAACGCTTCCTTAAAGAATGGCGAAAAGAAGGTCCTCTCGGCGTTCTTATTAACATCCTTAACTCTATCAATACACCTCAGCTTCATCAACTTTTTGAAGAGTACCAGCAACAGGAGCAGGTTACTGCACCAGAGGCTAAGGGCAGAATTCTTGAAGTAGTAAAGCCAGTCAAAACCAGATGGAATAGTTATCACGATGCCTTCGCCCGAGCCGTCCTTCTTCGCGGCCCAATCAATTCAATTACGCAATACATAATTCGGAAATATGATAAGGAAGTGGCTCCTCTAATAGCCAAAGGAAAGAAGGTACCTCTACCTCCACCACTTATCGCAGGCGGAGCGTTAACCTCTGACAATTGGGACGTCATTATCAACTACATCGACATTCTATCACCAATTCGCGAAGCCACCAAGATGCTTAAAGCTAGAGGCAAATCGGGCCTGCATGGCGCGATTTAGGAGGTAATTCCTACACTCAATTGGCTGCTCAACCTCTTTAAAGAAAAGAAGGCCCGAGTAGCTGAAGCAACAATAGAAGGCTATCCTGATCAAGAACCAATTGAGGATCACTACGCAATCAACCTCAATCGTGGGTGGTTAAAACTGCAGAAGTATTTTGAGAAACTTGACGAGACTCCCGTCTACTACGCAGCCGTTCTACTTCATCCTTTATACAAAAACTTCTGCAAATATGCATGGGCAGATCGCCCAGATTGGCTGATTAAAAACGACTCAGCTTTTCTTAAGCTTTGGCTTCAATATAAAGCTGAACCAGAGGCCTCAATTACGTCACCAACTCAGTCACCAACTCAGCGGCAAAAACCATCGCATGCGGCGTCCGGTAGAGACGACTACATTCGAGCCAACACTCGTGGCTCTCAAGGCCTTATTGACCTCGATGAGTACGAAGCTTGGAGAGTTCAAGAGCCTCTCAATCACGATCATCCGCTTGCGAGCGATCCTATATTATATTGGTAGCAGGAGCGATCAACTCGGCCAAAGCTCTCAAAGATGGCTCTTAATATATTGACAACACCAGCCACAAGCGATAACTGCGAACGAGCCTTTAGTGAAGCTGGTGATCTTTTAGAGCCACGTCGCTCAAGGCTTCGGCCTGATCTTATTGCTGCCTTGCAGTGTAATCGTAGCTACAAAAGGATAGGCTTCAAAAGATCTAGTACGGATGGTAAGTGAGCCACGATCTACATAGGCGATAGCTAACATCTAGGTGCTTCAAAAGTAGAAGCCTTATCACCAGAGCCTCTCTCAAAGTCTCTCTCAAAGTCTCCCTCAGAGCCTCGCTCAAAGCCTCCCTCAGAGCCTCGCTCAAAGCCTCCCTCAGAGCCTCCCTCAGAGCCTCCCTCGAAGCCTCGCTCAAAGCCTCGCTCAAAGCCTCCCTCGAAGCCTCCATCAACGCGTTCCTCAAAGCCGCTCTCAACACCTCGCCAAGCTTTGCGATAACTACCCCTACGTAACTACATTATATAACTACGAGTCGGGCCGCGGAGGAGAGATTTTGGGGTGGCCTACAGCCTCAATTTTGTATATAACACCAAGACTTCTATACAAAATTCAATCAAGCGGGCAAGCAAGCCAAGCAAGCCGAAAATTTTGGCCAAACAAGCCAAGCAAGCAAGCTCAAGGTGTTAAAAATTACAAGCCAGCAAGCTGAGCCTGCTCAGCTTGGCTCGCTTGCTTATTCCCAACTCTGTTCACAGTTGTAGGGAGTATGATGTCGAGGTTTGACGCCTATCCCAGACAACCCCCGCACGCACAACTGCAACACGCATATCTCAGATTTGGTTCTGTTTAAAACCATGTATAGTTGCGGCAGAACTTTCTTCGTAATTTCGAATACCCTTATGGAAGAGATGATGCCACAAAGCTGCCAGAGCTTGCGGGGCTACCTGGGTTCCATAAAGGTCGTTACGGAAAGATTCGATTTGTTGAGTAGTTGAAACAGAATAAAAGACATCAAGCTTGACTAATGGTATACTAATTGACTGGAGTTGTCTGACACGAGTGACCTGAGGGGAAGCGAGAACCCCGCTTGGGCAGGGATGAGGTAGAACGGATATATAAGTTTGGGTTGAGTACGTCAAAAGTCAGTACGGTCAACGAAACATGAATCTTCCCAGGTCAGTAGCAGCAGTCACCACGGAGAAGGCATCAAGCAAAGACCATAACTGAGTGGGTCTGAAACCCTCTCAAAGAATGGGTAATTAAATGTCTTGGTCATCAGAATCCGATGCTAATATTGAAGGGTTCATGCTGTAACTGACAATCAAGGCTTTAGAAAACATAGAGGTTTAAGTCCTTTTGAAGCATGTCATCCGCGGCATCAAGATGTTAATTCCTTTTCCCCGCTCATCAAGCTGCGCGAGGTCAACAAGCAATTGGGGATCATATTGTTCAAAAAAAAAATTTACTGAAAATGTACTATATAAGTTACAAGATACTTATGACAGCCACAAAAGATACAGTTTTCGCTCAAAACTCACTATTTTCATTTAAATCGACATATGTCCTGAACTAACACTGTTATTACTATTGTATTACTACTCGACTATGAAATACGGTCTCCGAGGCTTTACTCTTTCCCCACGTCTGCCGATGGCTCCTCACTTTGAATTAACTAGAAAAGATCTCTCAAGTCTGATTTGACCCAGTCTTCCAATTTTTCCGTTGCTATAATTTTAGCGAATTTAGCATAGTCGATGAGGAGTTGCCTGTTGCTGTTGGCAGTGCAGAGTAAGCCAACCTGCTTGCTTTGTACATGTTCCTCTGAAGCATGGGTATCCTCCAAATAGGTGATCCATTTGCAGTATTAATTGAAGTAGGCGCAGTATCGTTGCCATTCTTCGGCCAATGATTCTAGTGTGATGTCACCGCGGATGATAGGAGTGTAAGTTGGCTGTTTCACGATCTCCCCCACGTTGACCTAGAGGAGAATTATTCTCGAGCAGGTTGGCTAGCTGAATGAGTTGAGTTCGTTGGTAGTAGGAAGGGGGCGAATTCTTGAGATATTCCTTCTAGATATAGCCAACAGGTTTCAGAAAGAGTGTACGTGATACTAGACTTTGGTAATTCGAATTTGTGACTCGCTGCTCCGATGATTTTCTAGCTTAATCAATGTGTCAGATACGTAGAAGCTTAGGATCATGTATGCTTTTATATTCTCTGTGGACCCATCATACATGACTAACAATCATGACTTCTAATCAGAGACCACCTAGTTCCGCCCTTCATTTGCCGCTATGACTGCAACTGCATGGCTTGCGCCATTTGCAAATCGTCAAGTAGAATTTTTACTGCATGGTGCATTTTGGATTTATTTTTTCGTATCTATCCGGTCTCGATTTCATCACTGGCAACTATACGCTATCCAGCAGCCTGTGCGGCCCTAAGCCCCTAGCTTCTCTACCGACAATGTCAGGAGGCAGATCGAACATGGACTTTTGTGTGGGGTTCCACCCGAACAACTTCTTCGCCACAATCGCCCTGGCCCTTGAATTCATACCCCAAAGTATGAGCCATGGGATACTAGCTTATCCGCCTCTTCTAGCGTGACATTTTCAATCTCAGCTATGGGAATGAGCTTCTTCTTGTGCGCATTCTTCGCAATGGCCTTAGCCAGATCTCCCCAGACATAGTCCCCGTTCTCCGCAAAGTAATGCCCCTCAGGCCCCCATATTGCGTTCCCGCCACCCTTCACAGCCTCCTCAACAAGGCGCAGGTATACATTGCTGAGGTCCTGCACATGCGCCATGGTCCACAAATTCTGCCTTCCCTCAACCTGGAACCCCTTCCCACGCTTCAGCGTCACCTTCGCCAACTCATACGCCTGGATGCTCCTCTGGTTACCCGGCCCGCGCCCAGGCCCATAGATCGTCGGCGGGCATACAATCGCCGTCTTGACCCTCGCGCCCTGATCCGTCCCCGCCGCCAACACAATCTTACCCACATTGCGATGCGGCGCGGCGTCCGGCGGGCTGGTGACCTCCTTCACGCCGTCCCAGTCATCAAACACCTTCTCCGCTCTCACGCCATACGTCCCTCTCTCCATATCCTCGACCCCCAGAATCCCCGTGCCGGACGTGTGGGTTAGTAGTCCGGACGTGCATCCTGCCGCTTTGCCAGCTTAACGACGAGTGTGTTGGCGCCGGCTTCGTGGTCAGCGTTTGCCCAGTGGCACACGATGTCGGCTTTGGCAGCCTCCTCGGTCAGTAGGGTAGCGCTGTCGAGGTCGCCGTAGACGAGGCGGATAGAGGGGTATTGCGGGGCTACTCTCGCGCCTTTGTCGTTGTTACGCACGAGGGCCGTGATTTTTGAGATTGGGCAAAACTTGAATAAATTTTGTCGAAAATCAAGATCAAGAATGAGAACTCAGGTTGATTGAGAGCGGCTCTTGAGCCTCTATATATACAGTCAGGATCAGCTGCCAAGACACCCCTGATCTATACCCAATATAGGAAAGCGAAGCTGACATGAGTAGTCACGATTATCTGACCAATTTAAAGAGCAGAGAGGTGTAAGCAGGTACTGAAGTTAAGACTGGGAGCGAGCAGGAAAAAGAAAAGGACTGTAAAATGTATACAATTGAAATTACGGCTGATATTGATAAGTGATGAGATTGCAACGTATCATAATTAGTGCAGTTAAGTTTTCTTACTTAAAGGTTTACATGGCTCTACGCTACTTGCTAAGCACTCAGCTATAGGGGTACGTAAGTCCGGTCCAACCCAGCGCAATTTCTGGTATGCACGAAATAACCATACGATATCCAATCAAGGCAGTAACAATCCCCAGAGGTCTTTCAAAGTGTTGGGGCAGATCTTTGGCATTTTGAAACACCTTGAATCATAATCGGAAACGAAACAGTTATTATAAAATCAGGCGAAGTCGGCATTCCGGTAAGCCACCTATACACGAGATTTAAAGTCAATGATGTGATTCAAAGGGCAGATAACGCGGTTGATATTATTATCAACTACGTAGTGGGGAAGAGAATCTAAGTGAGACGGGAAAAGCCACATAAATACCTCGCTTAGCAAAATAGCGCTAAAACGTAGCTTAATGGGAGCTCAAGAACACGAGGCGCAAGAGCCCCATTACGCATATCGTCATGGAGGTTGCAGCCTTCAAGGATATTGGCTGATCGCAGCTCTCTCACTGTATTTTGGGTTTGAAACCAGGCTCTATATTCACCATGGATATCGTTCAAGCCGTCTCCGGCTACATCACTAAGATAGTGTCTGCCGGAGACAATACCGCAGGGACGTCGGCGGCGAAGATGAAGATACTATTACTAGACAATGAGACTGTAGGTTTGTCGTCTCTGTCAATTAGAGCATATAGTAATAATGCTTAATCTCTCCCAGGTCTCAATAGTCTCAACTGCGACCACCCAGTCCGCCCTGCTCAACCACGAAGTCTACCTTACTGAGTAGCTCCCCCCACCAACTGATGTATATCGCCCTCTCTGACCTTTGTGCCTAGTCGACTCGATAATCAAAAACGGGAGAAGATGCGCCACCTCCGCTGTCTGTGCTTTGTTCGGCCATCGCCTGAGTCCATTCAAAACCTGATTGAGGAGCTGCGGGAACCAAAATATGGAGAATACAACATTTGTGAGGGCTACACATTGCGCTGGGCGCATTATGACGGATTTGCTCTGACAGACATAGATTTCAGTAACATAATACGAAAATCATCGCTGGAGCGACTGGCTGAAGCGGATGATCATGAAGTTGTTCGAGCGGTACAGGAATACTTTGCGGACTTTCTAGTCATCAATCCGGATTTGATGTCATTGAACCTAGGTTTTCCCCAGCACAGAATATGGAGTACTAGTCCGGATCAGTGGAATCAAGATGCTTTACAACGTTCTACAGAAGGGGTCCTGGCATTGCTGTTAGCTCTCAAGAAGAAACCATTAATACGATACCAGAAGAACAGTCTACTTGCAAAGAAGCTTGCGACGGAAGTCCGCTACCATATGACGCAAGAAGAGCAACTATTCGAGTTCCGCAAAACTGATACTTCTCCTATCTTACTCATAATAGACCGCAGAGACGATCCTGTAACGCCGTTGTTGACTCAATGGACTTACCAAGCTATGGTCCACGAACTGCTAGGAATCAATAATGGGAGGGTCGACTTGAGAGACGTGCCTGACATTAGGCCTGAGCTCCAGGTAGGCAAGGACTGGTAGGGTCGTATTGGCAGTGCTCACACCTCGTGTAGGAAATTGTCTTGTCACAGGATCAGGACCCATTTTTCAAAAAAAACATGTATCTCAACTTCGGAGATCTTGGCCAAAACGCAAAAGACTATGTTGAGCAATTCGCTTCAAAGAGTCAAGGTAGCCTGAAACTGGAATCCATTGCGGATATGAAGCGTTTCGTTGAAGACTATCCCGAATTCCGAAAGCTCTCTGGAAATGTGACAAAACACGTTACCCTTGTTGGCGAGTTAAGTCGGCGAGTGGGCGAAGAAAGCCTTCTAGATGTGAGCGAGCTAGAACAGAGTCTTGCCTGTACCGACAATCATTCTAATGATGTCAAAGTAACAATCCCATTCCTTCACCTGTAGTATTACAGCTAACAACATGCCAGAATCTCCAACGTATCATTCAAAACCCCACGGTCCCTGCCAACAATAAGCTGCGCCTAACGGCTATCTATGCTCTTCGATACTCAAAACACCCATCAAATTCAACACCGATGCTTTTAGATCTTCTCGCTGTAGCCGGGAACCTCTCTCGTCATCGTATCAATTTGATCACCAAACTTCTTACTTACCACGATTCCCTTCAAACCTCAACCGTAGCTGGTGGAGGAATACCTGATCTATTTCAACCAGGGTCTCTCTTTGGTGGCGCACGTGACCGCTTCAAAGGCCTGAAAGGTGTGGAGAATGTCTATACGCAGCACTCACCGAGGCTAGAAAATACGTTGCAGGACTTGATCAAAGGGAGGTTAAGCCAACAACTCTACCCATTCGTGGAGGGAGGAGGCGCTACTAAGGACAAGCCTCAAGACATTGTCATCTTTATGGTTGGTGGGACGACCTACGAGGAGGCAAAGATGATAGCGCAGGTCAATGCTAGTTCGCCTGGTGTCAGGGTCGTGCTTTCCGGGACCACAGTACATAACAGCTCATCCTTTCTGGAAGAAGTTGAAGATGCAGTAGAATCATGGCCAGAGCCTACACCTAGCACCGCTGCAGGTAGACTCAGACGAGAAGTTACAAGGTGAAAGAAGTCTGGTAACGATACCCTTCCGATAGGTGATCCACGAATCTATGATCTTACATGTACTCCATTCCCCCCTTTTAAATTGAGCGTTTGGTAGCCTTTTGCAGTGCTACTTTTCTGTCAGGTAGGAAAATCAAACTTATTTTTAAGTTACCTGTAAAGTATGTCAAATATGTCAAGTACATCAGGTTAGCCAACGGCTAACTTGACGATTTTGACACTCTGGTCGAATCTTTGCATAAAAAAGAAATTTTGCTGATGAGATCGATATATCCCTTGGGCTGGTACAATTCGTCCTACTGTTATCGATAAGAACTAGCCAATAGGATCAATAGGATCAAGGCTCCGTGATGAAAAATATGGGGTCGTAGAATCTGCTGATTTCCATATACAATTGCTATATACACCCAATTTTTGGATTTAAGTTGTTTAAGATAAGGTAACTAATATTTATCGTTTCTATAGAACAGAATTTTGCAAGCAGCGAATTTTGAGCAAGATTTGGGGTGCTATGGTTGTTAAAATTCATGATATAAAGGCTCGAAGGAGGGCAATGGCCACAGCTGCGGGGGTTCTTTGGCCTTCCGAGTCGGGAGAATTAAATGTTGAGTTGGTAGAACAAAGTCTATATCATTAGAAGTACGCTTGGAAGGCCTGGTTGATTGATGTATATATCTGAATCTATGTAGGTAATATTCCGTACGCATACTTTTAATTCTGGGTGTTTTGGTGTTCTACGCACGGTCCAATTACCGTAGGACGCTCCACAGGCTCTATCTAGAGCAATAATGTCTGGCTAATCCTCTCTAATTGCAGGGGTCTATCAACCACTAGCTAAGTCGCCCAGTCTCAACATCTTGTAGCAATGCTAACCCAACTCAATCATCTTCCTATTGGATTTCGGCAGCCAGTGGAGTTGCGCTAAGCCATCCGGAGTCACCGAGGCTCCAAAGACAAGGACGAAGAAATCGGGCTTCGCGAGGGATGATTCTAACTACAAGAAAAAGAGATGATGACGCCAAGGATTTTCAGCTTCCCGGCTGTTTCAGCAACTTACTTGCGGCGTGGCGCGAGTGAGCGCAATAGTGGAGTCACTGGTTATCATAAATGGGAAAGGACTATCGTTCGACTGATACGACTTGCAAAAGAGACCTAGTGTTAATTGGAGAACATTGGGATGGTGGCTATGCATTCTCTATCAGAATTGGCTCCCTTCCTGTCCAAGTGCAGCGGGGTGGACTGGAGAAAGCGAAAAAGGAAGCGCCATTTGAGGAATGGAAGGGCTTGCCGTAGGGAGAGCCTATCAAGTTGAACATCGTCAGCCTCAAAAGCCAACTCTAGCCTTCCCTCTGTAACCAACGAGCCTCTCCTCCATAACCAACGAGCCTCTCACCCCAACTCCAAAGCAGCTTGAGCGACGGAATTGGAAATATTTTTCTTCAATTCTGATATAGCTGAAAAGATGAGGCTCCGGATTCATCTCAGCCTTCTCGCCTCTCCTGCTCACTTCCCCTTCATAAAAACATTCTCATCTACCCTTGCCCTCCACACCTCCGCCGCAACCCTCCACGCCGACCTAAACTCCGTTTCCCCTTTCTGATACCTAATCGCCTCCCCCCGGCCCTCCATCCCGCTAATCGGACTCCGCAGCTGCTCGCGCACTCCCGGACTCTCAAGATCCGCATCGTTGCACGCCGTGAAGAACATCTCGGTATACCCGTCGTTCTCGCCGCTGCCCTCGTCCCCATCCGCCTCGTTCACCGGCACGAAGAACCCCACCGCGTTCTGCTCGTTGGTGTAGAATTGCGGCAGTATGATGAAGACGACCGGGCTGGATGGGATGTGCTGCGTGGCGTAGGTGTAGTCAAGGCATTGCGGGTACTTGTTTGCTAGGGCGAGGAGGAGCTCGCAGATGGTGGTTGGGCATTCGTGATTTATGTAGATGGGCGAGTCGAATTGGCGCCAGGATTTTGGTATCGGACGCGCGGTGGTGTCGTTAGTTGCGGGTTCGGGGGCTGTGAGCTGCGTGGCTGCGGAACTAGAAATTAGAGCTTGGGTTTTGGGATGCCTGGGTGTGTTTATTTCCATGGCCTTTTTGAATTTGGAGTTCATGGTTTGCGAAAGTGCGGAGGTTTGGTCGGATTTGGTTGGATGGAAATTGAAATACTCTTTGCCGGAATACTGAATTTGATGTGACAAGACTGCTTTATTTTGGACGAGTTATTTTGGGCAGTTAGATTAGTGAATCTTTGCAAATTAAGAGGCTCTTGAAAATAAAGGAAATGAACTATAGAAGCATTTCATGCCCCAGTGTATCTTCACAAGCATATCAATGCCTTAGTGATCTCCGACATGCTTGTTGCTGAATATCATCACTAAAAGCAGTGGAGAAGATATTTGGTAATGCAGAACGCACGTTTATTGTGTTTTTATACAAAAAAAATCTGTATCATTGCATAGCCCTACCGTGAGAACGCCTCTAACTAAGAGGATAGAATAACAAGGCATCTTCAAATTGTGCCGCCATAGTCGAGCCTGCGATGTTCCCGAATTTTGGAGCTCGATAACTACAAGAGGTTCAAAGCCGGCTTGAAAGATAGCAAGACTAAAAGCTTCGAAACTCTAGGCATTTGTAAAACGCTGTTGTTTCAGTAGATCAAAGCATCCCAGATGCGGCCCTCTAACAAGGCCGTAGACTCGCCGTGCCTAAATGATAACGCAAAATGTTAGTGCTCCACTGAGCGGGAGAAACAAGAGCGCTTCTTCCCCACAGAAATCTTCGTTATGCCAAATTCACCATCAGAGGTGTAGCTCTTCCAATCCCTTCACCAGGGTGAGTAGGGATAAGGAGCCTCCGGTTTCCCCTTAGACGAAAGCCGCTAATGTTCCCGTCGTTGGAAGGCAATACCCAATTCTTCCGGTCCATGTCATATTGCCAGTTTTTAAGGAGCTGCCAGAAAGAGAGAAAGTTAGCTAGGACACTTCCTCAATTCAATTCAATATCTAATATCCAAAAACCGCCATGGAGCAGTCATCGCGTTGACAAAGAGTGCAAAATTTGGGTGGAAACATTGTTTACTCACCTCAGCATTCAACGCCCTCTTTCTCTCGATGATCTCTCCATCCTGACCTTTCTCATGCAAGAGCACCGGTGTCATATTTCCGACTATGGCTCCTAGCACTCGCTCTGAATTAAGTTTGCGACGGTGGAGCAAGCACATGTCTCCGCACCCAACACGCACGCAGCGTGAGCAAGCGGGTACTGTGCGCGAGCAAGGCATCTTCGCCAGCGTGCATTGCAGGCATGATGTCACCCAGACGAGAGTGCAGCGTTCAGGTACCTTTTTAGGTTGAACAAGATGAACTTCTTCGGTCTTCCGGTGAATCACCGGGGCGTGTCTCTTGACTGACTTGATATTGTGAGAATTGGCAACTTCGACACCGGTGATATTCTGTGGTTCAGCCTCAGCGAGATTTTCTGAGCGGACAATTTGAGACTTGTAGGACGAATCAGTATCGCTGAAATCAGATGAAACGACGCTAGTTGCAGAACAATAGGAGAGTGCATCGTTGTGGGTGTCGAAATAGCGCGTGCCTGGCGCGAAAGGCTGGTCAAAGATGCTGTTATCGGTGAAGCCCGTATTTGTTGGAGACGGATATTCCCCCGCAGATGTCTGTTGTGTGTCATGACGTTGTGGCGCACATGGAAGGGCATCGAAGCTGTTGATTTGGTGCTTGGGCGCGACAAAAGAGTGATCTTGATCTTCGACTAAATCTGTCGTAGGGGGAGCGTCCCGAGGGTCTATTTTATCAAGCCATACGAGGATATCGTCTGGTGTTGAAGATATTGAGGCGTTAAACGGAGGCATATTGACGAGATCTTGGATTGAGATTCGCGTCATGTTTGATGAGAGGTCGAGAGATGGTCGTGTGAGGCAATGAAGATTGTTGCAGTCTGATGAAGACAGACGCTTCAACGGAGTTCGGTGAATGTGAAATTATCGTTGAAGGCTTGTTATTTCACTTCAAAGGGGTTTCCTTGGATGTGCTCCGAAGAACGCAGAGGGGTATAGAATGTACGAGAGATATCCTCGACGAATGCCACAAGGAACCCAATTGAATAGATTTGTCTAATACAACCGATCTGTAAATTTTCTGCTGCATCTGTTTATTGTAAATATATGGCAGATGGCATGATGAGTCCAGGAGGTGTGTTCTTATTACAACAGTAATATTTTTGAATTCATCCAAGCCATTGGCAGTGGGTATCTCTGGGTTTCCCGTAAAAGGAAATATGTACTCAGCTCAAGCGCTCTATAATACGAATCCTCCGACTCCTACACTACTCCATCCCCTCGTTGGGTGGGTATCTTCTAACTCAACGCACCACCACAAAACTTCCTTTGCTTTTTCAATCTGACCACATTCCTCGTAAGATCTTGCGAGAGCGAACCAAGCTTCTGAGTGATCCCACCCAGATCCAAGCTTGGTTAGAGATGACAGAAGGCCATGCGCCCGATCACGAGCAGCAAGACGATTGAGTTCAGGTGGAGAAACTTGGTTTTCAGCCGATGGAGCCGATGAGGCAAGATGAGGTTTCCTCGCGTCAGCTTCGGTGGTAGATAACAGAGTCGGCAAAGGAGTTGACAAGGTCGATGAAACACCGTGCTCGTGTAATGGCTCGGGTGGAATAACTTTACAGTATATATCGAGGAGGATGTTAGAAAGACCAACAATAGCTAGTGGATGGTCTGGAAAATGCGAGAGAGCCTTTTCAAAATCTGCCAGCGCTTCATGTGGCGACGACTGGCTTTGTAAGAGTTCACCTCGCTGTACACTGTCAGTAACTTGGGTCTCTATAGACACGGTAGAATTGTTTCAACTTACTCCTGACCAAACATCACCCCAGAGTTCCTCAACACTTTTACCTCCACCCCATCCTTGATCCGCGAATGCTTTGCTGGTAGAAGACTCTTGTGCTACTTCGAGTTCAAAACCTTCAACAAGCTTTGTTGCTTCTTCTATGGCGCCTTTGGCATCGTCAAACATTCCTGCTCTTGTATACAGCCCCGAAATAAAAAGCCACACTTTAACCAGCAAGGAGATTTTATGTCGCCGTTCTTGTAGAACGGTAAATTGAGGTTCAGGTGAGGTGTAGTTAACACCCGGATAAGGGGTTGGTAATCGAATATCTTGTTGGGGCGGCTGTTTAGGATGACCTGCTGGGGGAGGTTGGACTTTATGTGAGATGTTGTGAGCTACAGGGTGTAAAGGCTGCTCAGGATCCTCCGTCGAGTTCCTGACCGACCCAGATATGGATTTGCGGTATGGTGATTTCTCTCGGGTAGAGCCGTGACGCGCGGGTTTACCATTTGTGTTATCTTTATCGAGCTCATTCTTTTCGGCTTCTATCACCTCACCATCAGCTTCTGATCTCCTTCGCAGGCTGTTAGCGCTCCGCTTTTGTAGCTTCACACTTCCGCTTCTTTTCTGGACGGGACTATCAAGATGATTTTTGTGGCGGAACGTATGGTGGTGCCCGTTCGGGTGATCGGGAGAATCCTCATCAGTGACTTGAATCGTTGGCGCGGCTGTAGCTTGGGTAGCAACTGTAGATGGCCTAGAGCTTGCTACTGATGCATTCATGGCGGCAGGAAAAGCATTTTCTGCACTCTTTCGTGAGGTTCTCGGTCGAAATATGCTGCCTTTGATCGTGCCTGCTGCACTTTTCGGGGGCGGCATAGGTATTGTCGGAAGTTGCAGTTTGATTTGACCTGCTACTGGATCCCCAAACAACCTGGCATATAGGGCGAGAAGCTCGTCGCTGACATCCACGGCAGCGTTTGTGCCTTCAAGTGTTTCGATCAATGCCAATTGTGTCATTTTGATCTCAACTATTCCGCTTTTCTCGAATGCTTCCATCCGATCCACAACTCCCTTCGACTGGCTCGACGCCTTTTCTTGTGACTCAGCCGACAGATGCCTGAGGTGATCGCTTCGGTATTCTTTAGAATTTTCGCTCTTGCCAAACAAGTTCGAAGGATCTTCAAACTGTTCGAACGCTGCTTCACAGGACTTCTCAGCAGTATTGAAATCGGCCCTGGCACTCAGAAGTAATGCGAGTAAGTGCCATAGAGGTATTAATTTTCGCTCCCGAATAAACTCGATTGTTGAAAGGGGGCCTCCGTCAGATATGAGACCATCGGTGGTAACGGATGAGTCGAGATTTGAGACCGGGGACAGGGCACGTTTGACAATTTTGATCGCTCCGGCGATATCTCTCATCTCTGCCAGAACAAGCCCAAGAGAATAGAGAGTCTCTAGGCTATTGGAATCTTCAAACCTAGGCTCAAGAGCTTTCCGCAGATAATGGACGGCTTGTGTCTGGATGCTAGTCCGTAACCCAGCATCATAAGTCACACGTGCCCATTGTGCTTGGCAGATTCCCAGTGCACGGTAAGCAACTGCTAGTGTCCGTGGCGAGATTCTGTACTTCGTAGGTTCTTCCGGGGCCTTTGCAGCGTCCTTGTCAGCAGGGATGGGGTTCAACAGAGGAATAGATGGAGTGTGTTGTTTCAGCCATCTTTCGATTATTTGGCCTATGTCTCTGGCTTTCTCTGCTTCTTTGCGAGAACCGAACCGGCAAAGAATTCGGATCGCCTCGGCGGCAGTACGTAAAATACTATCGTCGTTGTCTAGGCTAAGATCCTCTTCACCTCTCCTTTCAGCCCGGTCTTTGCCTCTTGAGACTATCTCCACGTAGGTATCATACGCTTTAAACGCAAGCTCAAATTCGGCCAAAGAAGCATGAACTGTGAATAGGTGCCGTAGGATTTTTGTTGAATGGAAAGACTTTGTTGCTGCGCGATAGAGAATCTATTACAAGAGTGTGAGACCTCGTTCTGGTATCCCGTATGATTTCTTATGAGCTTAAATAGATCAATGCTTACATCCAGAACGCCTCGTCCTACACCCCCTTTCCCACCTTCACCTAGTTCCTCATCTTGCCATAATGGCCCGCAGAGCACCCGCCAATTACTCATCACAGCATCTACCCAAAGCTCGATTACTATACTGCTTTCGCTTGCTTTTGGGAAACGAGTCTCTTTTAGTAACAGGCTTTCATAAGTCGTTTCTACGCGTTTTAGTTCCGCGCGTTGCTGTATTCTCGAGGCTAGGTGCTCGCCAGTAGGAAGTTTCTCTGAAGGATCCAGGAGTTGCGGTTCCAGGTTCGTCGAAGCAGGGCTATAACGCAAATCCCTCTGGAGAATAGTAGAAAGCGTATCGTAATAGGCTTTCCATACAAGGCGGCGGGTTTTTCCAGTCTCAGAGCTGTCAGTTGCAGTGGCTCCCACACCTGCTTCCCAGAATTGTGCCCACATACGAAATATCCGTAAAGCATGGCCTGACTCCACGGATTGTCCAGAAGATGCAGACTGATCTGATAATAGGCAAATCCGACCGAGGAGTTTCTCAGTCCATAGCCGAAATTGAAGGGATGTGGAGCTCAATGAATTATAGGAGGATAGGAGTGGAAGAACAGTGTTGTATGTTCCGATAGCTTCCACCGTAGAAGCTGTCTTCTCTTGGGAGAAACCTAGCTACGGTTAATTGCGAGCTAACAATTTTTGCAGCAGTAAAAGCATTTGCATATCATACCCTTAAGATATACGCCCTTAATAAAGCACACCTGAGTCCAACCGCTTAACTTATTCTCACCGCTAGACAAGCCTGATATTGTCCCCGCGAAATTTTTAGGAAGCCTGGCCACAGCTAGCCCTGGCTCGTCAAGAACAAAATGTAACCATCCCAGGCATGTATTTGCTTGGAAAGCGTCTTGCACATGGTCTGTCTCTTCCTCGATAGCAGTGAGTAGAGAGGGTATTATCTTGGAGAGGCTGGTAGAACTAGTGGATGTAGCGGAAGAAGGCCTTTGGCTGCTGTATGCAGCCACTTGGGCTTCCGATCTTGCGGCAAGTGCAAGGCCTGGGAGAGGATAGACTCAGTAAGCCATCATGGTACGGAATGAGAGATTTGTACATCGGCGGTGAGGCGCATGCTTTTCAATCTTCCTTGCAAGCTCAGGTACATCCTGCCAACGCCCATTGCAGCGTGAGTCGTCTAATTGGGTTATGTAGCGCAAGGCCTTTTCGTTCTCTTGAATCTACTGGAACGTCAGCACATTTCTGCGGAGTGACGTTGCGTTGGAATTGATGTCTGAAATTTTAACACTGGAAAACTCACTCCCATTCTTACTGGAATGTGTGCTAGCGTAGCCTGGATGGGTTAGAGAGCTCGAAAAACATATTCGTCAGGTAAACGTGGGTATGCGGGCGTTGCACTGTGTCATGCTGTATGTCCCTCAAAAATGTTGGATCGAGGAGCTGGAGAATCCCGTGAGATCCCAGTCGGTCTTGGCAAACGGTTTGGGCCGAACAATCATCCATCTTGAATTTTCTTGATGCAAGGCTTTTGTTCAATGTCTGATACTATATTGACATCCACCCGTTATTAGGGCTTTTAAGTTTTATTAAAAAATGGCTCCTCAAGGAACTACTAGATCTGTTGCAACTTTAAGGGCAATGACTTTTCGCATATCTTCCACCCCTACATTGCAGCTTCCGCAGCAAATACCTGCCATTTCGGCTTCTTTACCCCATTGTAAAGACCTAATATCTTCGAGCCAACTTCCTAGCTCTAAAGATGCTTCTGAAAGTGCAGTTGCTATCCATAAATATAAAACTCAACTGTCAGCCCTCCTTCAAGACCGGACTGTCCAGGGGAGATGGACTGCGATTGTGTTAATCAAAGCCACTATTGAGATCGGTGGATGGGGAGTCCTTCAAAAGAGTGGCCCCTGGGTTCGCGGTCTTCTCTCAATCCTTACAAAGCCAGACCCGCCGACCACGAAAAAGCTATCCGTTATAACTCTGACCCGTATATTCATGCTCACGCGTGATTTTCCAACACTGGTTAGGGAAATCACCACGCCCTCACTGCCTACCTTCATTCAGTCCTGCTTGAATCTAGTCACTTCTAAGGTTTCAAATCCACTCTTGCATACGGTTTTAGAAAGCTTTAATCAACTACTTCCGCGGCATCCTACCATTTTCCGGTCATTCATGACCCAGATGCAGCAGATTTTCGTTCAAGTACTGGCTCCAACGCCCTCTAACGCAAGTAAACTAGAACCTGCCCAGGCACCTAATTTCTTTGTATCTTCCGAAGTCTCTCAAACCGCGCAACAGCTCTATGTTCAACTGCATCAATGTGCGCCAAAAGCGACCTCAGCTGAAGAGTGGGAGAGGTCGTTGAAAGGCACCGTTAACAACGTTCATTACGTTGCGGACAAAGTATTCCGGGCCGTTGTTGAGGATTGGCAGTCAGTATCAGGGGTTACCCCAATGGGCACCGGACAGACTATTGACGCTAATATGGAAGATATCGGACCGGATCTCATGGGTCTTTCAGGCTGGTCTGGCGTGTATGCTGGTAGTGAGAGAATGATAGGTCTGCTTCGACTATTAAGGGAATTTATGGCAACGCCCACAGCAACCGCTGTCAGCTTTCGACTTGGCTCTCTCATGGACCTCCTCAGCAGGATCTTCTCTCTTACAGTACCTATTTCTTCAAAAGTAAACGACTGGCAGAACACCATCAGGTTCAACAACCAAATTAGCCGAGAGGAACGCGAGCACCTTTGGGCAGTGCTCCCACATATCCATGTCACAGCTATGGAAATTGTTTTGACTCTTTTCGAGCGCTTTGAAAATACGCTCAATCCACTTGTTGCTGGTCTTCTAGACCAATTGACTTGGGTTTTTAACGCCGAAAAAGATGTTATTGAGGTTCGGACTGCAGTTTACTCAACAGTTTCCGGTCTTCTGAACTTATCGGGATCTACATTTCCGAAATCTTCTATCGATCCTCTTGGCAACATTATTCGCTCCTGCTGCAACGATATCCTTCCTCAAGAACCACCAATGTCGAAGTCCAAAGCAGCATCAACAACAACAAAAGGGAACGGAAACAGCGCAAGTCAATCAACAACCAACGCCGATACGTTTCTGGGCGCCTCAAACACCCCGAAAACTCTAGCAGCGAATTTTGCAGGCCTACACACAGCCGCTCACGCCTTACTTCCTATCCTTTTGTCTAAACTACCGACTCAGTACATCTCAGACTCTCTACGAACGCGGATGGATCGGACGGCAGTGCTTGCGCAGCATAAAGAGGCTATGGTAGCCAGTGTACTTAATCCACTGCCGACGAAGAAATCGGGTAGACCAGTGGCCAGTATAATGCCACTTCTCGCAAGATCTTGTCCCCACAACGTAGATGTCGAAGGATTAATTAGGCCTCGAATGCCAGTGATACGGACAAGAAATGCGACTTCAGCGTTTGATGACGAGGAAGACGATCAGCAAGATGAAGAGGAAGACGATCAGCAGGAGGACGAAGAAGATCTTGATAATGCTGATGACGTTTCTGAGGAATCAGCCAAAGTAGATTTCGAGGACAAGGACATCACCATGGAAGAATCGACTCGCAGCAGGCTAGCTGCAGAGGAAGCAGGTCCTGTTACTCATCGAAGTTTTGGGCTCACACCTGCACAGCCAACGCTCAATGCTCTTACAACAATCACTTCAAATCTCACGCAAGACAATGTCACCGCGGAAAAGTCCGCGAAACGCATTCAATCCGACACCATACCAGCGCCACCATCACCCAAGCGGGCCCGGCTAGAGACCATCCCGCAACCGAAAATGCCTACACAGGAAGTAGGTTTGACAACAAGTATGGCATCTGCTACACTCGAAATCAGCAACGAGCCTAGGACGGTACTACAAAGCACCGCTTCCACAGTCGCAGGCCCAACCTCGCTTTCTGCACCACGCACAGAGCCCTCAGCAGATGATGCAGACAGCGGCGACGACGACGATGATTTTGGCGCTCTTGTCCTCGGGCAAGACAGCGACGACGAAGATTAGTAGTATATCCATATACTGCTCGTATGTTCCACATGTTGCTACAGTTCTACTCTAAATTCTTACACCTATCGAAATCCTCTCAATCACAAGCGCAAACACCGAACGCCCAGATGCCCGTCTCGTTTCCCAGAGCCCGCTTCAGCGCGTCGCAGGTGCTAACGCCGTTCCAACATACCAAGCCGAAATCAGAAACAGGTCTACAGTCTAGACAAAACTCAGTCTTGTGAATACTTCGTCCAATCCTTAGTAAGAAAATGAGAAATAAGAAATGACAGCCAAAGTGGAGGCCGCAATCGTTCTCAAACACACCAAATCCTGATCTTGACCATAAACCCCTCCAATCCAAACGAAAACAACGCCTCTTCAACCATTCAACTATCCGCATGCCCTGACATTCGGGCCTCCTAATCCAACCTCTCCGCCTCCACAACAAGCACATCCTCCTTCTCCTCACCCACCCGCGTGGTTAGCCACGCCGCGATAACGGCACAGCACCCGCCAAACCGCAACACCCACGCAACACTCTCATCGCCCGGCGCGCCACGCGGCTTCTGCAGCGCGCGGAAAATCACCGAGCTAACCAGCGTCGCGATAACCTGCGGCGCCGCAATCGCGACATTATGAATCCCCAGCACAACGCCCGCCTGATCCGCGCTCTCCGCGCCGGCCTCGTCCTCGCCTGCAGCTACAAGCGCAGCCTCGCGCGTCGACGGGCGCAAGAGGCCGCGACGGATCGCGTCGCGCTTGCTAATTTCCGACGAGATGAGCGCGAACGGCGCCCAGTTGGTCAGCGCCCAGGGCACGCCGACCAGCGCGACGAGGACGGTGCCGAGCACGGTCGAGCGCACGATGAAGGTCAGCCACATGCACACGGCGAACATGAGGTGCGAGAGGAGCCACGCGCGCCGCAGCGTCAGGCTCTGGATCTGTAGGTGCGCGAGTAGCGCCGCGGCGCGCACGGATAGGCTGCGACGCGGTTTGCTGGCTGCTTTCAGCGAGAAGTAGCCCGATGCGGTCATGCTGCCCGGTGTAGTCGGAGTGAGGGGAGTGGCGGCGGGCGGGGCGGGCGGCTGGAAGGTCGGCGGGATGATTAAGGGTAGGAAGACGCTTGCAGCGAAGGTTGTGATGGCGAAGATGAGCAGCGCGAAGGTCCCGACGCGCGTAGCATCCTCCCAAGTTTCGTCGACTTCTTTGTCAGTCATGTGCGGGTTGGCTTCGAAGAATGGTTCCACGTAGATTTCACCGATATAGGTTGTTATGTAAAATAGGAAGGGGAACCAGCCAATCCAGGCGAAGAACTGTACTTGGCAGATTCTGCTAATCTGGAGTGGCAGTTTGCGTACGGAACGGTATAGGGACTTGAAAAATGAAATAAGGCCATCGTGCGTTTCTGGAATTGGCTCATGCCTTGGGTCCCGCTCGGGCACGGTGCTGCAGCTAATGGCAACGGTTAAGGCGAGGACGAAGCTGGCGATGGCGCAGAGGACTTTGAATTGTGTGTTGCCTAGCCATGGGAAGAGATTTGGGAGGTTCACGTAGCCGGAGAGATAGCCTAGAATGTTACCTACACCTGCTGAGCGCATGATCCAGGCGTTTGCGGATTCTTGCTGATGCGTTGGTGCACAGTCGACTACGTACGCGCGAACGCCAGCTTGTACTATGGAAGAGTGAGCCCAGGACTCGAGCAGGATACGCGGGAAGCTGCCTATACTTACTAACGTTGATGGCAAAGTCTAGAACGTAAACAAAGAGCACAGCAAATAGTATAATACAGGTTTTCACGCCGTCTGACTCCCGGTTTGCGCCGAAGAGATGCAGAAATCCTCCTACCACTTCTTTTGTCCATGCCAGTATCATAAGCGATACAATTGTTGCTATCGCGCCTCCAACGATGAACGGCCTCCTCTTTCCCCATCTACTCCGGCAATTATCACTTTTGAGGCCAACGTAAGGTTGGACGAGGGTTCCTGAGAGAGGTCCGGCGATCCAGACGAGAGCTAGAAGGGATTTGCTGAGGCCTAGAGAGAGTAGATATGGCTATGAGAGCTTATAGTCAGAGTTGAGTTGAAAAAAAGATAACGGATGCATTATTAAAGATGCCGGCTTACCGAGCCGTTTGACATCTCCACCGACCATGCTATCTGGAGCCTTCAGAAGCTGTCAGTGGTGTTCCTGGATATCCGTCCATCAATGATATAGAGCTTACCCCAAACCCGACAATGTCAGTAACAGCAGATACCAACTACTCTTTGTCTCCTCGTCATTACCCCCCTGCCAATCCTCATCACTCAGAGGAGAGACAACTTTAAGCCCGGAATCCTCTTCATCGGAGCTTCGCGGGCGTAGTAATGGAGATTGCTCGTTCATAGCGTCTATCGATCCCCGGTTATGCGAGAAACTGCTCCGAAAGGAAACTATTTTAGGATGAGTAGCTACACTAGCACCATCGGCGTCTAGAGGATACTCGGAGTTGTGTGGAGGATGGAGAGGAGAGGACGGAGGTGAAGTAGGACCTTGGGCCGCCATGACGGAGGTGCAAGGTGGTTCGTGTCTGGTGGATCACTCAGCTGCGCTACCGACTGGCCGGATGACGAATGGTTCGATTGGTGGTGTTCCTTGCGTGCTTCTTTGGGGGCTATGTAGGCGTCCCAAAAGAGCGAAGGGAGCTAAACTGGAGCCTGGAGGTTGTTCACAGGTCAAGCTTCGATTCTGGGGAAGCAATGCAGCTTCGAGAATGCCATACTCGAGATGAAAGTGCGTTGAATAGTGTATCGTGAGATGAGGCCGGCGTAGTCAGCAGGCGTTGCGCATGGTCTGATGGGCGCAAGATAATTGCAGGTCGGGCGGTGTTCAGTAGGAATAAAATCAATAGGCCCTCGGCAAGGAGTATGTATGCGAAGCAGCGGAGAGGTCCGAATAGGTGTGTCAAAGTATTGCGGGCAGGTGATGTATGTGTGGGTAGGGTGGGCATGCTCTCGTGCCTTGTCAAGTTTTCGTTGGTTCCTGGCGAGATTCATGCGTCACGTCTGCAACTTGCCGATCTGGGGCGCACGGTCGGGACACTGCCGCGGCTAAGGCACCGCGCCCGGCCTTAGCCTTGGCCTTGCGCCTCCACACATTCCCTGCTGTGGAGAAGAGGCTCAAGCAACATACCGTAGCCTTCACCTTCGAAACGAACGCCAGCAACAGATCATACTTGTGCGAAGACACCCTGGCTAGCGAGAGGAAACCGTCGTGTATCTCACCACTGTGCCAGCTGCGACTGCCTTGAATCTGACTTCGTGCGACGTCTGTCGGAGATATCCGGGCCACATTCAACACTCACTCCCTGCATCCCTTCGTCGCATCGCCATCAAACATCCGCCTTTTCATCTATAGACACCACGCGCTGCGCTTTCTGGGGTTGCTGCAGATGTTAACATTGTCCTGAAGCTCGAAAATGGCTTCCACAATGGGGTGGGCCGTGACCGAATTGATGAGTACGATACACCCTCCAAAACATCGAGTCTCCTCCAAAGAACGTCTTGACTGACCCAGATTTTCAACAGAGAGAGAAGCAAGCGATGCAGACCCAGATGGTCAGTTCGATAATCCCCCGAATCGTGAACCATTACCCCGCTTGATTTAACGCGACTACACAGAGCCTGAAGCGGGACAAAAGGAGATATTTGCCTCGTGGTCACTATTCATCCTCATCGTCCTGCTTATCGTAGCTCTTTTCACAAGCTACATTCTGCAGACTCGAAAAATACAGGCGGTACATGAAACGGTCTTATCGATATTTGCGGGTAATGCTAAACAAGGCTCAAAGTGTTGAGGACTGGCTAATATACCTCCCAGGTATGGTAGTAGGCTTGATACTACGATTAACCGCCGCAGAATTCGTCTTGGACGCCGTCAGCTTCGATTACCAGTTCTTCTTCAACCTCATTCTACCACCAATTATTCTTTCCTCAGGCTATGAACTCCACCAAGTGCGTCACGAAATATACATTCGGTTACGGCGTGTATCTAACTTCTACAGGGTAACTTCTTTAGGAACATTGGCACAATTCTTACTTTTGCCTTCGCCGGCACTTTCATTTCTGCCGTCGTCCTCGGTCTTATACTATTCGTATGGACAAGGATACCTCTCGATGGATTCAAAATATCCTTTATTGAGGCCATGTCAGTTGGCGCAACACTCTCAGCTACGGATCCTGTCACAATCCTCGCAATCTTTAACACATACAAAGTCGAGCCAAAGCTTTATACGGTCATTTTTGGCGAGTCTATACTCAATGACGCCATTGCCATTGTATTATTCGAGACAGCGCAAAAATACAAGGCCGGTGGAGCCGCAGAGGCATTGAGCATTTTGAGTTTATTCGAAGCTATCGGTATTTTCTTCGGCGTCTTCTTTGGAAGCTTAGCCATTGGTCTATTGGTAGGCATAGGAGCATCATTACTGCTCAAGTTCACTCATGTGAGACGATTCCCCAAAACGGAAAGTTGTCTCATCATTCTGATTGCCTACGCCACTTACTTCTTTTCTAATGCCATTCATATGTCTGGTGAGCATTGTAAATCGATTCTGGTCTTATTAAATACTAACACCCTTTACAGGCATCGTGTCGCTTCTATTCTGCGGTATTTGTATGAAGCATTATGCATACCAAAACATGTCACGGAGGACCCAGTTGACTACCAAGTTCGTCTTCCAAGTCACAGCACAGCTTTCCGAGAATTTCATCTTCATTTATCTCGGTCTATCCTTGTTCACCGACTCGAAACTAGAGTATAAACCACTCTTCATCCTCGTCACTGTTGTCGGTATCTGCGTTGCAAGATGGTGCGCAGTTTTTCCGCTTTCGCGTCTTATCAACGGCGTCATTCGGTACCGTGCCCATCGTCAAGGTCGGGAGGTTGCAGAAGAACTGCCCTACTCATACCAAGCCATGCTCTTCTGGGCTGGTCTCCGTGGTGCTGTCGGTGTTGCGCTTGCCGCAGGCTTGTCCGGGACCAATGGCGACATTCTCCATGCCACAGTCCTTGTTGTTGTAGTCCTGACGGTGATCATATTCGGCGGAACGACAGCGCGTATGTTGGAGATTCTTGGCATCCGAACGGGTGTAGTCGAAGAGATCGATTCGGATGATGAGTTCGACATTGAGGTTGTTCCTGGAGGTACATACGCTCGTAAATCGGGCCAGGGCTTCGGCCACATTCCTCGACCAAGCGCAAATGGATTCGCTCTCGCGTCTGTGGATTCCCGTGACGGGATATACAGCAGCGGGACTGCGAATGGTGGTAGCCCTCCGATCAGGCCAAACGGGATTTCTGCCGCTCGAAGAAATTCAAACCGGGCTAGACGGCAACAGGACGGAGCAGATCAGGGGTTACTCAGTCCAGCAGACAGTGGAAGCAATGGTGAAGACGACAATGATCTCGATCTTCCACCGTCGGTACGGAGATCACCTAACAGAATTCCCTCTCCTGTCGGTAATACAGAGCCAGCTTCATATCCAACGTCAGGCACCACGAATGCAAGCAGCAGTACTGCGGGGGGAAGTAGTGAGCCATCCAGAGTTGCAAGCGCAACAGCCGCAGTCAAGCATCTTTTCTCAGACCTGTCTGAAGATCCGGCAGGCGCATTTCGGCAGATCGATGAAGGGTTTCTCAAACCACATTTGCTGCTAGATCCGGGAAAGGGCATAGGACCAAGTAATGTGTGACGGCCTTTTTTTATACTCGTTGACGGTTTAGATGGGAAAGTAAAACGACATTTCATCACAACGTTTCTTCTGTTGGATTAATGCAACTGGCGGCGATTAAGTATCATTGCATTATTTTCACGTCCCTTCCTGTGCCTTTGTATATATAGTGGTGTGCATTAGGCGCATAGGTGAAGGAAATCTGGATAGTGCAGCCTTGGTAGTGCAGAAGAAATCCATAGAGACTACTCGAATAATTTCCCTGGATATTGGGTGGGTGCTCCCTTTCGACCGCGCCACATGCGGTGCAGAAGTCAGGAGGAGCACATGATGTGGGTAAATTGTGATATACACCCCACATGACTATATTTCAGCTGCGTCCTTGGCGGTTAACTAAAGGAGCACAGCAAAAGTGAGGATCATACAATTAGGTGAGAAATTGGGTTGCACAGCTGACTATACAAAAAAGCATACCAAGCCGCCATGCTAGGTTGGGAGCGGATTGGATTTAGCAGGCTGCAGGATAAATGGTGGGGAGCGAATACATCACATATCGGGGGGGCCATTTTGGCGCGGTTACGACCCGGGTTAGTGCGAGGTTAGGGGCCAGCCCCCCGATGTCGCCATTACCCCGCACGAGGTCGTGCAGCGACCGCCCGAGAACCCTCGCCCTTATTATGCAGGGAAGCAGGCGCTTTTTCGTTTCGGGAGGACTCTAAATTCAAGGTAGGCCTTACTCCAAACACCGCCCCTCTCCCAATCCAGCATCCAATCCATACTGTCATACATCTACTTCTTGCGCTCTGTCACTTGCTGTGCCCAAGTATCGCGCTGAGCTCTTCTCACACCCGTTCTCGGAAACCTAGGCGGCGCAAGCTGCCCTTGTTGAAGGATCCAGCGGCCCTAATTAGATTCTTGGGAGTTCAGATGGTATCCTATCATGAGTCCACAACTCTCTGCCTCTAGCACCCCACTTCATCCTATCGTGTTCCTCTGCATTCGAGAATGTTACTCTATTCATCTCACCCAGGTCAACCGCACCGGCACCTCCCTTTTATCGCAGCGAGCTTCGAAGCTTGTCTTTTGAGGCTTAACAATCTATAGCAAATAACTTTTCTAGATTAGGCTCTCCCTTAACTATACGATCTCTTAATAGCCCACAGAAGAGCAGAGTGGCTCGCGTGAATGCTCTTCGTTACCTTATCAACCGAGCAATTTGGCGTCAATGAAACATATATGAGGCCTTCTATATCCTGATCGTCAAAGCCCTTTTGCCGCTGCATCCTGCAAATAATCTACAGATGCAGTCTTGAGACGGGTTTTGGAACGATTGTACGCCCAACTTCTCTTGGCAGGTCCCAGCAGGAGATACGGCTTCCATGCTACCAAGATCATCACTATCCAAAATCCCATCATGCTTTTACCCAGATGCATTCTGCATATTACTCGCTATCATCATCGTACTGTCATGGACCAGGGAAGACATTGTTTCGACCTCGAGAAGAATATTGAATATCTTTTATGCAGGGACAGTGATCACGCACAGTAGAGATCGCGGGGTAGATGTCCCACGGGGAAGGCCACTCCGAAGATTCTATGGTAAGAAACATGCCACAGACGTCTCAAGTTAACAGTGCTCCATTTGCCCCCTAGAATTCATTTTGCTCTCTATACCAGGCACGTCGGATGACTCCTAAGCTCCGCCACATCTCAATCTCGATAAACAATCGGTGGAGCCACCAAAATCATTTACAATCTCATATGGACGAGGGAGGAACGCTCCGAAGCGCCACGAACGAGACCGTCTCGCCGCCGTCCCCGCCAATCCCCAGACTACCCACAATGTGGAGCCCGCCACAATTCGAGCCGTCCATTCCGTCATGGAACATTCCCTAAGCGCCACTATGTCAAAGCGGGACATACATGGTTGGGGCGTCCGAAATCTACCACCAACCCCTAGCAAGCCGTATAATGAATCCTTCCCTGCCGCAGCTATAATGGCAACCTCAGCATTACGGTACACTAGATCCATGTTTTGTAGTTGTTTATGCATATCGTTCTTATTTTATTTTGGAATGCAGTAACGATCTACCCAAAGGTAAGAGTACCCGATTTGAAGCGTGGCCCGGGTTGCGTCTTTAACGACCGCGTCCACGCCGTTCATTTGATTTTGATCTTCCATATTGGGAGCTCTTGAAGCAGAAGACCCCCACACATAACTTAGCCCCACGTACCCCACATTTTCAGGAGCAGGCATAACCCTTAATCTCTCGCAATCGGTAAGCCGCAGGTTAGGTACTGGCTTGCGCTGAAAAAGATCACATGTCATATAGTGTTTATTGCGACAGCAATCCAGCCAAGTCTTCAGCAGCTTAAAATTGATGGTGTCAGCATTCAATCTCCGCGCTGCAGGGGCTATGGAGAGATTGGGATAATCTGCTGCAGCGCGGCTTATGAACCCTGATTTTGCCGCCTCCCTTATATTCCAGTAGTCTATTTGGGGTTCGATAGTAGGTAAAATGCAGAGGAGGACGGTGCTATACCACTCGGTCCACGCGCGATCATCCCATATTTCGTTAGGACAGTTATTTCGAATAGTGACCAAAGTACAATCGACCGCTTCATCGAGAGAACTAATTCTATTAGATTCCTCCCGGGTACGTAGAGCTTCCATTAGTCGGCAAAGCGCGCATGGTTGTTTCCCCCAACTCTGGTCTACCGGGCCAAGGGGAAAGTGTGCTTCTTTGTATCCGGAAAATGTTTTGTCAAAGCCAATCTCTCTGCATTTGGAGCACAATTCTTCATCGCCGGAATCTTTGGCAACCTTTAATAGGTACCTTGCGTTTAATATAACCAACCTGCAGAGGGGGCAAGAATCTTGCCAGGTACCCATAGGGCACCAACTACTGCTTCCTAGTCGTCTTTTGGGGTCGGGATGTTTTCCGTCCAAGCTTGATTGCCACCATTGTAAAAGTAGTTCGTTAGAGTCAGTTGCCGCACATTCTTTGCATAGCTTTCTCTTGCTAGGATTTTCGAGAATTTTCAAGAGGCCTTTTGGATTATTGGGAAGAGGGTACAGTAAAATCTCTTTAGTACGATACCGTTTGTTCGGCCGAGCGTATCGTAATACCAATGGTATTGTTATATCAAGAGTCACGTGTTGGGTGAATAAGTAGGAAAAAGAGGAGCTTAATACCTAAAAAGGCTTAGGATGTCTACCTCGCGGGCTAAATAGGGCCCTCTCCCATACAAATTCTCTACTGGTTATATCGATATTGGTGGTAGGTGCTTAACGATATTGCCAAAAGTCAGATTATCGTAATATTACACCAAAAAAGGCTTGATTAAGGGGTGTAGATCATAATGTAGAGGTTATCGTTATATACCCTATATCGTATTAAGGAGATTTTACTGTACGTGAAATCGGCAGGAGTAGAAACGGGGAGGACAGGATCGCGTAATCTACCGGAAGAAGAAAGTATGCGAGAATAATACCTGGCGGAGTATTGGAAAGAATTTGTGTAAAGATCATAGAGAAGATAGTCGCCCGTTTTTATCCTCGCCAACTTTTGGGAAGGTTTTTCGCTAGTTAGAGGATGGGTAGAATAGCCGGGAGAAGGAGCTGGAGAAATAGAGGTCGTTGATATCTGAGACATTTTGTTTACAAGTAGGATCAATCCGCTTATCCCTTGTTACTCTTGCGGAAATGATTTGATAGTCCTTCGTGCCAGGTAATAGGTGACCAGTACGTCAGACACTTTACTCAAAGAACGGTGGGAAGAAGGCTGGTGATAATATGTAGAGAGTCCGCCTTCCCTCTCAGTCCTGTAGCCAACCCGACCCCTCCCCACATGCAACGGTGAACTAGGTAAGTTAGAGAGGAGAGCCGGAAAACAACATCATGATTTGAGGGCACGGAACGATGAAGGGTATTAAGCACGACGAAAAAAAGCTAGGGAAACAGACTTGCTATTAAGCAAGCAAGCCAAGCCGGAAAGCCTTAGCTTGCTAGCTTGAAACTTTTCACACCTAAAGCTAGCTTGCTTGGCTTAATAGGTCAAACAGTCGGCTTGCTTGGCTTGCTTAAAGGCTTGTTTAATTTTATATAGAAATTTTAGAGTAATATACAAAATTAAGCCTAAGCCACCGATTTGGCTAAAAAGCTCCTCCGCAGCCCTAATTTGTAGTTATTGTAATATAAGATTATATAGAGATAACGTAATAAGGAAGCTCACGTAACCGAGGGCGTCTATCGCAAGGCTTGGCATGGTGGTGAGGAAGGCTATAGTAGGAAGGCTTTAGTAGGGAGGAAGATCCTGCTAGTAACTCTAACGGTTAGCTACTAGTTGTACTAATCGCGGTAAACTTACTACCTTATCTACTAGATTTTTTAAAGCCCATTCTTAAATAGCTGCGATTACACTATAAGGTAGTAATGATATTAGGGCGAAGCTTTAAGCGATGTGGCTCTAGTAGATTACTAGCTTTACTAAACGCCCGTTTGCAGTCGTCGCTTATAGCTGGTATAGTTAATATATTAAGAGCCATCTATGTGAGCTTCGGCTAGGTTATTTGCTTCTGCTACTAGTAGAGTATAGGGTCGTTCGCCAGTGGGTAATTGTTTAGTAGTAGCGGCAGAGTTTTCTAAGCTTTATATTTATTTGACGCGTTAATAAAGCTTTAAGCTACGCGGCTAGTATTAGCATAAATATAATTATCTTTAGCTAATAACGCGTGTGCGTGTTTTAACGGTAGATAAGCTAATAGAGTATTTAAGGAAGGACTCGGTTGCTCTATATATTAAAGCTAAAGCTTCTTAAAGGACGCGTTACCTTTAATTAACCACTCCGGGTGATCTGCCCATATATTTTAGCAGAAGAGCTTATACTAAGAATATAGTAAAATAGCTATGTAGTAGACGGGTGTATTATTAAGCTTCTTAAAATACTTTTGTAGCTTTAGCTAGCCGTAATTAAGGTTAATCGCGTAATGATCCTTAATTACGTCTTAATCTGGGTAGTTATCTAGAGTCGCGTTAACTACGCAATCCTTCTTCTCTTTAAAAAGCTTAAGCAGCCAATTAAGTATAGGAATAACCTCCTAAATTGCTCTATGTAGGCCCAACCTGCCTCTAGCTTTAAGCATCTTTATAGCGTCTTAAATTGGTAATAGGATCTTAATATAGTTATTAATAATACCCTAGTTATAATCGTTTAAGGTGCTAGCTGCTATAATAGGCGGTAGTAGAGGGACCTTTTTTTATCTAGCGCGTAGAGGAGCTACTTCCTTCTTATATTTATTAATTATATATTATATAATTAAGTTAATTAAACTGCGGAGGACGACGGCTTATAGGAAGGCGTTGTAATAACTATTCCACCTAGTCTTAACTAGCTTTACCACTTCTAGTATTTTAAAATTGCGGCTTAGTAAGGCCTCTTACTTAGCCTTTTAGTAGGATTTAAATAGTTAATAAAGCTACGGTATATTAATAGAATTAAGGATATTAATAAGGACGCTAAGGGGGCCTTCTTTTCGCTATTCTTTAAGGAAATATTCTTCGTCCTATATAGTAGAAGTTAGTAAGTAAGCAAGAAAATAATATTAACTCCCTAACTTACCGGTATGTTCTCTTAATTGTTCTTATATACGTCTTTATCTTTTTTTAAATATAATTAACTAAGTAATAAGATTAAGTGTATAAGCCGCGCACTAAATACGCCAATCATCCTTTTTAAAATTAAAGACGGTAGCTAGATAATCTAAGCAGGTATTATTATTTCTAGCGTTATTAGTAATAAAATAGCTAAGGCTTTTTTTAGTAACTTTAAAATAAGCTAGAATATCGCTAATTACTACAGCGTAGTTAATTTTAGTATGGCAACCGAGTTGCTCTAGTAGAGCGATTAAGTAGTTAATAACTCTGCCCTTATAATTAAGATAATAAACACAGACGCTAGTAAGTAAGTACTTACTACTATATATAGTCCAGCCATTAAATAAAAAGTAAAGCTTTAAGTAGGCGTTTATAAGTTCATCATATATAGCTAGTTAGTAGGCTTTATAGTCGGCTATTATATAGACGTAAATTAATTAATAGTTCTTCTAAATATAGCTCTCGGCGTTAGGATTTACGGCAGCTATTATACTGCGGAAAGTAGGTGTTTTAACCTCTTATAGAGGGTAATTGTTTATGGTTATCTATTTAATTACTAATTACTTAAAGCGCTTTGCGTTAAAACCGCCAATAAACTTATTTATAAGTCCCTAAGAAATTATATACCTATTATAAAGAAGTTCTAGAACTATTGCCTTATGCTTTTTTGTCTTAAATATAATCTTGCTGTGCTTATTATATCTAAAGCCTGTTTTATTTTCTGTAAGGTATCTCTTAGAAGTAAATATAGCTATAATAATATTAAATCGGCTACCTAGTATAGAGTGCTAATAATAATACGCGCACTCCTAATATATTCGCTTACTAATATAATATTAAAGCTAATATCCGTACTTATAGATAAAGCTAGGGTTCTTTTTTAAAGCTTTATATAGCCGCTAGTAGGCTTTAAGTTGGTCCTAATTAATACCGTTATAATTAGTCTTATTATTAATCTCATCTATAAAGGAATTGTTATTAGGCGCGACGTCTTTAGATAGTATAATTGTTAGTATAGGCTCGGCTGTTGCGTTTAGATTTGCTTTAGTAAGGTTTTAAGGTATAGCTAATAAAAGGAATAAAAGAGAATAAGTAAATTGGTAACATTATTAGGGGGGTATAATAAGGAAGACTTCCTAGAGTATAGACGCGTTAAGAGCTTAGCAGAAAAACAAGTTAATTAGGCTTAGTGGTTACCTAAATAGCCCTATTTACTCTATTTGCATACTTAGAAAATTTTAACTATAATACCAAAAGTCTATCACAAACTTTAGGTCTCTACAAAAATTATATATAGACATGTCTATATAGCCAAGCGAGCACTGCAGCACCCCTGCATCTTAGCAACACCAACATTATCAACATTTACAAAATTGAGCCTTGCTTGCTTGCTTTCTATATTAGTCTTATTTAAGAGCCAATGCCTTATTTACTTAATTTCTAATAATTAATTATTACTATTAATAACTTAACAACCTATACGCTCGTCTAAACCTTTGTAAATTATCCGTAAAAACCTTAAAAACTTAACTAATAATAACACACTTAACGAGCTAAACTCCTTAGAGGTTACCTACCAGTCTCCTTTACCTTCCCCTATACCTTTAGGCAATACGCCAGCATTATAGTCTCTATCCTCTATAATGGCGCCTCTCTCCGCGGCTTAACGTAAGACTTTAGCCGCTAAAAAAGCCAAAGAATAGCTCTAATAACTATATAAGGAGGACCTAAAAATTAGAAGAGCTTAGGTAAAGGAGGTTAAGAACTAGGCAACTAACTAAAAAATAAGACTTCTTTAGGAATAGGAGGACCGTACTAAAATACTACGTATTTAAAAAGAATAGGAAGATCGGGCAACTAAACTCTATATATTAAGCCTCGCTATAGTAATAGTAAGATTAGCTACGGCAGTATTATCCTTAACCCTAATTAATAAACTGGGTGAGTTACTCCCCTCTATAGCCAATATCCTAAATACCCTCCTCCCTAGCGTCCTAAATAAAGAGATACTTAAGATATTTTAGGGTACTTTCTTACCTAATAACCTCTCTTGCCTCTAGATACACTAGCTCTAGTTTAAGCCTTAGAATAATATCCTTATCGTTAATAGCGTCCTTTCTATAAGACCAAAAAAAGGGATAATAAAGGACTACCTATTAGTTAAAGTATAGGTAGAGGGCTTCCTTAACTATATAATGATTTTAATCGTTATATATAAGAATCTTTCGGTAGATCTTATTCCCTAAATACTTACCTTCTATAATTAAGTTATCTAGCTATCTACCACCTACTAAATTACTCCCTTAATAACTATAGCCTTAGAGCACTACTTTATAGTTATTTAAAAGAACTAGTTAAAGCTAGCCAACTAGAAGATCTTTAGTAACTTCTTAGATATCTATTGCAATCCTAATACTTATAAATCCGCATTTATCTTTAAATGCGCGTAAGTAAGTACTAATATCTTAAGGACCTATTATAGCTTTAATAGAGAGAAGTGTGACCTAGGTAAGAATTGCAAGTTCCTATATACCTATAGTAAATGCGGTAGCCTATATGCTGCAAGAAATTATAAGTAGTAATTACTAGAGGAAAGTATTAATAAGGAAAAGGAAGAAGAGGAAGAGGATTTTATTAAGCTATATCTATACTCCGCTAAAGCCGTGCTCTACCCTTATAGTATAGGTAGGCTAAATACTATACTATTATTTCCAGTCTTCCTGCCCTCCTCTCCTCTATAGGACTCTCCCTTCCCCTTAATTATTTAAAAGTGGGGGCGTTATTTATCCCTATACCCCGGCAACCTCTAACGTAATATTATTAGTATTTTAAAGTTCGGATACTAGATTAGGGTAAACCTAGAAATTAAGCTCCTTTCTTAAAAGAACTAAGCCTTAATAGCCGCAAATACGGTCCTAATTTTAGAGAAGATTAACACCAATCTAGATATAGGCAGGATTATAATAGTAACGTCTCCTATTATATTCTCGTTACTAGGTTTAGTACCTAAAGCAGATAGGGGATAGCACCGTATTTATAACTTATCCTTACTATCTAGCCGATCTGTTAATAACTTAATCCCTATAGTATTTACTATACTATAATATTTAACAGTTAATTAGGTTCTCTAATACGTTATATATATAGGCCGTAGTTATATAATTATTAAGAGGGATATTAAGGACGCCTTTTAGAATATCCCACTTTCTATTAAAGCTTAACGCCTTATAGGGTTCTCCTAGAAGGGTATAGTGTATTTTAAATATTGCCTCTTATTCGGCCTTTAAACTATACCCTTTTTATTTAATCTTTTTATGGAGGGATTTTACTAGATACTTATCTAATATATCCCAAACGCCGCCTTAGAGCACTATTTAGATAACTTTATCTTTATACTCTCTAACGCTTCTATCCTTCCTTAATTACTTAGTATATATAACCAATTAAGTAATAAATTAGGCATCCTATAAAACAAATTAAAGAATATTAAGGCACTACAGCTAAAGTCCTAGGTTATATTATAGATACTCTAAAGTCTAAGTTATATCTTTCTCCTTTAAAATAGGCTATTATAATTAAGGAGATTAATAAAGCATTAAGTGGTAGATCCCTAACGCTAGTTTAGAGTTAAAAACTAGCTAGTAAACTCGCTTAGAGCGCCTAGGTAATTAGGCTTAGGTATTTATATAACCACTCTATCTAGGAGTTTATCTCTACTTTTATAAAGGTAAGTAGTTATCCTTACTAATAGCTAATAGCTAAACTTCGCCAAGACTTATTATAGTAAAGGGATGCTCTTACCCTTTTAAATAGTATCCTCTTCTTTAATAATACGGATTAAAAATAATTCTATCTCTTTTTAGACGTATCTAGGATTCTTAGTTACGGGGCCTTCTTCTTCCTTAAGGATTCTTAAGGGACAATATAACTGCCCTATTCGGTATCTCTACCCTAAGACAATTCTTTAAGCTACTACCCTAATATAGAACACCGCCTTGCCTTAATTAATAAGTAAAAGGTCTAAGCGATTATAACCTTATTCTAGCTCTAGGTAATATAGTAGGAGTATAGCTTAGTCTATATCTATATAGATAACACAGTAGCACTCTTAGGATTCTAAAATATAGTAGTAAAAAGACTAGGTAATTACCCGCTCTATAAGATCCTCTAACTAGCCGCAGCCTATAATATTACGCTCTATATAGAATAGGTTTCCTCTATAGAAAATGGGCTAGCTAATACTCTATTTTATTTTAATTACGATAAGGTATTATTACTATACCCGTATTAGAATACTTCTAATTTACCGTTACTATATACTTCTTTATTATATTTAATCTAACGCTAAAATAGGAGACCTAGTCCCTCTTAAAGACCCCCTACCTAATTTCTGGATTAAGGTAAAAGCCCCCTTAAAATGCTTCGGCTAACTATTATAGTATAGCCTCTCCAATAGAACGAGAGATTTATACTATCCCGTAATTAAGAGTTAGAAGGGCTACTATAACCTTTATAAAGCGGTAAAGTACCTAGCGCCCCTCTACTACCTAAGAGAATAGATTACCTAATAAATCTTTAGTAATGCTAGTTTAGGAATAAGCCGTATTAAGCCTACTATAGTTAGAGCCTACGTCTCCACAATTTAATCCTATTATATTAACGCTAATTATAACACCTCCGTCTTTAATAATCCTATTATTAAGAGGATCCTAGACGGTATAATATCTATAAATCCCTCTACTACGGCTAAAAGATTACTAATTACTAAAGACATCCTTGCCTAATTGGTTACCCTAAATGCCTAATCCGTTAAGGATTTTAACTTTAACGCCGCCGTTACCACGGCCTTTACGGGATTCCTTTATCTAGGCGAGATTACCTATACTAAGGCTTAGAAAGATAGCCACGCCTTCTCTACTATAAAATATACCAGAAATGATATAACGCTAGTAGAGGACTATATAATATTATGTCTAAAGTATAGTAAAACAGACGTTAATTACTAAGGAGTTTTAATTATAATTACTACTTTAGGGCAACCTAAATACGCAGTTTAAGCTATAAAACACCTGTTTAAAAACAACCCCTAACCCAGAAACGTCCCTTTCTTCTACTTTAAGAGATCGGCCTTTATAAGCTACGCGGTTAAAAATAAGCTAAAGTATAAAGTTGCCGCTCTTAGCCTTTACTCTAAGCTCTATAACGGACACTTGTTTTAAAAAGGCGCTACTTAATATACTTAAGATAACGGTTTTACGGACGGCTAAATATAGTAATTAGGCTAGTGGTCCTTACAAGCGTTCTAGCTTTACTATTTATTATCCCTAAAAGACCTATTTTAGCTAAGTATAAACTTCTAATATAGAACGCTAATACCGTTCTTATTATTACTCGCCCTAGATATAATAGGCGAAGGTATTTAGGCATAATAGCGTATAGGAGTGCCTATTTTAGCATACTAATATATTAACTTAAATCTCTCCTTCCCCCCCCTTTTTTCTTTTTTTTTCCCCCCTACTCTACCTTATATAGTACGGGCGCTGCGCTTCTAGGTCTATAGGTATTACGTTTAGTTAAAGCAGGGCAATCCCCTATAAATGGCCTTATGAATATACCCATTCTTAATTAATGCCTTTAAGCCTATACCCACCAATTAAATTAATTCTTAATCCTTTTCTCCGTAAGCGTATAAATAATAGATAGATATATCTATATAGCCAAGCAAGCACTACAGTACCCCTGTATCTCAGCAATACTAATATTATTAACATTTACAAAATTAAGCCTTGCTTGCTTGCTTTCCCTCCTACTTATACCTTTTCTTTGGTTATATATTTTAGGCTTTATAAATAGATACTGTAGCGATATGCTTACGCACGGGTCTATAGGTATTACGTTTAGTTAAGGCAGGGCAATCTCCTGCAAATGGCCTTGCGAATATACCCATTCTCAATTAATGCCTTTGAGCCCGTACCCACCAATCAGATTAATTCTTAATCCTCTTCTCCGTAAGCGTGTGAATAATAGATATATATTTCCTATTAAGCGGGCAAGTAAGGGCAGGCAGGCCCTCCTCTGGCTTGCTGGCTTGCTTGATTACCAATCAAGCAAGCCAAGCAAGCTGTCAAGCCAGCTTGCTTAATAGCAAGTCTGTAGGGAAATAGATCGCCTGTGAAGATGTGAGAGAACTTGTTTACATCTGTTTCAATATAAGTTAAACCTGGACTTTTGACCACAATAATAATAAAATTCTTATATAAAAATTCGATTTGTGAATTTTACGCTTAGTGGTATTAAAATAATAGGTTGTAAACCCCATATCTTAGTATTGCGGTCGAAAGGAGTACCTTTATGGTCCCAATTAAGCTACCTCGATCCGCCAAGGCATTGCGTCATGAACTAACGCAGCCACATTCGACTAAGCATGGCAATGCCATCGTACTTCTTACCTCTTAGTACGTTTAAGTCTCTGCGGGCAAATTGGTATGCCTTTCAATGACCATGGAAAAGTAACGATTCGAAATACAATGTGTTGGGCTTGGTGCGGAATATTTTCTTCGTCAATACCGGTTTCGGATCGAATAATAAGGTTCTGTTCGATCGCAAAACCGTCAGATCGAATATGAACTGAAAGTCCGGCAGAAAGGACGCGTTCCTTCCCGACTTGACACGCTTCTGTGGCTCTACGGGTTGCACGGACGTTTGCAATCCAGCCTTTAGATTCTCAAATGAGGAGCTTCGGGCTCAATATTGAAATGACGCCAAGAGCGTACCATTATGGCGGTCAGAGGAACATCAAAATTTTGAGGCTATGCAGACAAAATCACTCCGAATCAACAGATTATAAACTGAATCTGAGGCCTCCATTTTGGAACCGAACAACCTCTAAAGCAAAAGATATTGAGAGGACCCAATGAGATGCGACAGCGGACTCAAGACCGTACGCAACCACTTAGAGCAGAGAAATCATCAAGTGTGAAATGGCACCTAGTAGTAATAATTGGTATAACTACGGCATTAGAACTCCACTCATGAGTCTGCCTCTTCCATAATGGTCTGTAATCCGTCCTGAAAAGCATACTTCTGGTAGACCAGTGAGTCCACCCATTCCCCTTTACACTCGAAATCCTTCTCCGTGAAGCGCACCTTTGTAAATCCCAGTCTTTCCGCCAACTTCCAACTCCCCGTATTCCGTGGATCGCACTCGATTTCCAATGTCACATCTCCTAGCAGCAAAATGAATGCCGCTACAGCCTCTGTCGCAAATCCTTTGCCTTGCGAGGCGGGCATGAAGGAATACCACAGCGAGGCCTGCCTATTTTTCACCTTCGCTCCCACGCTTCCTATAAATGTGCCATTGTGGATGACGGCAAGCTCGAAATGCTTACGTGGCATACTATCCTGATTCTCCACAATTTCCTGGACGACTGCTTCGGTTTGGGCGAGAGTGCGTGGCTCCCATGTTTGGTAGCGGGCGACGGAGGGCGTGGATAGGAGGACGTGTAGGGGTGGTATATCGTCGAGGGTATATTCGCGGAGTTCGAGACGAGGGGTCTGGATATGCATTCTTTGGGACACAATAGGAATCGTCCCTGAATCACAGTAATTTTCTGCTTGAATAAATAAGAGCAATTGTAGCTGTGATTTAGCCTGGTTCTCTGGACTGGAAAATTGGTTGAGCGATGTGGTTATTCGACGACATTTTTTGGTCTTTCGAGAAGCGATAGCTACGGGCTGTCCGAGTCATACAAAGGGTTGCCTTCGTATGTTTTGTTCTCCTTCTGAGCTGAGCTTGGGCTGAGGATGAAGACGAAAATTAATTGGTCCCTTGGCATTAGAAGTTTGGTCCCCCTCGTGCACGGTACAAAAAACATATCTTTTTAAAATACTTACAACTTAATAACTATATTAACTATTTATATATAAATTCAAATATGGTTTATTAGTTAGTAAATTAAACTTTTTATAAAATTAAAAATTTATATAAAAATTTAGGTTAACGATAATCATACACCCCCTAATTGATACGCATACATCCCCTACCCAAATAAGCTTAGATCTTTCCACTTTAGGTCAGAATATCACGTTTGTTTGACTTGTTTACACCCAAATCACGAAAATTAAAGTGTTAAAATACAATACCTGTAATACTGTTAAGATTATCCTAAGTTAAATGGTGTAAGGCATATTGCCCAGGTATACGGTAGGGAGCAGGCAAGCCGAGCATAAGTCATAGGAGAGTCGATGGAAGAGGACGATATAATAAAGAGTATGGCAATAGCCTCGTAAGAGAGAGACGAACCGATAAGGGGCTGTAAGCCCGAGGCGCTTATAAGGAGGTGCCAAGCCTAGCCTTCGGCTAGGTCTTGGCTACCCCTAAGCAGCCCTCGGGCGATGCACCCGAGTAAGGGATAAAATACCTCTTACATTACTAGCGCTGCCGATCGTTCGGGGAATACCGCCTGTTTTACTAGGTAAAATGGGGTCAATCTCTAACAGATTAGTATGCTTAAAAAACGCTTAATATTAAAATTAAATAAAGCTTTTTAAATTAAACAAATGTACGGAATTTATAATATAACTTTATAAGGTAAGAATATGGATAGGGAGTCCAATTAATAGAATAATAAGGTATATTATATAGACAGACAAATCTTTAAGGGAAAGGAGTCTATATATAAGGTAAAAAAGGGGGTTCCCTAGGTATATATAATGCACGTACCTTATAAACAAGTTACTCCTAGATTGCCCCTAGGTCGCCTATACCTTATAGCTATATAACTATCTACTTATGGTTTACCTAATAATGCCCCCCCCCTTTAAAAGGATTGTCCCTAATCCTATATATACTTAAGCCTTAATAAAACCCTATAAAACCCTATAAAACCATTAATAACTTAAAGGAAAAAAATTAAAGGAAAAAGAGTATCCTAATTTTGTATATAGAGAGATAGGTAGTATATATATGCGGCGCGAGGATATTAAGGAACTTTAACTACTGGTTAAAGTTATCTAATTAGTTAGATTTGCCTTACTAAGACCTCCTATATTTAACTAAGCTAATAGTAATTTTTTATCCCTAGGATAGAAAATCCTAATTAGTCTATTTAATACTTAGAGTTAGTAGAGCTTAATACTATTACCTAAATTTAGTAGACTATTAAAAATATTTTAAAAGCTTATTTATATAGTACCTCGTGGGTAGGTTATAGGTTATTTATATATAGCTAGACTTATAGGTAGTAAGTATTACAGAGTAAGTATAAGCGGTAATAATATATAACAAGGTAGATATTATTAAGCTATATATATAAACTGTGTAAGAAAGTTAAGATATTATGTAAGGAAAGAAGGTAGGAAAATAGGAAGAAAGGGTATATATTATAGACTTAGTTACTTAGTTAATACGTATATAGAGCAGAATAGGATTTAGGTAGTAGTCCTAGTAGAACTTAGCAGGATTTAGTAAAACTTAGCGGAATATAGTAGAATATAGTAGATTGCCGTTAGATTGCCCCAGATTGCTTTTAGATTACTATTTTATGGTTAATCTCTAGTTGCTAAGTTGGTAGAAATAGGTAGAAATATATAAGGTGTTATAGAGATGTCCTATAATAGTACTCCCCCTTTAAACTTGAGCATCTGCGAGATAGGGCTATAGTAGTTCTAAGTAGAGTTTATAAAGTCTTCTGCGGCTTATATAAGTCCTATAGAGTTAGTAGGTTCCTATAAGGGCTTAGTAAAGCCTTTTTATTTTATAAGAGATATATATTAGCGTTTCCGTTTATTATACTTAATATCGTTAATTCTTTTAATAAAATACTTGTTTTTACTATCCACTTTAACTGGTAGGGGAGGGTCCTATATTTGTTTAGGTAGGGCATCTAATATAGGGGTAGTAGGGTGGAGGACTAACATATAGAATATAGGGTGGATTTTAACCGTATTAGGGAGCTTTAGTTAGTAGGCGTAAGAGAAGACGACCTTCTTAACCTTATAAGGGCTAGCGTTCTTCTAATTAAGCTTTTTAATAGGGCGTTTTATATTTATATTTCTTATATCTAGCTAGATAAAGTTACTAATTTAGTAAACTAGTGCTAGGGTTTATTTCCTATTCGCTATAGCTTTATAAAAAAATTAGGCCCATATTATTTTATTAGTAAGAAACTATTATAGTTCCTCTATCTTCTTTATAAATTTGTTTACTTCTATAACTTATAAGGCATAATATGCAGGGCAAGGAATATTACTAAAGGATTTAAAACCTATTTATAGATCCTAGCTGTAATTAGTTAGAAATAAGGAGACATTTGTAGTTTCTAAGACGGAATTATTTATAGTAAACTTGGTAAAAATAAGTTAGTTTATCTAGTTATTCTATAAATATAACATGTATATCCGAATATACTATTCCATTATAGCGTTTATATATTCCGTTTAACTATCCGTTTCTAAGTAGTATGCTATAAATAATAATGCTTTAATATAGAGTTAGGTGGTTAGTTTTTTCTAAAATATAGAGATAAACTAGCTGCCTTTATTAGAGATAATTATTTTAGGGAGTCTATAGAGTTTCTATACGTAATCTAGGAATAGTTAGGCAATAGTAGGTGTTAATATATTAGGGCAGGCGATTAAGTGTCTTATCTTAGATAGTTGGTCTATAACTACTATAATATTTATATGGTCTTTACTTTCAGGGAGATTAATAATAAAGTTAATTAAGACACCCTTCTATCTTTGGTTTAAAGTAGGTAGTAGCTTTAGAAGGCCGTTATACGTCTTATATAAAGCAACGACTAGAAATAGTAGAAGCTTATAAATATCCTAAAAGACATTAAAGAAGATCTAGGGAAGGGAGAAGACGAATACCCACACGTAGGGGTAGCGCGTGCGGCCTAATAGGTAGGATAAATCGCTTGGGAACTATAGATAAGGCATAATAGAAACCAGAACACCATAGAGGATAGACTTGGGCGTATTAAGGATGCTATAAAATTATAGGGAATATTAGCAGCGCACATAATAAAGCCCTTATAGGCTAATATTGCCGCTAGCGCTTAACCGGCGCCTCTCTAGCGCCTACCTAGCGTAGCACCTATAAGGTTTATAGTTAGGGTCTAAATACTAGAGGTAGTAGGAGTAGAGCTAAAATAGATCCTTATATTAATTAGAGCATATATACTAAAGGCAGTAGTAGTAAAGGTCCTATATAGCGGCAATATAGAGGTTATACTCCCTAACTAATAGGTAAAGGACTAGGCTATTACCTAGGGAGACACCCCTAAGTATAAGATCCTTTGCTAGGACTACCTAGTTAAAGTAATTAGAGTACCCCTTAATATATAAGTAGAAAGCGGGTAAGGCGCTATAAACTTATAACTTATCTAAAAGATTATAGAGGCCACTAAAAAACTAGTCCTAGGAATTATAATATCTAGAGTTATATAGCTCTATAAAGTACGCACCTTATATATAGGGGTATTACTAGGGTTCTAAAGAGTTAAAACGCGCGGTACTTTAATAATTTACCTATTAACCTAGGAGATATAGGCGGCAGTAGTATATAAAGAAATAGTTATAGATAGCCTCTAGTATAAAGCTCGACTATATTACTACGCAGTCCAAGTCCGCTAATACTTTAGATGCTAGTAGTAGGGCTATACTTAGAGCGTATGCGGGAAATAAAAAAATGTATAGGCGGTGCGCCAATATATATAAGATAAAGGACTGCCCTAAGGATAAGGGAGTTAAATGCATAAACTGTGGTAAAGAATATAAAGTATAGTAGAAGACAGTATATAAGACCTTCTAGGATAAGATAAGCCTAACTATACTAGGTTATAGCCACAATATGGGGAAACGTATATAAGGAGAAGAAGTTAAACGTAATAAGTAATGGCGGTTAGACAGTTATATAAAAAAAGAGGTTTAGGGTTTCCACCCTAATAGGGGCACCCTCTGCCTAACTAGCAGTAAAGTGGAGCGTAGAACGCTTATAAGGCAGCACTAACACCACTAGAGACCTATTTTAGTAAAGAATCCTAATTGTAATAGTTATAGATAAGACGCCCTAGAGGCGAATGGAAGACACCTATAAGTTACTAGACTAATAACACTATAAATAGACTAATAATAGTATAATATAACTACGGACACTTAAACTATAGAGTAATACGCCCCCTATTTAATAGCTTAGACCTAAAAGAGCACTAGATAATAGCTTTATAAGAACCGGTTTATAATAAGTAAATACGCAAAATATACCAACTAAAAGGATACTACCTGTTACGGACGCTTTAAGTACAATGTTATAACTACTAGGAGAGGAGTCGGAAGAAGCTAGTTGGTTAATTTAGGCACAGTCTAGGATAGAGCCGATAGAGCTATGTGACGAGGAATGGTAACCGAGGTTATATAACGTGATCTATATAATCTATGGGATCTATATAATCCGTAATAGAGTAGATAAAGCACACGTACATTACGTATAAAGAGGATTTCTTAAGAGTACGATTGTGTATTTAAAGGACCACAGTCCCTACCTAGATAGTTCTTCTCTCTTTATAGTAAATCTTAGAATACAATTGGAGTTAATCTATTAGGTAACCACTCCACCAGTTATACTTATATTGTTAACTATTCTATACCTATATACCTAGCCCATTAATAGGTCTACCGTAGTATTTCCTACAAGGCTTTGTTATATATTTACTACTATAGTTACGGTAAAAGAGGTTAAACAATATGCTACTAAAAGTAGCAGCTATAACAGCGTCTATAGCGGCAACTACATTAGGATTAGGTAATAACACTAGTATAGCAAACACTAACTCTTAACTAGTTACTGTTAGACAGCTATAGGAAATAGTTAATTAATTAACAGACAATAATAGAATACTTAAAGAAAGGATTAATGGAATCGGAGCAGCTAAGGTTAAGTTACTTTTAATTAAGCAATTCTTAGGGGAGAAGTTAAAGCTTAAGGGATTCCTTACGTAAATATACTTTAAGGTTACGCAGGAAGAAGTTAAACTAGGAACGCCTATAGATTAAGTCGCTTATATAGGATTATTCTTAACAGGAAGAGCACTTAAGTGGTTTAAGTCTTACCTTACGGAGGTATAGAAATACGGTATAATAACCACTAACTAAAAGGTACGGTATATATTCTTAAGTTAAAGCAGGTTTATAGAACGCTTAACGCAAATATTTAAAGACCTAGAGGTAACTACTACGGTAAAAAAAAAGCTTTAAAACCTAGTATAAAGAACTTTAGCAATTAAATATACGACGTAGTTTTAAACGTTGGTAATGTAGGTTAAATGGAATAATAAGGCGCTTATGGCACAGTATAAGCAAGGACTTAAAGCGAAAGTCTAGGACGTAATTATCCTAATAAAAGATACGGATACTCTTAGGGATTTAATTAATTAAGCAATTAAGATTAATAATAGGATCTACTAAAGAGAGTAGACTAAAAAGGGTTAGGATAGAGTTTTATAGTCGTATAAGGCGCAGGGCACGTAATAATAAAGTTAAAGTTAGAAACTATGGTATAGCGCAAAGCTAATAGACCTAAGTGGGACTAAAGAAAATAAGAAATAGAATAAATAACTATAGAAACCTAGAGGATAAAAATTAGGTAATTAAAGGTCTAAGGAGCAGAGGCCGAACTAGGGATCTTAATAGTAGAAGACGTTCAGGCGGACTCTATAGTAAGAAAAATGGTTTAAAAAAGAAGCTTATATAAATTACAGAAAATAGGGTTATTACGTTAAAGACTATAAAAGTGATTAAAGTTACTATATAGTAAAAGGAACAAGACTAGTAGAAGATATATATATATAGAGGGACGATAGTATACTACAAGGAATAAAAGAGTATTTAATTAAAAGTTTTACGTTTTGTTATAATAACACATACTAAATTTATAAGGACGCTAAGTATGGCGTAAGCTATTGGCTATAAGAGCTAAAATTATTAGAGTTTAGAGGAACTAACAAACTATCTTATAAATCGGATATTAAGGACAATTAATTCAATATAGGCGAAATATTTAGTAATAATAAGGTAATAAAGGCAGCTTACTAGGAGTATATAAACCTCGGAGATATTATAAAAGAGGTAGAGGATAATTCCACTATAGAATAAGGAATATTAGTAGGGATTAAAACCCCACTAGATATAATATCTATCTCTTTATAAGATGTAAGAGAAGTAAGATAGCGAACCACTTCGGCACTCAATAAAGGTAAAAGGCCAAAAACTTAAGATTCTTAGGATAAGATAAGAGAGGACTAAGATTCTTAAGACGAGATAAGGTAAGCTTAAGGACCCATAATAGACGATAACTAATAGAGTAGAGCAATAGCTTAGTTTAGCAATATATAAATAAGCTCGGGACAAAGTTTCCTAAAGACATAAGATTCTTAAGACGAGATAAGTAAGATTTAAGATTTTTAAGATGAGATAAGAACACTATAGAAGCCTAGTTAAACTAAGGCTAAAGCTAAGCTTAAGATAGAAGCAAGCTTAGGATTAAGAATCCTATAGGACTAAGATTTCCAGACACGAATAAGGACTATTAAAAAAATATAATATTAAAATTAAGAAGTAAGAAGACTTTAAGGATCTACTTACAAGATAAAAACCAAAAGAAACTATAACGGAATTTAGGCAAAGGATTATCATATAGCAAGAACAGAAACTAGATAAGAAATCTAGTATACTAGGTTATATAAAGGACAGAGCACCTATACAAAAAATCACTAATAGGCCTAGGGTAGGCACGCTAAGAGTAAAATAGCTAGATAAATTAGAAAATAAAGAGGATCTAGGGATTCCTACTAAATTCAAAGAGTGATATATAAAAGGCTGTTATAATATAGTAATAAGAAAATACTTCCTTACGGACAAGCCGTATACACTTTAGTAGTTGTACTAAAAGTAGTATAGACAACGACATAATAATAAATAGGAAGATTTCTATATATAGTTAGATAAGCGAGTTATCCAGAACTACCCTATTACGGAAAAAGCTATAAGTCACATTAAGGGAGCCTTAATTATAATATTAAAAGATCTAAAAGAATAATCGGAGGACTAGAGAAGCGAGAGGCGTATCTTAGTACCCGCGAATAAAGTTATAATGTTTAGATTAACACGATAAAGGTTTAAACTTAAGAATAAAGATAAGTTAAGAGTTAACCTAAAGCACCTAGTATACTATACGCTATTATAAATTACATGTGTAGATAATATATGCGAAATGCACAAGAATCTAAAAGAAAAGAATTGGAAGTACCTAGTAAGGATATATTAGGCGCTAGATAAGTAATAGTATAGGAATGCTAAATATATACATAGATAGTATCTAGTAGAAGTTTAGGAGTTAGGGGATTTAATACTTTAACTAGGAAGATTCCTTATAGAAAAATGCTTAGATAGAAGATAGTAGTGGAAATACTTAGAGAATACGTGTCTATAGTATATAGAGGATAAAAAGCGAACTAGGTATTGGCTAAAGGATAAGCTAAGTGCATATAAATTAAGCAGCTAATAATTAGGAAAAGAGAAGGCCTATAGGACTAGAGGGAGCCAGTAGTAGAGCCTTAGACCCTTAAAGGAATTTAAGAACGACACCTAAATTTACGAGTTAATTAATAAGATTAATAGTTCGAAGCACTAATAGATAGTAGGGTAATACGGAACTATATCTTACTAGTAGTAGTTAAGAAAATAGGATTACCTTATAGACAGAAGGAGTAACCTTATCTATTAGTTATAATTTTAGGAGATCTAATAGCCTATAGAGGAGGGATTATTAACCTTAAAATAGGACCTATTTAAATAACCATTAAAGGAAGATAAATTAAGATGTCTTTTAATATCCTACTATTAGGACAGGATAAGGCAGTATTAGGGATGCCTTAGTTATAAAAATATAATCTAAAGATCGATTAGATTATAGGATAGGTCGATATTAGAGATACTTAATACCATAAAATATAATAATAGACTAAGTTAGTATAGTACTAAGTCGGAGTAATATATAAAGAGACTAAGCGAGGCTTAAGTTATATACTAAAAAGATACTATAAGTATAGTAAGAAACTATAGAGCCTAGAAAGTAAAAAGCTAGTAGATTATATAGTATAGGACTATAAGATAGAGTTAGAACTAGGAATAAGTCTAAGGTTCTTTCTAACCTATAAGCTTACTTAAGAGGAGTTAAAAGCACTTAAAGAGTTTATCTAAGAAAACTTATAAAAGGGATATATTAGATCATTGCAGTTATTAGTAGGTTATTTAGTACTATTTATACTAAAGAAGAACGGAAAACTTAGGTTATATATTAACTATAGGTAGTTAAATAGCATTACTCGGAAGGATAGATATCCTTTACCCTTAATTAGCGAAATCTAAGATTGGATAGGCAATGCGCAAATTTTTATAAAGATAGATCTGAGATGGGCGTACCATTAGATTAGAATTAAGGAAGGCGATAAATAAAAGGCAGCCTTTAGGTTAAGAGAAGGACTATATAAACCATTAGTAATGCAATTTAGATTAATAAATATACTAGCAACATTTTAAAAGCGAATTAATAGTGTGTTAGGAGAATACCTTAATAAGTTTATTATAGCATACCTTAACAATATTATCATCTATTTAATAACTAAAGAAGAATACGGGGAACACGTTAACTAGGTTTTAAAGAGACTATAAGAAGAATAGATACTAGTAGCAATTAAAAAATATAAGTTCTTTATAAGGAAGACCAATTTTATTAAATTTATTATTAAACTAAGTCATATTAGTATAGACCTAAAGAAAATTAAAGCTATAGTAAATTAGTAAGAACTAGAGAATATAATATAGTTAAGGTTATTTTTAGGGTTTTGCAACTACTATAGAAGGTTTATAGCACAATAGTTAAAGAATATTAAACTGTTCACCAGGCTTACTAATAAAGAGGAACTATAGGTATAGGGAAGTAAACAAAAAAAGCTGTTTAAGGAACTTAAGGAGTTATTTACCTAGGAGCTGATCTTTAAGATCTATTAACTAGAACTAGACACGGTTGTAGAAACGGACGTATTAGACTTTATACTAGGATTATATTTGCTATAGAAGCATAGGAATATATAGCATTTAGTAGTATACTATAGTCGGAAGATAACACCACTAGAGTTAAACTACGACGTCTATAATAAGGAGTTGTTAGGCATAGTTGCAGCACTTAAGGAATAGAAAGCATTCTTATAAGGCGTAAAGAAACTATTTATAGTTAAAATAGATTATAAGAACCTAACGGGGTTCCTAATAATAAAAGAACTTAATTATAGACAGGTTAGATGGGCAGAGATGCTTATAGAATATCATTTTAAGATTTAGTATATTAAAGGAACTAAAAATGCAAGAGTAGACGCACTTAGTAGAAAGGCTAAACTATAGAATAATAAGAAACTATTAGGAGTAATACTACGTAAAGACAAGGACGGATTAATTAGGTATAATCACCCTAAGCTAGCAGCAACTTAAGAGGATAACGAACTAAAAAGAATCTACAAGATACTAGAGAGCTTTTAGGTATAAAGAATTCTAGAAGCATAGCTAGAAAATCTATAGGTAGATATATACGAAAATCGGGAAGTAAAGTACATCCTAAAGAGCATAGTAGAGTATTTCGTAGAAGACTTTTATAAGGGAATAACTTAAGGACGCAACGGAGCAATAGGCTTAGTGTTAAGACTTTAGGAAGAATATATTATTAATAGAATCTAGAATATCGCAAGAAAAGTAATAAAAGAGTGTTTAGATTGCTAAAGGAATAAACTAATAAGGTATAAGCCATACGGAGGGCTATAACCTATTAAAATACTAGAGAGACCATAGGAGGTTATATTATAGGACTTTATTGTAAAGTTACTAAAGTTAAAAGATCCTATTACTGGACAGGAGCATAACGCAATCCTTATAATAGTGGATAAGTTAACTAAGTAGGGCTACTTTATAGCATGCACAGAAGAAATCTCAGTAGAGGATGTCGCTAGAATCTATATTAAAGAAGTATTTATAAGATATAGAGTACTAAGCAAGATTATATTGGATAGAGATTTAAGATTTATAGTAGCATTCTAGGAGGTATTCTTAGCAGAATAGGGAGTTAGAGCAGCAACTTCTACTATATATTATCCGCAGACGGACAGATAAATAGAAAGATTAAATTAGACGCTAGAATAGTATCTAAAACACTATATTAATTATGCATAGAATAATTAGGTATTATTATTACTAGTTATATAGTTCGCATATAATATAATACTAATGAACTTACTGAGGACCAATCAAAGCCCTATAACAAAGGACTTTAGATCCTATCAAAATGGAGCAGAAAAGCAAGTGTAGCAAAGGCGGACCCCCATCTACCAGACCTCAGGAGGTCTATTAAGGACCCCTTAACAGATAACAACACCACAAAAGCAGATATCCTTGCAACTAAATTCTTTCCTAAGACTAGAACAGCAGATCTTAGCGATATTGAGCCAGAGGCAACAATAGAACAAAGGGCACTTAATATTAGCCCTACCATCTTAATAGAAGAAATTAGTAAGCTAATTAGGAGCCTTCTAAATAGTAAAGCCCTAGGGCCAGACGGTATACCAAATAAGGTCCTTAAAATGGTTGCCCTAGTTATTATAAAAGACCTAGCAGAAGTAGCTAGTCACTGCTTTGCTAACGGAACAATACCGGAAAGCCTTAAAGAATCTATAACAGTGGTCTTATATAAAAAAGAAAAGAAAGACTATTCTCTCCTAGGCAGCTATAGACCAATTGCCTTTAAAAATACGCTAGCAAAAGTCCTAGAGAAGTATATAGCTAATATTATGTTAGAGGCAGCGGAAGAGCATAGGTTACTCCCCTGGAACTAGATGGGAGCAAGATGTAAGCAATTAACGCTATTAGCGGTAGGACTGCTTAGCTCCTACGTATAGACAGCGTGGCGAACGCGCCGCGGGTGCGTGGTATTAATGCTAAGCTTAGACTTAGCAGGGGCGTTTAACAATATTTCCTATGAAAGGCTCCTCTATATCCTAAAAAGAAAAGGCTTTCTAAAGTGGCTTATAGACTTTGTATAAAGCTTCCTAATAACACGTAAGACCCGTATTAAGTTCACAGAATATAAGAGCAACTGGATCCAGACACAAACAGGCATCCCCTAGGGGTCTCCCTTATCGCCAATTCTATTCCTCTTCTTTATATTAGACCTGTTAGAGAAATTCCAAAGCCCTAACAGCGGTACGCTGGGGTTTAGCTTTATAGATAACACAAACCTTATTACCTAGGGAGACTCCATAGCAGAGAACTGTAGATAATTAGAGGCCGCTTACAACTACTGTGCTACATAGGCTAACCGACACGGCGCGACGTTCGCCCCTAAAAAGTACTAACTTATACACTTTACAAGGCGACGGCGCTACGCCACTACAAACCTTTCGTCCACCGTGCGCATCGCCGGCTGCGAGACAGCTCCCTAGAAAACCAGCATGCGAATCCTAGGGATTTAGGTGGACCTTAAGCTCCAGTGAAAAGAATAGATTAAGAAGGCGGCAAGTAAGGGCTTAGTAGCCTTTGAAGCGATGTTAAGGATTACGATGTCTACATAGGGCCCATTAATGCGCCGCTCGCGCCTCCTATACACGGCCACCGTCCGACTAGCGATGCTGTATGGCGCCTAAGTGTGGGGAGTACGGGACGACGGCGGAACGCTAGCGAAAAGCCTGCTTGAACCGCTACAGAAGGTCCAGAATAAATATCTCCGCAGGGTCATAGGAGCATACCAGCGAACACCAATAGCTGTAATGGAGAAGGAAGCGGCCATTCCCCCAATCCAGCTCCATATTGACATAATAGCCCTCCAAAGAGCCGCCAAGACGGCTCCTAATAGGGTAGAAAAGGAAACAGCAGAGGCACTTAATGGTATCTGGAAAACATTAGTAAAGCGCAGGCAAAAAGCAAGACGGCCACTGGTACCTTTAGAAGCGCTTAGAGACCACGCAAGGAATCGTGAGAACGAGATACAGGGCTTCCTTGCACACTAGAAGGACTGTGTAGAGCAGAGAGCTGCAATGAACCCCCGCAGGCGTAGCCAGCGGAACGCTGGCAGAGCGTAGACAGAGCGCCGCCACCGCACAGGAGGTCACTAGCACCGCTGGCGAGCGACCACCCTTATCGCGAAATGGGCGGACCTAGAATGGCGCCAACAGTAGCAAGCGAAGGCTAAAGATCGCACAGAAACTACGTGGAGGACCCCGTGGGGGAAACCCATAATCCCACTATATAAAGGCTTAACAAAAGCAGAGGCTACAGTACTATTTCTTCTTCGTATAGAAGTAATAGGGTTTAATACATGGCTTATATCCGTTAGAGTACCAGAGATTCTCCCGCGGTGTAAATGTGGCTGGATGAGGCAGACAGTACACTATGTACTATTTTAGTGTCCACAATACCAAAGGGCAGACTTTATAGCACAATGTACTTCTAAACGTCTTTAAGACGTCCTAAGCAACAAAAGAAGTGCCCAAGCGGCTGCAAAATAGCTAGTGCAGTCAGGTGCCCTAACCCAGTTCCGGGCTATAAAGGAAATGGATACAGAGGATATAAGTGAATACCAGCCCTTTTAAAGCCTAGAGGATTGGTAAAAGGACTGGTAAAAGGACTGGCAAAAGGACTGGTAAAAGGACTGGTAAAAGGACTAGCAAAAAGGATAAGGGCAAAAGGATAAGAAAAGAAGGGGCAGTGTGAGATTATCCGCGAAGCGCGGTCAGTTGGCTTAATACGCAGACTTAGTGCTAGGTAGAAGGCGAGTCGCTGGCGCCCCGATATCGGAACGCTGTCGTCTCTCCAGCACGGCCCGCGACTGGGTTTTCTCTAAGATAGAGTTTTTCCTATAGAAGGTATTAGCCTGCGTGGACCCACTAGGGGGACCGGGACGGGCGG